>ERZ827108.3745-NODE-3745-length-12240-cov-13.215757_pt1 | contig 12240 bp, 9 predicted proteins | sample MGYA00519921_ERZ827108 | MGnify/ENA primary metagenome ERZ827108 (study PRJEB31778, sample SAMEA3449258) | human gut metagenome | biome: human gut; feature: human-associated habitat; material: faeces | place: United Kingdom | collected 2010/2012 ... | reverse complement strand
TGTCTTAACATCTCAATTAATTAACCTAAAACTAAATAAATTAAAAAGAACATCAGTTTAATTAGATGTCCTCTTCAACCAATCAAATAACGGAACAGAAAAAGTATATCAATAACATGCCCTAAATGTAGTTCGAGATTATCTTTGGATTATTTAAATGGTAACGAACGCCCTTTATGTGAGACCAATTTGAGATCAGACACAATTTTAGGACAATTGAAAAGCTTTGAAGAGTGTATTGCTCAAGCAAAGAAACAATATCAATAGCTTTAAAAGAAGCTCATAAAAGTTGTCGAGATAAGAACGCTATCTTGTGGCATTTCAAAGTTGAAGTCCTCTGCTAAAAAAGAGACCTTTAAAGAGGTCTTTTTTTGCTTGGGAAAAGAATCAAAAAAGCTCTCACCGGTCCATATATATGGACTGGCAAGAGCCTTTTCGCGACAATGCCATCTAAGCCTCTAACAAACCCAGAACAGAGCCTTTCCAAAAACGGGAAAGATTCCGACGGGAGTCGGGGACAGGATAGCAACAGCTATCCGCGTCGATTAAAGCCACTCACAAACATGCAGTGCATCCTCGTGAGGAATTCGGCTTGAGCAATGTAGATTTCCTGTTCTACAACCAACGATAGCTAAACAGTGTTCATTTAATTGGGCGCATACATTCGGCAGATTTTCCATAATATCTGGAAGCAATGACTGCCACTTCTCTTCTGTTGTTTCTGGAGTAATCATGTCAGATAAATGGTCTGGATCCCAGTCGCACTGATCATATCCTAAGTGATAAAATACTTTAAAATACTTAACACCTTTTGAGAAAAGGTATTCTACCATAGCTCTAAAGTTTTCTTCAGGACTTTTTGATTGGCTTTGGCTATCCAATACATAATCAACATGAAATGTTTTTTTTGTTGAATAAACCTTTGTTTGAATTAACTGCATATTCTTGTCCTTTCTAGACACTTTCAAAAGAAGATGTGTCGGCTAATTTTACTATTACAATTAGCCACATTGACATTATTTGAAATTAATTCGACTTGTATCTAAATCTTCATATTTAGAGCCACTCAAATTACAAAAGAATACATCTTAACAGCATTATGAATGCTTTTTGTTAATTCGGTTTTATCCTCTGAACTTATGTTGGTATTTCCTACGTCGATATAAATATCAACTAAAATATAAAGATGAGGCAATTCCATAACCCTTTCCATAATTCCGCAAAAAATCGTAGATTCTGGATACTTGTGTCGATCCTTTATAAGCATCATATTTCCCAAAATAACTATTTAACAGATTTAGGGATTAATCCCTCGTGTTGATCCTTTATAAGTATCATATTTCCCGTGAGAGTAGAGGCACAGTACCTGTGAAGCCGTAACAATAAGTGTCGATCCTTTATAAGTATCATATTTCCCCATGAAAAAATTTTTATTATCTGTTGCTACTATGAGTGTCGATCCTTTATAAGTATCATATTTCCCTCATTGCTTTCATAATTGCAATAACAATCTTCTGTTGTGTCGATCCTTTATAAGTATCATATTTCCCTTACTAAATATAGCACATTTTGAACTTTGATTGCGAAAAATGTTAAAAATTGGGTGATTTTAGCTTATTTTTTTCGATCACCTCGCTTTTTTTGAGTATTTTTTGTGCAATTTTTGCTTCAAAATAGGTCGATGGTCGAAAATTTTATTAGATTGATTAAAAAAAACAGATAAACTAAAGCGACATTTGCCACTTTAGTTGTTGATTTCATTTACTTTATTTATTTCTCCTCCCTTCTTTTTTTGTGTAGGATGCCTACAAGTCCTAGGCCTGCTGCCATGCTTGTTAACATGGATCCCATCACATTTGTATCAACGCCAGTATGTATACTACCTTTGTTGTTAGTAACTTCTTCTTTGGTTGATTGTGAATTCAAGTAGTCATTTAATGCCTGCATAGCCTTATTGTAGTTGGCATCGGCATCTGCTTTTTCTTTCTTAGCATTTTGATACAACTCGTATTTTGTTTGATAATTTGCCTTGGCAATTTCTAGTACTCCATTGATTTCATTCAAGGCATCTACATTTTGTGCAAGACTTGTCATCTTTTCTTTCATAGTTGCATCTTCTACTTTAGATAGGTCTACCTTACTTCCTTTTTCTTTTGTATCATTTAATAGATTCATTAGAGTCTGTTCTGGTAAAGCCTTATCTTTTGATTTTGTAAGACTATCATTTAATGTCACAATTTTATACTTCAATGTTTGAATATCCGCCTTTAGAGTTTTCTGCTTTTCTTGTAGCGATTGAATTTTATTAGTTACTTCACCCACTTCTTGTTTGATTACATTTAACTCTTCAACAGTATTCTTATAATCATCACTAGCTTGTTTTGCAGCATCATAATGATCTACTTTTTCATTGAATGCATCTTGTTTTTCTTTCAAAATAGATTGATACTTGTCTGCATTTTCTTTTGCCTTAGACTTTACATCCAATGCCTTTTCATATTCATCTTTTAATGCATTCGCATTTTCTTTTTGCGTTTTGGCTAATGCTTTCGCATCCTTAAGACTATCCTTAGCATCCTTTAAATCTTGGTTTGCCTGCGTTTTATTCGCATCCCAATTATTTAAACGATCACTAAGTGTATCAATCTTATTTTGAATGGTTGAATGCTCATTCTGGATATTTGTGAGTGCATTTTCCTTATCCTTCTTTTCATTTGCCTTTGACTCCACATTCTTTTTAGCTTCCTTTAATTGAGATTCTTTTTCAGACTTTGCTTTCTCTTTTTGTTTTACTTCAGAAGACAATTCTTTTACAGAATTCTTTAATTTAGAAACTTCATTTTGTTTCGCATCCACATTATCTGAAATTTCCTTTTTATCCGTTTTAGCCTGTGCTAATTGAGCCTGTAAATCCGATAATACTGATTTTTTTGAATTCAATTCAGACTCTGCTTGTTTTAATGCGGTATCATCTTTCGTATTTAAAGAAGCCGCATTCTTTACTGCATCCTGTAAAGCCTTGTGTTGAGAATCCACAGATTTCAAATTGTTGCAGTAGTCATTGAATGATTGCTCAAATTCAGAAACAGTCATTTGAACATCATCATCTACACCCATTACATCATCTAAGAATTCTTGACTATGTGTTGTAGAATACTTACCATTTGTTCCAATCGCATAACCCGTTAAAGTATATCGACCTTCTATAATATTCAAATAGTGACCAATATCTGAAAAATTATGGTTACCAGCTAAATATTCAGCCTTTTCTTCATCATACCAACCTCTATATGGACTTGCATCAGTATTAGCCTCCCCATATCCCCACGCAAGGTTTTCACCCGTGATATAGACACCTGCATGTCCTATATTAAATTTGGCATGATTGGCATTAACTTGAGCCACTGCCATAAGCCATGCACTAACTTTTAATTCAGGCAAGCCTTCTTGTTTACGAATTTCATTACACTCTTTCATATACGCAATAGATGCCTGCATATTTTCTAAGTTTGTCGCATCGTCAACTTGACCCAAATGTGTATAAGAAGCTAATTTTCCTTTTGATGAATCATCTACCTTAAATACATAGTTTGCAAGATCTGAACAGCCAATTGAATCAAAATATCCTTTACTTCCCTGATTTAAACGAACAAGTTCTGTGGCATATTGAGTTTCAAAATCACTCAGATTCTTTTTAGCCTGATCCAATGGACTTAAAATACTATTATAATCATTCAAAGCCTTATCATACTTTGATTGTGCCCTATCCACATCCGATTTAGCCGCATCAATCTTTGTGTTTAAGCCCTTGATTTCTTCATTTTTCACTTCCATTTGCGACTCAAGATTATTCACATCCTCTTGTGCTTTCGCTAATGCATCTTGAGCTTGTGCTAAAGAAGCCTTTGCGTTTTCTAAATCTTGACAAGAAGCATCATAAGCTTGTTGTGCCTTTTCTTGAATTGTCACGGCATCATTATAAACACTTGTGGCTGTATTCACACTTTCTTGTGCCTTACTCAATCTATCTTTGACAAGACTTAAATCTATCTTTGCCTGCTCTAACTCGGCTTTGGTCGTATCCTCATTAAAAGAATCAACTAAAGCTTGTTTTTCCTCCACAATCTTTTGTTTCTCTGACACATCCGCTAATGCCGCATCCAAACTTTGATTTGCCTGATCTAAAGCTACCTTTTTATTGGCTGCATCAGAAGTTGCTTGCGACAATACAGTATTTGCATCATCCACATTTTTCTGTGCATCACTTACGGCTTTTTCAGCCCCATCTTTTTCTTGTGTTGCCTTCTCTAATTCTTTTGCCAAATCCCCCTCACCTTTAAAAGAATCGAGCTTTCTTTGAAGCTGTTCTAAAGCATCTTTTTTTGATGCTAATGTATTTTGTGCTTCTTCTAAATCTGCAGCTGCCTTTTGACTTGCACTGATTTTATCATCCAAATCCTTTTTAGCACCTTGGATCTGCCCTTCTAAATTTGTGATTTCATCTAATAAAGGCTGCAACTTACTATTGATTACATCATACATTGCTTGATAATCTTGTTGTACCAATTGACTCTTTTCATCTTGTTTAGACTCTAATATTTCTACTTGCTTACTCGCAACACTTAATGCCCCTTTTGCACTATCTAAAGCCAATGTCTTTTCATCCACATCCTTTTTAGAATCATTCAATTTAGATTCCAATTCATCCTTTTGCGACATCTTCACATTCATGACACTCACATGTGTCGTTTCATTATTTTCTTGTGCACATACACTCATAAGTGTTGTACTCATACCTTGTAAAACTGTCATTCCTGCTAATGCACTTACTAAAATTTTTTCGTTTGTTTTTTTCATTTTCAAATTTCCTCCTATTTCTTTCCTATAAATTCATATTCCCATCGTATAACCGATTTAGTCTCTCTTCACTTTTCTCATCAACTAAAATCGAATCAATAAACATAATGGAAATCATACAACCAACTATCAACAAAAATACTTCAAACATTCTCTATCCTCCTCATTCTTCATCTTCTTTTCTTTTTTGATGTAAAACACCCACAACACCTAAACCAGCCAACATTGCACTCATCATAGAACTCCATGTATTTACATCTACTCCCGTATTTACATTTTCATTTGTACTTGTAACTGCTTCTGGTTTAGTTTCACCATTTAAATATTCATTTAAAGCCTTCATCGCATCACTATTTTCATCCTTGGCATTCGACAAATCATTTTTCGCATCCAAATATAAATTGTATTTTTCTACATATACATTCTTAGCTTCATCTAAATCTTTTCGAATACCTTTTAAATCATCCACATCCATGGAAAGTTGAATCAATAAAGCTTTGACTTGATCATTTTCAACCATACTTAAATCAACCTGAGTACCCCTATCCATAACATCATCCAACAAAGATTTCATTTGTTCATATGGCAACGCATTAGATTTTTGATTTGCCAAAGACACATTCAAATCTTCAATCTCCGATTGTAAACCAAAAATCTTTTGATCAAGCTCTGCCTGCGCTTTCTTTAACACATCCACATGGCCTTCAATCTCGGTTAATTCTGTTTCCACAGATTCAAGTCTAGAACTACTTTGATCATAATCTAAAACTGCATTTTGTACTTTTTCATAAACACTATTCTTTTCATTAAATGAACTTTCAGCCTTTAATAAAGCAGCACTTGTAACATCCGCTTTAGCTTGTGCATCTTCACAAGCCTTCATCGCCTCATTGTATGCATCTGTTGCCTTCAATAAATTTTCTTTAGCATTGGATTCCATCTCTTTTGCGGCACGCAAATCCATTTCAGCAATACTCAACGCTTTCTTTGCCTTTTCCTTATTGATATCCCAATTATCAATATTGTCTTGTAAACCATCTATTGTTGCCTGTAATGCATCCACCTGCTGTTTTGCTGTAGCCAATTTACTTTCTGCATCTTTCTTTGCATTTTCTTTTGCCAAAACATCTGCCTTTGCATTATCTAAAACTTCACTCGCACTAGCCGCATCCAATTTCTTTCGATCCACATTTGCCTTGGCATAATCCACATCCTCTTTGGCCTGATCCATTTCATTCTTTTTCGTTGTCACTAAAGCTACTAGACTATCTCTTTCACTATTTGTTTGATTCAATTGATTTTGAAGATTCAATAAATCATTCTTTTTAGTTGCCAACAAACTTTCTGCATTCTTTAACGCTGTATCATCTTTTGTAGTAGCTCCACTTGCCTTATTCACAGCATCTTTTAATGCTTTATGCTGAGCATCAACAGATTTTAAATTGTTGTAGTAGTTGTTGAAAGATGTTTCAAATTCATCTAAAGACAAGATAACATCTTTTGTGAATGAATTATGTTCTCCGAATTCCTGTGCGTAGACACCATTCACCTTTTGCAATGCAAAGCCAGTGATTGTATTCGCCGGATGTACGATATTCAAATAGTGTCCCACTTCAGAGAATTTGTGATTTCCAGCTTCATACTGTTTCTTTTCGTAGTCGTACCAGCCTCTAAACGGACTTGCTCCTGTTCCTGCTTCTCCATATCCCCATGCAAGGTTTTCACAGGTTCCATACGCTGAGGAATGATCTCCTTCCACCTGTGCATAGTTTGCGTTGACCTGAGCAATTGCCATCATAAGCATACTTACACTCAACTCCGGCAATCCTTCTTTTTTACGAATTTCATTAAACTCTCGTAAATAAGGAATAGAAGCTTTCACATTTTCCAGACTTGTTGCATCTCCAGCCTGTCCCATATGCGTATATCCCGCAACTTCACCTTGATAGCTGTCGTCGACCTTGAACACGCTTAGTACATCTTCCGAACAGCCAAGAGATTCGAAATATCCTTTACTTCCAGCTGTTAAGCGACTCAATTCTGTAGCATACTTAGATTCAAAGTCCACAAGGTTTTTTTTAGCCTGCTCTAAAGGACTGGAAGTGCTATTGTACTCATTCAAAGCTTTGTCATAATCAGTCTGAGCTTTATCAACTTCACTTTGAGCATCTGCAATCTGTGTATTTAAAGCTAAGATTTCGTTATTCTTAGCTTCCATTTCTTTTTGATTCGCATCATATTCAGCTTGAACACTTTCTAACTTTTGATTCGCATTATTCAAATTAATTTGAGCTCCATTTACTTCTTCTTTAGCATTTTCATAATCCTTTTCGAATCTATTATATGTACCTAAAGCATTATCATAATCAGCCTGTGCATTCATCATTTCTGAGAATTTGTAGTCAGCAAACGTTTTCGCATCATCCAAATTGGCCTTTGCGATATCCAATTCTGTTTTTGCGTTTTCTATACCATTCTCATCTTTGAATTGATCTACAATTGCCTGTTTTTCTTTGACAATCGCCTCTTTTTCAGCCATTGTATTCACAGCCTCATTATAGACAAATGTTGCTTCTACAAGTGCATCGTCCGCAATTCCAATTTCACTATACGCATCCTGCAATTTCGTATTGGCTTCATCCGCATCTTGTTTAGCACTATTTAATGTAATCAAAGCTGCATCTCTTTCTTCTTTAGTCCCCTCTAATTTTGATTTAAGATCCACAACATTTCCTAGTCCTGCCAATTTATTCTGTAATTTAATCAACTCTGTCTTTTTCAATCCCAAATCTTTTTGAGCCTGATCCAACTCTTCACTAGCCTTTTGACTTACATTGATTTTTTCATTTAGATCCTTTTTAGCATCATTGATCTGTGATTCCAAGTCTGAAATCGTATCTAACATTGGCTGCAACTCATTCATAATCACATCGTAAGATACTTGAAAGTCTTGTTGCACCAATCGATTCTTTTCATCTTGTTTAGACTCTAATATTTCCACCTGTTTCTTTGCGACACTAGCAGCACCTTTTGCACTATCTAAAGCGAGTGTCTTTTCATCCACATTCTTTTTAGAATCATTCAATTTAGATTCCAATTCATCCTTTTGCGACATCTTCACATTCATGACACTCACATGTGTCGTTTCATTATTTTCTTGTGCACATACACTCATAAGTGTTGTACTCATACCTTGTAAAACTGTCATTCCTGCTAATGCACTTACTAAAATTTTTTCGTTTGTTTTCTTCATTTTCAAATTTCCTCCTAATTTTCACTTTTCCTTAAAACATTCCACCAAAATCATTGTTGTTCCATGAATTCCCCTGTGTCATATCATATCCACCCATCTCAAAAGGCGTGACACTTTTTAAAGACTCTTCCGTAAAATGCCGGTTCATTTCATCAAATTGCTGTTGCTGCACATTACGTTGGAATTGATTAAATTGATTAAAATGATCATCACCATCAGAGTGATCTGAATACATTCCAGTAATACCACTAATCACATTTACAACTACACAAATCACCATAAATACTAAAAATAAACTAAACATATTTTCTTCCTCCTATTTCTTTGTTCATTACTAATTGATGTCTTAACCCCTTTTTAAAACATTCCCCCAAAATCATTGTTGTTCCATGAATTACCCTGTGTCATATCATATCCACCCATCTCAAAAGGTGTGACACTTTTTAAAGACTCTTCCGTAAAATGCCGGTTCATTTCATCAAATTGCTGTTGCTGCACATTACGTTGGAATTGATTAAATTGATTAAAATGATCATCACCATCAGAGTGATCTGAATACATTCCAGTAATACCACTAATCACATTTACAACTACACAAATCACCATAAATACTAAAAATAAACTAAACATAACTTCTTCCTCCTATTTCTTTGTTCACTACTAATTGTCTTAACTTCTTAAAAAATTAACTTCTTTTTTAAAACATTTAACCAAACCCGTTGTTCCAAAAATCATCCTGCTTCACCATCTCAAAAGACGTAATACTCTTTATAGTTTCTTCCATCCTTTCAACAAAACAATCACATCCAATAGATTGATATGAAATTTCACCAACTCCATAAATCACCATAAATACTAAAAATAAACTAAAAATATTTCTTCCTCCTGTTTCCTCGTTCATTACTAATTGTCTTAACTTTTAGAAAAATTAACTTATATCACATTAAATAAAACGACTGTTTGTTTTCATCATGGTCATCACATATATCCATCAACAAACTAAGCACTGACTTTTCTGTCCTTTCTTTGTACATTGTTAGTCTATCAGTAAATTATTCCGTATAATATTCCTTGTTATATTATTTTTATGAACACTTTTCTTGCTTGTTTTTAAGTTTTAAATAATATAATTATTTATTTTTAAACACTTTATATTCCATTTAAAAAAATTAAAATAAAAAAACTCCCATTTTATAAATGAGAGTCATTAAATCTATTAAGATTTTGAGATATGATCCACATCCTGTCTAACACTTGTTGCAGTAACCTCATATTGAGGATATACAACATCATATTCAAACATTTCTTCACAATACTTACACTTACAAGGAATCGTATATTTGATTATACGATCATAAATCGAGCCTTTCACAATCACACGATTGGATTGTTTCACTGTTTTACTAACATGTGTGGCAAGACCATTAAATGTATTCACATTTACCAAATTGAAACGTTCCGACCCCGCTAGTAGCTCCTCAGTTACAATTTCCATAAGATGTTGTTGTGCTTGGATCGGACGATTATTTACAATCTGAAAACGATTATGCCCTTCCCTTTGTTGAATTGGATTATTTACAACACCAGTCAAAACCACCCTATTAACACCATCTGAATCCGATAAGTCAATTCCCTTCGTCACTTCAAAATCACGTAGAATAATATCTGTATGCTGGGCTTTTCGCATACGATAACCTTCCTTGCCACAATGTGGACATTTTACCAATTGTTTACGTTTATATTCCAAAGACACAAAATGTCCGAAACAAAATAGATAATCCCCTACTCCAATTGTATTTATTGCTCTTTCAATTAATTCTTTATCAACAATTAAACATGTAACATGTTCAATCTTATCTATATCTTTGCGATTTATATCCAATCGGATTTCTAAAACATCACCATAAAACAAGCTATTCATACGCTTTGGCACTTCTGCAACAATTCCACCAATTTTACATTTATTTATACTCATTATCCTAACTCCTCATCACATTCATGTGTTTATTTACTCTTTTTTCTTATCTTACCAATAATTCTACGAATCAATAAAATTAAAAGTACAATTAGTAAAATAATGACTAAAACGATTGCCACAACCATTGCACTAAATTTATTTGGTTTTTTAATCAAGTCAATTATATTCTTACTATCATCCACAACCTTATGCTCATGTGTTGAAGCATAGTATTTTGAAACATTCGCAATACCATCACCATCCGTGTCATCAAATGAGCGCATATATCTTGCAATCGCATCCCAAGCTTTTAGTTCTTTGCCATCTTCTTTAATGATATGATCCTCTAGATTTTCAATTGGATTTCCATCCTGATCTTTTGGTTCAAGCGACAAAAGTCCATATGACATTTTATTTACTGAACCAAGCATCTGACCTGTATATAGATCTGTCACGACATGATACAATTGATCATCTTGAATCTCAATTCTTTGACCGTCTTTTGTCAGGTAACAATCTGTAACTTTATTTAAGATCATACGATTTGGATTGTAAGTAAAATTAAGTCCGCTACAATACAATCTTGCCGTTGTCATGAAATCTGAAACTGAAGCATCCACTTCGGCTGCAAGTTTTAATTCTTTACCCGTAAGATAAGTAGAAATCAAAGGATAACCAGCTATACCATCTTTTCCAATACCCAAAGAAAATGAATTATATACATCTTCTACGGTAATATCTCCTTTTGTATATGTATCTCGAATAGTTCCACTTGGTACAACTGCTACATCGACTGAATCTGCTGCATACGCAAATGAATCCGCAATAATTTGTCCAAGATTTGATTCTTCATGTTTTGAATATAGTTCTTCTAAACTATTAAATCCAATATCATTCTGCGCTAAAACTTCACTTCTTGTATAGCCAAAATCAGCAAGATAATTCGTATCCACTGTATCCATCAATTCATCAATACGATTTTGTGTTTTCATATCCGGCTGTATATTTTCAGATACAGGAATTAGTTCATAAGAACTTAAATCCCAACGCCCCTTCGAATTCTGTTTCATTGAAAGAGAACCGATATTTTTTCCATATTCCCCACAAGATACGATATATGTATTTTCATGTTGAATCGGTTCTTTTAATTCTGAATGCGTATGCCCACTGATAATTAAATCAATATCCTTAACATTCTTAGCAAGAAGTTCATCCTCGGATTTATTTTCATCCCCCCAAGTTCCACAATGAGAAACACAAACAACCATATCCACTTTTTCTTTTTTCTTGATTTTTTCAACTGTTTCTTTAACCGCTTCTACAGGATCTTTAAACAACAATTCACATGTGGGTGCACATTTTAATGAATCTTTTCCAAAAGCACCTGTAACAGCTATCTTTGTATCTCCTTTTTGAATGACAACATAATCCTTTACTCCATAAATTTCAAATCCGGACTGAATCTGTTTTTGACCTTTACTCAATCCAGTCTTTTTCATGCCATCCCAATCCACATTGCATACGACAAGATCTGGTATTGTTTCACCTGAAGCCTTGGCCGCCTTCAACATATTGGTCAAACCTTTTGAACGATAATCAAACTCATGATTTCCTAATGTTGTGACATCATATCCAAGATAACCAAGCATTCTAAGTTCAGCTGCCTGCGTATCATATACTGTTTGTATCAACGTTCCCATTGAGAAATCCCCACCATCCAATATTAGTGTATTTGGATTCTCCTTCTTTTGTTCATTAATCAATGTTTTAATTCGAGAAAAACCACCTACTTTTTGAAGTTCTCCATCTACATTTGTTGTGAAACTATCCAAATGAGAATGCGTATCATGTGTAAACATGACATCCACCTCTTTTGTATCTGATTCAGCTTTTAATGGAGTAATTTGTGCAAGCGGCATCAACAATACCGTCGCTAAAAAAAGCGACAAGATTCGCTTCCTTATTATCATATTATTCTCTCCTCAATATGTATTCACCTACTTTTTAGTATACGTGACAACGCACAAAAAGTACATATTTATTATCAAATGTAAGCGGTTATAGAAAATCTCACATAGTTGCCTCTATGAAATACAATTTAATTTCTTTTATTCTAATAGACACATTTAATAAATTAGGATATACAACTAAAATCAACACTCATACAACGTCT
>ERZ827108.3741-NODE-3741-length-12254-cov-6.973768_pt1 | contig 12254 bp, 12 predicted proteins | sample MGYA00519921_ERZ827108 | MGnify/ENA primary metagenome ERZ827108 (study PRJEB31778, sample SAMEA3449258) | human gut metagenome | biome: human gut; feature: human-associated habitat; material: faeces | place: United Kingdom | collected 2010/2012 ... | reverse complement strand
GATGGTGCCAATGTTGACGTGCGGCTTGGTGCGCTCAAACTTTTGCTTCGCCATTGGAATAACCTCCTCGATAATTTCGGCTGACAGTTTAATGCGGCCCGCCGAATTGTCGGTGGTCGCGTTGGAGCAGGTGATGGGAATCGAACCCACGCGGTCAGCTTGGGAAGCTGAAGTTCTGCCATTAAACTACACCTGCAAATGGCTGTCAACCGGTTTACTCATCCATATTCTATCCAAATCCGGAGAAAATGTCAATATCTCGGCGCATTTTTCCCTGCAAAAACCTCTCGAGTTTTGCAGGGTCAGCCGTTTTTCCCGTTTGAAAGAAGGAACGTCCCGGTTTTCAGCCCGTATGCGCGTCAGTTTCCGCGCTCGGCCATCAGCTTTTCGAGCTTGTGTTTGACCCGCTGGAGCGCGTTGTCGATGCTCTTGACGTGGCGGTCGAGCATTTGCGCGATCTCCTGATAGCTCTTTCCGTCCAGATACGCCGCCAAAACCCGGCGTTCCAGAGGCGAAAGCGCCTCGTCGATGCGGCTTTCGATGCTCACGTAGCTTTCCCGGCCGATGAGCAGCTCCTCCGGGTCGGCGCTGCGCCCTTCGGTGATGACGTCCATCAGCGTTCGGTCGCTCTCCTCCTCGTAAATCGGCTTGTTGAGCGACACGTAGGAATTGAGCGGGATGTGCTTTTGTCTCGTCGCGGTCTTGATGGCGGTGATGATCTGGCGGGTGACGCAGATTTCGGCAAAAGCATGGAAGGAGGCGAGCTTATCCGGCCTGAAATCGCGGAACGCCTTGAACAGGCCGATCATGCCCTCCTGCACGATGTCCTCGTGATCCGCGCCGACCAGAAAGTAGGATCGCGCCTTGGATCGGACGAAGTTCTTGTACTTGTTAAGCAGATATTCCGATGCGTCCGCGTCTCCCTGCTGCGCAAGCAGGGCGATTTCCTCATCGGTCATGCCGTCAAAGTCGTGGTGCATGGCTTCCTCCCTGCTCATTCCTTGCCCCGGCGCATCCGCTCAAAGATTTCGCGCTGATGGGGCGGCAGCCGGGAAAAGATGTCGCCGCGGGAGACCTTTTCCTCCCGCATGCGCACCCGTCCGGTCTGTCGGGTCTGCGTAATTTCGATCAAAAACTCCCTTGAGGAGATGCGCTCCGCGCCGCGCCCGAGCGTCACCGTCTGTTCGACCGCGTCGCTGGTCGCCACGCGAACCCGCCGCCATTTCGGCGCGGCGTCGCAGGCCGCCTCAATGTAGTTGTCCGCGCTTTCGGCGTGCTTGGTGAAGACGACCTCCACGCCGTGCATCATCGTGCGCGAGCGCGTGGGGCGGTCGGTATAGTGGCCGTCGAAAACGACGATCACCTCTTCGCCGGAATAGCCCGCGTAATCGGCAATCAGGTGGACGAGCCGCTCTCTGGCCTGCTCAATGCTCAGGTGCTCCTCGCGCGGCACGCTCCACGCACCGATGACGTTGTAGCCGTCCACCAGCAGCAGGGGCTTCATCTCACTTCGCGTCCATCATGGCGTAAAGCAGGATGCCCGCCGCCACGGACGCATTGAGGGATTCGATCTTGCCCTTCATCGGCAGGGTGACCACCTTGTCGCAGCTCTCGCCGACCAGCCGGCTCATGCCCTCGCCCTCCGAACCGATGACCAGCGCCTTCGGGCCGGAGAAATCGACCTTGCGGTAATCCTCGCCGTTCATCGCCGTGCCGTAGATCCAGATTCCCTCTTTCTTGAGTCGCTCGATCGTGCGGGTCAGGTTCACCTCGCGCGCGACCGGCAGATATTCCACCGCGCCCGCGCTCGCCTTGACGGCCGCCGGGGTCAGCCCCACCGCGCGGCGCTCCGGGATAATCACGCCGTGCGCGCCCGCGCACTCCGCGCTGCGGATGATCGCGCCGAGGTTATGCGGGTCGGTCACGCCGTCGAGGATGACGAGGAACGGCGCTTCGCCGCGCGCCTTGGCCAGCGCCAGCATGTCGTCCACCGTCTGATACGCATATGCGGAAACGACAGCGATCAGCCCCTGATGGCCGGGCGCCATCGCGTCCAGATGCGCCCTGTCCACTTCCTGCACGATGACCTTCTGCTCGCGCGCCATCGCGACGATTTCGCGGGCAGAGCCGATGAGCTCGCCCTTCGCGACCAGCAGCTTCTCCATGTCGCGCCCCGCCTTCAGCGCCTCGCGGATGGGGTTGCGACCGACGAGCAAGTTGCTCGTCTCTTCCTCCTGCGGAGCGGGCGGCGTCATCGGACGCTCGCCATACGGGCGGCGCTCTCCGTTATTCGGGCGCTCACCATACGGACGGCGCTCTCCGTTATTCGGGCGCTCGCCATACGGGCGGCGCTCTCCGTTATTCGGGCGCTCACCATACGGGCGGCGCTCTCCGTTATTCGGGCGCTCGCCATACGGACGGCGCTCTCCGTTATTCGGGCGCTCGCCATACCCGCGGCGCTCTCCGTTGTTCGGGCGCTCGCCATACCCGCGGCGTTCTCCGTTATTCGGGCGCTCGCCATACCCGCGGCGCTCCCCGTTATTCGAACGCTCGCCATACGCGCGGCGCTCTCCGTTGTTCGGGCGCTCGCCATACGCGCGGCGCTCTCCGCCATTCGGGCGGCCGCCATACGGACGGCGGTTCTGCTCGCCGTCGCGCTCCGGGCGCAGGGTCTCTTCGTCGTCGCGCCAGTCGTCGCGCGGGCTGCGGGGCTTTTTCGTAAACTGATCGTAGTATGCCATAATGGTTTCCTTTCTCATTCGAGCGGGTGGTCTGTCTCGGTCAAATTTTTATAAATTGCCTGCTTTTTCGCGCACTTCGGCGGCTTTTCCGCAGGTGTTTTTGCCCTCCGGGCATGCGCCGGATACGCACGTGGGTCCCGCGTGTTCAAACAGCGCGGGCGCGGCCTGCTTGCACAGGGCGAGCATCTGCCACGCCATTTCGCGAATCTCCCATTGCGCGCGGTTGCAGCAGCGCAGCGAGAAAAAGTGCATCAGCTCCCGCGCGTTCATCGTCATCACCAGGCGCGTCGCGGCGGCGTTGGGCAGCACGAAGCGCGCGTCCTCGTTCGCGCTCTCCTTCGCCCCGCCCAGCTTTTCCTGCCAGTGGCAATACCATGTGTGCATGGTCTCCATCTGGCGGATGAATTCCTGCCGCTCGTCCTCGCCCAGCGCCTCGATGGCCGGGGGAATCACGTAGTCAAAGCCGTCGGCCATGGAGACATAGCGCTGGCTCTGCACGGAGAACGACGCGATTCTGTGCCGCGTAAGCTGCGCCAGCAGCGCGCGGCTCACGCCCTCCACCGCGAAGGTGAAGCTCGCGTGTTCGGTCACGGAGAGATGGCCGCGCTGCATCACGCGCTCCACAAAGCCGTGCTGGTCGCCGCTCTCCACCTTCTGCTGCAAAGCGTCCAAATCCGCTCTGGCATAGCAAAGCCGCGCGCCCAGCGCGACAAGCTCATCCGGGTCGGGCGTGGCGCGCAGCAGAATTACTTTGAGTTTTGCCTGTGCCATATTTCCTCCGTGCGTGCAATCGCAAGGGTAATCAGCTCGTCGAGCCGTTGGGTCTGGTTGGTCACGTAGAGATAGCCCCAGAGCGCCTCCAGCCCCGTGGCGTGCGCATAATCCGCCGGATCGGCGTGCTTCGGCGCGGCGTGTTTGGCCTGCGCGTTGCGGCCGCGCCGCGTGACGTCGGCCTCCTGCTCGGTCAGCTCGTTCTCAATCGCCGCCAGCATCGCCGCCTGCGCCGCCGCGCTGACCATCCGCACCGCCTGTTTGTGCATCGACCCGACGCTCATCTTTCTGGAAACCAGCAGGCTGCGGACGTACAGATCGTGCAGCGTATCGCCGACGTAAGCCAGTTGGAGCGGGTTCAACTCCCTCGGGTCCGGGAGGGAAAACGCGGCCTGCGCCGCCCTGATTTCTTCGCCTTGCAAAAGGGCACTTCCTTTATCGTTTCACAAACGGCGCACTCCGCCATTTTTTCAGGGTATAGTATACCATGAACCCGAAAAAAGGGCAAGCGTCAAAAGCGCGTCGGGCGGGGTTCTGTCGGCGCTCAATCTTTCTTTTTCGCTTTCACCGCGTTCCGGCCGCAAAAAAGGGCAGGAACGGGAAAAAAGAAAAGAAAGAGGCCGCCTCCTCTCCTTCCGGCGAGCGAAGCGGCCCGATCTGCTGATTATTGTGTTTGAAAACCGTTTATTCGACGACGGCGCCCTTGTTCGCGCTGGAAACCAGCTTCGCGTAGCGCGCCAGATAGCCCTTGGTGACGTTCGGCGGCGGGCAGACCCACGCCTCGCGGCGCTTGGCGAGCGTCGCGTCGTCCACCTTCAATTCGAGCTTGCCGCTCGGGATGTCGATGGCGATGACGTCGCCCTCCTCGATGAGGCCGATCATGCCGCCGCTCGCGCCCTCGGGCGAAACGTGGCCGATGGCCGCGCCGCGGGTTGCGCCGGAGAAGCGGCCGTCGGTGATGAGCGCCACTTCCTTGTCAAGCCCCATGCCGCAGATGGCGCTGGTCGGGCTGAGCATTTCGCGCATGCCCGGGCCGCCCTTCGGACCCTCATAGCGGATGACCACCACGTCGCCCGGCTTGATCTGACCGGCGTAGATGGCGGCGATGGCCTCGTCCTCGCTGTTGAACACGCGGGCAGGGCCTTCGTGAACGAGCATCTCCTTGGCGACGGCGCTGCGCTTGACGACCGCGCCGTCCGGCGCGAGGTTGCCGCGCAGGATCATCAGGCCGCCGGTCGGGGAATACGGCTCGTCGAACGGGCGGATGACCTCTTGGTTGTAGTTTTTGCTCAGGCTGATCTCCTCGCCCAGCGTCATGCCGGAGACGGTCAGCGCGTTTTCGTCGAGCAGGCCGCGCCCCTTGAGCTCGCTGAGCACGCCCATCACGCCGCCCGCCAGATGCAGGTCGATGACGTGGTGATGGCCGGCCGGCGCGAGATGGCACAGGTTCGGCACCTTGGCGCTCGCCTCGTTGACCCAGTTGAGGTCGAAGTCGATCCCGGCCTCGTGCGCGATGGCGGGCAGATGCAGCACGGTGTTGGTGGAGCAGCCCAGCGCCATATCCAGACAGAGCGCGTTGCGGAACGCGGATTCGGTCATGATCTTCTCCGGGGTCAGCCCCTCCCGAACCAGCTCGACGACCCGCATGCCGGTCTTTTTAGCCAGACGGATGCGCGCCGCGTCCACGGCGGCAATCGTGCCGTTCCCCGGCAGCGCCATGCCGATGACCTCGGTGATGCAGTTCATGGAGTTCGCGGTGAACATGCCGGAGCAGCTTCCGCAGCCCGGACAGGCGGCGGATTCCACCGCGTTGAGCTGCGCGTCGTCCATCTTGCCCGCCTTATACGCGCCGACCGCCTCGAACACGGAGTTCAAATCCATGTCGCCGCTGCCGCCGGGCATGCGGCCGGGCATCATCGGGCCGCCGGAGATGACCATGGCGGGCAGGTTGAGGCGGCGCGCCGCCATCAGCATGCCGGGCACGATCTTGTCGCAGTTCGGGATGAACACCATGCCGTCAAAGCCGTGGGCAATCGCCATCGACTCGCAGCTATCGGCGATCAGCTCGCGGGAGGCGAGGGAATACTTCATGCCGACATGCCCCATGGCGATGCCGTCGCACACGCCGATGGCCGGGAATTCGACCGGCACGCCGCCCGCCAGACGGATGCCGTCCTTGACGGCCTGCGCGATGTTGTTCAGGTGGTTGTGCCCCGGCACGCACTCCGACTTCGCGCTGACCACGCCGATCAGCGGGAGCTTCAGCTCCTCGTCGGTCAGGCCGAGCGCCTTCCAAAGGGAACGATGCGGTGCCTTCTCCGGGCCGCTCTTCACGCGATCACTGACTGCCATCTTACAGCTCCTCCACTTTCGTGCCCCAGCTCATCTTGCTGCGCAGATCCTTGCCGACCTCCTCAAGCTGGCTGCCCGCCTCGATGCGGCGCTTGGCGAGGAAGTGGACGCAGCCGCTCTGGTTTTCGAGCAGCCAGTTGCGGGCGAAGGTGCCGTCCTGAATCTCGGTGAGCACCTTCTTCATCTCCTTCTTGGTCTCCTCGGTGATCAGGCGCTGGCCGATCTCGTAATCGCCGTATTCGGCGGTGTTGGAGATGGAATAGCGCATGCCCGCAAAGCCGTGCGCGAAGATGAGATCGACGATGAGCTTCATCTCGTGGATGCACTCGAAATAGGCGTTTTCCGGCTGATAGCCCGCCTCCACCAGCGTGTCAAAGCCCGCCTTCATCAGCGCGGTCACGCCGCCGCAGAGGACGCACTGCTCGCCGAACAGGTCGGTCTCGGTCTCCTCGCGGAAGGTTGTCTTGAGGATGCCGGCGCGCGCGCCGCCGATGCCCGCCGCATACGCCAGCGCGTAATCCTGCGCCTTGCCGGAGGCGTCCTGATAGACGGCGACGAGGTCGGGCACGCCCTTGCCCTCCAGATACTGGCTGCGGACGGTGTGACCCGGGCCCTTGGGCGCGATCATCACCACGTCGATGTCCTTCGGCGGCTTGATGCAGCCGAAGTGGATGTTGAAGCCGTGCGCAAACGCAAGGATCATGCCGGGGCGCAGATACGGCTCGATGTCCTTGTGGTACATCGCCGCCTGCTTCTCGTCGTTGATGAGGATCATGATCATATCGGCGACCTTGGCGGCCTCGGCCGTGGTCATAACGGTCAGCCCGGCCGCCTCGGCCTTCTTCCAGCTCTTGCTGCCCTCATACAGCGCGACGACCACGTCGCAGCCGGAATCGCGCAGGTTAAGCGCGTGCGCATGTCCCTGCGAGCCGTAGCCGACGATGGCAATCTTTTTGCCCATCAGATATTCGAGGTTGCAATCCTGCGCGTAAAACATCTGTGCCATTGTATTTTTCCTCCTTGTCCGTCTTTTCCGTTTGTTTTTTGGATTTGTTGTTTGGCTTCGTTGGTTTAGTCAAATATATCTGAACTCATCACTTCGTCGCCGCGTTCGAGCGCGACCACGCCGGTGCGAACCAGCTCCAGTATGCCGTAATCCTCCAGCAGCCGCATCATCGCGGTGATCTTGTCGTTGTCGCCCGTGATTTCCAGAATCATCGAGGATTTGGTCACGTCCAGCACCTTCGCCTTGAAGATATCCACCAGCCGCATCAGCCCCTCGCGTTCCTTCACGCCTGCGGCGACCTTGACCAGCAGGAGCTGGCGCTCCACGTCGTTTTTATTGCTGAGCACCTGCACCTTCTGCACGCAGATCAGCTTGTAGAGCTGCTGCACCAGCTGCTCGATGTGCGCGTCGTCGCCCAGCACCACGATCGTGATGCGGGAGACCTCGCGATCCTGCGTCGGGCCGACGGCGAGGCTCTCGATGTTGAAGCCGCGCCGGGAGAACAGGCCGGACACGCGGGAGAGCACGCCCGGCTCGTTGGAAACCAATACGCCGACGGTGTAGCGGCGCAGTTTGTCGGGGTTCATCACCATAAGCCGTCACCTCCGTCAATTCAGGCAGAACGAGTCGATCGGCGAGCCGGGCGCGACCATCGGCGCAACCATCTCGTCAATATCCAGCATGCACTCGATGATGCAGGGCTCGCGCTTCTCGACGGCCGCCTTGAACGCCGCCGCGAACGTCTCCACCGCGTTCACCCGCGCGCCGGAGAGCCCGTAGGCCGCCGCCAGCTTCATAAAATCCGGCCCGCGGTCGAGCGTCGTCTGGCTGTAGCGGTGGCCGAAGAACAGCGTCTGCCACTGGCGCACCATGCCCAGCGTGCCGTTGTTGAAGATGACGACGATCACCGGAATGCCGTAATACCCGATGGTGGAAAGCTCGGTCAGATTCATGCGGAACGAGCCGTCGCCCGTGACCAGCGCCACCGGCCTGCCCGCTGGGTCGCTCGCCGCCGCGCCCATCGCCGCGCCGAGACCGAAGCCCATCGTGCCCAGACCGCCGCTGGTAATCAACTGGCGCGGATGCAGGAACGGGAAATGCTGCGCCGTCCACATCTGGTGCTGGCCAACGTCCGTCGCCACGGTGATTTCCGGGGCGATTGCGGCCATCTGGCGGAGGATCTTGCGCGGCTCGAACAGCTCGTCGCTCAGGTATTCCTCCATCATGCTCCGCGCCTGCTGCATCCATTGCCCGTTGGCCTTCTGCGCCACGCGCGAAAGCAGCAGCTCGAGCACCACGCGCGCGTCGCCGGTGATATGCAGCGTGGTGGAAACGTTTTTGTTGATCTCCGCGCGGTCGATGTCGATATGCAGCACCTTGGCCTGCGCCGCGAACGTCTCCGCGTTGCCCAGCGCGCGATCCGAAAAGCGAACGCCGACGGCGATCAGCAAATCGCAGCGCTGCATGGCGATGTTCGCCGCATGCGTGCCGTGCATGCCCAGCATGCCCAGCATGCGCGGGTTGTCCGCCGGAACGGCGCCCAGCCCCATCAGCGTGGAGACCACCGGCGCATCCACCAGATCGGCAAACGCCGCCAGCTCCCGCTCCGCGCCGGAGAGAATCACGCCGCCGCCGCAGTAAATCAGCGGCTTCTGCGCCTCGGCAATCAGCCGAGCCGCCTGCTCCAGCCGGGGCGCGGCCTTCACCTTGTAGCGCTCCAGCGCCTCGCCCTCCAGACGAAGCTGCACCGTCGGGTGCTTCATGGAGAGCTTGGGAATCAGCGCCTCACCGGCGGCCGGCTCGTACTCCGTCTCGGCGATCTGCACATCCTTCGGGATGTCGATCAGCACCGGGCCGGGGCGGCCGCTCGAAGCGATGAAGAACGCCTCGCGGACGATATCGGCCAGCTTCTCCACCCGCGTCACCAGATAGTTGTGCTTGGTGACGGGCATCGTCATGCCGGAGATATCCGCCTCCTGAAAGGAATCCGTGCCCATCAGGCTCTGCGGCACGTTGCCGGTGATGAAGACGATCGGCGTGGAATCCATGTACGCCGTCGCAATCGGCGTGACCAGGTTCGTCGCGCCGGGGCCGCTGGTGGCGATGCACACGCCCGTCTTGCCGCTGGCGCGCGCGTAGCCGTCCGCCGCATGACCGGCGTGCTGCTCGTGGGCGGTCAGTACATGCCGAATCCGATCCTGCCGCTTGTACAGCTCATCGTAAATCGGCAAAACCGCGCCGCCGGGGAAGCCGAACACGGTTCCAACGCCCTGCTCAATCAAACATTCAATCAGAATCGCCGCTCCGTTGAGTTTCATCTGAATCGTTCACTCCTCCTGATCGTTAAAAAAGCAGCCTCTCGCCCCGCTTTAGGGCGAAAGGCTGCTTTCGCGGTACCACCTAAATTCCGTGCCTGCGCACGCTCATTGAGCACAACCATCATGCTCGTTTCCCTGTAACGGAGGAAAACCGGCAGACCTACGCAGCCCAAGCGGCTTTCAGCCTGCGGCTCTGAGGCGACCAGCCCGCGCGCCCCCGCAGGAGCCTCGCACCGCCGCTCCCTCGCTTAGCGTTTCCACGCGGATTCTTCCTCGTCATCGCTGAAATATGTGTCCATATCTTATCACGCCGTCCACAGGCTGTCAAGCCATATTTCATCAAAAAAGGCCGCTGCCTCGTCAATACTTGAATACATTTCACTTTGAAGGTTGACAAGTCGTTTGACATTCATGTCTCCGCTTCCGCCTCGCCGCCGCGCTCCACCGCCGGGAGCGCCTCCGGCTTTTCCTCCGGCAGATTCGCCCATGCCCATATGCCCCGCGCAATCGCCTGTGCGACCCGCTGGCGGTAATCCGCCGTCAGCAGAAGCGCCTCCTCGCCGGCGTTGGATAAAAACCCGCATTCCACCAGCACGCTCGGCCTGCCCAGCGTCAGGATATAGTAATCTCCGCCGAGCGCGGAACGCTTCTTTTTGGGGGCGAGCGTTTCGTTCATCGCCTCCTGAATCGCCCCGGCCAGAAGCCGCCCCGCCGGGCAGCCCTCGCGATAAAACACCTGCGGCCCGCTCTGGCTCCGGCCGGCGTATTCGTTCATATGGATGGAAAGCACCATCTGCGCGCCGCTCTGCTCGATGATCGCCGCGCGGCGCTGCATATCCTGTAACTTTTTGCGAATCGGCGGATGCTCGTCGCACAGGGCGTAGTCATCCGTCCGCGTCATAACAATCTGCGCGCCCTGTGCCTCCAAAATCGCCGCCAGCCGCCGCGCGACGTCGAGGTTCAGCCCCTTCTCCGGCGTGCCGCTCACCCGCCCGACCGCGCCGCCGTCATAGCCGCCGTGCCCCGCGTCCAGCGCAATCACGCAGCCCGCAAGCGCGCCCCGCTCCTGCGGCCGCGCCGCTTCGCTCTGCCGCGTCTGCGCGTGAAAGGTCTGCACGGCGTTTTCCCCCGCGCAGGCCAGCAGCAGCGCCGTGCAAAGCGCGCTGGCCGCAAGCCACGCGCCCTTCATCGTCCTCTCCCGCATCGGCCGTCCCCCTCTCCGTTCCCCGAGCCAGAACTATGCCCGACGCGCCCAAAAGATGACACACTCCCGCCATAAAGTTTATGGTTTCGCTCAATTTTATTTTTTCGCAACCAATTTGTCGAACCGTGCCGCCGGTTATCCCCCGTTTTCCCACATCTCCCCCACAGTTATCCCCGGTTTTATCCACAGCGCTTTTTGTAGAAATCACTGGAAAATCGGGTTTTCCACCGAGTTATCCACAGTTGTCCACAGGCAAATCGCCATTTTCGGGGCTGAATTGTGGATAATTATTGTTATCCACAGATGTGCGCGCCGTAACGTCGGATGTTTCCGTCCTCCGGCACATTCCGCCGCTCGACGCGCCGTTTTCGGTTTTCGACGCTTTTTTTTTTCTTTACAAGGAAAAAACATGATTTCTCTTTCTCATTTTCGGCGACCCGTTTTTCCCCAAAAGTCGCCGGGATTTTGCCCCAAATTCCCCCGTTTCCAGCCGAATGGAGAAAATGAAAAATAATTTTCAAAAAAGTATTGACATTCTTCGCGCCGTGCAGTATAATACTTTTTGTTCCAAGCAAAAGGAACGGAAAATTGAAAATCGCACCCATAGCTCAGCTGGATAGAGCGTTTGACTACGAATCAAAAGGCCACAGGTTCGAATCCTGTTGGGTGCACCATAAAAACCCTTGACGAGCTTCGCGCCGTTGAGGGTTTTTCTTTGTTTATATCAAAAACCGAAGTTCTACACTTCGGTGCAGCTTGTTGACATAAGCAAACTTGACTTGAATAACAAAATCAAGAAATTCAGCTATTCTTTCATTTGCGAAAAGGGCTATTCTCCCTCCTTCGGGGGAGAATAGCCTTTTGTCGACAGTCTGAACCGAGGTTCTACGCTTCGGTGCTTTCTTTATGCTCTTTTTGTTTTCCAAAGCATTCCCAGCAGCGTGATCGACACGACCGCAAGAAAAATCGCTGTTTTTATCGGAATCTGGTCTCCCGTCAGTGGCATTTCCGGCATAGCCTCAAACGAGGCCGATATCGTAACGTCGCCGCCGCGTTCCACCGTTACCGTGTATGTACCATCCTCATTTTCCGTAACAAGCGCTTTTGAACCCGCATCAATTCCAGTCAGGCGATATCCTTTCTTCGGCGCTCCCGTAACCGTCAGCTTATCTCCTTCATGCGCAACAAGCAAACCTTCCTTCGTACTTATTCCATCCACTTCGATTTCGCCGTTCGTCGGCTGGCAGATATCGACAATGTACCAAGTCGCTTTTGCCGCTGCTTCCGCAAGGGCTTTCGATTCGATTTCTTCGCCGTTTTCATCGTGAGTCAGCGCTTTGAAATAGTCGCCGCTTTCAACATTCAGCGTTTTGACAGTGATTGCCGGTATTTCTCGCAACGAGTCCATTTCCCCGCTTAGTCCGTATATTTCTATCGCACTTTGACAGTCTCTTGCTGTAATATTCCCTTCTACAATTAGCTTTGCGTTCGGTTCGCTCCACATAAAGACCGCACTGTCTTTTTCATTTCCAAAAATATCTCCCTCAACCTTCACCGAAGTCAATTCTTCTGTTAAGAGTGTCAACGCATTGTTTCCAATTAAGCTCTCTATATTGCCTTTTATAAAAACGTTTCCAGAATTTACTCTAACCCCCGTTCCTGTCGCACGTATATTTCCCTTTACATTCACTTCATTTTTGCTTGAGGAACTCCCATCACTTACGACGGCTAATCCTTCTCCGTAGTATGTTCTCCACTCCCCATATTCACGATAATAATCCAAATCAGTATAATCTACGCTAATCTCTGATATGTACCCAGTTTTCTGGACACCGGTTCAAAATTGAATAATTAAGATTCCA
>ERZ827108.3736-NODE-3736-length-12267-cov-2.482312_pt1 | contig 12267 bp, 7 predicted proteins | sample MGYA00519921_ERZ827108 | MGnify/ENA primary metagenome ERZ827108 (study PRJEB31778, sample SAMEA3449258) | human gut metagenome | biome: human gut; feature: human-associated habitat; material: faeces | place: United Kingdom | collected 2010/2012 ... | reverse complement strand
CTTCTCCCATTCTGCACGGCTTTTGCAGACGTTCCATCAAACCAGATGCATATCGCTCTATGACCCTGTAATCGCCGCAGTCGATCAGTGCTACAAACTCATCTCCTGCCAGGCGGTACGGTGTGAAATGGCCATCCTCCACCGCCAGCGACCGAAGTGCCACTTCGCGCAGCACCTCGTCCCCTGTATTGTGTCCGTAGGTGTCGTTCACCCGCTTAAAATTATCCAGATCATACATAAAAACCGTAAATTCTTCCCCGGAGACAATCCGCTGCCTGATATCTTCCATAAAGACACTACGGTTCTTAAGGTGTGTCAGTACATCATAATGTGCACTGTAAGACAGTTTTTCGTTTGCCCTGGTAATCACTTCGTTCATTTTGCGCCGGCGCATATTGTCCACCGCCAGCCATGCCACCATTGCCAACGCCACGGCAGCAATCACCAGCGTTGCCCTGATCGTATCCCGGTTCTTTTCCCAGAAGGTCTCCCTGTGATTGATGATGACTGCATCCCCGGGAAGCTTTGATGCACTGATTCCAAACCTGCGCATCACATTTTCATCAAAGCAATATACCTTCGGCGGCTCCATCACAATGGAGATCCCTGCACAATCCGTGCCCTCCAGTATCTGCACCGCCATTTCTCCTGCCCTTTTTCCCATCTGTTCCTGCGAGACAATCTCGCCGCCTAAAAATCCTTTTCCCATACCGTGCGAGACAATTGAAAACATCGGAATCTGCGCCACATCACTCAGCATCTGGATCGCTTCCGCCGCCGCGTACACATTCCCGTCGCCATCCCTGCTGCACATAATATAGACCAGAATGCTCTCCTCCCCCAGCGCAGCAACCTGTCTTTTTAATTCTTCCTGGGAGAGCTTTGAAGCGTCGATCTCTACAAAGTCCAACTCTGGAAAAACAGTATCGTAATACTGGAATTCCTTGCGTTCGCCCTCTCCGGTCACCGTATCATCCAGTATTCCTACCACCTGTCTTGCATCCGGATACAGCTTCTTTGCCAGCGTGATCGTATTCTCATAAGAGAGCGTCTCAACCACGCCCGTCACAAGCGGGTCTGCTGCCGCCTTCTTCGCCAGTTCCCCGTCATTGACTCCCTCAAAAACAACCGGCGTCTGCGCAAACAGCTCATCCCGATACGTCATTGCAAACTGAAACGCCGCATCATCTCCTACAATCACAACATCATACGCCGGAACCATCTTCAGATAGTATGTTAGCGTCTGGTAAAATAGCTGTTCACTCTCCGCCGTCTCGACATTTTTGGTATCCATAAACTGATAATCCAACTGTACACCAGCGCCCAATGCTTCTTTTATACCGCGAATCTGTTCCGGAACCGTCTCCCATGCATAGGAATAGGAACTGATAAATAATACCCTGCCGGTGATTTCCCCTGCGTCCGGTACCGGTTCTTCTGCATATGCCGGAATGCCTCCCACACAGATAAGAAGTGCAATAGCAAAAAAAATCCAGTACCCTTTTTGAATCCATCGACGTTCTCTCACAGACACTCCTCCTCCCTATCCGTATATCAAAATTTTCCACCCTCCCGCTTCTATTGTCAATATTTTTTCACTGTTTTTTTACGGTTTTCTGATATTTTACAACCGCCGGATCCGTCATCTGCAGCGTCCTCTTCCACTCCCTGCTTTCCCCCACTTTCTGCACCGCGGAACGGTTCTTATACAAAAAGCGCGTCAGATTATAGCAGTCCACCCAGATCTCGTTGTTTCCCTCTTTCTGCGACTCGTCAAAGATCAGCTGCAGCCCGAAATGCAGATGAACCGTGTCTATGTTGTTGACATTTTCCTTCGTGCTGTACCCGGTATGCCCCATATAGCCGATCACATCCCCTGCCGTCACGACATCGCCCTCCTTCAACTGTTCCCGGTATGGATAGTTCTGGCGCAGGTGCGCATAATAATAGTAACGCTTCCCGTCAAAGCTGCGGATGCCGATACGCCACCCGCCGTACTGGTTCCAGCCGATCGCTTCCACGTAGCCGGATTCTACGGCGATGATTGGAGTTCCGACCTGCCCCATCATATCATGTCCCAGATGCTGTCTCTGATATCCATAGCTTCTTGACACCCCGAAATCATCATAATCACTGTACTCAAACCCTTTTGCGATCGGCGAAAATGCTTTCAGACCATACTTTTTTACATATGCCCCATCCTCCTTTTCCTGGATCTCATATTCACCGACCATACCGCCAAGAACCGCTCCGTATGCATCCCTGTAATAGGAAAACATCTTCAGATCTGCGGTCATACGCTCCATCGTATCCTCCCCGCAGAGAATTTTTTCAGCAGCGGTACGCATGTCCTCCGTTGCTCCGGCTCCAAAATCTCCGCCGTTCTTTGCCCCGACGTACGCCAGAAGATCAATCCAGTCAAGATGCTGTTTTTCTCCATAACTGCCTATGTCATACTCGTATGCCCTGGACAACGCCTCATACGACACATTAAAATCTACCCATTTGATATAGCCGTCCGCCGTTGTTTCCACGGCTGATTTTTGCGGCAGCTTTCCATTCTCCCAGAGGATTACTCCCATCAAAAAAAGCAGTGCCGCCTCAAGGATCACGGCCGAGCGGATCCGCCTGCTTCTCTCCATTCCTTTCTGTTCCGTTTTCCATTCCTCACTGTCATGGTAATTTTGTTCATTATATAAAAAAAGACTGCAGACTATTCCTGTCTGCAATCTTTACAGATACCGTATAATATAGAATTTTTGCACTGTAGCTGAAATCCGTGGTCCTTTTGGATGTGCTCTGCAATCTCATCCATAAATCCGCAGTCGAGATGAATGATGCATCCACATTTGACACATTTCAGATGAAGATGCTCCTCGCAGTGCTGTCCCAGTTCCACGTACTGATACACTGCCTTTCCTCCCGCCTCCGCCACATATTTCATGACGGTGCCGTCTGTGGCAAGCTTATCCAGATAACGGTAAATCGTCGTGATATTGACAGCATCGCCGTTTCGCTTCAGATATTGATCGATATCCGCCGCCGTCACGGTCCGGTCACTGTTGCTTTTTAAAAAATCAAGAATCTTTCTGCGGCTGTTTGTCGCATATCCACTCCCTGCCATCTCATCCCTCCGCAACTGCATCTATTTCCATTATATCATCTTTTCTGCGCCGACTTCTGCGCATCCGAAGTTCCGCAGGAACTTCTAATATGAAATCGTCAGAGTTCATTATATCAACTACGCTTCGGCAAAAGTCCGGAAAAACTCCGTTTTCCCGGACTCGCGGGCGCGTTCACATGGAACATATCCGCCCGACGCATGCAAGCATGCGCGTCCGTCTTTGCTCCATGCTCACTTTTGCCTTCGCGAACATTATATCACATTTTTACGCTTCGGCAAAAGTCTGTGAAACCATATCCCCGTCTCCTAAAATACAATTCCACATGCTTCAATCATGACACCCCAGAGCACACCGAGCACATACATGGTAGCGATGATGGCCGCATTCTGCTTATAGTCGCGGTTCAGCCGGAACAGCACCAGAAATCCCACACCGGCATTCACCAAAAGTCCTGCCATCATGGCGCCCGGCCGGATAATTCCATCTAGGTACAACTGTGTGATTACAACGGACGACGCACAGTTCGGGATCAGCCCCACGAGGGCAGCAATCAGCTCTCCCACAACCGGAAGTCCGGAAAACAGTCCCGACAGCGCTTCCTCTCCGATCAGCCCGATCACACCGTTTAATACCAGTGAAATCAGGAAAATAAAACAGAAGATCTTTACCGTATGCTTAAGCGCGGAAACCACAATCCCATCCTCGCAATGACAGTGCTCCTCCTCACACACGACATGAATATCCATCTCCTTCTCCTGTTTCTTCAAGAGTCTCACATATACCAGTTCCACAATCAGACCGGACAGCACAGCAATGATCACCTTACTGCCAAGAATTTTCACAATCGTCACTACCGGCACCGACTCCGAAATCAGAATCGGAAGCATCTCATCCGAAGTGGACAAATAGATAGCGACCAGAGTTCCGACCGTGATGACTCTTCCGGCAAAAAGGCTCGATGCCGCTGCCGAAAACCCGCACTGCGGAATCACACCGAGCAGACCGCCCCACACAGGTCCCCATTTTCCGGCGAACTGTATCTTCCGGCTCAGCTTGCTTCCCGTATGATGTTCCAATGTCTCCATAAAAAGATAAGTCAAAAATAAAAACGGCAAAAGCCTGACACTGTCAAGCACTGTATCCAATAATACATCCAGCATAAAATCATTCCTCCCGGGCACTGTCATAGCGCTTCCCAATGCGTTATCCCACCTGCATGCCGCACACATTTGCAACTCATTCGTTTTTGCAATTTGTATGCATTTGCAACTCATTTGCATTTTGTATTATACATTGATATCGTGTTTTGTCAAGCTTTTTATCGTATTTCTTTCGAGTGCCACATTTGGCACCACACTGCTGCCCGGCTATAATTCCATCCATTCTTTGTGCTGCATTCTACACAAAACAGGAAGCAGACTCCGTTCAGGCTCATATTTGAAATCCATCCAGATACCCTCTGTCCAGATACAGTTCTCTTAATTTTTCGCGGTACACTTCCTTTGTATTGTACGGTCTGCCAAAATGAATTCCGTCCGAAAACTGGTCCGCCGGATAATAGGTAATTTCAGAAAAATAATCCGGGAAAAGCCGCTCCAATCCCCGTGTTTCAAAATCCTGCCGGATCTGCTCCACCTGCTTGCGGCGCGCCGGTGTATCTGCCAGCGGATCGGGGATCAGATAGCATGCCACCCCCTGCGCGTCGCACAATTCATAGATTTTTCGCAGATAGCGCTCTGCCAGATCAGACATGCCGACTGTCTGGTTCTCTCTGCTTTCCCCTTTCTCCAACGCCTCCTCCCGCTCCTTCACGTAATTCAAATACAGCTTGCGGTTTACCGCCGAACCGGCGATTAGTTCTGCCACCGGCTTTTTCAGAAAAAGGCTTCCGAACGTCTCCTCCATTTCCTCTGCGGTCTCCTCGTCAAGTTCGTCCAGCAGATCCGCCTGCAAAAACGGAAGAACCACATAAGAATAGCTGTATGTGGCATCGATCGATGTCTGAAGCAGATCCGGTCCTGCCATCAGCCAGACTTCCGAGACATTCTCATGCGTCTCCAGAAATTCTTTTACCAGAAGATATTCCCCTGCCATGGTCAGCGCGCGGTTATTTCCGACCAGACAGTATTGTTGATTACAATCAAAAAACGCTTCCGTCATCTGTGCGCAGACACTGTCACCGACCAGCAGCTTCGTGTAACTGCCCGGCATTCTGCTCTTTGCAAGATACGCAGACACTTCCCGCTCGGCTTCCTCCTCGTAACCGCTGCTGTCTGTCAACGTGGCAAACACACCGCGAAATCTCTCCGTCGCCGACAACAGATCAAAGGTCAGAAGCAGTACCGCAAATATTCCTAAAAAGGCGATCAACTTTTTTGTAAAACGCTTCATGCCTTCCTCCTAAAATTGAAAATAAAGAAACTCCGCCGCCGCTCTTCCGTAATTCTGCAGCAACAGCACGACAAATCCCAGAAGAACCAGCATGTAAATACTCCAGCGAATCACAAGCACCTGCTTTTCAAGCCAGGCACGTATGGAAATCCCGGATTCATGCAGGATATCCACTACAAGCAGAACTCCGATGGCAAATGCCAGCTGATACACCTCCAGTCTGCAAAGCCCCATGCCAAATAATGTGCCATCGGTAAACTGTCCCAGCCAGTTACCATTTTGCACAATCCGCCGAAGCATCGCCACAGCTCGTCCCAAATGATCTGCCCTGAAAAAAAGCCACGCAAAATCCGTGAGGATAAATGTCACACAAATCCGGGTAGCGCGCGTCAGTCCCTGCGTTTTTTCCGAAAAAAAGCGTATCTTTTTCTCCGGTAGCTTCTTTTGTGCGGCCTCACTTACATATCTGATGCCTCTGCCCGCCACCTGATAGCTTCCATGGATTGCTCCCCACACCACATAGTGCCAGCCTGCGCCATGCCAGAGCCCGCTGACAAGAAATGTTATCATCAGGTTTACAGCGGTTCTCCCACTGCTGCCGCGGCTTCCTCCCAGCGGGAAATACAGATAGTCGCGGAACCAGCTCGAGAGACTGATATGCCATCGTCTCCAGAATTCCCGGCAATTCACTGCAAAATAGGGCTGTCGGAAATTATCCATCAGGCGGATGCCAAGCACCTTGGCCGCCCCGATGGCAATATGGCTGTAACCGCCGAAATCACAGTAGATCTGTACCGCAAACAGCACCGTGGCAAACACAAGCATGCCGGAGGAATAATTCCGGTAATCCTGATAGACCTGATCGACCAGAATCGCAGCACGATCCGCAATCCACATTTTTTCAAAATATCCCCACAGCATCAGAAGCAGTCCATCTTTTACCCTGTCATAGTCAAACTCTGCCGGCTCCCGCAGCTGTGCAAGCAGACTGCTGCTCCGCTCGATCGGCCCCGCAACAAGCTGCGGGAAAAATGACACAAACAGCGCAAAACGCAGGAAACTTTTTTCCGCTTCTGTCTTCCCTTTCCAGACATCGATCAGGTACCCGATGGTCTGGAACGTGTAAAAAGATATTCCGACCGGAAGAATGAGATCCGGCACCCTTAACGCCCGCACGCTTCCCACCGCACGGAGCAATTCGTTGATATTCTGCACTGCAAAAGCAGAATATTTGAAAAAAAAGAGGATTCCGACACACAGAAGAACACTGCCGGTCAGCACCGCCAGACGTCTCTTCCCTTGTCGTACTTTATTTTGTGCCAGCAAAAGTCCGCCCCCATAACCGATTGCGGTCACAAGCAGAATCAGACAGCCATACTGCACATTCCAGCTCATATAAAAATAATAGCTCGCCACAAGCAGCCATAACTGTTTTGCCCTCTTTGGTATCAGAAAATACATTCCCGTCACCAGAGGGAAAAACAAAAGGAATGAAAACGAATGAAACAGCACTTAATTCTCCTCTCATGAAATCAACAGACGCCTTTCCTAAAATCCTTTGGTGCAATACCCGTCAGCAAATTTTCTCAGTCCGGCGTTCTTTGTATTTGCAAAAAGGAGACACGGACTCCACTCGCCATGTCTCCTCTGTCTAATGCTTTTTGTTGTAATGTTCCTACAGCGTCTTAATGCGCTCTAACGCTGCCAGTGTATTCTCATAGCTTCCGAATGCAGTCAGACGGAAATATCCCTCGCCGTGTGCACCAAAGCCTGAACCTGGTGTTCCTACGATGTGTGCTTTCTCAAGGAGATAATCAAAGAACTCCCAGGAGGTCATCTGATCCGGTGTTTTCAGCCAGATGTATGGAGCATTTTTTCCACCGGATACGGAAAATCCTGCTGTAGAAAGTCCTTCGAGGATCGTCTTTGCATTACGCATGTAATAAGCGATCTGCTCCTTCAGCTGTGCTTTTCCCTCCGGAGAGTAAACAGCCTCGCCTGCTCTCTGTACAATGTACGGAGCACCGTTAAACTTGGTTCCGTGACGTCTTGCCCACAGACTGTGAAGTGATACCCCATCTCGTACCAGTTCCTTCGGAATAACCGTAAATCCAAGACGAACACCAGTAAATCCGGCATTCTTAGAAAAGCTTCGAAGTTCAATCGCGCATGTTCTCGCACCCTCGCACTCATAAATACTGTGCGGTACATTTTCCTCAGAGATATAAGCCTCATAAGCTGCATCATAAATGATCACACAGCCATTTTTGTTGGCATAATCCACCCATTTCTGCAGTTCATCCTTTGTAATAGCAGAACCGGTCGGATTATTTGGAAAGCAAAGATAGATCAGATCCGGCACTTCTGATGGAAATTCCGGCAAAAATCCATTCTCCTTGCGGCATGGCATATAGATCACACCGTCAAAATTTTCACGAACCCTATTATACTCTCCGGTACGGCCAGCCATAACATTGGTATCCACATAAACCGGATAAACCGGGTCACACACAGCAACCTTATTGTCTGTTCCAAAAATCTCCTGAATATTTCCGACATCGCACTTTGCACCGTCCGATACAAAAATCTCATCCGGAGAAATCTCGCAGCCCCGTGCTGCAAAATCCTCTTTTGCAATCGCGTTTAATAAAAAATCATAGCCCCGCTCCGGTGCATAGCCATGAAAGCCTTCCTTTGTGCCCATCTCGGCAACCGCTTTCTGCAGCGCCTCGATAATCGCAGGTGCAAGCGGCAGCGTCACATCTCCGATCCCGAGACTGATGACTGTTTTGTCCGGATGCATGCTTTTGTAGGCAGCCACCTTTTTTGCTACTGTGGAAAAAAGATAGCTTCCCTGCAGTTTTAAGTAATTTTCATTGATTGTAAACATGTTCTTTTTCCTCATCCGTCATAAATCAGCAGCAGAATCATCTGCGCGGTTTCAACCATGTTCGTGCCGGAATCCATGCTGCTTTTCTGAATATAGCGGAACGCCTCCTGCTCTGTCATATGATTTCTTTCCATCAGCAACCATTTTGCATTGTTAATATAGTTCTGTTCCTGTTCCGTTCTCTTTTTCGGCTGGCTTTTGCGCTTCTTTAACCGTCTGTCCAGCTGTGTCAGCATCATCTCCACAGTACTGGCAAGATCATTTGGACGAATCGGATATGTCAATGTCACCATATCGTGCGGTGCACTTTCCAGTTCCGACGTAGAAGCAAGCAACAGCATATCAAAATAATCGGGCAGATATTCCGCCAGCTGTGTATAGTGCATGTCCCTGATCCGATAACTGCAGATCACGACACCGCTGTCTAGCTGGTGTACCTGTGAAAGCGCCATGGAAGCTGTTGTGCAGAGTGCAGCAGCCGTCAGTCCCCGCCGGGCGAGGATGTCTTTGATATGTTTTGCGTCCTCGAGCTTCGGCAAAACAATTATGATGCTGCTCATCCTGTCACTCCTTTAAGTGCGATACAGATATTTATCTACTTCCCATTCGGATACCTGGGACATGTACTCATTCCACTCAGCTTTTTTTGCTTCTACATAAAGATCCACGAACTCCTGTCCGAGAACCATTTTTACAAAAGAATCCTCTTCCATGAACGCAACTGCTTCACGCAGCGTATCCGGCAGATGATCGATACCGGCTGCAGCCTTTTCTGCCTCCGTTCTGCTTGCAAACAGTCGTGCAGATTCCGCTCCGGGATCCAGATGCTTTGCGATTCCATCCAGTCCTGCGGCCATGCAGAGTGCAATCGTCAAATACGCATTTGCAGACGGATCGGGAAAACGCAGTTCGATCCTGGTATCCTCTCCCCGCATAAAAGGAATCCGAAGCAGGGTATTATGATTTTTGGTTGTCCAGATGATATCTCTTGGTGCGTCACAGCCGGAGGTCAGACGCTTATAGGAGTTGACCAGAGGATTCGTCACAGCACACATACCTTTGACATGAGCCATAATACCGCCCATGAACCATTTTGCTTCCTGACTTAAACCATCTTCCGCTTCCGGATCGCTGAAGATATTTTTCCCATTCTGAAACAGGGAAATATTGATATGCATGCCGGAACCTGCCGTACCAGCCTTTGGCTTCGGCATAAAAGTCGCATAAAGACCGAACCGCTTTGCAATGGAACGCACTGCCGTCTTGAACGTCACAATCCGGTCCGCGGTTTCCATCGCACCCGCATAACGGAAGTCAATTTCATGCTGTCCGGGCGCTTTTTCATGATGGGAGGATTCGATTTCAAACCCCATATCCTCCAGCGTCATCACCATATCACGGCGGGCATTTTCTCCCAGATCCAGCGGGCTGATATCCATATATCCGGCCTTTTCATGGGTTACGGTTGTCGGCACGCCGTTTTCATCCTCGTGGAACAGGAAAAATTCACATTCCGGATCAATCTGAAACGTATATCCTTCCTTTTCGACCTTTTCCATCATCTTTTTCAGGATTTCTCTCGGACTGACCGCAAGGGGTGTTCCATCTGCCCTGCAGACATCACACAAAAGTCTTGCAACTTTTCCCTGCTGCGGTCTCCATGGCAGGATTACAAAGGTATCCAAATCCGGGCACAGATACATATCCTCTTCCCCGGTTCTCAATTCTCCGTACATGCAGGAACCATCAATCAGATAGCGGTTGTCTTTCATATACTGCAGCTGGGTAGCGGTCACGGCAACGTTTTTTAGCGTGCCGAACATGTCTGTAAACTGCAGACGAATGAATTCAACGTCTTCATTCTCTACCATTTGCAGAATTTCTTCTCTGGTTTTCATGCTTCTCTCTCCTCTTTAGCGGACACTCTGTCCGCCTGTTCCCTGAATTGTTGTTGTGAATTTTCGAATGCTTCGGCGGGTCTCCGGCCCAAAAGCCTTCTTCGTGCAAGCACGGTCGGCTTTTGGGCTGGAGATCCGGTGTGGTGTCACTCGTAGGTGTATCCCATCAACGACTTGTCCACTTCCTTTGCGGCTTCCCTGCCTTCGGCAATCGCCCATACGACCAGTGACTGACCTCTGTGCATATCTCCCGCAGTGAAAATCTTCTCTTTTCCGGTGCGGTAAGAGCCGTTTACGGTTTCCACATTGGTTCTCGCATTTAATTTTACACCAAAACTCTCTGCAACGTAACCCTCACTGCCTAAAAATCCGGCTGCAATCAGCACCAGATCTACCGGAATTTCCTTCTGTGTGCCCTCGATGGGAACCATCGAAAGCCGTCCGGTCTTTTCATCCTTCTTCGGCTCAAGGCTTACCAGCACCGCACTGCATACGGTTCCGTCTTTTTTCTTTTTAAATTCTGTTACTGTTGTCTGGTAAACTCTCGGATCATGGCCGAATACATCGATTGCTTCTTCCTGACCGTAATCGGTCTTTAAGACCTTCGGCCATTCCGGCCAGGGATTGGATGCTGCCCGACACTCCGGCGCTTTCGGCATCATCTCCAGCTGTGTCACGCTTGCCGCACCCAGCCGAATCGAAGTTCCGACACAGTCATTACCGGTATCTCCGCCGCCAATTACCAGCACATTTTTTCCTTTTGCCAGCTCATAGGGCACTTTTTCAAAATTCGTATCCAGGAGCTGCTTTGTTACGGTTCCCAGAAAATCCACCGCAAACCAGATGCCTTTTGCATCCCTGCCGGGCACATGGATATCTCTTGGATGGGAGGCCCCGCCGCAAAGAATCACGCGGTCGTATTCTTTTTCCAGCTCCTTGCCGGAAATATCTTTTCCAACATCTGCGTTGCAGATAAACTTGATGCCGGCAGCCTTCATGACTTCGATCCTTCTGTCGATGATGCTCTTGTCCAGCTTCATATTCGGAATGCCGTAGCGCAGCAGACCGCCGACTCTGTCATGACGTTCATAGACCGTTACGCTGTGTCCGCGTTTGTTCAGGTTCCAGGCTGCAGACAATCCGGCCGGACCGCTGCCGATGACCGCGACCTTCTTTCCGGTGCGTACCTTTGGTTCTTCGCCTTTTACCAGACCATTCGCGTAAGCATATTCAATGACCGCACGTTCATTTTCCTTCGTAGAAACCGGTTTTGCGTGCAGTCCGCAGGTACAGGCCGCCTCACACAGCGCGGGGCAGACCCTGGAAGTAAATTCCGGGAAGCAGTGAGTCTTTGACAAACGGACATAAGCCTGTTCCCAGTTGCCGTGCCAGACCAGATCGTTGACCTCCGGCACCAGATTATGCAGCGGGCATCCCGAAGCCATTCCGGCAATCATTGTACCCGCCTGGCAGAAGGGAACGCCGCATTCCATGCAGCGCGCTCCCTGCAGACGCTGCTCCTCTTCCGGCAGCTGTCCGTGAAATTCCTTAAAATTTTCGATTCTTTTCTTTGGAGCCGTCACCGGTTCGTCTTTACGCTCATATTCCAAAAAACCTGTAGGTTTCCCCATGACTGTTTCCTCCCGTTACGCTCTGCTGCCGACACTCGCATAGAATGCCTCAATCTGCGCTTCCTGGCGGCTCATGCCCTGTTCCTCAAACTGGGAGGACAGCTGCAGCATCCGCTTGTAATCTCCAGGAATAATCTTTTTGAACTTCGGCAGATACTCTTTAAAGTGATCCAGTACCTCCTGTCCCTTTTTGGAACCGGTGTTGCGCACATGCGCCTCGATCATGGCACGGAGCTCCTCCTGGTCAAACTTGGTCTCCACCTTCTCCATGAGTACCATTTCCTTGTTCAGGTTTTTATACAGACAGCTTTCTTCATCCAGTACATAAGCGA
>ERZ827108.3734-NODE-3734-length-12275-cov-6.124059_pt1 | contig 12275 bp, 10 predicted proteins | sample MGYA00519921_ERZ827108 | MGnify/ENA primary metagenome ERZ827108 (study PRJEB31778, sample SAMEA3449258) | human gut metagenome | biome: human gut; feature: human-associated habitat; material: faeces | place: United Kingdom | collected 2010/2012 ... | reverse complement strand
ATTTCCATTAATTGCACCGCTGTAGAGGACGAAGTTGCGAATAGCCGTTTCCAGCAGTCTGAACTGGACTACCTGATTTACAATGATCCCGTTGCCTATGCCGACCTGATTCTCAACGGAGATCCGAAAGCATATCTGAAAAATGTGACCGAGTACAAGCCGCTGGATTAAACAATGAAATCGCCGATGTGAGTGAGCAACGCTTACATCGGCGATTTCATTTTATAGTGTTAGATAAAATTAGTATAATACTTTTATTCTCTTATTCTCTGTATTTTGAAGGGGTAAATCCATAATACCTTTTGAATATTTCAATCAATCTACTGGGGTTGGAGTATCCAACAATTCTTGAAATTTCCGCAATGGTGAGGTCGGTCTGAATAAGCATGTGCTCGGCTACAGAGATCCTTTTCCTCTGAATGTATTCGGTAATGGACATATTATAAACTGACTTAAATAGCTTTTTCATCTTGCTTTCACTCATACATGCAATGGTGGAAAGCGTCTGTAATGTAATATTAAAACTGTAATGTTCATCCATGTAATGCGTTAGTTCATCTAATGCCTGTAAATCTGTTTCGTTGATGGATCGGGCATTCTCTTCATTTAGTCTGTTTTCTTTCAAATAAGAAGCAAGAATCGAGATGATTTCATATATTTTTGCTTCTACTGTAATTCTGGACGCTTTCATGGAAAGCAGATACTCATATAGGCTTTGCATAGCACGATTGACATTTGGTAAATAGAATTTCCCTTTTTCTTTGAAGAAATCAGAAAAGTTCACTTCAAGATCACCGGAAATTTCCTGGAGATACTGATCAATAAATTCCTGGTCAACCTGCACGGTAATACATCTTAATGGAATCTGAGGATGATAAATAGCTTTGTACTTTTCAGATGGTTCATAACAGCGCAATGTATTCGGAGAAACATTTTGATACGGATAAAATTCATCTCCTGCGCCACTAATATAGAGAGCAAGTACATATCCAGGCCCAATATGTTCTCCAACCATGGTTTCCTGATTAAATCGTATGTCTGTCACTGTAATGACGAAATCGTGGTGAACCTCACTCGTCCATTGAAATCCGATTCCATATTTCTGATTGATCTTATAGTATGTTCCGTACTCTAGTGGATTTTTTATCGATTCAACAAAGAAATCCTCTCGTTCAACTTCTATCATTGGCCCCTCCAAAGATACCTCGGTTAGATTTATTAGTACCTTGTTCAGACTTTATATCTGTTTTGTCCTTTACAGTTACCCGCAACTAATTATAATGAAAGAGTTGATGTGTGTCAAACCGTTTTTAGCAAAAAGGAGGCTCGGATTTGAAGTCAATTCGTAGTTTATATAAAAAACTGTTGCAATATGTCCCGGATAAAAGAATTTGGGCATATTCTTCTATGGCACTATCTGCCGCTGCCGTCTGCTCATATATGGGAGCTTATTGGTTTCTCTGGCAATCCATTGTGTCCATTCTGGTTATCCCTGCATATGAGAAGGCCATGTATGATGCAATTATCGTAGTCGCACTTATGATTTTACGAGGCATCCTCAACATTGCATCGGCAACGTGTTCCCACTATTTAGGCTTCCGGCTTGAAACAAACTTAAGAAAAAATGGGCTTCATAAATTATTGGATGCCTCTTCTTCCTTTTTTGACCACAACAGTTCTGGAGAGATTCGAAAAGTTATTGATGATAACGCAGCAGAAACACACAAAACAGTGGCCCATTTGATTCCAGACAACATCACTGCTGTTATGACGCCGGTGTTAATGTTTGTGCTGATGTTTGCAATTGATTACCGCCTTGGTATTCTCTTGATCCTTACAACTGTAATTGGTGTTCTTCAGTATCGTAAAATGTCCGGTGGTACTGAATTTCTGTCTGGCTATTCAGCGGCACTTCAAAAGATGAGTGCGGCAACAGTAGAATATGTCAGAGGAATGCAGATCATAAAAATCTTCGGTGTAACTGTACAGTATTACAAAACTCTGATTGACTCGATCAAGGAGTACAAACAGTACGTCTATCAGTATAGCCTCAGTTGTAAGAATCCCTATGTTGGATTCCAGGTTCTGTTCAACGTGTTTTATGCTTTTGCCGTACCAGCCGCAGTTGTACTCATCAGCTATGGAGAACCTGCCATGCTGATCTTGGCAAAGATTGTTTTCTTTGCTGTATTCTCCGGAGCTGTATTTACTTCTTTCACATCGATTATGTTTACGGGGCAGGATAACTTTGGCGCACAAAATACGCTGAATCAGCTTGATGAGCTGACTGCTTCAATGGATCAGGCAAAGCTTCCGCATGGAAGCGAAGAGAACTTCCAAAATTTCGATATTGAATTTCGTCATGTTGACTTTAAATATGATGACACCTTCGTGCTGAAGAATTTTAACCTGACACTGCATCAGAATAAAACTTATGCGCTTATCGGGTCTTCCGGCGGAGGCAAATCTACCATTGCAAAGCTGATTTCAGGATTTTATCCTGTTGATGGCGGCGAGATCCTGATTGGTGGAAAGAACATTCAGAGTTATTCTGAAAAAGCTCTCATTCAGAACATAGCATTTGTCTTCCAGCACAGTCAATTACTGAAGACCTCAATTTACGAAAATGTCCGAATCGGAAATTCTCAGGCAACACGGCAGCAGATTATGGATGCACTTGACGCAGCGAACTGCACATCTATTCTTGACAAATTCTCCCAGCGAGAGATGACCGTCATCGGGGCAAAGGGCGTATACCTTTCCGGTGGCGAGGTGCAGAGGATCGCCATTGCAAGGGCTATTCTAAAGAATGCGAATATCATCATTATGGATGAGGCATCTGCAGCTGCAGATCCGGAAAACGAATACGAGTTGCAGCAGGCTTTCCAAAAACTGATGAGAGGCAAAACAGTTATCATGATTGCACACAGGCTGTCCTCTATTCAGAATGTAGACCAGATCCTGTTTGTCCAGAATGGAAAAGTTGTGGAACAAGGAACCCACAATGAGCTGATGTCCTACAATGGACGTTATAAAGATTTTCAGGATGTATACTGCAAGGCAAATCAGTGGAGGTTGGCATGATGAAGACATATCTAAAAAAAGCCTTCCAGCTGAGTGATTCGGGTGTGAAGGGCCTTGCAAAATCAATCTGGTCATTCTTTCTCTATTATGTTTCTTTTGTACCGCCGATGATCTGTGTTTTTCTGTTTGCAGACAGGCTGTTGAATGGAAATACCGGGAAACCGGTGGTATATCTCCTGTTTATGCTGGCAGCGACCCTGGTGATGTACTTAGTTATTAACTATAACTATAAAACGACCTATGATGAAACCTACCAGGAATCTGCAAATTTAAGAATTGATCTGGCGGAACAGCTTTCCAAACTGCCCCTATCCTATTTTTCAAAGCACAATTTGTCTGACCTTGCTCAAACAATCATGGCAGATGTGGCTTCGATTGAGCATGCTTTTGCGAACGCAGTGGCTAATTCCATAGGGTTTGCAATTTACTTTTTGGTTATCAGCGTAGCCCTTCTGATCATGAATTGGAAATTAGGTCTCTGTGTATTGCTTCCCGTTCTTACTTCTGCTTCGGTTCTTTTCCTGACAAAGAAACTGCAGGTCAGAGATGTAAATAAACATTATGATAAGTTGAGAGATATTTCCGAAAGCTTTCAGAATGCAATCGAACTGAATCAGGAAATTAAAAGCTATGGGTTGAAAGAAAAAGTAGAAGCTCAAATGGACCAGCAGTTGGATGAGTCAGAAAATCTTCAATGGAAAGCTCAGATCATCCAGACGATTCCTGTTACAATCGGCCAGACTTTATCTATTCTTCCTATTGGAATCACGGCGACTGTTGGCCTTTCAATGCTCGCCTCCGGTCAGGTAAGTATCCTGATTCTTCTGGGCTATATTATTATGGCGGCGAAACTCAGCGGGGCCATGGGTGGTGTTTTGCTCTATCTGACGGAAATCTTTTATTTGGACGCAAGAATTGCCCGGATTGGTGAAATCAAGAATCATGAACTTCAGGGCGGAGAAAAGGCAGTCCTTTCAGATTTCAATGTAGAAATAAAGGATGTTTGTTTTTCCTACCAGAAAGACACCCAGGTGATTCGCCATGCATCCTTTACGGCGGAGCAAGGACAGGTAACCGCATTGGTCGGTCCCAGCGGCTGCGGAAAAACAACAATGCTTAAGCTCATCAGCAGACTATATGATGCAGATTCCGGTACCGTTCAGATCGGAGGAACCGACATACGAGAAATTCACACTGATAGCTTGTTCAAGTATGTTTCCATTGTTTTTCAGGAAGTCATTCTATTTAATACTTCTATTATGGAAAATATTCGCCTTGGGCGGCTGGATGCTTCTGACGAAGAAGTAATACGAGCTGCAAAACTGGCTGGTTGCAATGAGTTTGTCAGCCGTCTGCCAGATACCTACCAGACAATAATCGGGGAAAATGGAGCCAAACTCTCCGGCGGAGAACGTCAGCGGCTGTCCATTGCCAGAGCAATCCTGAAGGATGCTCCAATTATCATTCTGGATGAGATTGCTGCATCGTTAGATGTGGAAACAGAAGTCCAGATACAGACTGGATTAAATCATTTGATTCAAGGCAAGACCGTGATTGTTATTTCACACAGACTGAAGTCTATTGAAAATGCAGATAAGATCGTCGTTATGAAAGCAGGTACGGTAGAAGCCTGTGGAAAACATGCTCATCTGCTGAAACAGTCGCCCACATATAGAAAGATGATTGAAAAGTCCAATCTGGCAGAGAAATTTAACTACTAAGCAGGTCACCCTTCAGATGCAGACCGCACTGAAGGGTAACATAAAGGCATTTGGTTAACTATGTCTAACTGATTTCTGATGTGAGGAGGTGCATTATTTGAAGAAATATATTGGAAAAAGGATCATTAGCTTCCTCATTGTGCTGGTAGGCGTCAGCATTCTAAGTTTTTTGTTGATTGCTTGGTCCGGAAAAGATCCTGCAGAAATTATTGCACACCGAGGCGTATCCAATCCTACGCCGGAACAGATTGAGATGATTCGGGTGGAAATGGGATTGGATCAACCTCTCCCTGTGCGATATATTCAGTGGCTTTCCGGAATGTTTACAGGAGAACTTGGGACTTCTTTGACCACTCATCAACCGATTGTAAAGGATCTGCACAAGTATCTGGCTACGACCACATCTCTTGTAGGGATGGCCATTCTATGGATTATCGTGCTCACCGTTCCGATTAGTTTGCTCTGTGCCAGAAAGCGGAACCGCCTTTTCGATCAGGTTACCAGAGGCATTACTATCTGCGGTATTTGTGTGCCAACTTTCTGGCTGGGATTCCTTCTTCTACTGTTCTTTGCGATTCATCTGAAATGGTTCAGTGTCTTACCAAGTCCAGGTTGGAGGGGCTTTTTACTACCTTCATTTGCCCTGGCGGTTCCCAGTTCGTGTTCACTCATCCGAATTATGCGTTCCTCTCTTCTGGCTGAATTATCTTCTGATTATGTTCGGTTTGCAAAAGCCCGTGGACTATCTGCCAACAGAATTCTGGTATGCCACATTCTGCGAAATGCCTTACCGCCTGTTGTTACAATTTTCTTTCAGCAATTCGGCTTTCTAATTGCCGGAGGGGCGGTAATCGAAAGTGTTTTTTCAATCAAGGGAATCGGAACTTATCTGGTGGACAGTGTGATTGCAGCAGATACGATTGCAGTTTCTACCTGTATAGTCGTCATTGCAGCAATTTTTGTCGTCGCAAATTTCATGGCAGACATAATCAACCGTCTGCTTTGTCCATGGATGGTGAGGGAAGAAAATGATACATAAGCTACTCAAAAGGCCGCAGGCAATCATCGGTCTGTGCCTGATTGCTATTGTGATTGTGATTGCGATTGCAGCACCTGCTTTTTCGCCTCACGACCCTGAATTGGTGAATTTATCGCAAAAGTATGCTCAGCCTGACGCAGAATACCCTCTTGGAACAGATCAATTGGGCAGGTGTACCTTATCAAGGCTGCTGTATGGAGCCAGATATTCCATCGGAATCAGTTTACCTGTGCTGCTGATTTTGTCTGTGATTGGTCTGATTGTCGGTACTTTTAGCGCCTGTGCTGGAAAAAAAGCAGACCATTTCATTACTATACTCTGTGATGTGTTTATTGCTTTTCCTTCTCTTATCATTGCTATTGCTGTCATAGGCGTTCTGGGGAACGGACTCCAAAACATTGCCGTTTCTGTTGTGATAGCGACCTGGGCTTGGTTTGTTCGTATTGTCAGATCTTATTCCATTCAAGAAATGGGTAAAGATTATATCCTGGCAGCCCGGATTTCTGGGTGCAATACAGGAAAGCTGGTCTTCAGACATCTGATTCCTAACATTCTGCCACAGTTTCTTGTGTATGTTTCCACTGGTGTCGCTTCTTCCATCATTATGGTTTCCAGCTTTGCTTTCCTCGGACTTGGCCTTCCCTCCGGCACACCGGAATGGGGTGCCATGTTAAATGATGCCAGGACAGCGCTTTACTCTCATCCGGAATTGCTAATCTATCCAGGCTTGTGCATCTTCGTAACGGCAGCAGGCTTCAATTTATTTGGAGAAGCACTCCGTGATATTCTGATGCCGGAGGAGGACAGTCTATGATGCCATCACTTATGATTGATCATTTAAGCATTAATCTTCGGTCAGGCACGGATAACTTGGTTTCTGAAATATCCTTTGCAATCAAAGAAGGAGAGTCTTTGATCTTGTTAGGCCAGTCAGGCAGCGGCAAAACAATGACCTGTAGTGCGGTGCTAAACTTATTGGACCCTAAAAAATTTAAGGTGTCGGGTTCCGTTTTCTTCGGCGAGACTGATCTTTTGAATTCGTCAGAAAAGCAGAGACGAGGAATATACGGAAACCAGATTGTCTATATCCCGCAAAATCCGATGACTGCATTGGACCCTTCTATGCGTATTGGCAGACAGATGGATGAAACGCTACGGCTTCATTCCGACAAATCCCGCCAGCAGCGTTACAACTATATTCTGCGGCTTCTGCATGATGTAGGCTTAGATGATCCTGACAGGGTATACAGAGCATACCCCCATATGCTTTCCGGAGGAATGCTTCAGCGTGTCATTATCGCAATGGCTATGATGCTTGATGCAAAATTCGTGCTTGCCGATGAGCCGACAACTGCTTTGGATGTGATTCACAGAAATGGAATCATAGATTTATTTTCGCAGATGAAAGCAAATGGAGTTGGGATTCTTATGGTAACTCATGATTTCGCAACAGCTCTTCAATTAGGTGGAAACGTGTTGGTGATGAAAGAAGGAAAAATTATAGAATCCGGTGAAGTTCAATCTGTCTTCGATCATACCACAGAACCTTATACAAGGTCGCTGATTGAAGCTTACTCCCTTTCCTGTGCTTTCACGAAAGGGGCGGAATCATGATTAAAGTCAACAACCTATCAAAAGAATTTCACGAACAAGGCACAAGCAACGAGCTTCTGGCCGTTGATCATGTAGATTTTACTATTCAGAATGGTTCATTTTGCGCTTTGGTAGGAGAAAGCGGATCTGGTAAAAGCACTTTGGCTCAGCTCATGTGCGGTCTTCTGGTTCCATCTTCTGGAGAGGTACTGTTTGAAGGAAAAAACATTTCCCTCTGCCGGGGCAAGCAAAAGCAGGTACTGCGATCTAAAATACAGCTGATTCTTCAGGATGGCAAGGGAGCAATGGACCCTCGCTTTACGGTATATCAAATCATTGCAGAGCCAATTCGCAATTTCAGAAAACTCAGCAAAAAGGAAGAAGAACGGGAAATCAATGATCTTCTTACCATGATGGAGCTTCCCGAAGAGATCAAGCTGCGAAAAGCTCATGAGCTATCCGGTGGACAACAAAAACGTGTATGTATTGCAAGAGCGTTAGCGGCTCAACCGGATGTGTTGATTTTTGATGAAGCAGTCAGTGGGCTGGATGTCCTGGTTCGTAAACATATTCTTGATTTGCTGAAGCGACTCCATCAGGAGCGAAAAATGACTTGCTTTTTCATTACCCATGACCTGGACGTTGCGCTATATCTTGCAGACCGTGTGATGGTGATGCGCTGCGGTAAGATTATCGAAGACCGTACATTTCACGGTTCGACAGACTGCTTTACACATCCGTATACCAAGCTTCTGCTGCATTCTATTGCTCCATATTTGGGTTAAACCATTCAATAAATACGTATACCCTGCTGAAAAGCATGATATAAAAATAAATAAAGGAGATTTTGTACATGAAACTGAAAAAACTTTTAGCTTTCGGGCTCGCACTTGTGATGTGCCTTGCTATGGCTGCTTGCGGCACGAACCCTGACGAGAAAACCGATGCAAAGCCGGTCTCAATCACTGTCACCGAGAATTGGGACTTTTCTGTAGGCTTCTATCCTGTCATCACGCCTATGGTATCCAGCACTTATGGTGCCGGATTCTGGAGTCGTAATTTTTACAACACTCTGGTAAGCTACGATGATAACGGGAAGATCCAGGGCGAGTTGGCTGAAACCTGGGAAATCAGCGATGACGGCAAGACTTACACCTTCCATCTGCGTGATGGTGTCAAATTTTCTGACGGTACTCCTCTGACTTCCGAGGCAGTAAAGATGACCCTTGAAGCAGTAGTAACCAATCTGGGTCCCCAGAATGGTGCCTTCGGTAAGCTCACTACTTTGTTTGACAAGCTGGAAACCCCGGATGAAAAAACCTTTGTAATGACTTTGAAGACCCCTTATTACGCTGCTCTTGACAATCTGACCATGGCGCTGCCTCTTGGTATTGTGAATCCCGCAGCCTTTGAAGGCGGCGTAGAAAAGGCTTACGAGAATTGCGTGAGTGCAACTATGGGTACTGGTCCCTATATGTTTGACCGGGTCGAGGGGGACACTTATACCTTTATCCGCAATCCCTACTACTGGGACGAAGCTCCTGAAGTGGATGAGTTCAAGGTCAAAGTGATTCCTGATAATGCTGCAAAAATTCTTGCTCTGCGCAACGGCGAAATCGATGCAATTCTCGGCTCCAGCAGACTTAGCGCAGAAGGCTACACGGAGATTTCCCAGGATACCGCTTTCGGTCATGCCATGGATGACAGCACCAACCAAACCCGTTATCTGGGTATGAACCTGAATAAGGCTCCCTTTAATGATCCTCTTGTAAGGGAAGCAGTATCCTACGCTGTTAATCAGCAGGAGTTGGAAACCTCTGTTTTCGATGGTCTGGAGACTGCTGCCGAAACCCTCTTTACGAATGAAAAGCCCAACTGCGGTGTGGAGGTTAAGACCTATCCTACCGACATGGAAAAGGCAAAGCAGCTCATGAAGGAAGCCGGCTATGAGGATACCAATGATGATGGTATCCTGGAGAAGGACGGAACTTCTCTCGCCATTCATTTCAACTATTCTCAGAGCCTTGCAAGTATTGACAATGCAGTTCTTTCTATTGCAGCTTCTCTTAAAGAACTCGGCTTCGATGTTACTATTGATGCAGTAGACATGAACACCTGGTATGGAGCCTTGATGGCTGGCGAATATGATCTGACCTTCTACAATACTGCTGGCGGTTCCTTTGACCCTGCAACGGATATGAGCAATATGGCTCCTGGCGCTATGGGTGATCCGATCCTCTGCCAGTTCTCTGCTTTCTTTGAGAATCCTGAAATTTTCGCAGAATTGGACTCCACTTCTGATTCTCAGCGTGTGCAGGAAATCTATGGAATGATTCTGAATGGTATTGCAGATCAGAATCTTCTGGTGCCTGTAACCGGCACTCACGATCTGGCTCTGTGGAATACTGATAAGATAACTGGCTATGACTTCTACACAGATGCCAGCTACGTAGACATTGCATCTGTTCATGTGAAATAATGTCCAGCAGTGTGGCTGAGGCGGCTGCAAAAGAAAGACTTCATTCTTCCGGAGAAGACTATCTAAAAGCCATATTTATTCTTGAAGCGCAACATAGTTCAGTTCGTTCAGTAGAGGTTGCTGAGTACATGAATGTATCTAAAGCGAGCGTTAGTCATGCAGTTGCTCTATTAAAAAAGAACGGATTTCTCAAAATGAATCAGGACTATGACCTTGTTCTCACAGATTCTGGAAGAGCAATCGCAAGCTGCATCTATGAAAAACATTGCTATTTTAAGGATAGACTGATAAGCGCCGGTGTTTCTCCGGAAACAGCCGAAATTGAAGCTTGCCGCCTGGAACACTGTGTCAGTGAAGAATCTTTCCATAAACTTCGTAAAACATATGGGTATTAGAGCCCAATAAAGAATACGGTCAAGGAAAAAGTTCCTTGACCGTATTTTTTACAGATTTGGTAGCGCTGTAAATATAGCCTCTATATAAAGAGAAAACTTTTACAGCATGAGCTTCTTCCACTTTCTGATTTTTGTGCGGAAGGTGCCAAAGGGAGCCACGGTGTTGACATGGATAAACTTATAAACTTCCCATACCGCAGATTTTGTCGCCCCGTCTGCCCACTTGCGTCTGTGGGGAGCAAAGAGATCCTCGCCGGTCATGGCGTCGATCATCCCATAGATCCTCTGGATATTCGTGTCCAGCTTCGTTCTGAGTTCATGGAGCGATAGACCGGCATAGGTATCCGTGAACCACTGATACAGTTCCCCCAGCTGGTTCCACTTGAACTGATCGGACGGGGTTTTTACTTCCAGACCGTTTCTCTCATCCTGTTCCCACTTCAGCACAAGAGTTGTCCAGCCAACCTTATAAGCCAGATTTTCCGCCGGAGTACGGTCAACATCTTCCGCCCGAAGGTCTTTCATCTCTTCCGGGATATTGTCAAACTCGGCAATGAATTTGGTATAGGTTTTCTTGATCTCGTCTTTCAGTTCTTCTTTGCTGGTATATGCTCTCATAAATTACCTCATTTCTGTATCTGTTGTATCTGTTAGGATTACTTTGATTATTCTAACACTTGTTCCCAAAGACAGCTCCAAATTGGTGCTACCTTCTTACCCCCATACTATACTTCAAATTTCCTCAAAAGCAAACATAGCTTCCTTTGGAAGTTTGTCATTGTCACAGCCCAGCAGATATTGGATCACCTTTCTGGCATAGAAATTTGAAATAGTGGTGTCCCAATCGGCCAGCCGAAGGATCTCTGCTGTGCTGGTTTCAAAATCCAACGAAATTTCACCCCACTCGCCGTCGCAGTCTGCCTGATATTCGTAGACTGCTGCGGCGATTTTCTTTTTTCTCTTGGTTTTGGCTTTCTGCTTGATGCGAACCGCCCGGACAGCTCCCTCGGCAGCTGCAAGCAGGGTCAGCTTTTCCGTAGCTTTGCGGTAGGCTCGCTCTGCACCGCTGGCGGTGCTGCCCTCAAACAAGACCGCCAGCTCCTCAAAGGTGGGGCGGTTCTTCCATGAGCTGACCCGTCCACAGGTCATACAGAGGGCCAGCCGTTTTTCCAGCAGCGTCTGCTCCCGGAAATTCAGCTTTTCAAAGGCCCTCTGGATCTTCTCAGCCTGAGCGCCATTCCAGAGAATATCGGTATAATTCCAGCTGTCATCTACGGCCACTTCCTCGCCGGTTTCTTCGCTGTCCGCCTCCTGAATGGTCTGATAAAACGGAACCCGGCTTCGATTTTGTTTGGCCAATGCCAAAAACTTTGCTGCGGTTTCCTCGGTACAACCGTTTTTCTGGGCATATTTCTGGATTGCCGCCTGTTCAGACTGACCGGATTGATTGTAGAGCCAAGCAATCCCACGCACAGCTTTGTACTCATCCACATTTTCAAAGGAACCAGCCTCCTCTTGCATCCGGCAGGTCAAAAGGGCGTTCCCGATAAAATGATGGGCATAGGTCAGAAAATCTGCCCCTTGTGCGGGATCGTATCCACGGAGACAGTCCAACATGGCAAGCACACAGCCCATTTTGTAGTCCAAAAAGTGTTCTGGGTCATAGCGATCCAGCCCCTCCCGCAGCAGGAAACGGCGAATACGGCCATTGAGCCGATTTTCATAGCAGTGCAGGAAAAAGGAGAACCAGCGCAATTCACGGCTCCGCACAGCCTCAATGATGTAGTCGTTCATATTTTCCAGAGCAGGCGGTTCCGGGTCAAGCTGAAAGATGCGTTCTACTTCCCGCATGGTCAAGCCCTTGGATTCCGTTAGAAAGCAGTATTTGGCACAGTAACCAGACAGATCCCATGTCCACGCTGTATCCATTTTCCCTCACCACCTTTCAAATATTTTGCTGCTTA
>ERZ827108.3730-NODE-3730-length-12290-cov-17.077564_pt1 | contig 12290 bp, 7 predicted proteins | sample MGYA00519921_ERZ827108 | MGnify/ENA primary metagenome ERZ827108 (study PRJEB31778, sample SAMEA3449258) | human gut metagenome | biome: human gut; feature: human-associated habitat; material: faeces | place: United Kingdom | collected 2010/2012 ... | reverse complement strand
CCGATACCATTCAGTGTAAACCCTGTTTAACGTAAATGACATAATCGCCAATATATTTGCCCTCAAAGTTTCTTTTGGCCATGTAGAATAAATTTCGCAGGAAGCTACATTTTTAATATAATCTTTATATAGTACATAATAATTCTTTGCCGTATTATCAGAAACGGCTCCATCATGTACTATAACATACTCCGGGATTACAACTCTGCTCAATACAACCTCGCCTGTTGCCTGAATATCCTTAACCTCGCTCTCTGCGATTTTTGGTGGATAATCTCCATATAATGTGTGCGGGCCGATTGCAAGAACTTCATACGAAGCCGTTTCTGTAATTGTCGGTTCCAAAGAGAGATTCTGCAAAGCAAGCTGCCCGGAAAGCATCTGACTTCCTGCAATTTCCACTGGCTCAAATCCTGGAGCTGTTATTTTTAAGTTATACTCTGAGTATGGCTGATTCAGTCCTGGTTCCATTGAATATTCTAAAGGAGGGGTCTCTAACTCAATCACTTCTGTCTGTCCCGACAAATCTGTTTTTAATACTTCTAATATTTTATCCGGTTCCCCCGCAGAAGAAATCTCCACTGCAGCATCCGTAATCGGGCGTTTTCCCCGGTTGGAAACAAGAGATACCTGTAAGGTTCCTACATCTGGCATAATAAACACCTGCGTTTTTTATTATAGTATTCTGTGGAGAGAATGCCGTGACAAACAAATGACTCAACATTAAAATCTTATCTCACACTCTCTCGTTCGATAAATTCATACGGATTAACCTGTATCTGACTGACTGGTTTTTCCTGTATCATCCGTAGCACAGATGAGCGCAGCTGGCTTCTTCACTTTTTTACCCTCTGCTCTCTGTAACTCAAATTTGTTATAATATGATTATATATCGAATTTAATTTTTTTGTCAAAGTATTCGAACTTATGTTATAATAGTTGTCAGGAAACTAACTGATTTATAGTAATTTATTTTTAAGAAAAGAGGATGATATCATGAGTGAATCAATGGCAGATTTCGAAAAAGAAATTGACGAATCTCTTAAAACACTGAATGTTGTGGAGAATGAGGGAGAGGCTACAGAAGAAGAAACTGGATTTAACGCTTGGGATAAAGTACAGCAGTATTTAGAGGATGGTACTGTTCTTACTTTAAAAGTCGGCGGTATCGTAAATAAAGGTGTTATCGTTTATGTTGATGGGCTTCGCGGTTTTATTCCTGCATCCCATCTTGAAATTGGTTATGTAGAAGACACAAATCCATATCTTGGAAAGACTGTTGAAGCGAAAGTTATCACAGCTGACCCAGAAAAGAATCGTCTCGTATTATCTGTAAAAGAAGTTCTTTACGATAAAAAGCGGGCAGAAAAAGAAGCGCGTATCAACGCAATTGAAGCTGGCGCTGTTCTTACTGGTAAAGTAGAATCTCTCATGCCTTACGGCGCTTTCGTTGATCTCGGCAATGACATTTCCGGTCTGGTACACATTTCTCAGATTGCACAGAAACGTATCGAATCTCCAGCAGAAGTTTTAAAAGCTGGGCAGGAAGTCAATGTTAAAGTATTAAAAGTTGAGAATGGCAAGATTAGTCTCAGCATGAAGGCTTTAGAGGAAGTTGCTCCGGAAGAGGAAGATACAAGCGGCGAAGAAGTTGTAAGCTATAAAGATGAAGGCGATGCAACAACAGGATTAGGAGCTTTGCTGGCAGGTCTTAAACTCTGATTTGCCGCAGGCAAATAGACGCCCGCTGAGAATGAAAATAATCCTTATTTGTGACTTTAGTCGCAGCGTGTTGAATACTCGCTCGTATCCAGCACTTGCTTCAAGGCCACAAATAAGGATTATTTCATTCTCAGCGGGCTGTATTGCTATCGCTTTTGTTGCCATGCTCGCCTCAAAAGGATCAATTCCGAATCCAAAGCTCGTACTTTTCTTAAAGACTGGAATTTGTGGGGGATTTACTACCTTTTCAACCTTTGCTTTAGAATCTGCAACTCTGATGAAAAGCGGACATCCGAAAGTGGCTTTTCTCTATATGTTATTGAGCATCCTCGTGGGGGTAGGTGCTATTTTTATTACTGAGTTCGTCTGTTTCGGCACCTCCGAATCCCTCTTCGAAAACACACATCCGCAATAATCCTGCCGATACAGATGGTATTCCTCAGACAATGCAATAGAACGTAAATACCCTCCTTTTTTCTTAAAATCAGATGGCAGATGTTTCACCCCATATTTATCAGCAAGTTTTTCTCCAATCTCATTAATCCACTGGGCATTTTTGTGCGGGCTGATTGAAAGGGTTGTCGAAAAATAATCCGCTCCCATCTCTGCAGCTTTCTTCGCGGCTTCTTCCATACGAAGTGCGTAGCAGTGATAACAGCGAAGTCCTCTTTCCGGCAAGTCTTCCATTCCCCTTGCCATATCAAAAAATACCTGTGGGTCATAATCACCTTCTACGAAAGTAACATCTTCCTCATAACCTGCTTCATGAATAAAACGCTGAAGCTCTTTTACCCTTTTGGTATATTCTGTTTCTGGTGTGATATTGGGATTATAATAAAAAATCGTAATTTTAAAATACTTTGTCAGATATTCAAGAACATAGCTGCTGCAAGGCGCGCAGCATGCATGAAGGAAAAGAGCTGGGCGATTTTCTCCCTCAGCACACTCCTTCTCAATTTTATCTGTGATTTTATCCAATATCTTTTGATAATTTACTTTCTGAATATTATTTGTATTCATCTAAACTCTCCTTGTAATTTTATTTCTTCAAAATATCCATAACAAACTCATCATAATCCTGCTTTTTCATTTGAAGTGTTTATTTTGAAGCATTGTATCACAAAATAAATAAAATTCTGACTGTTGTTCAACTGCCAAAGACAGCCTCAGAGAATAAAATAATCCTTATTGTGGCCTCGGAACAAGTGTTGGATACGGGCGGGCAGAGCGAGTATTCAACACGCTGCGACTAAAGTCACAAATAAGGATTATTCTCTGAGGGTGTCTCCCTTTGCCTGCGGCAAAGCAGAAGTTACTCTAAACCTTTGATTGCGTTGACTGTCTTCTGGTATTTTTCTTCTACTTTCTGGAACATATCTTCACTTCCGGCTGTTTCTTTTCCTCTTAACTTTTCAGTGATTTCTGCGCTTGCTTCGTAGAGTTCATCAAATCCGAGGTTTAAGCATACACCTTTTAATGTATGTGCTGCGCGGAACGCTTCTTCGCCATCATTTTTTTCCAGATTTTCTTTTAAATTATTAAAGCTTGGATCTTGTAAGAACTTTAAGGCAAAACGTTTAATCATGGCTTCGCTGCCCATTCTTCCTAAAACTCCCTCGTAATCAGACCCCATCTGTTCATAACATTCTTTTACTGTCATTGTCGTTCTCCTTAATTCTTCTTCATTTTACTTAACATTTCTTACCTTTTGTCTTCTGGCATGGATAATTCTGATATTTCTGAAATCGGACATTGTACTGGTACTGGTGAAATTTCTGGAACATCCTGAACTTCAAGTTCTTCCTTTATTTTCCCTTGAATCTCTTCGAGACATTCTAAAAGAAGTGGATTAAATGCCCCACATTCTCCGGCTAATATCATTCTAACCGCTTCTTTATGAGAATAGGCCTTCTTATAGATGCGATCACTCACTAATGCATCATACACATCTGCCAACGATACAATCTGAGCGGAAATAGGAATCTGTTCTCCTTTTAAGCCGTCCGGATAGCCTCCTCCATCATACCGTTCATGATGCCAGCGGCAAATCTCATAAGCAACTTTTACTATTGGTTCATCCTGGTGTAATGCCAGATTCTTTAAAATAGATGCGCCAATAATCGGATGTCTTTTTATGACTTCAAATTCTTCCTCTGTCAGCTTTCCTGCTTTATTTAAAATTCTATCGCTGATGCCAATTTTTCCAATATCGTGAAGTGCAGATGCCGTTATAATAAGCAGCCTGTCTGACCCATTCAAATGATATTTATCTGCCTTTTGTACAAGACTTTCTAATAAAAGTCCAGTGAGAATATTGATATTAAGCACATGCTGGCCGCTTTCTCCATTACGGAACTCCACAATCTGGCTTAATATACTGATCATCATCCGATTATTCTTTTCTTTTTCATATACCTGATTCGTAATTAACGTAACAAGATGTCGCTGTTTTGCATAGAACTTGATAGTATTCAGCACTCTTCGATATACTACTCTTGCATCAAATGGCCGACTGATATAATCGACAACGCCCATCTCGTATGCTCTTCGCATGGTATCCGGCGAATTTTCACTGGAAATCATGATAACCGGAATTTCTTCATTCCAATGTTCCTTTATCATGAAGTCAAGAACTTCAAATCCATCCACGACTGGCATAACAATATCTAAGAGTACAATGGAAATGCTTGTACCATATTGTTGAAGAATTTCAAGTCCCTCTTTTCCATTCTCCGCCTCTAAAATATCAAATTCTTCTCCAAGCATTTCTGAAAGAAGCATGCGGTTCATTTCCGAATCATCGATAATAAGGATCTTTTGCCCGCCTTTTCTTCCAGTTTCTCTATCTTCAGTACAGATCTTAGATTGTTCTGTAACTACGCTATTCTTTGTCATCTTTGCCTGGTACATATACTTGTCTGCACGTCGGATTGCATCTTCTATCTTCTCTCCATTTGATAAAACACCTCCAACACTCACAGAAAGACGAAGCTGTGAATATCCTGGAACTGCTGCTGTATGAACTCTTTCCTGAATCTGGCGCAGCTTAATCTCAAAAGCATCTCCCTTGATATCCGGCAATAAAAGTAAAAACTCATCACCACCATATCTTATGAGTATATCGCTCTTACGGATATTCTTCTTTATAATCTGTACAACAGTATCTAATACCATATCTCCTGCTTCGTGGCCATAGGTATCATTGTAAATTTTAAAATCGTCCAGATCTATCATGGCAACTCCGGCTGAAAAACGTGTTGTCTTAATCTTCTCTTCAAAATACCTGCGATTATACACGCCTGTCAGTGCATCTCTGTAAAGCTTATCGTTATATCCGCTAATCTCACTCAATAACTGATTCTTTCCATCATCATCTACCAGAACTTCTCTGTCAAGACGGCTGATCATTTCCATCGCATATGGCTTACCATCTATCTTTACATATTTCGAAATTACCTGATAAAAATCCTGTCCAAGTAATTCAAGCTTCGTGCGCTGTACTTTATCCTGCATTACTTTTAATGAAATACAGTTCTCACAAACTTCATTCCTTCCCCAAAAAGAATAGCACTGGCATACCTCGCCGCCCTCTGACTCAATACCACTGCCTCCATAGAGAGTTTCTTCATCAAGCAAACGCACAATGTCGAATACTTTTTCAAGTTGCTTTATCATCTCTTCTGATTCCTGCTTTGTCATTGTTTCATCTGCCTGCATCCGTTCCCCTCGCTTTCCTTTTTGTCTGTTGTGACATCCTCCCCGCCTGTATAGGTGGGGCTTCCCAACCTCGGCAAGTTTAGTTCTCGTTCGATAGCACTACTGTGCTAAGCATATGCGAGCTATCCCCGTGTGTCCCACGGTTGTGTTATATTTTATAGCATATTACTGTTTTTATTATACCATTATGTAAACATATTGCATAGTACTATTCTCGGATATAACAGCCTTTCTGCTCCCAGTGGCCAACCCACTTTGCCTGCCGATTTGTACCCTGTGGACGCTTGCCGGAGGCTATCTGTAACGGATCTCCTACTGTATTCTTGTTATGAACTAAAACATCATATACTGCTTCATCCAGTCCTGTCTTTTCCAGATTCACAGCCGTTGTCTGGTCAAAGTCCGTATGTACCTTATGAATTGCAACGACTGCTGCTTCTGCCGCTGCCTTGATTGCTCCAGCATTTCCTTCGAACTTAATAAGAATATGTCCATCATATCCACTATACTCATATCCTAAAAGCCTGACATTGGCACTTTTTGCTATGGTATCCGCTGCCTGCAAGGCTGCTGCAAGACCGACGGCTTCTACAAAGCCGACACATTTCCTTCCCACACCATTCTCCTCCTGACATTTTACTATATAAAAATTCAAATAACTATTTCAGAAACAATTCATAAAATCACATGTAAAAATCCTCTATAATCTGAAATTGTTCTCATTATCCCATGATTATAATTATAACAGAGAATCCCATAAAATCAAGGAAAGTAATTCTTGACATTTTAGTGCCTAAACTATATAATTTTTGAAGCATTTTTTGTAATCTCGGAATTATTCTATATTTAATTTTGTTATTTTTTGATTGGTTGTACTCAAATTTATAAAATAAATATGATGCATAACATTAATAAAATTTGAATTCAGCCACCAAAAAGCTATTTTCAAAATCAAATACAGGAAAACTCCGTGAGTGCATCATCAGGGAGGTATTTATGAAAGAAAGAGAAAAATTAGGTTCTCGTCTTGGATTCATTCTGATTTCCGCCGGCTGTGCAATTGGAATCGGAAATGTATGGAAGTTCCCTTACATGGCTGGGCAAGGAGGCGGCGGTGCATTCGTACTCTTCTATCTCATTTTCCTGCTCATGCTCGGACTTCCTATTATGACAATGGAATTTGCCGTTGGAAGAGCAAGTCAGAAAAGTCCTGTAAAAGCTTACTACGCTTTGGAGAAACCAGGACAGAAATGGCATATCCACGGTTACATCACATTAATCGGATGTTATCTGTTAATGATGTTCTACACAACCGTTTCCGGATGGATGCTTCATTACTTCTATCTGACCGCAACTGGAAAGTTTACCGGACTTGATTCCGAGACAGTATCCGAACAGTTTAACACGATGCTCAGTCAGCCGCTCGTTATGGGATTCTGGATGGTTGTTGTCGTTATCGCCGGTATTTTAGTATGTTCCATTGGATTACAGAATGGACTTGAAAAAGTAACAAAAGTAATGATGATTTCCCTTCTCCTTATTATGATTGTCCTTGCTGTCAACAGCTTTTTTATGGACGGCGCAAAGGAAGGCTTAAGTTTTTACTTAATTCCTGACTTTGGACGAATGAAAGAAATCGGAATCATTAAAACGATTACCGGTGCCATGAACCAGGCATTCTTTACATTAAGTCTTGGTATCGGCGCCATGGCAATCTTCGGAAGTTATATCGGAAAGGAACGCTCTTTACTTGGAGAGTCTTTAAACATCGCTCTCTTAGACACATTCGTAGCAATCACTTCCGGACTGATTATCTTCCCTGCCTGCTTTACATTTAACGTAGACCAGACTTCCGGACCAGGGCTTATTTTTATCACTCTGCCAAATATCTTTAACCATATTCCTATGGGAAGATTATGGGGAAGCCTATTCTTCGTATTTATGTCCTTTGCCGCATTTTCCACGATTCTTGCCGTATTTGAAAATATCATTTCCTGCGGTATGGAATTAACTGGATGGAGCAGAAAGAAATCAAGCTTTGTCAATGCCATCGCTATTATCTTACTTTCTATTCCATGCGTACTTGGATATAACTTATGGAGCTGGGATGGATTTGCTGTATTTGGCGGTGCTGTACTTGATTTTGAGGACTTCTTAGTAAGTAACCTCTTCCTTCCACTCGGTTCCCTTGTATATCTTTTATTCTGTACAAGCCGATACGGATGGGGATGGAAGAACTTTACTACAGAAGCCAACACGGGAAAGGGGCTTAAGATGCAGAACTGGATGCGAGGATATATTACTTACATCCTTCCGCTAATTGTACTGTTTATCTTCTTCTTTGGATTATATGATAAATTTTTCTAAATTTTGATTTGCACAGTAATAGACGCCCACAGAAAATAAAAGAAACTATATTTGTGACTTTAGTCGCGGCGGTTTGGATACTCGCTTATACACGCGAGTATCCAAACCTTGCTCCGAGGCCACAAATATAGTTTCTTTTATTTACTGTGGGCTGTGCTTTGGATGGGCAAGAAAAAATGCAATCTATTTTGGAATAATTTGCAAATCCGTCGAAGGATCGTCTTTGACAGTTAAAGGAAATTCAGAAATTATTTTTGAGAAATTTGAGGAAGGAGATTGGCGATATAGAATATTCAAGAAATGAAATACCATAAGGTTGACACTTAAACTATTGTTATAATAGCACATTGATTTATGATTTCCACTAATAGTTAAAACCAACTTTCCAGAAAGCCATACCCCTCTAAAGCCTTCCTCAAATCCCTCCAATATGAGTTCTGAATTTATATAGACAGCCAAAGACAGCCCACGCTACAAATCAGAATCCTCCACATCAATCACTTTGGGTTGTTTGCGGTAGAGAATATCATACATGACTGGAACGATAAATAGGGTCATCAATGTTGCATAGAGCAGTCCAAATGCAACTACCACTGCCATTCCCTTCTGCATCGCATTTCCGGCATCCTGTGAAAATACCATAACACTCATGGAGAGAATTGTGGTGAGTGCAGTCATGAGAATGGGGCGCATTCTTGTTTTTCCTGTTTCTATCAGGGCTTCCCGTTTACTCATGCCACCTATTCGCAGCTGGTTGACGTAATCAACGAACACAATACCATTGTTTACAACGGTTCCCATTAAAATCATGAATCCCATCAACGCCATTGCGGAGATGGACATTCCAAAAAATCCAAGTCCGATCATTCCTCCTGTGAACGCTAATGGTACAGTGAAGATAACGATAAATGGGGATAAAAGGCTCTGGAACTGTGCAACCATTACTAAATAAATGAGCATGAATCCAAGTGCTAATGCTTTTCCCATCTGTTTTAACATATCTGTTGTCTGTGTGGCATCACCGGAAAGTTCTACTTCATAGCCGCCTGGCGCTTTGTATTTATCAATCTTATCCTGTAACTTTCTTGATAAAAGGGTTGCGTTTGCATTTTCATCAATTTCTGCCGTTACGGTAAGATATGGTTTCTGGTTTTCTCTGGTGATGTTGTCCATGCTGTATCCATCATCTTCAGAAGCAAAATCAGACAGTTTATATGTATGTTTTTCATCCTCACCATCACTGTTTTTCTCGGTTGTTTCTATTTTCATATCTAAAATATTTTCATAGGTGAGTTTGTCCGTCTCATTAATGAGGTTGACTTCCACATCTTTCTCATCCATGTTGAGCGTAATCGCATTTTTCTCCGTTGTAGTATGTTTCAATATTTCCTGATAAATCTGTGCGATAGTCAGTCCATGTTCTGCCGCTTTATTGCGGTCAATTTTCAAATGAAGCATTTTGTCAGCGGACTCAATACCATTTGACGCTGTTTTTACTTCGGAAATCTCTTTCATCATCTTGATAACATCTTCACTGATTTTAATTAACTTCTGCTGGTCCTCTCCATATACGTTGACAGAAAGCCCGCCACCGGAAAGACTTGACATATCGCCCATTGCAGAAGAAGAAACCGTGATTTCCTTACATTTTACTCTTTTAGTTTTGCTCTCGATTTCTTTTCGGATTTTGCGAAATTCCTTTGTTGTCTTTATATTATCTTCTGTGATGATATTAAAGCTGAAGCTTGTGTAATTATCTGTCGTTCCTGTTCCGAGCATACTGGAAGTTACACTGGCATTCCCATCAAGGGCGGAAACCTTTTTAATGCCGTCTACTCCAGTTAGAATTCCCATAACCTCATCTGCTGTCTTGTAAGCATTTTCTTTTTTTACGTTATCATCTAATGTCATACTGACTGCAATCTGATTACTGTCCATGTCATCCATCATAACAATTCCCGTCCGCATACTCTGCATCACACAAAGTACAAGAAGTACAATAGAAATCGCTAACGGAACAATCTTAAATCGGAGAGCCAGTTCTAACACTTTTCCATACACATCTTTTATCTTATCAAACCACGGCTGTTTTACATCTTTTGTTTTTCTAAGGAGCACAGAACCCATTGTCGGCACAACAGTAAGTGCCACTAATAAAGAAGCAATTAATGCATAGGAAATGGTAAATGCAAACGGCATTAAAAGCTGGCTTACCATACCCGAAGTATATACCATCGGCAGGAATACGCAGATTGTTGTAATCGTGGATGCAAGAATCGGCCCTGCTACCTGCGCTGTTCCCCTCACCGCTGCCTTTGATGCCGACATTCCTTCATTTCGAAAACGGTAAATATTTTCCATTACTACAATGGAGTTATCTACGAGCATACCGATACCAAGACAAAGCCCGGCCAACGACATAACGTTAATATTAATTCCCGTAAAATACATGATAATAATGGCAAATAATACACTAAACGGAATACTGAATGCAACAACGATTGTCGGGCGGATATCTTTTAAGAAAAGAGCAAGTACAATAATTGCAAGTACTGCTCCTAAAAGGATACTGCTCAATACACTCTTTATAATAATGTTAATGTAATCACCCTGATTCATTATCGTGGTAAAGGAAAGTCCTTTATATTTTTTCTCTAAATCTTTAAAAGAGTTCTGAATTCCCTTGGATACGGTACTCGTATTTGCAGTACTTCCTTTAAATACTGATAAAAGAATCGCATTTTCTCCATTAACCTTAGAATAAGCATCTCCCTGATTATCCACTACTGTGATATCAGCAATATCTTTTACCCGAATCTTTCCCACTCCGTCAATCTTTGTAAGAACAAGATTTTTAAGCTGCTTTTCATTGGTAAAATTATCTCCGACTTCCACAAGCCACTGGTGTGAACTCTTATCCTCAATATAACCTGCCGGCATGGAAAAGTTCTGTGCTGAAATCATCGCAGACAGCGTATCGAGACTTAAAAGGGTATCAATATTTGCATTCTCTCTTGCCGCCTTTCGGGAATCTTCCAGTTTATCTTCTGAATCCTTTAACTCTTTTTCCGCAGATTCTATCTGTGTCTTACCTGCCGCAATCTGTGCTTGTCCAGAACCAAATCCTGCAGCGGCTGAATATCCGCCTGCAATAAGCTTTGACTGCTGCTCATCTAAGCCTTTCATCTGTTCATTTAATTTATCAATAATCGCTTTCTGTACCTTAATTTTTACTTGCAAGTTAGAAAGTTCAGTATCAATCTGTGGCAGGCGAACCTCCACTGCCTTATACATCTGTTTTAATGAATCTATTGTCAGCTTGGAAAACTGTTCACCATACCCCATCTGCTCCATCCAGGAAACAAAGGCTTCAAACTGCTTTGGATGTTGTATTGCTTCTTTTACAGAAGACGGAATCGTAATTCCCATCTGCTTTGCAGCCTCTCCCATTGTCGCATTTAAACTTTTGAATGTGTTATTCAGCGTCTTATACGTCTTCTCTAAACCTGCATCTTTATATGCTTTCTTCTCCGCTTTTAATGCACTCTGACTCGCTTTTAAGCTGTTAAGTTCCGCCTCATATGCTGCTTTCTGGGATAACGCTTCTGCGAGCTTTGTCTGTGCCTCTGCAAGCTTTGTATTCGTCTCTTCCTGCTTGCTGCTCAGCGTCTTTTCCTGCTTCTTTAACTGTTCCTTACTCTTTTTTAAAGAAGCCTTCGCCTCCTCAATCTTATCACTCGCCTCAAGGAGCTTATCATTCGTCTGTCCGAGAATCTTATCATTCATCCGTTCAATTTTCTTCTCATTCAGTCGGATTTCCACATGATCTTGTATCAAGCCATTCGCAGATACACTGGCAACACCATCCTGACGCTCCAGGTACGGCTTTACCGTCTGCTCCGTAAAACTGGACAGTTCCTTAATGTCTTTTCCCTCATAACTGACACTGGCATACATCGTTGCCATCATATCCGCACTGATTTCCATGATATTGGGTGTTCCGCAGCCCTCCGGCAAATCTAATGAATTCAGCGCTTTCGATACACGAACCAAAGCTGCCTCCATATTTGTATCTTCTGCAAACTCTAACATCAACATTCCATAATTATTTGCCGAAGTACTTGTCAGCTTCTCCACGCCGTTAATCGTACCAAGCGTACTCTCCATCGGTTTAACAACATCACTTTCCACCTTTTCCGGAGAAGCACCCACTTCCGTTGTAATCACAGCCATGTATGGGAGTTCCATTTTCGGCAAAAGATCTGTCTGCATCTCACCGAGACTGACAAAACCAATAACCAGGACAATGATTACGGTCACCAATACAAAATATGGCTTCTTCACAAAAAACTTTGTCATATCCTTTCCTCTAACTTTCTTTTTGTTCTCTTTCTTTATTTCTCTATCTGAAAAATGTCCACCCTCTACTATCAGAAATAAATCCTTAAATTTAGACATTATCATATAATTGTATCACAAGATGT
>ERZ827108.3722-NODE-3722-length-12345-cov-4.256143_pt1 | contig 12345 bp, 10 predicted proteins | sample MGYA00519921_ERZ827108 | MGnify/ENA primary metagenome ERZ827108 (study PRJEB31778, sample SAMEA3449258) | human gut metagenome | biome: human gut; feature: human-associated habitat; material: faeces | place: United Kingdom | collected 2010/2012 ... | reverse complement strand
GTCTTATTATAACATTCCGCACATCATAAAGTCAATGAATATTGAACTTTTTTCGCATATTATTTTTATTGCCGCGCAAGCAAGCTCACACCGACCGTTTTACATCGGCACCGCATACGAAAAGAAGTCTCTCGGTCTGCCGACGTTGACAAAAGCACCGCCATGGGTTATAATTGTAATTCCGCGGTCGTACATTAAATGAAGGGAGCGCACAATGAGCGAACAGAGAAAAAATCTGAAAAAATACATCATCCCCGCAATGATCGGAAACATCAGCTTTTTCATACTGACAATCGTTGACGGAATGTTTGTCGGAAACGGTGTCGGCACGGACGCTCTCGGCGCGGTCAGCCTTGCGATGCCGTTTGTAAACACGGTATGGGCGCTTTCGACCCTTTTTAACATAGGCGGAGTTGCGGTAGCTTCGGTGAGACTCGGGCGAGACGATACGGAAGGCGCAAACCAAGCGTTCATGCATTCACTTTCGGCAAATGCCGTTCTTTTTGCAGCAATAACCCTGATCGGAACGCTGTTTTCGAGAAACGTCGCGTCCCTTCTCGGCGCAAACGAAACATATATCGATATGGTTTCGGACTACATTTTCTGGTACTCCGTTTTTCTCATGTCCACCATGATAGGTCCGTGCTTCAACTGCTTTGCGAGAAACGACGGAAATCCCGGACTGTCGCTGGCGGTTTCCTTCACCTGCACCGCAGCAAACATTTTCGGGGACTGGCTTATGGTATATCCGCTGAAGATGGGAGTTGCGGGCGCGGCAATAGCGACCGGAGCGGCGAATCTGCTTGCGATGCTTGTCGGGCTGTCCCACTTCATTTTCAAGAAGGGACGTCTCCGGATATGCGGATTCAGACCGTCGTTCCGGCTTTACCGGAAGATCATGCTGCGCGGGCTTCCCGAGATGATATCACAGTTTGCAAATCCCGTCACCGCTTTCTCGATGAACAACATTCTGATAAATCACCTCGGCAACACCGCGGTAAACGCATATTCGGTCATCACCTACGCAAGCTCCCTGTTCTCCTCCCTCATGTGGGGAGTTTCAAGCGGACTGCAGCCGCTTTACGGGCTTAGCTACGGCGCAAAGAACGACAAGGATCTGAAATACTATTTCCGAAACGGCAAGCTTATCGCGCTTGTCGGCGGAACTGCGGTATTTCTCCTAACCTTTGCCGTCGGCAAACCGCTCTGCAAAATGTTCGGTGCGGACGGAGAAACTCTCCCGATAGTCTGCGCTTCGCTCCCGAAATACTGTCTCAACTATGTTTTCGCCGCCCTTACCGCCGTGATCGCCGCGTATCTGTTCTCCACCAAGCGCACAAAATACGCGATACCGATAAACGTATGCCGCAGCATCGTTCTGAATTTCGCCTGCATCAACTTCCTTCCGCTGATCTTCGGATACGGCTTTGTCTGGTACACCGTAACCGTTGCGGAGGGGCTTTGTCTGATAATCGCCTTCGTACTCAAGCGGCTGTCGGAGCGCTGCGGCATAGTTTACAGATAAATCGCCGCAAAACCGCGTGAGGAGAAAAACGAATTCAACGGCGGACGCTCTCTTACCCCGCGGTCGGCACGGGCTTTCCGTGGGAGCGATCGGCTCAGCCGCGCACCGATTTTTTAAGATTTACGCAGAAAGCCTCCGCACTTCAATGAAGTGCGGAGGCTTTTTCGACATATGCCGTTTGTCCTGTGAAATCAGCGCATCCTGCGCGTTTTGCGCGGCGCCGACTTAAGCTCCGCCGTAAACTCCACGGTTTTTCCGTCGGGGCTTTTTGCGCATATCGATCCGCCGTGGCCTTCGGCGACCGCGCGCGCGATCGAAAGCCCTATTCCGAAGCCGCTCTTCTCGCTACTGTGCGATCTGTCCGCACGGAAAAAGCGGTCGAACAGCTTATCAAGATCTCCGGGGCCGATGCCGTCGCATTCGTTCGACGTTTTTATGACTATGCCCTTCTTCGATCTGTCGAGTGAAAAGGATATCCGCGAACCGTCGGAGGCGTATTTCACGGCGTTGTCGAGCAGCACGGAGATCAGGCGGCGCACCGCGTATTCGTCTCCGCGGTATATGACGTCAGGCTCGATATGCGCATCGAGCGCATGACCGCACGAAAGCGCGTAATCCGAAAACGAATCGGCAATTTCCTCCGCCGCCTCGCTCGCGTTGAATTCGGAAAAGCTGAACGCGCCCTCTCCCTCGTCCATGCGCGACAGCGACACGAGCGAATTCACAAGCTCCGTAAGCTTCTCCGTCTGCGCCGCCGCCTTGCCGATCCACTTCTGAGGTCCGTTTTCCATCTCGAAAACCTTCAGGCTCGTTGCGATAACCGTTATCGGGGTTTTAAGCTCATGCCCCGCGTCGGTGATGAACTGCTTCTGCTTTTCGGATGCTCTGACCACGGGATCGATCGCGCGGCGCGAGCAAAGCAGGACTATCACATACACGAGAAGGATGCAGAATGCAGATGCGCACACGGAAAGAAGCGCCGTCATGAGAACTCCGCGCATCTCCTGATGGCAGTCGAGGAAGATCGCCATATGCCGTCCGTCCCCGTTGTCGGCGACGAGGTATTTGTACCCCGAGGTATATCCGAAGCCCTCGCCGTGTCCGAGCGCGGTCTCAAGATAAGGTCCCGTATCATCCTCCGTTACGGCGGCGATGTTCTCAAGATCCGCCTTGATAAGCTCTCCGTCCTCGGTATAGCGCAGGACAAAATATCTTGTGGAAAACGGCGTTTCGGGTGTAAAGCGTCCGTCACCTCCCGCACCCGGACCCTCTCCGTGAGGCGGATGAGGTATTTTGCCCTGATTTTCACATATGACGTTCAGCATATCGCAAAGCTCGGAATCCACGGAGACGTAATTTGCGATATTGACGATAAGACACAGAAGAAGCATAACCGACGTTACCGCCAGCATGGCAATTCGTATAAAGCGTTTTCGAAGCCGTCTGATCATCGTCTCACCCTTTCGGCAGTTTTCGGCGATCCTCCCGAGGTCGGGGGATCACTGTTTTTCAAGCATATATCCGAGTCCGCGGCTTGCGTGTACCGTCACGTCGGAGCCGATCGAACGAAGCTTCTTCCTGAGATTCGACATATGCACCCACACCACATTGATCTCCGCGTCGCTGTCCCAGCCCCAAATCTTCTCCATTATGCGGTCGGCGGAAAAAACAACACCTGGCGAGCGCATGAACATCTCCATAAGCTGAAACTCCCGTCCGCTCAGGCGGACGCTGCCGCCGCTGCCCGTCATCATGCCCGACGACGTATCGAGCGAGACATCGCCGAAAGTGAGGATATCGGGCGTGTATCCGCCGCCGCGCCGAAGCATCGCACGCACGCGGCAGATCAGCTCGTCCGGCTCGAACGGCTTCGGCAGATAATCGTCCGCTCCCGCGTTGAAGCCCGTTATGCGGTCGTCCTTCTGAGTCTTTGCGGTAAGCATCATGACGGGTGTTTTTACCCCCTCTTCGCGGAGCCGTCGGAGCACGTCCACGCCGTTCATCTTCGGCATCATAACGTCAAGAACTATCGCGTCGTACTCCCCCGCGGAAGCGTATTCGTATGCGGAAAATCCGTCGTTCACGGTATCGACCGAAAATCGGTTTTTCTCAAAGAACGCACACAGCACTTCGGCAAGATCCGGCTCGTCCTCCGCTATAAGAAGCCTCATTTCATACCTCCGTCCCGTCCGCCGCGATTTCGGCAGCGGACATCTTCATTCATTATTATAATGTATCGGTTCGGGAAAATCAATAACTCAAAGTGTATCGGACGACGATTCGCGGCAGCATACGATATTCAGATTACCGTTGCGGCAGCGGAGCGCATCGATGAACTCCTTCGGCACGCGCTCATCGCGCAGCGTCACACGGTACTGAAGCTCGTAGAGCGTTCCCATATTCGTCGTTTTCACCTTTTCGAGGGAGAAATCCTTCAGATACGTCCGGAACAGATCGTCGAAAAGTCCGTCGTAATCGAGATTTTCGGGAATCGTTATCCGCAGTATGCGGACGAAGGAGTTGCCCGCGCCGAAATTGAGAGCGGTAAGCATAAGTATCACGGCGGCAACCGTAACGAACAGTATCGCCGCAAGAACCACATATCCCATTCCGGCGGCAAGTCCTATCGCCATGGCGAGGAATATCGACGCGATCTCCCTCGCGTTTCCCTGCGCGGAGCGGAAGCGTACAAGGCTGAACGCGCCCGCGACGGCGACGCCCGCCCCGATATTTCCGTTCACGAGCATTATAACGGTCTGCACGACCGCGGGAAGCACCGCAAGCGCGATCGCAAAGCTCTGCGTGCATCCCGAGCGGTACATTCCGACAAGCGCCGCGGCAATTCCGAGCGCCACGGATACCGCGGTACATATGAGAAAAACGCCGACGGTAAGATCGGTTTTGATAATTGATTCAAGCACAGAAATGCGCCTCCTTTTCGCAAAAATCTTTTTTCAGAATATTTTCACGGTAGCATGTACCGTATTTCGAAAACGGCACCGGAAAAGCCCCGTTTTCCGAAAGTATTCCCGCAAGCCACATCGGGCAAACGCCGGGAAGCTTTATCTCCATGAGAATCCTTGAGTCGCCGAGGAGCGCTTTCCCGTGATCGCCCGCGCGAAGATCGAGCTCGCCCGTCCTCCACCGTATGCTGGTATCGAAGGTGATGCGCAGCTCCGGATCGTACAGCCCGGCGTATGCCTCGCGGTCGTATGCGATAAACACCTTCGGCACGGCTTTATAGAAACCGACGAAATGTCCGATCTCACGTTCGGTCTGCGTACCGCCGACGCCGAAATGTCCGGAGAATATCGCGTCCGTTTCCGAAGCGCCGATCGAGATCCTTCTTTTATATACGATCCCCGCATACTTTTTCTTTATTTCCGCGAACACACTTCCGTCGTCGCCGACCGTTCCGTAGCTGCGAAGCCGAAGCTTTTCCTTATAATCCGGCGCGCCCGTGCCCGCGCGCACAACGCTCCAATCGTCGCTGTCGCAGTAGATATTGCATATCGTATATCTGCTGTAATCGTCCTCTTTCACATACGGGCGTATATCTTCAATGATATGCGCATACTGCGCGGGTGTGAGAAAATATTTGTTCTCGTATCTTTCAAAGCTGTATCTTATTATGTTTGCCACGCTTCTCCCTCCTTTGTGCTTATATTGTAGAGCACCATCCTAAAGGAAACCTAAAGACAAAAACGCTTTTCCCTTTAGGTTTTCTTTAGAAATCCCTGTTACAATAAATGCGCAGACAAAAGAAAACGTCCGGCTTTTCGCCGGATGGAATAAAGACGGAAGGAAGATGGCATTATGAAAAAATTTTTCGGATCACGGATTCTCGCCGTATTGACGGCGGCTGCGCTGTTTTCGGCGCAGCAATGCACTGTTTTCGCCGCCGGGGACGGCGGGGGATCGTTTGTATTCTCGGATACCGGAATACAGGTGTCGTCCGGTGCATCGGGATATGAGACGGAAGGCACATCGCTGACCGTGGACACTCCCGGAACGTACACGGTATCGGGAAAATGCGCAAACGGCTCAATAAAGATAAAGAAGGGGACGACCGGCGTCACGCTGATCCTATACGGTCTTGAGCTGACCTCGGAGGATACGGCTCCGCTTGTATGCGGCAAATCCTCCGAAGTGACGGTCACGGCAGCGGACGGAACAGAAAACACGCTCACCGACACCGAATACAACAACGACGATGAGCATCCCGAAAACGAGAACGCGGAAACCGCCGTAATAAAATGCAAGGACGGCTCCGACGTCACGCTGTGCGGCAGCGGCACGCTGAACATAAACGCAAACGGCAAAAACGGAATAAAGTCCGGCGCATCCACCGAAGAGGAGGGCGAAGCCTCTCTCTCGATCGAGGAAATAACGCTCAACATAAACGCGCCCGTCAATGACGGAATCAACGCGGAAGCGTATATAGCCGTCAAAAGCGGAAGCATCACGGTCGATGCGGGAGACGACGGGATTCACTGCGACCTTATCGCCGACATAGGATCGGAAGGCGGCGGCGGACCGGAAATTAACATCACCGGATGCTGCGAGGGACTTGAAGCGGCAGAGCTGAACATGTACTCCGGAAACATACGGATATATTCGGAGGACGACTGCCTGAACGCCGCAAATTCCGATCTCGGCGACTACGATTTTTCTCTCCTTATCGCGGGCGGCGCGCTTTATATGTATTCGGTGTCAGGTGACGGAATCGACTCAAACAGCAGTCTCACGATATCCGGCGGAGTCACCGAGGTGTGGACCGCAAACACGGCGGACAATCAGCCGCTTGACGCAGACGGAACAATCACCGTAACCGGCGGAACCGTATTTGCCGCAGGCGGCAGCGCCGGAATGGGCATGAATCTTTCGTCTTCTCAGGCGAATGTCCGCTACGGTTCGGCTTCGATCGGAGGCGGAGATCACGGCTCATTTCCCGGCGGTCAGGCTCCGACCCCGCCGAACGGAACCGAAGGCGAAAGCTTTCACGAAAGCGGAGAGCTCACACCTCCCGGTGGGGTGAACGGCAGCGCTCATCAAAGCCCCAACGGCGATTCCGAAGACGGTGAAAATCCCCCCGAAATGACTATGCCTGACAGGAGCACATCGCCTTCGGACGGCACGTTCCCCGAAGCTCCCGAAAATCCTTCGGACGGTGCGACACCTCCCGAAAAGCCCGACGGCGGCGATATGCCTTCCCCCCGTGAAAATCAGGGCGGAAGCACGCCGCCCTCCGGAGGCTTCACCCCCGGCACGTTTCCCGGCGGCGCGGGCATCGCGTCCTCACTCGGCATATCCGAAGGAAGCGAGGTCGTCATAACATCATCCGACGGAACGTATATTTATTCAGCGACAGCACCGTGCACCGTCGGCACCGTATTCTTCTCATCGTCCGCTCTCGCCGCCGACGAAACGTACACTCTCTTTTCGGGCTCCACGGAGAGCGCTTCTGCGGAAGCTTCCGCCGGAAATGCGAAGACCACGCAGGACACTGCGAACAGCATCACCGATACCGAAGCTCCGGAAAGCGAAAGCACCGAGGAGACCGCGGAGCCTGAGGCGGAAAACTCCGGCACAAAACGCACAGTCATAACGGTTATTGCTGCCGTCGCCGCAGCGGCGGTCGCAGGAGCAGCGGTTACATTCCGTATGATAAAGCGCAAGAAGACAAACGTCGAATAAGAAACGGGTATCCTCACCGCCTCCGCAGCGTCCAAGTGCTGCGGGGGGCGGTGCCCTCGCTTTTCCTCCGGACCGTGCGCACACCCGTCATTTTGTACAGCTGATCGTTTTTGAAAACATTGCGGAATTTACATAACGACGAAATTCGTCATCAAGGAAGAAAATATTCGAAACCTCTTGACAAATTGACCGCTCGGGAGTATCATATTAAATGGTTAGCGAGGACTAACCGTTCAATATGATACTCGGTTAGTGAAAGCTAACCTGAAATTACGGAGGGTTACGTAAAATGATGCCGCTTACACTTGCATCTCCGGAAGAAGAATATATAATAAAGAAGATAGGCGGAAAGCCGGAAGTGAAAAAACACCTCGAAAATCTCGGCTTTGTCGTCGGCGGAAACGTAACCGTCATAACCGAGCTTGCCGGAAACGTCATTGTAAACGTAAAGGAAGCCCGCGTTGCGATAAGCCGCGAAATGGCGCAGAAAATAATGATCTGAAAAATCCCGCAATTAATTTTGGAGGAGAATACATATGAAAACACTTAAAGAAGCGAAGATCGGAGAAACCGTGACGGTATTAAAGCTCCACGGCGAAGGCGCTATCAAACGCAGAATCATGGACATGGGTATAACCAAGGGCGTTCAGATACATGTCCGCAAGGTCGCTCCCCTCGGAGATCCGATCGAGATCACCGTCCGCGGCTATGAGCTTTCTCTCAGAAAAGCCGATGCGGATTCCATCGAAGTGGAATAATTCCCACGATCGGACGCGTGCCGCTTTTCGGCGCGCAAAGGTTAGCCTTTGCTAACACTCGGACGCCGTTTGCGAAAACGCGATCGGCATCCCGACTTTAATAATTTGGCAAATCAAAGAAAGGTACGGATATAAACCATGGATCTGAGAATCGCCCTTGCGGGCAACCCGAACTGCGGTAAAACGACACTGTTCAACGCGCTTACCGGATCAAATCAGTTCGTCGGAAACTGGCCCGGTGTCACCGTCGAGAAAAAAGAAGGAAAACTCAAAAAGCACGACGGCGTAACGATCACCGACCTTCCGGGTATTTACTCGCTTTCCCCCTACACCCTTGAAGAGGTCGTTGCAAGAAACTACCTCATCGGTGAACGTCCCGATGCAATACTCAACATCATCGACGGAACCAACCTCGAAAGAAACCTTTACCTCACAACGCAGCTCACCGAGCTCGGAATCCCGGTGGTGGTCGCCATCAACATGATGGACGTCGTAAAGAAAAACGGCGATAAGATCGACACTGCGGAGCTTGCGCGTCAGCTCGGCTGCAAGGTGGTCGAGATCTCCGCACTCAAAGGCACGGGAATCATGGAAGCCGCAGATGCCGCAATCGATGCCGCAAAGAACACAAAGACCGTTCCGATGCACAACTTCTCGGGCGCCGTTGAGCACGCGATCGCACACATCGAGGAGGCTGCGGTACACAACATGCCCGCAGAACAGCAGCGTTGGTATGCGATAAAGATCTTTGAGCACGATGACAAGGTTCTCGAAAAGCTCGACATCCCCGCGGATACGTTGGCTCACATAAACGAAGACATCAAAGCCGCCGAAGATGAGCTTGACGACGATGCGGAAAGCATCATCACAAACGAGCGTTATATCTACATAGCTTCCCTTATTAAGAGCTGCTACAAAAAAAAGAACACCGGCAAGCTTTCCACCTCCGACAAGATCGATAAGATTGTCACAAACCGCTGGCTCGGACTTCCGATTTTCGTAGCCATCATGTTCCTCGTTTACTATATTTCCATGGTAGGCGTCGGAGCTGCCGCTACGGATTGGGCTAACGACGGACTCTTCGGCGACGGCTGGCATCTGTTCGGCATCGACGACGGATACGCAGAGCTCAGCGAAGACTACGGCAACGCAGTAAACGCAGTCAGCGCTTTCACCGGGATCGAATTCGGCGAAGAATACGAAAGCGAAGAAGAAGAAGCTGCGGCATATGAAGCTATGCTCAAGATGATGAAGGATTTCACCACCGACGAGACAAGCGCAACGATTGACGTTGAGGATGAAGAAACCCTCGCTGTCAACACGATGACCGTATATTATTCCGAAATTCCCTCCGGTGCAGATGAGGACTCCACGGTTCCCATGACATACAAGGATGCCGTAAAGTTCTTCGAGAAAAACGGTCTCGCCGAGCCCGATCCCGCAGAGTACGGCATCTGGGTTCCCGGCGTTCCCGTTCTGGTCGGCAACGGACTCAATGCAATGGGTGTCGGTGAGGACACATGGCAGTACGGACTAATCATCGACGGTATCGTAGCCGGCGTCGGCGCCGTTCTCGGATTCGTTCCTCAGATGCTCGTCCTCTTCCTGCTTCTTGCATTCCTTGAGGCATGCGGCTACATGGCGCGTATCGCATTCGTCCTTGACCGTATATTCCGCAAGTTCGGTCTCTCCGGAAAGAGCTTCATCCCGATGCTTATCGGTACGGGATGCGGCGTTCCCGGAATCATGGCTTCGCGTACTATCGAGAATGAGCGTGACCGCCGTATGACGATCATGACCACGACATTCATCCCCTGCGGCGCAAAGGTTCCCTTTATCGCAATGATCGCCGGTGCACTCTTCGGCGGAAGCGCACTTGTTTCCACCTCCGCTTACTTCATCGGTATGGCAACGATCATTGTATCCGGTATTATGCTCAAGAAGACCAAAATGTTTGCGGGCGATCCCGCGCCCTTCGTAATGGAGCTTCCCGCATACCACCTTCCGACCGTCGGCAACGTACTCCGCAGCATGTGGGAGCGCGGCTGGAGCTTCATAAAGAAGGCCGGCACGATAATCCTTCTCTCCACGATACTCGTTTGGTTCACAACCTACTTCGGCTGGGTTGACGGATCGTTCGGAATGCTCTCCGAAGATCAGATCGACGGCTCCATACTCGCAAAGGTCGGCGGCGCGATCGCTTGGCTCTTCGCTCCTCTCGGCTGGGGCAACTGGAAGGCAGTCGTTGCTTCGATCACCGGACTTATCGCAAAGGAAAACATCGTCGGTACTCTCGGTATCCTTTACGGCGGCGGCGACGCAAGCGTATATCAGAACCTCGCAAGCGCCTTCACCGGACTTACCGCTTACTCCTTCCTCATCTTTAACCTTCTCTGCGCTCCCTGCTTCGCAGCTATCGGTGCAATCAAGCGTGAGATGAACAATGCAAAGTGGACTTGGTTCGCAATCGGATATCAGTGCCTGTTCGCATATGCGATCGCCCTGATCGTAAATCAGCTCGGCATGATCTTCACCGGCAATGTGAATATTATCGGAACCATAGCGGCGCTTGCTCTGATCGCGTTCATGGTATTCATGCTCTTCAAGCCCTACAAGGAAGCGAACAAGCTGACCGTCAAATCCGGAAAGAAGTCCGCGTAACAAAACAAAAAAGCTTTAAGGAGGATTTCATATGCTGACATGGTTATCTCAAAATCTTGCGGCGACGGCAGTATCCGCAGTGCTCATCGCAATAGTCGTACTTATAATCGTAAAGCTTGTCCGTGACAGACGGGCGGGAAAATCCTCCTGCGGATGCAATTGCAGCACATGCGCAATGCACGGAAGCTGTCACAAAAAATAGGTTTTTCCTCCGAAAAGAGGCGAGCCGGATAATGGTACAGCCCGATAAGGCGGTAATTTCAAAATTCTGAAAGTGGCATTTGCAAAGGCGAGCAATAAGGCTCTGACTCAAAAGGTCGGAGCCTTATTGTTTTCTATCTATAATGTAATTGCATCTTTGAATTTCTGCACCTCTATAAGTATAATGAAAGCATCAGGAGGTGTCAGACAATGAAAGAACAGAAATATCATATCTACCTGACCAATCAGGAACGGTCAGAGATTATTGAGTCCCTAATTGATTTCAAAAACCTCCGTATGCAGCAAGGGAAATATACCGATGCCGTTGATGAGGTGTTGGTAAAGGTAATCCGTGCAAAAAAGAAGAAACTCAAAGTTGTCTACATTTAAACATAGCTTGGGCTGCTTATTCCCCGCTTGGGGGTAAGCAGCCTTTTTCATATTATATAGCCTTAAATCCTGTGCCGCTTTTCCGCTTTCGGAAAGGCGGCTTTTTTGTTTTCAGAGGGTCACGAAAAATTTTTTTCAACTTTTTTTGAAAAACACCCTGCCAAAAGCCGCCCCTAATTCAGAGTAAGTGAAGGGGTTAATTCCTGACTTCATTCAGGAGCTTCTTCGTGATCCTTGAAAATTGAATATACAGGCACTTGGGACATTAGTTCTGATGATAGCCCGAAGATAGGTACGCCGTGACTGTTCCTTTTCGGAGCAAGAGCGAGAACCCCTGATCTGAAATTCGGTTTGCCACCGGAACGGCGATGACAGTCAGAATGATAATGATACTTCTCTACGGAGCTGGCGGAGAACCCGGCAGAGGTGAGATCCCTATGAACACGGTGCAGCACACCGTGACCCAAGTGTTTCCCGTAAGGCAAAAGCCGCCGCAGGGGGCGTTGAGAACAAATACTGCGGACATATACATAGCCGTCGATTTCAGGCGGCTATGAAATCTACAAAGAAGGAGGAAAAGCGAAATGCCAAACTGTAAAACCATAGCGATATGCAACCAAAAAGGCGGCGTGGGGAAAACCACCACGGCAGTAAACCTCGGCGTAGGATTGGCTATGCAGGGCAAAAAGGTGCTTCTCGTGGACGCTGACCCACAGGGCGACCTTACTACCTGCCTCGGTTGGCAGGACACGGACAGCTTGCCGCAGACCCTTTCCAATAAGCTATCAGCGGTAATGCGGGAAGAACAGCAAGACCCGTTCTCCGGCATTCTCAGCCACGAAGAAAAGGTTGACCTTGTTCCGTCAAACCTTGACCTTTCGGCGTTGGAGATGAGCCTTGTGACTGCAATGAGCAGAGAGAGCGTGATGAAAAACTATCTCAGCCAAGCGAAGGACAGATACGACTATGTACTGATAGATTGTATGCCGTCCCTCGGTATGATAACGCTCAATGCTCTGACTGCGGCGGACAGTGTAATTATTCCCGTGCAGGCACAGTATGTAAAGGAATGGCTGGACAAGCACATCGAAGAAGCCAACCGGGATATTCGCT
>ERZ827108.3714-NODE-3714-length-12377-cov-3.765217_pt1 | contig 12377 bp, 10 predicted proteins | sample MGYA00519921_ERZ827108 | MGnify/ENA primary metagenome ERZ827108 (study PRJEB31778, sample SAMEA3449258) | human gut metagenome | biome: human gut; feature: human-associated habitat; material: faeces | place: United Kingdom | collected 2010/2012 ... | reverse complement strand
TTTTTCAGAAAACCAGTCCCAGTTTGCTGCCTGCTCCGGAAACAGTCCGGTATGTTTAAAACTGAATGGCTTTAAGTTGAAGGTTAAATTTTTATACTGAATGGTCCACTGCTTTGGCAGGTCGAAAAATTCCCATTCTCCGCCGCCTTTTTTACTGCGGTGGTAATGCGCATTCATTTTTTTCCATCCTTTGTGAGTTTTTGGAGTATCCCAGATGACCTGAGGGTCTGGACGAACCAGAAGATAATCGCCCCATCGCTCTAATTTTTCTCCATTTGAAGTATCAATGACTTCATAATCTTTCCATTGGTCTGCAATCCACATAGTGAAATCCTTTCTATTTATTAGTTAACTAAAAATATGATATGAGTGTCAAAAGGTATCAATTTTCTTCATATTCGTTAATTAGTATAGCAGAAGCGCAAAGTCGAGGCAATGCGCAAATCAAACAGAAATGAGTTATTCTTGAAAAAATGTCTGCATACATTGAGATAGAATGTATCATTGTTAAGATACGAACCTGCAAAAGGGAAGAAACTACCGACAGGTCAGTATGAAAAATCAGGAGGGCTTATGTACGAACAAATGGAATGTGGCGAAGTGTGTAAAAGATTTCATACAGATGAGAAAGCTGGACTGACGCAACAGGAAGCAGAGAAAAGGTTAAAGGCAGATGGGAAAAACCGATTAAAAAAAGTCAGGGAAGAGACAACGATAGACCGGATTCAAAAACAGTTAAATGACCCGATGATTTTTGTCCTTTTTATGGCAGCGTCTGTTTCTATTCTGCTTAGAGAATTTAGTGATACGGCAATTATTTTATTCGTGATTGGTTTAAATACGATGATAGGTGTAGTACAGGAGGGAAAAGCGAAAAAGGCGATGGATGCCTTAAAGAAAATGACAGCACCGGAAGCCACCGTAAAAAGAAATGGGACTTACCGAAAAATTCCGGCAGAAGAACTTGTAAAAGGCGATGTTGTAAAAGTGAAAGCCGGAGATCAGGTTCCGGCAGACATTCGTTTGTTTTTGTGTAAGGGAATTGAAGTAAATGAGTCGGCATTGACCGGAGAATCCACGGCAGTAAGGAAAGCCTGCGAGACGATGAAGCAGGAGGTTACAGCCTCTGAACAAAAAAATATGCTGTTTCTATCTACGGAAATTGTGAAGGGAAATGGAGAAGGAATTGTAGTTGCAACGGGGATGGAGACAGAGCTTGGAAAAATAGCCAAGATGATAAATGAACAGGAAAATGAAATGACACCGCTTCAAAAGAGATTGGGAGATCTGGGGAAAATCTTGAGTAAGGCGGCTGTTTTTTTATGTCTGTTACTTTTTTTGATGGGAGTGCTTCAACATAGAAATCTGTTACAGATGCTGTTGTTATCCATTTCTCTGGCAGTTGCAGCAATTCCGGAAGGACTTCCTGCGGTTGTAACGATTGTACTGGCACTTGGTGTGGCAAGAATGGCAAAAGCCAATACGATTATCCGTAAATTACCAGCTGTAGAAACACTTGGAGCGGTCAGTGTGGTTTGTTCTGATAAGACCGGAACGTTGACGGAAAATAAAATGAAAGTGTTGAAACTTTATGCGGAGGATAAAACCTTATCGGTTTCTCAGGTTCGACCAAGAGAATTTTCCCGTTTGATGCAGGGATTTTTGCTTTGCAATAATGCAGTAATCGGAAAGACGGAACTGGGGGATTCCACAGAGCTTGCACTTCTTTCTATGGGAGAACAGATGGGGATATCGAGAGAGCGGTTGGAAGAACGTTATCCGAGATTGGAAGAAATTCCGTTTGATTCAGATAAAAAATACATGGTTACGCTGCATAAAGATCAGAGTCAAGTATGCGCTTATATAAAAGGTGCCTGTGATTATCTGTTGGAAGTCTGTAGTTTCTGGTGGATAGGAGGAAAGATAGAACCGCTTGGACAGATTCAGAAAATGAAAATCAGACGAGTAATGGAGGAGATGGCAGAAGAGGGACTTCGGGTGCTGGCACTGGCTTTTAAAGAACATGTATCAGACTGGAATGAAAGCAGTATTATGAAAAATCTGGTATTTGCAGGACTTGCCGGAATGATGGATGCGCCAAGAAAACAAGTAAACCAGTCAGTCTATCAATTAAAACGTGCAGGAGTTCAAGTCGTAATGATTACCGGTGACTATCAGGAAACGGCATTTTCAATCGCAAAAATGACCGGTATTGCAAGAAAAAGAGAGCAGTGTGTGACCGGAGAAGAATTAGATGCAATGAGTGATGCAGAATTTTCTTCTAAAATGAATGACATCCGTGTGTTTGCAAGGGTAACACCGGCACATAAAGTAAAAATTGTAAAAGAATTTAAGAAAAATGGAAAAATTGTGGCAATGACAGGAGATGGGGTAAACGATGCACCGTCCCTTCATGCAGCAGATATCGGAATTGCGATGGGCGCAAATGGAACAGATGTGGCTAAAAATGCGGCAGATTTGATTTTGGCAGATGACAATTTTTCCACGATTGAAAAAGCAGTGGAAGAGGGGCGCAGTATTTATGTCAATATTAAAAAGTCGATTTTATTTTTATTGTCCTCAAACTTTGGAGAAATTATGACGATGTTTGTGTCGATTGCATTTTCGATGCCATCGCCATTAAAAGCAAGCCATATTTTATGGGTGAATCTGATTACAGATTCCCTTCCGGCACTGGCGCTTGGTGTAGATAAAAATGATACCGGATTGTTGATGGCAAAGAAGCCAAGAGATGAGAAGGAAAGCCTGTTTGCGCATGGAGGATGGCTGCTTACGATTGGATATGGGCTTTTGATTGGTGCGATTACTTTGTATGCGTTTCTGACAGGCGGACAGACTTATGCATTTACGGTGCTTGGAATTTCGCAGTTATTTCATGCAATCGGAATGAGGGATTGTGAGAAATCTATTTTTCAGATGAATCATCTGGAAAATCCGGTTATGATTTTTTCTTTTTTTACAGGGCTTGCACTTCAGGTGGCAGTGACAGAAATTCCGTGGCTGGTGGAAGCATTTCAGACCCGTCGCCTTTTGATGGGAGAATGGCTGTGGCTGTTGGGAATTTCGGCGGTTCCGCTTGCGGTACATGAAATAGTGGTGCTCATAAAACGATTAAAAAAAGGGTGACGGTGTAAATATGCAAGATTTTATATAAAAAATTGCATTTAAAACACAAAAATTCGTGTATAAGAGATAAAAAACGATGAAAATGCAAGAAAGACTTGACAATCAGTCATAAAGTAGCATACAATACTGCTTAGTAAGCCGAAGAAAAATGAATTGGATGGCAAATTGAAAAAATCAGGAGGAGAGCCATGACACCGTACAGAGAACTCAACAAAGAACAGCTGCAGGTGCTGAAAGCCCAGTTAGAAAAAGAATTTGAAGAAGTAAAAGCAAAAGGTTTAAACCTCGATATGTCCAGAGGAAAACCGTCAAAGAAACAGCTTGAACTTGCTATGGATATGCTTGAAGAATTAAAGAGCACAGATAAGCTTAAATGTGAAGCAGGAATTGACTGTCGTAACTATGGTTTGTTAGAAGGTATTCCGGAAGCAAGAAGACTTCTTGGAGCAATGACAGAGGTAACTCCTGATAAAATTATTATTTTTGGAAACTCCAGTCTGAATGTGATGTTTGATACCATTTCCCGTTCTATGACACATGGTGTCTGTGGAAATACTCCATGGTGTAAGTTAGACAAAGTAAAATTCTTATGTCCTGCACCAGGATATGACCGTCACTTTAAAATTACAGAATACTTTGGAATCGAAATGATTACTGTTCCGATGACTCCAACCGGTCCGGATATGGACATAGTAGAAAAACTGGTAAATTCGGATGATGCAATCAAAGGAATCTGGTGTGTACCGAAATATTCTAACCCACAGGGAATTACTTATTCAGAAGAGACTGTAAAACGCTTTGCAAGATTAAAACCTGCAGCACCGGACTTCCGTATCTTCTGGGATAACGCATACTGCATCCATCACTTATACGAGGAAAAAGATTTCTTATTAGAGATTTTGGAAGAATGTGAAAAAGCTGGAAATCCGGATCTTGCATATAAATTCCTTTCCACATCAAAGGTAAGTTTCCCAGGCTCCGGTATTGCAGCTGTAGCTGCTTCTCCTAGAAACTTGGAAGATATCAAAAAACACATGTCAATTCAGACAATTGGTCATGACAAAATTAATCAGTTAAGACATGTACGCTTCTTCAAAGATATCGAGGGTATGCATGAACACATGAAGAAACACGCAGAAATCTTAAGACCGAAATTTGAAGCAGTGGAAAATACACTGGAAAAAGAAATCGGCGGACTTGGAATCGGTGAATGGACCAATCCAAAAGGCGGATATTTCATTTCCTTTGAATCAATGGAAGGATGTGCAAAGGCAATCGTTGCAAAAGCAGCGGAAGCCGGAGTGAAAATGACAGATGCCGGAGCAACTTATCCTTATGGAAAAGACCCGCATGATTCTAATATCCGTATTGCACCAAGTTTCCCGACCTTAGAAGAATTACAGACAGCAACAGAGATTTTTGTATTAAGCGTGAAATTAGTCAGTGTAGAAAAATTACTGGCAGAATAAGCATAAAAAAAGCCATTTGAACATTAAAAATAAAGGGCGGGATTCCAAAGAAAAGGAATCTCGCCTATTTTTGGATAAAAATCACAATTTGGTCACAGAATAGGGCTTTACTTTTGGGATAAAGATGAATTAGAATAAGGAATGCATAAAAGAAAAATAAAAGAATCAAAGAAAAAGGGGTAGGAATATGGAACAGAATGAAAGTGGTAACAAAAAATCCGCAAAACCAAAGAAAATCATAATTGGTATTCTGATTGCATGCGTGGCAGTGCTTGCGATACTCTATGCGGCAGGAGCATTTTATTTTTCCAGTCATTTTCTCCCAGGTTCAAAGATAAATGGAGTAAATTGTTCTGGAAAGACACTTGAGGGTGTGGAAAATCATCTGGCAGATGAAATTTCTTCTTATGCGCTTACTATCAAAGAACGTGGAGATAATACAGAAACGATTTCTGCAGATAGGATAGGACTCAGCTATGTGGATGATGGAAAAGTGGAAAAACTTTTAAAAGGACAGAATTCATGGGGCTGGATTACTGCATTTACAAAAAAATATGAATATACAATGAGTGCAACCACCACGGTTGATGAAGAAAAATTAACGTCAGCAATTGATGGTCTAACTTGTCTTGCTGAAGAAAACATGCAGCAGCCGGTCGATGCACATTTGGAGGTCAGTGATAATGGATACGAAATTGTTCCGGAAACAGAAGGAACCGCTCTGGATAAAGACAAGGTAACGGAGGTTATCACAAAGGCGGTTAAAGCCGGAGAGACAGAAGTAGACCTGGAAGCTTCTGACTGTTATTTAAAACCATCTGTTTATCAGGATGATAAAAATCTGATTGCGCAGAGAGACCAGAGCAATGCATTCTTAAAAGCAAAAATCACAATTGATTTTTCAGACCGTCAGGAAGTGGTAGACCAGAGTTTAATTAAAGACTGGGTTACAACAGATGAAAATGGAAATGCAGTCTTAGATGAAGCAAAAGTAAAAGCGTATGTGGTAGAACTTGCAAAGAAATATGATACCTTTGGTTATCCAAGACAGTTTAAGACCTCTACCGGTGAAACAATTACCGTAAGCGGGGGAGATTATGGCTGGCTGATGGCAAGAAATGATACCACGACAAAATTAATCGAGGCAATTAAAAGCGGAAAGTCTCAGACCATTGAACCGGAATATACATATAAGGGATACGTACGTGACACAAATGATATCGGAAATACTTATGTGGAAGTCAGCCTTTCTGCACAACACATGTGGTTTTATAAAAATGGTCAATTACTTGTCGATACAGATGTCGTAACCGGAAATCATAATCTGGGGCATGACACCAAAACAGGTATTTATGCAATTATGTACAAAGAAAGAAATGCGACCTTAGTAGGGGAAGATTATTCCTCACCGGTTAAATACTGGATGCCGTTTTATGCAAATGTTGGAATCCACGATGCAAGCTGGAGAACTACATTTGGTGGAAGCGAGTATTTAAATAACGGTTCTCATGGCTGTGTCAATACACCAGAAGCCAATGCAGAAAAGATTTTTAATAATATTGAAAAAGGTGTGCCGGTAGTGGTGTACTAAAACTTGAGAAGCTGTTGCTTTAGCGATGGAAAAATCGTGGAGTGACAGCTTCTTTTTGTATATATTAGTGTATGTATCAGGGGTGATAATTCTTTTGGAAGTGTTTTTTGTATTGCAGATTGTGTTTCAAATGCAGTGGAACATTGACAAAGAAAGAAAAATTGATTAGGATAAAGAAAACACAAAAATCAATGTGGGCTTTTATAAAGTTCATAATTAGAATAAAAGGGAGAAAACAAAATGAATATCGTAGTTTTAGCAGGTGGAAACAGTACAGAAAGAGATGTTTCTATTTCATCAGGAGAAGGCGTATGCAGTGCACTTCGTCAGAAAAATCATAGAGCTGTTTTAGTAGACGTATACTTTGGAAAAGAATCTTTTGGGGAAGAACTGTTTCCTGAAGTCTATGATGTAAAAGCAGAAGCAGACAGCATGAGAGAAATGAGTAAATTAGTGGAAGAAACAGGAAAGACCAGAAAAGAATTTTTTGGACCGAATGTACTTTCTATCTGTAAAGCAGCAGATATCGTATTTCTTGCCCTGCATGGAGCAAATGGAGAGGACGGAAAAGTACAGTCTGTCTTTGAGTTAATGGGAATTCCTTATACCGGAACCGGTCCGCTCAGCAGTGGAATGGCAATGGATAAAGGAATTACAAAAATGGTATTTGAAGCAAAAGGTGTTCCGACTCCAAAGGGCGTTACTTTAGCTAAAGGAAAGAGTGAAACAGCACTTTCTGCTTATGATATGAATTATCCGGTTATCGTAAAACCTTGCTGTGGCGGTTCTAGTGTGGGAGTCTGCATTGCAAATGATGATGCCGAATATGCTGACGCTTTAAAAGAAGCATTTTCTTATGAAGATGAAATCGTTGTCGAACAGTTTGTAAAAGGACGTGAGTTCTCTGTTGCAGTAGTAGAGGGAAAAGCTTACCCGATTATTGAGATTGCACCGCTTCAGGGATTCTATGATTATAAAAATAAATATAACGCAGGTTCAACTATCGAAACTTGTCCGGCCAAAATTACACCGGAACAGACCAGTCAGATGCAGGCTTATGCAGAACTTGGTTATAAAGTATTAAATCTTCAGGCTTATGGCAGACTGGATTTTATCATGGATGAAAATGGCGCAATGTACTGCCTTGAAGCAAATACCCTTCCGGGAATGACACCAACCAGTCTGATTCCACAGGAAGCAAAAGTTCTTGGAATTGATTACCCGGAATTATGTGAAAAATTAATTGAAGTTTCTTTAAAGAAATATCAGTAGACGGAGAAAAACGATGAAAAATCTTACGTTAGAAAATATTGCAAAAGCCTGCAATGGAAGTTATCATGGCAGTGAAGCACAGGCAAATCAGGAAGTGCAGAGTATTTTTACAGACAGCAGAAAAGCGGCAAAAGGCGGTTTGTTTGTGCCGATTAAAGGGGCAAGAGTAGATGCCCATGATTTTATTAATCAGGTTATGGAAGCAGGGGCACTTGCAACATTAAGTGAAAAAGACCTTGGAGAAACCGAATTTCCATACATTAAAGTGGAATCCTCCTTACAGGCAGTAAAAGATATTGCGGAATTTTATTTAAAACAGTTAGAGATTCCGGTTGTCGGAATTACCGGAAGTGTTGGAAAAACAAGTACGAAAGAAATGATTGCAGCAGTACTTGGACAGAAATATAATGTGTTAAAGACACAGGGAAACTTTAACAATGAACTGGGACTTCCACTTACCGTATTTGGACTTCGTGCGGAACATCAGATAGCAGTCCTTGAGATGGGAATTAGTGACTTTGGAGAAATGCACAGACTGGCAAAAATTGCACGGCCGGATACCTGTGTGATTACAAATATTGGCCTTTGTCATCTTGAATTCTTAAAATCAAGAGATGGAATTTTAAAAGCCAAAACAGAGATTTTTGATTTCTTAAAAGAAGCCGGGCATGTCATCTTAAACGGAGACGATGATAAATTAGTGACCGTTACCGATGTCAAAGGAATCAAGCCGGTATTCTTTGGGGTGGAAAATAAAAACGGAATCTGGGCAGATGAAATCGAGAGCAGAGGCTTAAAAGGAATTGAATGTCGGATTCATGTAAAAGATGAAAGTTTTAAAGTGCTCGTTCCGATTCCGGGACGCCACATGGTTTATAATGCCCTTGCAGGAACAGCAGTTGGTTTAACTTATGGTTTAACCTTAGACGAAATCAAGGCTGGAATTGAGAGCTTACAGTCCTTAAGCGGACGCTTCCATATCTTGGAAAATGAGAAGAAAAATATTACGGTTATTGATGACTGCTACAATGCAAATCCGGTTTCCATGAAAGCTTCCCTTGAAGTGCTTCAGGATGCACTCGGACGAAAAGTTGCCCTGCTTGGAGATATGGGAGAACTTGGAAAAAATGAAGTGGAAATGCATCGTGAAGTCGGAAGATTTGCTGCCGAAAAAGACATTGATGTGATTGTGTGTACAGGAACATTATGTAAAGAAATGGCAGAAGCGGCAAAAGAAGTTTCAAATGGAAAAAAAGTATTATACTTTGAAAACAGAGAAGCATTAGAAGATGCACTGGATGAATTAATTTTGCCAGGTGACAGTATTTTAGTAAAAGCATCTCACTTTATGCAGTTTGAGAAAATTGTAAAGAAATTAGCGGAATAATAAAGAAGAAGTTTAAGTTTATTGCTTTTGTGAATAGAAAAATGATGGTACATCTGATAAAATGAAACTATAGAAAAGTACAACGATAGTTTCGATTTGTATGCTGATTAGGTAAGGAGGTATCATCATGAAAAAAACAATTTATGTATGTATTTCTGCTGTTTTGTTAATGTGTTTGATTGCACTTATCACTTATTATATTCCGGATTTAAAAATCAAGATGCTTGTATCTTTTCTTGTTGTGTTGGCAGGAATTTGTATGATTAGAATGGGTATCATTCAGAAAAAATGTTAATTGCATAGTGATATAAAATGGGCTGACGTACCGAGTGTTTTGGTACGCCAGCCCATTCTTTTAGTCCTCATGCGCCACAATGTTTTGCAGCCACACTCCTTTCTTCACTAAAATAAATCCAATGACACATTTAATAATATCTCCCAACTGTACCAGCGTATAGATTCCGATAACCGGAAGTGCCGTAAAACGGCTTAACGTAAATGCAATCGTTACACTCACACACCAGATAAATACACTGTCAAACAAGAAGGTGATAATCGTCTTTCCTCCTGAACGAAGGGTAAAGTATGATGCATGTAGGAATGCATTTTGTGGCATGAAGATTGCGGTTATCATAATAAAGTATTTTGCCAGTTCCCTTGCCTCGGCATTGGTATTGTAAAGCAATGGGAAGAATGGTGCAAGCACCAGCATCACAAGTGCCACGCAGGTACAGCAAAATACAGAAAACGCAATCATCTTTGTATCGGTTTCTCGTGCTTTTTTCATCTCTCCGGCGCCAAGAAGCTGTCCGACTACAATTGCGACAGAATCTCCAAGTGCAATAAATACAATATTAAAGACATTGTTAATGGTATTAGAAATATTTAAACCAGCTACGACATTTAATCCACGAACCGAATAACATTGCGTCAGCATTGCCATTCCTGCTGCCCATAATGCCTCATTAAATAATAGCGGTGTTCCTTTTATCAATATTTTCTTTGTCATATAAGCCGGTACTTTTAAGGTACGATAAAGTCCCTCAATATAAGGGTTTTTCTCTTTATGGTGGTGCGTCCAGCTGATAACGATGATGGCTTCTACATATCGAGAAAGCACAGTTGCAATCGCAGCACCTCTTACTCCAAGAACCGGAGCTCCAAATTTTCCATAAATTAAAATATAGTTAAATAATAAATTAATTAAAACGGCTGTAATTCCCGCTTTCATCGGTACAACCGTCTCGCCACACTCACGAAGGGTACTTGCGTAAACCTGTACCATCATAAATGGCGGAAGTCCGACAAGCATAATCCACAAATACTGTTTTCCATACAGTAAAGTTGCAGCTGCATTTTCCCTTGCACCTTCTCCATGCAGATACAGCTCAATCAGCCGGTCCCCACCAACTAAAAAAATAACAATGGTTGCTACCGTAAGAATCAGTGCCATCCATAACTTGTAGCGGAAGGTATTTCTGACTCCCTCCTGGTCTTTTTGTCCAAAATACTGGGCGGTAAAAATACCTGCTCCGGATACACCTCCAAAGATGCAGAGATTGTATACAAAAATAAGCTGATTGACAATCGCTGCGCCTGACATCTGTTCTGTTCCGATTCGTCCAATCATGATATTGTCTAACAGACTGACAAAGTTTGTGATTCCATTTTGAATCATAATCGGAACAGCAATCAGCAGAATCATCTTATAGAACTTCTTATCCCCGATTAATTTTGAGGCGAGTCCCTGTTTTTTTACTGCTTTCTCTCCCATAACTTCTCCTTTCTCCTAATTCCCATCCAACATACAGTGCGAAAGCTGTAAGGGATAGGATACTACACAAACACAATTTTTTCAATTGTTTTTTTCGACAATCTTTTTTGCCGTTTTTTGGCTTGCTATCCAAAAGCTTTTTGCTTATAATATCTCTTGAATATTAATAATATACCATACGGTATAGAAAGGCGGTTTTTATGATACGTTTTATTTGCGTATGTATCGTAGTCATCGGTTATCTGATTTTATCCATTCCGATTCTGCTTGTAGAATGGGTCATTGGAAAATTCAACAAACGTGCAAAAGACATTAGTTCTCTTCGCATTATCCAGGCAGTCTTTCGTTTTATCCTGAAAATTACCGGAGCAGATATTACGGTAAAAGGACATGAAAATGTTCCGGCAGATACAGCAGTCCTTTATATCGGAAATCACAGAAGTTTCTTTGATATTCTGCTGACTTATGTACTCTGCCCGAATGTCACCGGTTATGTTGCAAAGAAAGAAATGGAATCCATTCCTCTGTTATCAATATGGATGCGTTATCTTCATTGTCTCTTCCTTGACCGTAAAAATATTAAAGAGGGAATGAAAACAATTCTTTTGGCAATAGAAGAAATGAAAAATGGGATTTCTATCTGCATTTTCCCGGAAGGAACAAGAAATCGAAATGAAAGTGAACTCGATCTGCTTCCGTTCCATGAAGGAAGTTTTAAGATTGCAACCAAGGCTGGATGTCCAATTGTACCGATTGCCATTCACAATTCAGCCGGAATTTTTGAAGCGCAGTTTCCGAAAATGCGACCGGCAAAAGTAATAGTAGAATATGGCGAGCCGATTTATCCGGATAAACTGGATAAAGAAGAGAAAAAACATATTGGTGCGTATACGCAAAATGTGATTTTGGAAATGTTAAAAGAAATGAATCAATGAAAATAATAAGATTATCAAAAAAAACTCTGGCTAAAAGGTCAGGGTTCTTTTTTTTTGCTCTTTGGCATACATTATTGGTAAGTCAGCGAAGGAAGGGCAAAATGAGGCAAAAAATCTATACAGGATTGTTATTGTGGTCGGTTGTTATCATTTTATTAGCGCTATCCGGCTGTTCGATTGAAAAAGTAAGTGCACAAAAACAGGATAAAATCGAGTACACCATTTTAAAAGAGGCGGAATTTCCGGAAAAAGTGCAGGAGTTGATAGAGGAAAATAAAACAAAAGAGTTTCAGCTTACTTATCAGGAACAGGGAAATTTGTATCTGATAAAGGGGTATGGAGAACAGAAAACAGGCGGTTACAGTATCCGGATTGAGGATGTTTCTCTTTGGGAGAATGCCATACATGTACAGACTATGCTGATTGGACCCAAAGAAGAAAATTTAAAAGACGAACCGTCCTATCCGTATCTGGTTATTCGGATGGAATACAGGGATGAACCGGTTATTTTTGAGTAAAGTAAAAGCAGAAATGATAAAAAGAGATAGAAAAGAGGGTATAATGTGGAACTGATTACAAAACGAGTACATACAATGCGGACGAAATGTGAAGCAGTAAGTCAGGTTACGTTTGATGAAGATTTGAATGTACCGGATGTAAAACCGGATGTGGGACGTATGATACTAGGTAATTGCGAAACAAGTTCGCAATCCTGACTAAAAAGCGGTAAGAATCCTGCAACGCAGGATTCTTAAGATGAAAAATAGGTACTTCTAAATTTGAACATGACTAAAAGACTTCC
>ERZ827108.3712-NODE-3712-length-12384-cov-3.447968_pt1 | contig 12384 bp, 4 predicted proteins | sample MGYA00519921_ERZ827108 | MGnify/ENA primary metagenome ERZ827108 (study PRJEB31778, sample SAMEA3449258) | human gut metagenome | biome: human gut; feature: human-associated habitat; material: faeces | place: United Kingdom | collected 2010/2012 ... | reverse complement strand
CTCCGGGACGTCTCTTTTCGGGCCGTTCCCGCCGCCGGGGCATGCGGAGCGGATTTTTTCATTCGTCAGGCAAAAACATCTTTTGCGGGTTACGTATTCGGAGCCGGATATGTGTTCTTAATATAGGCGTCGTTACGGCGGCGCCTCTGAACCGACCGAAACTCAACAAACCTTAAAATTAAAACGAATGAAAAGAATCTTGACTCTGATGTTCGCCGCTGCGACCGTTTTCGCTTACGGATGCAGCGACAACTTCGACGATTCGGCCCTGTGGAAGGACATCGACGGGATGTACAAGAGCCTCAACGAACTCAAGGCTCAGGTCACGACGATGCAGCAGCAGCTCGACGCGCTGGCCGCAGTCGTCAGCGGCGGTGCCGTCACCTCGATCACGCAGGATGCCGACGGGCACTATGTCCTCAGCTACAAGGATGCCGACAACGTGGAGCACACGATCGACATCGCGACCATGGACGACGCCAATACCCAGCCGATCATCGGCATGAAGGCCGACGGCGAAATCTACTATTGGACCGTCACCACGGGCGGCAAGACCTCGTGGCTGCTCGATACCGACGGCGCCAAAATTCCCGTTACGGGCCGTACGCCCGAAATCGGCGTAGACGATCAGGGCTACTGGACGCTCTTCGGCAAGCGGATAACCGATGCGTCGGGCAATCCGGTGAAGGCCGAGGGCAAGAGCGCTTCGGTGATCACCAAGGTCGAAATGAAGGACGACGGCACGGTGGTCTTCACGCTGGGCGACGGCGTGCAGGTCACGGCGCAGGTGCAGAACGGCTTCAACGTGCTGCTGAGCGTCGAACCCCGGACCGTAGTGCCCGACGTCGCGCAGCCGCTCGTGATCACTTATACGCTCGTGGGCGAGACCGAAACTTCGGTGCTGACCGTCGAGAAGGCCGAAGGACTCGCGGCCAAACTCGATGAACAGGCCAAAACCATTACCGTGACCTTCCCCGACGGCTTCGAGGAGGGCCGTTTGGTCGTGATGTTCTACGACGGCGCGGACAACGTGATTATCAAGCCGCTGATCTTTACGACGATGGAGGGCGCGCCGACGGGCATTCGCAACGCCGACGATCTCAAGGCTTTCGCCTCGGCGGTCAATGCCGGCAAGAGTCTGGCCAAATATACGATCGACGGCGAAGTCTGCCTGATGAACGACATCGACATGGCAGGCACGGACTGGAGCGATTATGTGATCGGCGGAGTCGTAACTCCCAGCACCGCCGATGCGAACAAGGCTGTCACCTATGCAATGGGTGAAAATGTCTTCGATAAAGTGTTCAACGGCAAGAATTTCGCGCTGAAGAACGTCGATTGGACCTTCGACCTTGCGGACGGCAACGTCGCCCACGGCCTCTTCTCGGCCCTCGGCGCCGAAGGCGAAATCAAGAACCTCACCATCGAAGGCGTCATCCGTCTGACTGGCGCGGCTCCGCAGGGTGCGGCGATCGGCGCTTTCGCCGGCTATGCCGAAGGCAAAATCACCTCCTGCACCAATAAGGCCGCGATCGCATTCGCGGGCAGCGACGCCGCCAACATCTCGGTATGTCTGGGCGGCATCGCCGGATATCTCCAGAACGCGACGCTGACGCAGTGCGTCAACGACGGCGCGCTGACCTGCGGCACGATCGCCAACACGGGCAACGGCTCCAATTCGGGATTCCATCAGGGCGGCATCGTCGGTTACATGAAGACTTCGTCGCTGACCGAATGCACCAATAACGGCGCCCTGAGCGCTCCGTCGGGACGCAGCGGCGGCATCGTGGCCGTGGCTACCAGCGGTCAAGTGACCGCATGCGTCAATAACGGAAAGGTGCAGGACGACGTGAACGGTATTTTCGGCGCCAATCCGGGCTATAAGCGCATGGGCGGACTCGCCGGCGGCGCTTCGGCCGACGCCGCGTTCACTTCGTGCGTCAACAACGGCGACGTCTTCTCGCAGCTGGGCTGCCGCACGGGCGGCTTCGTCGGCCATAACGAGGCCAAGATCACCAAGTGCGAGAACAAGGGCGTCATCCTTTCGGACCACACGCTGTCGGGGACCAATTACCACGGTTCGGGTTGGGCGGCAGGCTACAACAAGAGCGCCGACCTGATTACCGAATGTGTGGTCGGCGGCCGCGTGGGCGACTATACCGTATACAAGGACAATCCGCAGTCGGCTCCCGAAGCGACCTATGCCATGGCGATCGTACACGGAAAATTCGATCCGACGCTCAACGGCCTGAGCGACCAGTACGAGGAGTTCTACGACTGGGAGGTGAAGGCGGAGACGCAGCTGGCCGAGGGTGTGAAGTTCTACCACTACGCGATGAAGAATTTCGCCCAGAACGTCTACGTCGTCGAGGCCGACCTGACCAATCCCAACGTGGTGCTCGAAACGGTCATGGCCGACGAACTCTGTCTCAACCCCAATGCCAACAACAACTCGAACAACGGCAAGAAACTGCGCGAAACGCTCTCCGAGACCTGTACGCGCCGCCGCGCCGAGGGCCGCAACATCGTTGCGGGCATCAACACGGGCTTCTTCAATTCGCACGACGGTTTCCCGCGCGGATTCCACATCGAATACGGCGAACCGGTCTTCATCAACAACCCGACCGTGCGCCAGTCGCTTTCGAACCACCGTCCCGGCTTCACCTTCTTCGAGGACCGTACCGTCAGCTTCGACAACCGCAGCTTCACGGGCTATCTCAAGGTGAACGATACGGACTACGAATACTACTCGGTGAACGATACGATCGTCCGGCTCAACAACACCGACGGTTACGACGCCAATCTCTATACTTCGCGCTTCCGAAAGGAGCCGCATCCGGGCATCTACAATCCGGTGGGCAGCGATGCGCTCTTCGTCGTGGGCCGCTGCTCGCAGCAGATGACCGTCAACGACGGCTGGTTCGATGCGACGGTCACGGCGATCGTGGACGGTCGCAACGGAGCCTCGGTCGAGGTGCCGTTCGTGAGCGAAAAGACCGACTGGGTGCTTCAGGTGACGGGCGAAAAGGCTGCGGCGCTGGCTGCGGCGCTCAAGGTGGGCGACGCTGTCCGGATCAACGCCAACGTGTCTATCGGCAGCGTCTCCAAACAGATTATCATGCACAACTCCAGCATGTACCGCTTCCTGAACGGCGGCAACTGGAATGCGGTGAACGACGCGACGCTCATGCCGGCTACCTGCATCGGAGCCGATCAGGCCGGCACGACCGTCAAGCTGGTCTGCGTGGACGGCCGCACGAGCATCGACACCGGCATGAACTACTGGCAGCTTTACATGACCATGAAGAAACTGGGGCTTCACAATGCGATCCGTTTCGACGGCGGCGGCTCCACGACGTTGTGGAAATGGGAGAACGGCGCCGGCGCGATCGCCAACAGGCCCTGCGACTCGAAGGGCGAGCGCAGCTGCATGAACTACATGCATGTCAGGATCAAGTAGCAAGGAACCCATAAACGACTAAATGAACAGAACGATGAAAAAGATATTGAATACGATCTTCCTCGCTACATTCCTGTTTGCAGCGGCATGCAGCGACGGATACGACGATACCCGTATCAAGAAGGACCTCGACGACGTGGGACAGATTCTCGATGAACTGGAACGGGCCGTGGACGGGCTCCGTACGCAGATGGACGCGCTCATGCAGCTGATAAACAGCTCGTTCGTGTCGCTCATCTCGACCGATGCCGAAGGCAACTACGTCATCACCTACATCGACCGCGGCGGGGAGAGCCGCACGCTCACCCTCGCCACCCAGAAAGAGGTCGTGACCCTGCCGATCGTCGGCATCGCCAAGGACGAGGACGGCGTGTGGTACTGGCGCCAGACCTCCGACAACGGCGAGACCTACGAATGGATACTTGTGGACGGCGAGAAGGTTCCCGCAGGCGGCGAGAAGCCCGAAGTGGGCATCGACGCCGAGGGCTTCTGGACGGTGAACGGCAAGCCGATCACCGACGCCAAGGGCAACAAGGTGCTGGCCGACGACGTCAGCAACATCCTCTTCAAAGAGGCTTACGTGGACGAAAAGACCGGCGAAGCCGTCTTCATTCTCGCCGACGGCACCGAACTGCGCCTGCAGATGTTCGAGGCGCTGTCCGTTTCGTTCGACTCGCCGACCTACACGGCCGTTCCGGACTATGCCTCGAAAGTGAAGATCAGATACATCGTCGGCGGTTCGCAGGCGGAAGGCGCGCTGGTGGATATCTTCACCTCCTATAACGTCGACGCCGAGATCGACGAATCCATATCGACGATCACCGTCTCGCTCAAGGAGGGCGCCCAAGAGGGCAATATCCTCGTCATGGCGCACGCCGGGGGCAATACGATTCTCAAACCGCTCTTCTTCACCTACGGCACGGCCGAGATTCAGGACCCGGTTTACAACGGTTCGACGGCCGACATCGTGCTCGAAGGCGACATGACGCAGTTCGAAGTCAAGGTTTCGGCCAGCATCGACTATGAAGTGACGGTCGAGGAGTCGGCCTCCAAGTGGCTCATATACAACTCGACCCGCGCGATGACGACCCTCACGCACGTCTTCACGGCCGATTACTACGAGGATGCGAGCGGCGCGCTCCGCACGGGCGAAATCCGCTTCTCGAATGCGCTTTACGACATCTCGGCGGCAATCGTCGTCAAGCAGTCGCCCAAGATTCCCGAAGGCGGCGGAGGCGGCATCTCGACCGCGGCCGACCTCATGGGCTTCGCCGCGGCGGTCAATGCCGGAGCCAGCGCCGCACGCTGGGAGAACGAGGCGGGCGAAGTCGTGCTGCTGAACGATATCGACATGGCGGCCGTCGAGTCGTGGACGCCGATCGGCGGCGTGGATGCCAGCGAGTACAATACGACGACTCCCTACAAGACGGTCAATCCCTTCAAGGGCACCTTCGACGGTCAGGGCTTCGCCGTCAAGAACCTGAACTATACGGCCGACATGTCCACCGGCAAGTGGGGCTACGCGTTCTTCGGCTCGCTCGACGGGGCTACGGTCCGCAACCTGACGCTGGGCGATCCCGACACCGACATCACGTGGACCTTCACGGGCGACGCCCCGAAGGCGACGAGCGTCGCATCGCTGGCCGTCTATGCGGTCAACTCGACGATCGAATCGTGCACCAACTACTACAACATCGACTTCGCCGGAGACAGCGGTTCCGAAGTGCTCTGCGTGGCTTCGGGTCTGGTCGGCGTGATGAAGAACTCGACCATCGGCGGCCGCGCCAAGTCGCTGGGCTGCGCGAATTACGGGTTCGTACGCACGGGCAAGATCACCAACAACGGCAACGGCGGCAACGGCATGCAGACGGCCGGTATCTGCGGCTTCATGGCCAAGGACGAAGGCAACCTGATTCAGTTCTGCGTCAATTACGGACACATCAGCTGCCCGACGGGCCGCACGGGCGGTCTGGTCGCTACGCTGATGAACGGCAACGTGAAGAATTCGGACAACCGCGGTACGGTCGAGGACGACATCGTCGGCAAGTTCGAGGGAGCGGCTGCGCAGAATTCCTACAACAGCAAGCGTATGGGCGGCCTGATCGGCGGTACGGACGACCTGAAGAAGGTGCTGACGGCGACCGTGGAGAGCTGTACCAACTACGGTAACGTGTTCACCCATATCGGCTGCCGCACGGGCGGATTCATCGGCCACTCCAACATCCGGATCATCGGCTGCGCGAATCAGGGCGCCATTCTGGGCGACGTCTACAATTCCGACCACGGTCCGGCATGGGCCTGCGGATATTCGGGCCAGTCGAGCGGCGAGTGGGTCAACGTCAGCAGCTGTACGATGGGCGGATACGTGGGCAGCTACACCACCTACAAGGACAATCCGACTTCGGCGCCTGCCGCGACCGTTCACAATGCGTTCTCGTACAAGAACGACGAGTACTACGATCCGACGATAAACAACTAAAAGGCTGTAATCCAGAAAAACGGAACGACAATGAAAAAGATACTGAATATCATCATACTATTTGCGGCCGTGGTCTTTTGCGGTTGCAGCGACTTCGACGATTCGGAGCTGCGCGGCCGGATCGACGGCTACAAAAACCGGATCGAAGCCCTGAAAGCCAAGGCCGAGACGCTCGGCAAGCAGCTCGCGGACCTGAGCTATCTGACCAACGGCAACGTCATCACCACCGTGTCGCAGGACGCCGACGGGAAATACGTCGTCACCTACAAGGACAACAAGGACGTCGAACATACGGTCGTGCTGGCGACGATGGACGACATCGTTGACGTGCCGATCATCGGCGTGAAGCTCGACGAGAACGGCGTCTATTACTGGACCAAGTGCATCGACGGCGAAATCACGTGGCTGACCGACGACGACGGGGAGAAGTTCCCCGTGAGCGGCTACACGCCGACGATTTCGGTCGATGCCGACGGCTGCTGGACCGTGGACGGCGTGCAGATACTCGACGCTTCGGGCAACCCGATCAAGGCCACGACCGACGCCACGTCGGTATTCCGCTCGGCGGAGCTGGACGGCGACGGCAATTTCAGCCTGACGCTCGGCGACGGAAGCACGATCACCCTGCGGGTTTTCAACTCGCTCAACCTCAAGCTGGACGCGATGCCGGTTACCACCGTCGCAGACCCTTCGAAGAGCATTACGGTATCCTACGAGCTTTCGGGCGAGGCTAAGGAGACGGCCATCGTGGCCGTCGCCAAGGCCGAGGGGCTCGACGCCGTGATCGACCGCGACGCGAAGACGGTGACGGTTTCGTTCGACGCTTCGTTCTCGCGCGGTACGGTTATCGTCATGGCCTACGATCTGGCCGACAACGTGATCGTGAAGCCGCTCTTCTACAAGGCCGCGACGCTCGGTACGGTCGCCATTTCGACGCCCGACCAGCTGGTCGCTTTCGCCGCGGCGGTCAATGCCGGCGGCGAGGAGGCGGCCGCCAAAGCCGTGCTGACGCAGGATATCGACATGAAGGACGTGGCGTGGACCCCGATCGGAAACGGCGCCTATACGACGGCCAACGCGATGACGGGACCGGCGTTTCAGGGCACCTTCGACGGACAGGGCCATACGGTCAGGAATCTGAAGATCGTCGTTCCGGCCGACGCTGCGGCGGGTTCGGCTTGGGGACTCTTCGGCGTGCTGAAGGGCGCCACGGTCAGGAACCTTGCCATCGGCGAAGGCTCGTCGGTCGTTTCGACCGCGGCTGCGATGACGGCCGTGGGAGCCGTGGCCGGATATGCCTATGAAGCCACGATCGAGAATTGCGAGAACCGTGCGGCGATCGACATTCAGGGCGGCGGGGACAATGTACGCGAATCGGCTGGCGGCATCGTCGGCGCGATCTGCGCCAACGAAAATGACAGTCATATCCTCTCCTGCACCAATTACGGCAAGATCACGTCGAAGAACAGCGTGAACACCAAGAACGGAGCCACGGGCTTCTCGATCGGCGGCATCGTCGGTTTCGCCGACGCTTCGACGACCACCGAACGCTACAACAACGTCGTGGGGTGTGTCAACGAAGGAGCGATAGATGCGCAGGCGACCCGTACGGCGGGTGTCGTCGCCACGATGAACAAATACACGAAGCTCGAAAGCTGCGTGAACAATGCGGCGGTGACCTGCAGCGACGTGACGGCTTCGAACAGCCGCGTGGCAGGCATCGTGTCGGCCATGGGCGGCCACACCTACCTCACATCGTGCGTCAATAACGGCACGGTCGCTTTCGCCGTTGCGGGCGATACGACGCACGGCTATGCCGCGGGCATCGCCGGCCAGACCAACGACAACAATACGGCCATCGACGGCTGCGAGAACTACGGCGCCGTACTCTCCGACATCATCAATGCCGCGGCGAACAAGTACATCGGCATCGTCTGCGCCAACACCAACAAAAAGACCATCGCGATCCGCAACTGCAAGATCGGCGGCCGGATAGGTCCCTTCTCGGACGGCCAGCAGGGCGCGACGGAGATTACGGAGCAGAATTTCGAACAGTATATCTACTTCACGCTCACGGGCGGCGGCGTGCCGACGCTGGAGAACAACAGCTTTTCGGGCGGACCCGCCAAGCCGGGCATTGCGACGGTCGAGGACCTGACGGCTTTCCGCGACGCGGTCAATGCGGGCGAAAGTACGGCGCAGTGGGAGGATGCCGGCGGCGTGGTGTCGCTGCTCGGCGATATCGACATGAAGGACGTCGCCGGCTGGACGCCGATCGGCAACGCCTCCTATAAATGGGAAAAGAACCTGCTGACTATCGAGGGCAACGCCTTCAAGGGCACCTTCGACGGGCAGGGATATGCGCTGAAAAACCTGCAACTCGCCTACGGGGGCAGTGCGGCCAATACGGCTTACGGACTGTTCGGCGTGCTGGACGGTGCGACGGTGCGCAACCTGACGGTCGGCACCGCCTTGGGCGATGCGAGCGCATTGAAAGTCACCGCTTCGGGCGGCACGGCCGAGGTGGGCGTGATCGCCGGCGTATGCCGCGATGCGAACGTCTCCGACTGCGTCAATTATGCGAAGATCGAATACGACGGCACCAGCGCCGCGCGTGTTTCGGCGGCGATGGTGGGCTTCATCTTCAGCGAAACGGAGGGCACGAAGCTCGAACGCCTGCAGAATTACGGCGCGGTGGAGGCCGATACCCACGGCAATTCGACCAACGGAGGCAATACGGCGATCCACATGGCGGGCATCTGCGGCTTTGCGACGGGCAACGCGACCAACAAGATCTGCAACGACATCGCCTACTGCGACAATTACGGCAATATCACCTCTAACTCGGCGCGCTCTTCGGGCATCGTCGCCGCGGCGAATACCTACACGCGGATCAACTCCTGTGTGAATCACGGCAACCAGCTCAATACGTGCGGTACGACGGGCCGTCTGGGCAACATCACCTGCATCACGGGTACGGGATGCTCGATGACCGACTGCATCAACAACGGCAATCTCGTCTCGACGGGCGGCGCCCGCTGCGGCGGTCTGCTCAGTCTGGCCAACCATGCGACCAACTCGTTCAGCGGCTGCGCCAATTACGGCGAGATCGTCACCGACGACGCCAACCGCGGCGTGTTCTTCGGCTACAGCGCCTATGCGACCAACTGGATCAACTGCATCGCGGGCGGCAAGGTCGGGGTTTACAACGGCGGAACCACGGTTTACGATTCGTACGGCGAGAACGAGCAGGTGCGTTATCTGGGCGTGCAGAAGGCCACCGATCCGATCAACGCGGACAACATTACCTACCTGATCGGTTCGAGTTCGGGCGGTTCGGGCGGCGACGACGATGTGGAGCCGACGCTGCGCATTCTCTTCATCGGCAACAGCTTTACCAAGGACGCCGTCGAGCACCTGCCGAAAATGGTCTCGGCCGCCGACATTCCGACGCTGAAGATGGTGCATCTCTATTACGGCGGTCGTACGATTCCTGAATATGCCGAGGGCTATGCGACCAAGTCCGACTATACCTGCTACAAGTACAACCCCGGCACTTCGCTCTGGCTCTCCTACACCGGATACAACATTCAGCAGATCGTCAAGTCGGATACGTGGGACATCGTCTGCCTGCAGGAACATACGGGCAACAGCTGCGGCTGGATATGGAACGACACCGAGAAGAATGCCATTCAGGGGTTGATCGCCGACATCAGGGCCGACCAGAGCGGACATACGCCCAAGTTCGTCTATATCATGTCGCAGGCCTATTTCAATATGGACAAGATCGGTACGGCGCAGCGTCCCTACAAGAATTTCACGACGCAGGACGAGATGTTCGACGTGATCGTGGCGCAGGCCCGCAAGGTGCTCGACCAGACCGACGTGGAGCAGATCATTCCCACCGGGACGGTGCTGCAGAACCTGCGCACCTCGCCGCTCAACAACGACATGGACCTCACGCGCGACGGCTATCACATGGATTACGGCCTGAGCCGCTATGCCGCGGCCTGCGCCGTCTTCGAGTCGATCATCTCGCCTTCGTTCGACGGCAAGAAACTCGACGGCAACAGCTTCCGCTACAACGTGTCGAGTACGGCGGACGGCACTTATACGACGCCCGTGACCGACGACAATCAGCCGGTTGCGCTGCAGGCGGCGCGCTACGCCCTTGCCACGCCCTTTGCCGTGACCGACATGTCGCCCGGCACCCAGACGCCCGGCAACGGGATCGAGGACACCGATTTTGAAAACGATTCGAACAAAGAGTAAAGCAGAAATCCTATGAAACAGATATTTGCATGGTTATTCGCCGCGATTTTCTTCGCGGCAGGGTGCGCGCAGTCTCCCGATCTGGCGGAGCCGGTGCGGGGAGGCGGATATGAGAATGCCGACGGGCTGGTGATCGTGGCCGCCTGCCCGCCCGCGACCCGCACGGACATCGAAGAGGGTAAATCGACTTGGGAGGCGGGCGACCGCATCACGGTCGTTTACGACGGCGCGGCCTATGAATACACGGCCGCGGAAGCGGGACCGACGACCGCTTTCACGAGCGAAGCCGGCATCGCCGACTACGACGCTTCGAAGCCTTTGACGGCCTACTATCCCGCAACGACTGCCGAAGGGGTGGTCGCCGTGGAGGCCGAGCGGACGATTGCGCTCGACGCGGAGTCGCAGAGCAATCCGGCGCGGGCGCCGCTCGTGGGACTGCCCACTTCGGGGAATCTTGCCGAAGGTGCACTGGAGGTGACCTTCCGCAATATCTTCTCGGTCATCGAACTGCGTATCGACGCAGGGGAGTTGGCGAGTGCGGCGCAGTCGCTGACCGTCGAGCCGGCCGACGAAGCGGCTTTCGAAGGGTTTCTGTCGTTCGAAGGGACGGTAGACCCCGAAACGCTGGCGCTGACGCCCGCCGAGAACGGTACGGGCAACAGCTTGGTTTTCAACTTCGCCGAGGGCGTGGATCTGACCAAGCCCCAGACGATCAAATTCCCCGTCGGGCGTTTCAGATCCGAAGCGGGGCTGCGGCTTACGCTCGGCACGGCCGACGGCAAGAGCTATTCGAAGAATATCTACAAGACCGGCATCACCTCCTATGCCGAGCAGGGCGGCGTATTCCGCGCCAAGCATATGGCCAAGGCGCTTTACGCCTTCGCGCCGCAGGGCGGCATCAGCACGGCCGACGACCTGATCGAGTTCGCGGCGGCCGTGAATGCGGGCGGGACGCTCGCTCCGTGGCAGGATGACAAGGGCGTCGTGGTGCTGCTGGACGATATTGATCTGGCCGAGGTGACGGAGTGGACGCCGATCGGCGCGGCTACGTCCAAGCTGGCGAGCAATGCGCTTTCGATCACTTCGGGAAGACCTTTTACGGGTTATTTCGACGGACAGGGCCATACGATCCGCAACCTGAAGATGGTCTGCAAGGCCGCGCAGGCGACCTCGGTATGGGGATTCTTCGGGGCCGTGGCCGACGGGGCCGTGGTGGAGAACCTGATTTTCGATGCGAGCTGCTCGCTCGAAGACAAGGCGACGGCGGGCACCGACTGCGGTGTGGTGGCCGGTCTGGTTTACGAAGCCACCGTGCGCAACGTAGTCAATAAGGCTTCGATCGCCTTCGACGGGGCGGCTCCCGACAATATCCGCATGACCATCGGCATGGTGGGACTCGCCTTCGCCGACAAAAACGGGGCGCGGCTCGAAAAACTGGTCAACCACGGCGCTCTGACGGCCACGTCGGGCGGCAACACCAAGAACGGCGTGACGGGCATTCACGTGGGCGGCATCGTCGGCTTCAGCTCGAACAAGAGCAACACGACGGCCGTGGTGACGATCGCCGAGTGCGCCAATTACGGGGACCTCGACACGCAGGTAGCCCGCGCTTCGGGTATCGTGGCCGCTGCGAACCGCTACACCGAGATCGAGAACTGCGTGAACGAAGGCGACAACGTCAATGCCTTTGCCACGGTAAACGACGCCCGCATCGGCAACATTACCTGCATTACGGCAGTCGGGAGCAAGATCACCAATACCGTCAACCGCGGCAATGTGATCTGCAAGACGGGCGGCGCGGCGGGCGGCGTCATCTGTCTGGTCAATGACGACGGCAACGCATTCGTCGGCTGCGAGAATTACGGACTGGTGATCACCGACCGCGCCAATTACAAGGGCACGCTCTTCGGGCAGTGCAACAAGGCGGCCAGATTCAGCGATTGCATCGCGCAGGGCGATCTGGGCGCTTACGAGGACGGCTCCTATGCGCTGGTCGGCGTGAACTACACGAATTACATGTCCTACATCGGCGACCACAATGCGACGGCCGTGCATGTGAACAAGCCTGTCCCGTCCTGAAAAAGGTTTACAGAAAAGAGTAAATCTTATGCAGCAAAAAACGAATTCAGACTTATCACGTCATTATTTACCGCGTCAGTTGCGTCATCTGATT
>ERZ827108.3708-NODE-3708-length-12401-cov-8.724769_pt1 | contig 12401 bp, 15 predicted proteins | sample MGYA00519921_ERZ827108 | MGnify/ENA primary metagenome ERZ827108 (study PRJEB31778, sample SAMEA3449258) | human gut metagenome | biome: human gut; feature: human-associated habitat; material: faeces | place: United Kingdom | collected 2010/2012 ... | reverse complement strand
TAAATTAGAATATTTTTTCATAATTTAATATATGATATAACAAAAGAAAAAAGAAGGAGGATATAATGAAAATAAAAAATTTTATTAAAGAAAATTATAAATTTATAATATTAATGATATTAATAGTATTATTTTTTAATGTAAAATTACCATATTATATTATGGCACCAGGAGGTACTATAAATATAACTGATAGAGTAGTAATGGATAATTATAATAAAAAAAGTAAAGGTAGTTTAAATATGCTATATGTAAGTGAGTATGAAGGAACACCAGCCTCTCTCTTACTAGCCAAATTAAAAAGTTATGATATTGAGAGTAACAAAGAAAGACAAATATCTAATGAATCAGTAAAAGAAATAAATAGAAGAAATACTATTATGCGTGATAATTCCTTAGATATAGCTACGATGGTAGCATATACTGAAGCCGGTAAAAGTATAACTATCAAAGAAAAGAAAAATGTTGTTATTGCTAGAACTAAAGATAATGGCCTAGAAGTAGGAGATATAATATTAAGTGCTGATAATACTACTTGTGAAGATGTAAATGATATTAAGAAAATTATAAATAATAAAGAAGAAAATGATACTGTAACTTTTAAGATATTAAGAAATAATAAAGAAAAAGAAGTAAATAGTAAAATATATCTTGAAAGCAATTCTAAAGTAGTAGGAGTAGTAATAGTAACAGAGTATGATTATGATATCGATCCGAAGATAGATATTAAATTTAAAAATAGTGAATCAGGTGCTTCTGGTGGATTAATGTTAACACTTACTATCTATAATGCTATAACAGATGAAGATATCATTAAAGATCGTAAAATCGCAGGTACTGGAACTATATCATATGATGGTACAGTAGGAGAAATAGATGGTATAAAATATAAAATAATGGGAGCCGCTAAAGATAATGTTAAAATTGTTTTTGTACCTACTGCTAACTATGAAGAAGCAATTATGACTAAGAATAAATATAAATATGATTTAGAAATAGTAAGAGTAGATAACTTTAAAGAAGCAATTGAATATTTAAAAAAATAATTAATATAATAATATCCCTCTAAACCTAAGGTTTTAGAGGGTATTTTAAATTCTATATTCATAATCTTTAAAATAAATAATTGTATGTGTAGATAAAATAATGCAAGTATTTATATAATAATAGAATACTTTACAAAATATCTCTTTTCAAAAATATAAAAATGTATTATAATTAAATAAATAGAGGAGAAATAAATTATGAGAAAAAAAACTAGAGTAAAAAGAAGTTTAGTAGTAGTAATAATTATAATAGCATTAATATTATTAGTAGGTGGAGGCTTACTTATATTAAGTAAGAATAATAAGATAGAACATAGAAAAGATAAAAATATAATGATAAAGTTAAATACTTTAGAAGAAGTAAATAGTTTTAGTAAAGATAAGAATATTAAAGTTAATATTAGTTATGAATATGATGATAATATTGAGAAAGACAAAGTAATTAGTCAAAGTATTAAAGAGGGAGATAGTATTAAAGATGTTACTTCAATTGATGTAGTAGTATCACTTGGTAAATTAGATAAAGATAAACTAGCTAGTGATGGTATTAATGAATTAGGCAAAGTACCTATTATGATGTATCACGGTATTAGAGAAAAGACTAGTAATAGTACTGGTACAGTTGGAGGCAATGTCGATAAAGATGGTTATAATAGAACACCTGAAGCTTTTAGAGAAGACTTAGAATTTTATTATGAAAATGGTTATGAAATGATTAGACTAGATGATTATATTAATGGTATAGTAAAAGCTAGTTATGGTAAGAGTCCTATTATACTTACTTTTGATGATGGTAATGAAGATAATATTAAAGTTACTGGATTAGATGATAAAGGTAATATTATTATTGATAAGAATAGTGCAGTTGGTATATTAGAAGAATTTAAAAAGAAACATCCTGACACTAATGTTACTGCAACATTCTTTGTAAATGGCGGTATATTTAATCAAAGTGAATATAATGATAAAATCTTAAAATGGATGGTAGAAAATGGTTATGATATAGGTAATCATACAGAGACACATCTAGATATTAAAAAATCTAGTGGTGATAGAGTACAAAAAGAAATAGCTTATGTATATGATGAGTTAGAAAAAGTAATACCAGGTAAATATGTAAAAATAATAGCCTTACCATTTGGCAGTCCTTATGTAAAAACACATGATAATTTTAAATATGTTTTATCAACCAGTTATAATGGAAAAACATATGAAACAGAAGCAGCCTTAAGAGTAGGCTGGGAACCTGAAGTATCATGCTTTGATAAAGATTTTGATAAGACTTTCTTAAAGAGATGTCGAGCTTATGATAATAATGGTAAAGAATTTGATATCGATATGGTATTTAATATGTTAAAAAAAAGTAAATATATATCTGATGGCAATCCTGATACTATTGTTATTAAAGAAGAAAATGAAAATAAGTTAGGTACTACAGATAAGAAAGTAATTACTTACTAGGAGGAATTATGAAGTTAAATAATAAAGGTTTTGCAATAACTGCAGTTCTATATGGATTACTTATTCTATTTGTTATTTTAATAGGATCTTATTTAACACTACTAGGTACTAAAAAGAGTAGATTAGATATAATAACTAGTGATATAGAAAAAGATTATGAATTTAATAAAGAAATAACTAATCCTGCTCAACCAATATACCCATATAAAGCTAAATATACAGGTAAATACATATTTGAAAATAACTGTATTAGGTATTTATATAAAGGTAAAAGTTATGAGAGAAACGAAATAAATTGTCCTGGTAAGTTAGAAAGAATATTATATCACGGTGATAGTGATGAATAAAAAGGGATTTACTTTAATTGAAGTTATAATGGTAATAGCTATAATAACAATATTATCATTAATACTAATACCAAATGTAATGGTATTAATAGATAAAAATAAAAAAAGATCATGTGAAAAAATGATTGATAATATAGAAAGTGCTGCTAAAATGTATGTTAATCAAAATAAATATGAGTTAGGTTTTGATTGCAGTGGTACTCCTAAAGAAATAACATTAAAGACATTAGTGGATGCTGGTTATTTGGGTGGTGAATTAGTTAATCCAATAAATAAAATAAAAATTGATTTAGACAATAAAGAAAACAAAGTATCAGTAACTTATAATTGCAAAGTAAAAGGATTTAAATATAAAGTAAATAATATAAATTGTAATTAAATAAAAAAAGATATTGTTTTTTAAAAAGAAATATGGTAAAATTAAGAAGAATAGGAGAGATGAATATGGCATTAAACAAATTAAAAAAATTTGTAACTGAAGAAGTTATGGACGAAGTAAGTGAAGACGAATACTATGATGCTGAAAAAGTAACAATACCAAGTGGTACAGGTAAAATGATTCTTTTAGAACCTCGTGCATATTCAGAAAGTCAACAGATAGCAGATCATCTTAAAAAAAGAAATACTGTTGTTGTCAATATGAAAAGAGTAACTCCCGATCAAGCAAAAAGAATAGTAGATTTTTTAAGTGGAACAGTATATGCTATTGGAGGGGATCTTCAAAAAATAGGTGGAGGAATATTCTTGTGTACTCCAAAGAATGTTAATGTTGAAGGAACAATTTCTGAAGACGAAGAAAAAGGTAAAAAGAAAAACGATCCAGATTTAGAATGGTAATAAAGTAGGTGACTATAATGAAGAGATTTACTGTAGTTAATGAAGGCTATAATATGGAAGAAGTAAATAGATTTATTGATATAGTAATAAAAAGACTAGAAAAATTAAATAATGAAAATGCAATGTTGCAAACAAAAATCTCTTCATTAGAAGAAAAATTAAAAGAAGAGAAAGTAAGTGAAATAAAAGTAACTGAAGCAATAATGGCTGCGAGAGATACTTCTGATAGAATCAAAAGTTTAGCTAGAGAAGAAGCAAATATGATTGTAGAAGAAGCTAGAAATAATGCGAATGCTATTGTCCATGAAGCATTATTAAATGCTGAAAAGACAGAGCATGAAGCAATGCTCTTAAAAAAGAATATTACTGTATATAAAAATAGAGTCAAAAATATAATAAAGTCACAACTTGAAATAGCAGAAGATTTAGATAAATATGATCTAGATAAATAATATGAAATAACTAGTAGAAATGCTAGGATTTTTTCATAGTAACTTAATGTGGAGGTAAATAATGAAAAAAAAGCATCTAGTAATAGTAGGAGTAATTATACTAAGTGCCATAGTTATACTAGGATTATATCAAACATTTGCTTTAAGCGGTGATATAACCAAAGATACAAATGGTTATTATAATGTTACAGTAACTGATGGAACTACTGTCACAGTGCCTGCTGGTAGCACTAAAACAGTATATTATAAATTAACTAATACCAATAAAGGTATAGTTAAGTATGGCATAGGTTATAGCGGTACTAATATAACAGTAAAGTATTATAATGATACTCAAGATCCAGTAACAGGAACAGTAGACTATGGTAAAAGTAAATTTATAAAACTATCTGTTAAAAATAGCGGAACTGTTTCTAGTACAGCAACATTATCCACTATTTTAGGCTATGAAAATGGTGGAGACTTAATAGTACCATCAGGAGTAGCTCTAGTTACAGAAGGATATACAGTGCCAGTAATTGCTGCTACACTAATAACAAATTTATATAATGATGCTACAAAGACACCAGTAACCAATAATAGTATAACTTATCAGTATGATATCAAAAATAGTCTTATGAAGGATAATGCCGGAAATATAAGATATTATGGAGCATCACCAAATAACTATATTTACTTTAACTGTTCTGACTATTCTAATCAATCATCATCAACATGTGAAACATGGAGAATAATTGGAGTGTTTAATAATAAAGTAAAATTAATAAGAGGTAGTCAAATAGGAACATATTCATGGGATAATAAAAATGAATCAACTGGTGCAGATTCAGAATATGGTAAAAATGACTGGACAGATGCTAGATTAATGAAATTATTAAATCCAGGTTATGAATCAGAAACCACTGGTGGAAGTTTATATTACAATTCTGGAAGTGGAACTTGTTACTCAGGACAAAATAATGCTACCAAAGCATGTGACTTTACAAGTACAGGCATAAAAAATGATATGACAAGAAACTTAATATCAGACACAACATATTATCTAGGTGGCTGGAGTAGTGAATCAGTCTATCCAAATCAAATATATAGTTATGAAAGAGGAACAACAGTATATGAAGGAAGACCAACGACATGGCAAGGCAAAATAGCCCTTCCTTACCTAAGTGACTATGGCTATGCTGCAGACTTAAGTAAATGTACTCTATACTTATTTTATTATGGTAATAGTACATGTACATCAAATAACTGGATGAAATCCATTATTACAAAGAGTGGTAATAATGATGGATGGTTATTAACCCATCGTTCCGACCTCTCGAGCTATGCGTGGAATGTCTATCCGTCGGGCACTGTTACTAATGGCAACAGCGTCTATATTGCGAATGGTGTGGTGCCAGTCCTTAGTCTAAGGTCTGAACTAAATATCAAGGCGGGAACAGGTGCAAGTTCAGATCCATATCAATTGTCGGTGTAAAACGGGCAGATTGATATTCCTTCTTCGGTAGAGGACACCTAGCAAAAATAGGTCTCCGTGTGGGCTTGGTCCGCAGGGGACCAGGCTGAGCGACAGCGAAGTCTTCATGAAAACTTAGGTATTCGCCGCAAGGCGAAAAATTAAATATAGAAATTAATTAACTCTTCAGAAGTGAAGAGTTTTAATTTTTAAATAAAATAGTATTGTAAAATTATTAAAAAAAAGATATAATTAATATGAGGTAAGAAGGAGATGGTAGAAGTGATAAAACAGACATTTATGGAAGTGCTACCAGATGTATGGCCGATGTTAATTATAATAACAGTTATTATATCTAGTTTAAGAATAACTTACTTAATAACTAAACATAAGAAGTTTTTACTTCATAAGGAAATAATATATTTATTAGCAGTAATATATTTATTATGTCTATTCCATGTAGTTACTTTTCAAGATATTAACTATGGAACTTCTAATTTTATACCATTTAAAGAAATATTTAGATATGATATTGGTTCTCATAAGTTTTTTAGAAATGTTATGGGTAATATAATGTTATTTATACCATTTGGTTTTCTATCTTCTTATTTACTTAAGAATAGAAAGTTAGGAGTAGTAACAATTCTTACTATAATAGCTTCTCTTACCATCGAAGTGGTACAATATTACATAGGTAGAGTATTTGATATAGATGATATTATACTTAACTTAGTTGGAGGTATAGTAGGATTCTTAATATATGTAGGATTAGATGCTATAAAAAATAAAATAAAATTATTTAAGAATGATACAATACTAGATATACTTATAATTATAATTTTAGTTTTAGTTATGTTATATTCTTTTAATATAAATGTTTTCGATGTGATAGGGGGATAATTATGTTTGAAATATTTAATGAAACATATAAAGAAGTAATAGAAATAGATAAATTACAAAAATATATGGAATTTGTTGTAAAAAAATTAGAAATAGAAACAGCAGTATTTAATATAATATTTGTAAGTAATGAAGAAATTCATAGAATAAACAAGGAGTATCGTAAAGTAGATAGAGTAACTGATGTTATATCTTTTGCTTTAGAAGATAATCCTGATATTGTTTATGAAGACTTCAGGTTACTAGGAGATATTTATATAGCAGTAGATATAGCTTATGACCAAGCAATAGAATATAATCATTCAAGAGAAAGAGAAGTATGTTTCTTAGCTACTCATGGATTATTACATTTACTTGGATATGATCATATGACTGAAGAAGAAGAAAAAGAAATGTTTGGTAAACAAGAAGAATTACTTAAGGAATACGGTATCAATAGATAAAGGAGACTAATATGCTTTCACGAACTAAGAAAAGACGGAAGTTTAAAGATAGTTTTAAGAATTGTATAGATGGCTTAAGATTTATTAATATTAATGAAGATAATTTTAAAAGAGAAATACTTTTAGGTATTATAGCTTTAGTTTTATCGTATCTTCTTAAGATAGATAAAATAGAATTTATAATCATAATTATAGTAATTGGACTAGTATTAGTAAGTGAAATAATTAATACAGCAATAGAAAGATTAGTTGATCTTGTTAGTCCAAAATATAATAAGTTAGCAGGAGAAGTAAAAGATATAGCAGCTTCTTCTGTCCTTCTTATGTGTATCTTTTCTTTAGTAGTAGGAGTAATAATATTTGTACCAAAAATAATTAATTTACTAGGAGGATTTTAATGGAAGAAAGTTTAAAAAGATTATTAAAGAATAGTTATAGTCCATATTCGGGCTTTAGAGTGGCAAGTATATGTTTAATGAATGATGGAAAAAGCTTTGGAGGAGTAAATGTTGAAAATGCTTCATATGGTGGAACCATTTGTGCCGAAAGAGTAGCCATCACCTCCGCCATTGCCAGCGGTTATAAAAAAGGAGAATTTAGTAAACTATATGTAATGTGTGATAGCCCTAAAATATCATCATGCTGTTTTATATGTAGACAAACTATAAGCGAATTTTTTTCTAAAGATGCTGAAATAGTTTTATATAGTAATGATGGTGAAAAAGAAACATATCTAGTTAAAGATTTATGCCCTTTTCCTTTTGGAAGTAGTGACTTAAAATAAATATATTAAAAGAGAATTACTTTTTAGTAATTCTCTTTATCATTTCATTAATTTTAACTATGAATTTAGCAAAGTAATATAAATATCTATTAATAATTAAATCATAAGTACCAATATACTCATATACCTTAGCCCCAAATCCCATTTTAAATGTATAATTACCATCCTTTTTATCGATACTTTTAATAGAACCAAGATTAAATATTTTATATCCTTCATTTAAATATTTTTTAATAATCTCCCATTTTATCAAATGTGAAGAATAAAACTTTTCTAAATCTTTATTATATGCTTCATCAAAAAAACATATTTCTCTATTATTTTTAATAATTAATATACCCCCAATAATAACTTCCTTAGGATATTTAGTATAAACACCAGTAGCTTTAATTATTTCATTTTGATATTTAGTAATTTTCTTATCTGAATTCATTTTTTTATTTATAATAGAATCAGTTTTTTTAACATTAATATTTTGCATAATTTCATTTAAATTATCATTTCTTTTATCTTCTTCCTTAAGAATATATCTATAATTATTAACGTATTGTTCAGGATTTATCTTAGCATAATATACTTCTGCCTTAACATTATCATCATTAAAATTATTAATAATATTAATAATTTTATTTTTCTTAATAGCATTATTCATATCTAACAATGGATTAATATCATTACTCTCATCCTTATAAATATTAATAGCCCTACGAATTGATAAATTAATATTTCTTTTAGTATTAGCATTAAATAGCTTAAAAGTCTCTTCTGGAGTCTTTTCAGTTTCTAGAACAACATTTCTAATAGGTAATTTTCCTATTTTTTTAAAAGATAATTCATCAAATAACTTAATAATATTAGTATCATAATAAACAACATCACCAGTTTTATCAAACATTTTATATGTTGAAATATTATCAGTAGTAACATAAATATATTTTTTCTTCTTTAAATAATCTTTAAGTGAGGTAATAAAGTCTTTAAATAAATTATCATTATTATAATCCACTAAGAAAGATCCTGGAACATAACCAAATTTAATTTTTCCTAAACTTCTTTCTAGTAGTAGAACTGCTGCCATTAAAGTATTATCATTTTCATTAATATATCCTAAATAATATATAGTACCCTTATTACTATGAGCATATTCTACTGTTTGATAATAATTTCTAGAACTATGTAATTTAGAATAATTTTTAAATTGTGTTTCAGTAAGTTCGATAATTTTCATACTTCTTCCTCCTAAATAATTGTACCATAATTTATTATAAAATAAAATATTTTATTTAAAACTTATTATTAAAGTTTAAAATTTATAAGTTAAATTAATTAAAAAATACTAGATAATATCTTTTTATTTGATAATATCGTAGTTAGAAAGCACTTCACCCTAAATATAGTATCTTAATATAGTTCATATATAGACTACAATTAGTAGGCTATATATGATAAAGTAAAGACTAAAGACTTTACTTTAAAAATAAGAAAATTTATTGCTAAGAAAAATAATTTATGATATACTTAAATAAAGAATAGAGAGTGTGATATAATGGGTATTTCAAAAAAAGAATTAAAAGATATGAATGCATATTTAAGAGCATTAAATTATATATCAGTAGGACAATTATATTTATTAGATAATCCCTTATTAAAAGAAGAATTAAAATGGAGTCATGTCAAAAAGAAAATAGTAGGACATTGGGGAACAGTACCAGGACAAAACTTTATATATACACATTTAAATAGAATAATCAAAAAGAACGATTTAAATATGATATACATATCAGGTCCAGGTCATGGAGGTAATGCTGTTGTATCAAATGTATATTTAGAAGGAACATATAGTAATACCTATCCCGAAGTAAGTGAAGATATAGAAGGATTAAAAAAATTATTTAAACAATTCTCCTTTCCTGGAGGAATAGCCTCTCATGCTGCTCCTGAGACACCAGGATCAATAAATGAAGGAGGAGAGTTAGGATATAGCCTGTCTCATGCCTTTGGAGCAGTCTTTGATAATCCCGATCTAATCGCAGCCTGTGTAATAGGAGATGGTGAAGCCGAAACCGGACCACTAGCCACTAGTTGGCATTCAAATAAATTTTTAAATCCCAAAAGAGATGGTATAGTCCTTCCAATACTTCATTTAAATGGTTATAAAATAAGTAATCCAACAGTATTATCTAGAATAAGTAATGAAGAATTATCTTCACTATTATATGGCTATGGATGGAAACCATATTTAGTTGAAGGAAGTACCACTATGGAATTACACAAAAATATGGCTCTTACTCTAGATAGAATAATAAAAGAAATAAAAAAAATCCAGTATAATGCTAGATATAATAATAAAGTAGAAAGAGTCTTTTATCCTATGATAGTACTTAGAACTCCTAAAGGATGGACAGGCCCTAAATTAGTTGAAGGAAAAAAAGTAGAAGGAACATTCCGTAGTCATCAAGTACCAATACCATTAGAAAATGATGAAGAATTAAAACAATTAGAAAAATGGTTAAAGAGTTATCATCCAGAAGAACTATTTGATGATAATGGACATTTATTACCATATTTAAAAAAATTAGTACCATATAATCCAATGGGAGCTAATCCTAATGCCAATGGTGGATTACTATTACAAGAATTAAAAGTACAAAGTATCGATAAATATGCTGTAAAATTTACCCATCCTGGTGAAATAGAAAAAGAAGATATGCGTGTACTAGGAGGATTTATAAGAGATATCATAAAAGAAAACCCTAATAACTTTAGAGTATTTGGACCAGATGAAACAATGAGTAATAGATTATCACATATATTTGAAGCAGATAATAGATGTTGGTATTTAACAAAGAAAAAAGAAGATGAATACCTATCATATGATGGCAGAATAATGGATTCATACCTTAGTGAACATACCTGTGAAGGCTGGCTAGAAGGTTATATTTTAACAGGTAGACATGGAGTATTTGTAAGTTATGAAGCCTTTATTAGAATAGTAGATTCTATGGCAAGCCAACATGCCAAATGGATAAAAGTATCAAAAGAATTACCATGGCGAAAAGAAATATCATCACTAAATTATATCTTAACATCAAATGTATGGCAACAAGATCATAACGGATATACCCATCAAGATCCCGGCTTTATTGATCATCTAGTTAACAAAAAAGCCGATATCGTAAGAATATATTTACCTCCAGATAGTAACTGCCTTCTATCATGCTTTGATCATATCATAAAAACCAAAAACTATATCAATGTAATCGTAGCCTCTAAACATATGCGTCCCCAGTGGCTTACAATGGAAGAAGCTAAAGAACATTGTGCCAAAGGCTTATCAAAATGGAACTTTGTAAGTAATGATAATAAAGGAGTAGATATCGTCCTAGTATCAATAGGAGATGCTCCAACTCTAGAAAACATCGCAGCAGTTTCAATATTAAGAAATTACTTACCAGATATCAAAATAAGATTTATCAATGTTGTAGACCTAATGAAATTAGAGCCAAGTACTAAACACCCACATGGCTTAACAAATACCGAATACAATAAACTATTTACTAAAGATAAACCAATAATATTTAATTATCATGGTTATCCGACCTTAATCCATGAATTAACTTATGAAAGAGAAAACAAAAACATAAGTGTCCATGGTTACATCGAAGAAGGAACAATAACAACAGCCTTTGATATGCGTGTAAAAAATGAAATAGATAGATATCATATCGTAATAGATATCATAAATCACTTAGATATAGCAAAAACAAGAGAAGGTAAGAAAATAATAAAATTAATGGAAGAAAAATTAAAATACCATGAATCATATATAAGAGAATATGGAATAGATATGGAAGAAGTAAGACTATTTAAATGGGAGTAGGATAAACATGGAAAAGTATAATAATAAAAGAAATATCATCTTCAATCCAAATAAAGTTCAAAAATGGAATGTTGAAAAAAATACTATCATTACTACTAGTAGAAATCATGTCGATAAATTATGTGAACCATTTGACTATCTAAGTAAGAATGCCAGCGATGGTTATTCTGGCTATCAAGAATTAATTGAAGCTAATACCATTGCTAGAAAAAAAGCCTTAGCTAAAGTAAAAAGATTAGAGTTAGAAAAAACAGCAGGTTATGTAACAATAAGCACCCTAACTATAATAATAACACTAGTAATAAGTATAGTAATATTTATTACCATTGGAACATTATTAGGAGGTTAATATGGAATTTAATATCTTAAATGAAAAAAATGAATTCAAATTAGGTACAATAATCACTGTCTTTTCCCTTCCTAATACTCCTAAAGAAATAGTACTATTCTCAGTAGGAGATTATGATAGTAGTGATACCGCTAGTCTAGAAGTAGCATACTTAAACAAAGATAAAGATGGTTATAATTATATCGAAGAAATAGATGATGATAAAGTATTAAAAGAAGCAATGAAAGTAGTAAAAAAAGTAATCTTATTAGGAGAACAATAGTGAAACTAAATAGAAAAGGATATACACTAATAGAGCTACTAGCAGTAATACTTATAATAAGTTTAATTATAACTCTTTCTATTTTTGGTATTATTAACGCCATAAATTCCTCCAAAGAAAAAGCAGCAACATTAAGTATAAATAGTATTAAAGAGGCTGCTGAAACATATGCTACTGAAAAAAATGA
>ERZ827108.3704-NODE-3704-length-12416-cov-27.411617_pt1 | contig 12416 bp, 16 predicted proteins | sample MGYA00519921_ERZ827108 | MGnify/ENA primary metagenome ERZ827108 (study PRJEB31778, sample SAMEA3449258) | human gut metagenome | biome: human gut; feature: human-associated habitat; material: faeces | place: United Kingdom | collected 2010/2012 ... | reverse complement strand
ACACCTTTTACACGCCGCTGTCAGCTGGGATACCTGAAAAACACCTTGCGGGTAAAGGACCCAGCATGGCAGACCGTTTTCGTGACAAAGGTGCTGGAAAATCCAATCTACACAGGAACAATGGTCTATAACCGCATCGCCTACGATGAAACGTATCGAAAAATCGGAGAAAATCCACGGGGAAGCTGGCGGATGGTGCCGGACAACCATCCAGCGATTATCAGCTGGGAACTGTTTGATGAAGTTTCCGCAGTGCGAGAAACTGAGCAAGCGATCAGGGATGAGCGGAAAAAGTGGTGCAGACAGCGCAGAGAGAATAATCCGAATATTTTCAAAGGCAGAATATTTTGCAAAAAGTGCAGCGAAAAGCTGGTTTGCCATTGGCAAAGGGATGGTTCACTGTATTTTTACTGTAAATTCTGCCATGTTTCTATCTCAGAGAAAGACCTCTGGAACGGCATCCATAAGGAACTGCACCAGCGGATGGAAGAACATAAGAATTTGAAAAAGCTGATGCAGAAGAATTCGGGAAATAGCAACCTTGAAACAAAGAAAGTTGCATTGAGCCGTGAAATGGAACAGGTGTCGGGCAATATCGTTCGGCTGGAATCACAGAAGCGCAGCGGCTATGAGCAGTATGTCCTCGGAAAACTTTCAAAAGAGAAATTCTTGGAATTAAAGCAGAACTTGAAAAATGAAATCGTAGAACAAAAACAGGAAAAAACCAAAAAAGAGAAAGAGCTTGCGTTGATTCAAGAAGAATTGCGGCAGAAAAAGCAGATCGCAGGAAACACAGAGGTTCTTTTAACGGCAGACAATCTGCAGCAGTATGTAAAGAAAATTGAAGTGGACCGCAGGAAAATTACTCACGCGGAATTTTTACTGTGATGAAAAAGGAGAACAAAGCAATGAAAGAAAAAATCTACGATGCCCGGACTGGGCTGGAATATGTTTTGGTTGATGATTATTACCTGCCAGCCTTGAAGCTGCTACAGACTCGTCCGGTTGGCCGCTGGGGAATGCTGCACAAGGCGTACCTGAAACTGCGAAAACCAGCCTATTACCAAAGCTTGCTGCTGAGCAGAAAACTGGAGACTGTTTTAGCAAATGTGGAAGAGCAGGCAGTGGAACGATATGAGGTTTTGATCGAGCAGCTGAGTCGGCGGGAGGACGTATCGGAAAAACTGAAAGAAGAAAATCAGATGGAGTGGGCACGCCGTATGAGAAATCTGGAAAATCGTGCAGCGGAAATCGTAAAGGATGAATTGATTTGTCCGTATGAAAGGCGGTGAGCAGCAGATGATTGGAACCTATTACCGACTTTCCCTTGCGGACGAGGATTTAGGAACAGATAAGGCCGAGAGCAACAGCATTCAGGGCCAGCGCGGACTGGTAGAGGGGTACATCATGGCCCGCCCCGAACTGGCAACAGAGCCGCGTCAGGAGTACGTGGACGATGGCTATTCCGGCACATCCACAAGCCGTCCTGCGTTCCAGAGGCTGATTCAGGACGCACAGGATGGCAAGATAAAAACAATCATCGTAAAGGACTTTTCCCGGTTTGCCCGTGACTACATCGAGGCAGGCGATTATATTGAGCGCATCTTCCCATTGCTGGGCGTTCGCTTCATCTCCGTCAACGATGGGTACGACAGTGGAATGCAAATCGGAAACGATGTACGTGGACTGGAAGTAGCCATTAAGAACATCATCAACGCATCCTACAGCCGAGACCTTTCTGCTAAAATCGCGGCAGCCGACCATGTGATGCAGAAAAAAGGAATGTATCTTGGAGGATACCGCCCGTTTGGATTCCTGCCGGACCTGAATGACTGCCATAAGCTGATCCTAGACCCGGTAGCCAGCCAGTATGTGCGCCTGATTTTTGAACTGGCATTGCAGGGAAACAGGACGGGGACTATCGCAAAAATCCTGAATGAAAAGCAGATTCCAACCCCGGCAGTGTATCATGTGTCGGAAAACCATGTGTACAGCGAGCAGAAAGCATGGGACTTGCAGCGCAGCCACTGGACAAGCGGAATGGTTTACCATATATTGAAAAATGAGAAGTATAAGGGAACCTACGTGGGCGCGAAATTCATTATGCCTGTTCCGTGCAAACATCGGGTCCTGCGCGCTCCCTTGGAACAGCAGGTACGAATCGAGGACAGCCATGCCGCTATTGTGACCCCAGAAGAATTTGCACAGGCGCAAAAGGTCATTATGCTGCAGCATGGAAATCATCAGGCAGGGAACTACACAAAACGCCAGTATCCGCTGAAGGGAAAGGTCTACTGTGGCTATTGCCAGAAATTGATGAAATATCGTGCTCTCAAGAAGCTTGGCCCCTCGTTTAACTGCAGATTCTCAGCCACAGCGGTGGACAGTCCCTGCAAGCGAATCCCGATCTCTGAGAAATTGCTGGAAGAGATTGTCCGAAACGCGCTGACAGTGCAGATAAAGCAGGCGGAGCATATACTGGAAATCCTGCACGAACGGGAACGCAAAGCGTTGATCTGCTTTTCCGCACTGGAACGGCAGGAAGAAAAGCTGAGTGCAGAAAAGGCAGAGCTCTTAAAACTTCGTGTTGCACTGTATGAGCAGTATGCCGACGGAAATATGAGCAAGGAAGAATTCATCCGGCAGAGAGATGCCTACAGAGTGCAGGAAGATGAAAGAATGGAGCAGATTCAACGACTTCGTACCGAGAAAGATCAAATTTTCCAGCCTGTGAAAAAGGATACGGATAGTTTGCAAGCCGTGATGAATACGGTGGGAGAAGTTGGCGATGTGATGCATCTGTCGCAGAATGTGGTGGGAACCTTTATTGACCGCATTGAGGTTTTCAACGATGAGCGCGTGAAAATTCGTTTTACATTTGAGGACACATTGAAAAGTTACGAAACAGGGTAGCTACTGTCAAGGGTTTGTGACAAAATTAGACAATAAATTTCAATGTGTCAATAGATAAATGTTGCTTGAGACACCGTTCAACCGCCCCGTGGCTTGGCCATGGGGCGGTGTTTGGTTTTGCACAACACTTTTAGCCCGTCACTATGTGGCGGGCTGTGTGGGGCTATTGGGCCGTCTGGCTACAGGTCGAAGAACCGGTACACCTTAGCGCGGTTATACAGCGATAGCTTGTCCAGTTCCGCGCGGAGTTTATCGGCGGCAGACTTGCCGCCGAACATCGGGCGGGTGTAATGGTTTACCCAGTGTTGTACCTCGGTGGCCTGCTTCTGCGTCACCTTGGCCATGCTCTTACCTTTGGGCAGTTTACGGCGCACAAGCTTGTTTGTTACCTCATTCGTGCCGCGCTCATGCGGGGCTTGCGGATGGCAGTAGAACGTAGTCACGCCGAGAGCATCTATACCGGCTTGGTCGGCAAATTCCGGGCCATTATCGCAGGTCAGCGTCTTGAAGATCATGTACCAATCGCGGCCAATCTCGCGTTTGAGCCGTTGCAGAGCCTTTACGGTTTCGCCGGCGGTTTTGTCCTTGACCTTTAGGACGATTTCGGCGCGGGTCGTCCGCTCGGTCATTACCAAACAGCTTTCGCTTTTGCCCTCGGCCTTGCCTACCACGCTATCGATTTCCCAGTGAAACGGGGCTTGCCGGGTACGTATGGCATGCGCCCGGCGCTCTATGCTTCGGTGGCCTGGGTGTGCCACGTTGGAGCGGTGCACCTGGCCCTTGCCTTTCTTTGGGTGGCCTTGTGGCAGGTGCTTATAGCGCAGGGATGGGAAAAGGCGCATTTTTATGTAGCGGTAGCAGGTCGTCTTACTTATACGGATGCCGTAATCGTCGCCAACTTTCGATATTGCGTCCTCTGGACTGGAGCCGGTCAGCATGTAGGCCTCCAGTGCGGCGAGGTAGTCCCGCCGATTACCTATCTTTAGGTCTGGGCCGTGGGCGGTTTTCATGTAGTCAGCCTGCATCTGGGCCTTTTGGGGTGAATAGGTCTTGTAGTATATCCACTTGTCACTGTTCAGCAGTTCGACCTCGCCACGGCGCAGTTCGCGGCAGATGGTGGACGGGTACACACCTATTACCTTAGCTATATCTGTTTGCGTGTGGCCTAGGCGCAGAAGATGCGAAATCAGATTGCGCTCATTCTCGGTCAATGGTCGGCCTTTCTTTCGTGGGGATTCATACATAGCTGTTCACCTCTACGCAAAAACTGCCGCCGCGTCCCTTTGGGCCGCGCAACGGCAGTTTTCGTCTTACATATTTTTTTGACGTCCGCCGCAGGTGGGCGAGGATGAGCCAGGGAAACGGGCGGGTCCTGTTCGGCCCGCCCTGTCCTCTCCGAGGGGCGAGGGTTTAGCTGATAGAATAGAAACACGCAGGCACGGAAAAGTCCTACACTGCCGCGACCCGCCCGTGGGGGATGTCTGGGCGAGGTTCTACGGCGGGTCTTGCCGCCAATATGGGGCTTGCGCCCCATACCCCTTATTGTACAGCTTATTTGCGGCGATGTCCAACACGGCAATATGCGCACTCTGCATATCTGCCGCACCTGGGTGTTTCACCGGGGTCAGGGTCACCGGGGCAATTATGTAGACCGTAATAGTCTTGTATGGCCACCACCGGGCCAGAGCATGTGCCATCGGCCTTATACGAGCAGGGCTTGCGCAGGCAGTAAGGACGCTTGTTGGTTTTATCAAGTCTGCATATCTGTTTCATGGGTTACACCTCACAGGGGCGGCACAGCGCGCGCGGGGCGGGGCAGGAGCCCCGCGCCCCTCGGCGCGCTTGCCGCTGGCCTTATCTCTTTATCTGGCCGGACATCCGCCGCTTTGCTTTATTGGTCGGTTTGCTTGCGACCTCTAGGCCAAGCGGGCCTGCCGGGGCCTGATTGCTGATAATCTCACTTTCGGGCAGAATGTCGCCCTCCTCGAATTTCTTTTGCAAGTTGTCGACTACTGCCAGTGTGTCATAGGCGTTATAGTCTCGATCGAGGACGAACCACAGACCTTTGCGCAGGGGCTTAATCATCTCGGCGTTAGTGGCGTTCTCCATTTCCCACGCGTCATAGCTGGCCCACAGCTGGAAGCGCCAGACTTTATGGCACTGAATCACCGTGTGGGTCACGTCTCGCAGGAGTTTGTCCACATGCTGGAATCGCTGGGCACTGCCGTAGAAGCTGATGTGATAGTGGCGACAGCAGAGCAACGTATTGAGGAAGTAGGCGTTGAAATTGTCCTTGAAGCTGCGCGAGTTCATCTGCACCGACAATTCATCCATAGCGACAATGGTCACGGTAAGAATGTCGTTATCATCGTCAATGGCGCCGGTGGTTTTGCTGGCCTTGACCACCTGGGCCAAGCTGTCCAGCTTGGTATAGGGGATGGTAAGGTCGACGTTTGACAGCACGTTGATTTTCTGCGTTACAAACTTTTTGCGGCGAGAACACCACACCGGCTTGTCATTGTAGCGGTTATACAGGCCAACGACCTTATGCACCAGCGACAGCGTTTTACCGCTACCGAAGTAGCCGCAGTAGATGTCGAGAGCGCCGACCGGGCAGGTGTTCCAGCCTTTATGCTGTATGTAGGCGATCAGGTCCTTGACTGCATGGATGCCGGTTTGCAGAGGGTGGAACACGATTTGCCGGGCAATGCGGGAGACACCGAGCACGATAAGCGCGGCGACCAGAAGAAGCACTGTGTATCCGTTCATCAGAATCTACCCCGCGCGAATGTGTGGGTGAAATCCTTGATAATGGAGAACACGAACAGGAACAACGACACGGCCACGAGGATAGCCAGGAGCCACGGGAACAACTCAGCCAGATTTTGCGGCGGGGTCGTGGAGATGCCAAAGAACGTCAGCAGGTCAGAGAATAGAGAAGCCATGAAATCACCTCACAGTACAAAGTTTTTCAGCAGAGAGAACACACCGAACACCAACAAGAGAACTACGCCGATAAGCGCCAAGGTCTCGCCGGTCGTGTATTCTTCAAAAGGCTTTTGGAACGGGTCGGCATCCTCGGCGGTTTCGGCGGTGGCCTGTTGGGCCATATCGGCCAGCTGGGCAGAGATGCCCGAAAGCTGGGCCGTATAGTCAGGCGCGGGCTGTTCCTCGGTCGGTGCTTCGGCGTCGGTTTCGGCATCTGCCGGGGTCAGGGCGTCCGCCAGCCGGTCAATGGATTCTTGCAGGGTGTCCAGTTTTGCATAGAGAGCAGGGTCGGCTACCTGTACATAGCCGCTTGTGTCGATGCTGGGGGCCTGTTCCTGCTCTTCCTGGGCCGCTTCGTCCGGGGTGTAGTCCTCGGCTTTTGCGTCCAGCGCGACCGCACCAGCGGCCAGCGACAGCAGCAGGATGATGGCCGCACAGGTTTTAGAGAAGTTGTCCATCACTTGAGCATACCCCCGATAAAGGCGGCGACGATTGCGCCGATGATAGACCACAACCAAATATCCCAGAAAGAAAGCGTGAAGCCGTACACGGTGAAGCTTTGGTTGAAGCCGTTCATAATTACATTCATTACATTAAGAAATCCGCTCATGTTATCACCTCATGTCATACGGCGGTAGAGGGCCAGGACGAAGCCGAACAGGATTGCCATGGAGAACGCCCACCAGTAAGCTTCCGGCACAAAAGTCAGCGCTTCCTTGACGAACTGCGGGAACTGGTCTTTTAGGTTGTAGTGCAGGGAACCGTGCACATCGGTCAGGTCGTCTTTTACCTTGTCGACGCCATCTGCAAAGTTATCCGAAACTTTACCGTTCAGTTCACCAGCATCGCCCAAAAATGTAGAATCAGAGGACGAGTCGGCAGAACTTGCGGACGAATCGGCGGACGTATCGTCGGCAAAGACGGCGGGCACGGCGCAAAGTGTAGCGCAGAACACGAAGCACAGCGTAATACAAAGTCTTTTCCACATTACAAGAAACTCCTTACAAATTTGATAATAGCGAACAGCAGGAGCACCAGCACGCAGATGTGTATCGTGGTGACCAGGCCAGCCGGCAGGAACGGGAACACATACGAGTAGGCACTACCCAGGCCGAGAACAAAGGTGACTACCGCGATAAGCAGGGAGATAAGCGCCCACAGAATACCTTTGTGGCCGTTCTCGGTGCCATCGTCGTTCCCACCGGGAAACACGAAGTTCCAGAAGTTGTTTGTGTTTCCGTTGCTGGGCTTGTCCGTGGGGGCCGGTGTGGGAGTAGGCGTTTTGCCCGGGTCAGGTGTAGGACTGGGCGAGGGTGTAGGAGTTACAACATCTTTTGCATTATATCCCAAAAGGTTAAAATGACTGAGGGAACACATAGAACTTGCGTAGTTCGACATATTCACGCGATAGTATTTGTACGCCTTGCGCAGGGTAAGTGTATACTTGTGTTCTTCCTTGTCCGAAAGATTTTGACCTGTTTGTTTGTCCAAATCATCCCATGTATTGCCATCGTCAGAGCCTTGCAGTGTCCAATCTTTAGGATAACGGTTATCAAATTTTGAAATTCGCATGATATAACCGTCAATGTAATAATTTTCGGGGTCAGGAATTTCAATTTGCAGGTAAGAGGGAGAAACATTTGTTTCCCAAAAATCGGAAGTGGAGCGGTCAAAAGCATGGAAGAAGTCGAACACATCACTATACTTTGAAGAACCAGAAGCAACCCATGTGCCGTGTTCATCTGCGAAGGTGTTGCTGTTCATCTTCGGGATAATCAGGTTTTGAGTTTCGGGAAGAATGGGGTCAACCGGTTCGGGAGAGAGTGAGGGTGTAGGACTGGGTAGTGGGGTATCCGGTGTACTCTGGTCGGGGAACTTTTTGTTGAAGATGTTCGTTATATTGAGGTTCAAGTTCTCAATTGCGAGGGTGAAGTTTGCGGAGAGGTCAGCCCAGCCCTGCACCAGCGTGGCCTTGAGGTCGGCGAAACCTTGAATCATATTATCTTTGATTTCAATGAGAACATCTAAGAGACTAGAAGTGTCACCAGTATCACCACCCGGAGCAGGAGTAGGTGCAGGAGTTTCGGACGGTTCCGGGCTGGGCGAGGGACTGGGGGACGGGCTAGGCGCTTCATAGGTGATATAGTAGTAGTTATTGGTTACAGTGTCATAGGTGTAGTATTGTTTGGTTTCGTTGTTGTAGATGATGGGGTTGTTGCTGATGTTGGTGACCGTTTCGTTGTTTTCGTTGATGGTGGTGTACTGGGGGTAGATGTACGTTAGGTTGGTGCTGTTGTCCTGGTAGATGTTGCCATTCCATGTGTTGTTGTTGATGGTGATATTGGTTTGCTTGTTGACGGTTACCTCATCAGGCACAACCATCATATGAAAACCGTAGCCAATAGCCTCATACGTTGAATTACTACTTTTTCTATCAAGAAATCCAGAACAACAATAGGCGGCCCGCTTATCCCCCTGAGATAAACGAACATAGCTCGAACTTTTCCAAGAGACAACTGCTTTATAAGAAGCAAAATCAGGGGATTTGATAAGACCTACAACATCACCATTATAAAGATAATATTTACCAGATACTGGAGCTGTGAAATAAGCAACGGCCTTAAAGTATTCTGTGCCTTTATAACCTGAACGAAGCGGGAAAACGCCTGTTACATGCTGCCCATCATTGAATGATGAATGATTATTTGTATAAGCAATACCACAGCTTTTTGATGAAGAATCTACACTCCATCCAGTAATAGGCACATAGAAAATCAAATTGCCGTCGACATTGAACGAGGGAGTGCCTTTATCATCTACATACCCGGAGGGCCTACGGCCTACGCCGCCAGTACCAGCGGATCCGCCGCCGGTTTGGTATTTGCTGGCGGTGGCATTTCTACCATATATTTTTTCAAACCATTCACGATAATGCTGATAAACGACAAGGCCAGACGTACCAGTTTTATCAACAAACTGACCAGATAGTCCGAATACATCCCAAGAATACAGAGAATAGCCACATTCACCAGAACAAGGCGATTCATAAATTTTACAAGGGATACTATACCCCTCGGGCAAATTTGATAAATCATAGCCGTGTTTATTTTCAAAAGTGTGCTGGTGCTCATCTGCATAGGCAGATAAAGGAATAATGCAGAAAATCATTGCAACAGCAAGAAAAATTGAGAATATACGCTTGCGCATAGTTTGAAACTCCTGTATAATCTGATTGAGGTGATGTCGATGAAAAGAGCAATTATAACAGTGGTTCTTTCCAATGTAGGATTAATCGCAATTTGTGCACTTGCATTACTGCTGCTGCCTTTATGGAACGCGACGACGGTTATAACTATCTGCACATTGTTTATGCGCATTTCTTGGATTGCTTTTGCACTCTGGTTTTTCTGGCCTTACATTAAGCGCGGCGTTACCTACCTTGTGAATCATCGTGAAGATTGAGCATGCCGCCAGTGATGGCGGCATTTTTATTGCGAAACTGCCGGAGAACTGCACGAACCCGCTTTTTACTACAGGGCAACCACGGATAGCAGTAAAGCTCATAGTCTACCACGCAGAAATCAAACCCGGACAGGAACCTATAACGGGGCAATGCTGTATCGTTCATATATAAAACCTCTTTCGGTAGAAACAACACAAGGGGCCAGGGCTCGAAGTCCTGGCCCCTTTGGGCTTGCCCGATTAGCCGCGGGCGGCGTTCTTCAGGCTAGAGAAGATGTGGATGCCCACGGGCACCAGACCAGCGGCCAGGCAGAACAGCAGGATAGGCTGCTTAGTGATCTCGGTAACGACGGTGCCAGACAGGGTGAACACATCAGACATGGCGGCGATAACGGTTTCCATAGCACTTTTTGCAACCTCTGCGCCAGCTTCAACAGAAGTAGGATTCATGGTTGCGTCTCCTTTCTTCAAAATTTTGTATGTAATCGCTTGCTGTTGGGGGCTTGCGTTACAACTGGTAGTCATGGGGGATAGCGGAAACTGTGCAGGTTTTATCCTCATAGTTGACGATAAGGGCACTATAGTTTGGTGCTTGCTTATCGTAAGCGGATAATATGTCCTGCTTGATGTTCCGCAGGTCACTTGCGGCTTTTTTGCTACCGAGAAATTCCAGCGTCCGCGCGTAGCTGTTTATTGTATCGAAGTCTACGATAGTCTTTTGAATAACTCGCATTTTAGAAATTTCCTTTCAGGCTGTCCGGCATAATGCCGAAGCCGTCCACATCGGTGACTTTTTGGCTGTTACCCAGCGCCGCAATACGCTCTTGCAAGGCTAGGCGCTCTTGCAGGCTTTGCGCCATCTCCCGCAGGCGTTGCCGCTCTAGGAACTGGTCGCGCCACATTGAATAGTTTTTGCGGAATGTGGCCCAGCAGCCTTGCTCATAGGCCCAGCGGCAAAGCTCGTTGAATGTGTCAAAGGTGGGCATGTCCAGCAGGATCTGCACCTGGTCATCTTCCATTTGGGTCATACCGGCGTGTTCGCTGGGTTCCTCAAATTCGTGACTTCCCACTATGTCCTTGCTGTACTGGTACTTGTCCGGGTCGAGCATGTGCCACAGGTAAACATAAGCCTTGTACAGGTTGTTCACCTTGCGGATGGTATTAACCGGGACACCCAGGTCGCGGGCAATGCCGGAAAAGTACCGGGCATTGGGGAAACTGCACACAAAGTGGATATGCGGCTTTTTCAGGTCACCGGGTTGCCACTCTGGCGGCTCCCCGTTCTTCTCAATGTAGGCTTGATATGCCTTTTCGGTGTGTACGTCCTTATCGTGCAAGGCCCAGGCACACGGGAAATTTTCTTGCGCGTACTTGATGGACGTCTCTTGGCTCTCCGGGTACAGCACAAACATGCACTGCCGACTTCTTAGCCTTTTTGGTGGGGATTGTGTCTCGCCCATTTTCCTACCGCCTTTTACTGTCATTTTTTATTTGTCTTTTGACACTGACACTGACACTCCAAAGGACGTAGCGCCTTTGGAGTGTCAGGCGAGCGTCTGACGGAAGCTATTTACATGGTGGCGGCTGGGCGTTTTCTGGTGGGGCGGGAATCACTTCACAAGCTCCCAACTCTTGATTTTGCCAAAGCTGACTTCAAGGTCAAACTGGTGGCCAATGACCTTGGAAAGGTCATCCATTGCGTCGACCGAGCCGAGCATATCGGCAGAGTCAACAACCTTGATGGCGCACTGTTCCGCCTTCTGACCGGCACAACCAACCAGCCGCTTGAGGGTCACACAGTGGAACACGATGTTATCATAGTGGATTTTCTTGTCGGGCTCGTCTTTCGGGGTGAAGTCACCAGTTTTGCGCTCAACGCCAATAACCTGATACAACATTTCTTTTCTCTCTTTCCGCTGGGCTTACTTTTTTTAATTTCTTTACTGCCAGCACTCATGTTTTTGTACTTTTCGGTCAGGTTCAAGGTCTTTCGGCCTTTGTCAGGATTATAAAACTCTAGGTTACGAAACAGGGTAAGAAATGATATTTGCGTTTTTGGAAAGTTCATGCTACAATAGCTATAGAAGGGAGTGTGGAGGAAATGGTTCTCCAGTACTATGTGGTAGAAACTGCGACCGGAAAACAGATTGAGATCGATATTGAATCGGCAACCAACGAAGACCTGACCTCTACAAAGGAAAAGTGGCAATCTGATTGGACGAGTGAATTTATCCGCGATCCAAAGCTAGAAAAGTATGTAGCGAAAACAGATGCTGGCGAAATTGTAGCATTGGGTGCATATCGGGAAGATGATCACGGAATATCAGTTTTTATTGCGAATATTGAAGCGCATCCTGAGAGTAATCCGACAATTAGCACAGTGCGTAAATACGCAGGTATTGGCCGAATGATGATTGCTTATGGTATTCAATTGTCAATTGATAGTGGGCATGGCGGCATTGTTACCTTTGAAGCAAAAACAGATGAACTATATGATCACTACATCAAAGATTTTCATGCAGTTCCGATTTTTCAGCCACATTCGGGAGGCCCAAAGCTGCTTATGCTAGCTGATGAAGGCGCACAAGAAATTTTCAGTACCTACTTATCTTAAAGATTGGAGGGTTCAGTATGAAAGATCAAGAACTTGAACTGCAGGTTGCTCCTATGAGCAATGATACAATGGAATATTTGAATGTTTTATTTGGCGTATGCAAACGCTTTAAAACAGATTATTACCATGCAACACCGAAGCAGCGTGAATTTATTGATGCAGTGGCTACGCACGAGTATCAGTTAATGAAAGCCCATGAGAAAGGGTTGAGCCGTGCTTCTGTCCCTCCTTTTATGGGAATGAAGCGGAGCGAACGCAGCAATAATATGCCTGCTTGATAGTAAGAGAATAAGCTAACACAATAACTGCCCGCATAAACCACAGACAGCACCCAAGATGATTCGAGGGTGCGTCTGCGGCTTATGCGGGCCTTTTTATTTTGTGATTTTAATACGGATGGATGTTAAATTCCAAGGCTGACAAGAGTGGCCTTTAACTC
>ERZ827108.3692-NODE-3692-length-12439-cov-4.958253_pt1 | contig 12439 bp, 14 predicted proteins | sample MGYA00519921_ERZ827108 | MGnify/ENA primary metagenome ERZ827108 (study PRJEB31778, sample SAMEA3449258) | human gut metagenome | biome: human gut; feature: human-associated habitat; material: faeces | place: United Kingdom | collected 2010/2012 ... | reverse complement strand
CAAAGGTTGAACACGTTTTTGGGGTAGTCAAAGGACTGCTCAGGTACCGAAAAACCCGGTACAAAGGTCTGCGAAAACAGACCGCTAAATTGAATATCATGTTCGCCCTAGCGAATCTGATTCTGGCTGACAAACCTCATCTGGCAGTTTGATTCACTGCGCCCTAGCGAGCCTGATGATTAACTCACAGAAATCCACAATATGTCACTCTTTTTATGGCAATGGGGCATTAATTGTGCGGTGTTGCCATAAATTTGTTTATTGTTACAAAGCAAAAATTGAATCCCAGATAACCCAGACATTAAGCGAGAATGCTACATCTGTCCTGAAGCCAAATAGCTGATAATGCGATCATAATTCTCATCTACGGTTTCCAGATACAGGGTAAAAACTTCCTTAAATACTTCAACATCTATTTCCCGACCATACGGATAAGCATGAGTGAACTGTACCTCCCTGTTATCCGGGCCGAGGATAAAATACCCATACAGAAGCTTTCTGTTGATGTCGGTAAGCTCTTTCATGACGTCAAGAACATTATCCTCGCTGCACTTAACAGGGAAACTGATGTATACCCAGATACTGCCATTACAGCAGTTGATCTGAGTGTATATTCTGTAAGGTCTGCCCATCATTGAGGACATCCGGCACATTATCGGTTTATCCTCTTCCGCACCTTCAAAAAAGACACTCTGGAACGGCTCATTCTCTCCTGTCACGCCGTCTAGCCACTTAAATATTCTTTCCCCTGCCTTGATCTGCCGTCTTATTATTCCGTCAATGTCATTGCGAGTGTTGTCTTTTCCCATATAAAGCCTCCAAAAGCCATGTTGATTTCAGAATAATGTGCTTCCGATAATCTGGTCTGTCAGGCTGTCCCCGACCCCGGAGCAGTATTTATCCAGAACCCGCCGGAAAACCGCGTTCCCCCCAGATATCCTGTCGAACAGCGTCATGCTTGCCCTGAGCTTGAACGCGTCTAGCATACTGAACACGGATGCAAGGTCAAAGGCATCGGCTTCAAGCAGTGTCGTTGAGATTTCTGTCAGCCGTGATCTAAGAACCGGGTGTTCAAGAATAGCTTTAGCTTCCTCCAAAGTCACTGCATAATATTCTGTCAACGGATCCGATGTAAGTCCCTTTATTTGTGGGAACACATACCATATCCAATGGGTCTGCTTCTGTCCGGATTGTATCTCCCTCAGAGCCGTGTCATATCCGGAGCAATTAGGCATGACCTCGGTCTGACCCATCAGGAAACGCTGCAACGGCTCTGATTCAAGCTCTATCCCGACAACGCCGTATTCTGCCTGCTCCTCCGGTGGGTAATACTTGTTCATGTCCTCCGCACTAGCATACGGCAGGGTAAATGGAGTGTATCCGCACGAAAGCAGCGGCAGGTTCTTATAGAGTTTCTCAAATGACGAGAACCTGTGAAGTGCTTTAATCTCTTTACTTACTGTCATGCCGGAATCACTCACGCAGGTAAACTCAATGAAATCTCCAACGTTAAGCGCCTGACGTTTCTTATCATTAAGCCGAAGCTCGATAGTCTTATAACCCGATACAACCGCATTAAAAGGTGTCTTTGCAAGTTTCATGTGATGAGTCATTTTCTGTACCCCATTTCAGTTTCATACATTGGCAACTTCGTCAAGCAGTATGTTCATTTTACCATCATCAAACGAACGGTTAATATGCCAGTGTCCCGCGAACCATTGACGAAAAGATAATTTGTCAAGATACAGCCAGTCAAGGAATCCTGTCAATTCACTGTCGTGAGGATCAGGGTTACACTGTAAGGCTCCGATGATATGCTGCGGTATTTGGTGCGTCAAAACATAATCGACCTGATATCCGACATTTTCAAGATTGAACACTGCAGTTCTGTATTCCTCGTTCGTGGGGAGCTCTTCTTCCCACCAGGATACATTTTTGCGCCTCATATATTTGTCACGGCTATAAGCCCCACCAAAGGCAAAGAAGGATTTCCCGTCAATATCATAAATCTGCCCTCGCATAAGATGTATTACATTGCGCTCAATACGGTGTATCCTGCCACCGTTCCAGTTTTCCTCAACAGGATGCATATTCAGGAACTCAAAATTCTCGTGATTACCGTCAACAAAACATATTGTGAAATCTTTTCCGGAAAGCTCCTTCAGCATTGCATTATGATATGGATCTCCCCATACGAATCCGAAATCACCACAGACAATGACTGTGTCGTCTGATGTTAATTCGTATTTATCAAGCCTCTTCAGGAATGAGTTCAGTTCTCCATGAGTATCTCCGGTAATGTAAATCATATGTCGCACCTTCCTTTACTTCGGTTTTATAGCAAAACAGTCAAAGCCTGGTTAACTTAAAATTATAATAACATTTTTCCATCGAAAAATCAATCACATATCTGGCAGGACTTTTCCGGAATAATACTGTCAGACAGCCGAAAAAACAGTTCAATTGTTCAGCAAAATATGGTATAATAAAAAAGCCGGATCTGAACACACATCCTATTCCGTCAGACAAGGAGGAAAGAAATGAATAGAAAGAAACCACCTGTAATTACGATCGCACTTTTTGTAGCTCTTATAATAAATACTTTACAACTTATCAGCGTTTACCAGAATAATTATGTCGTGCCAAAGTCCAACACACAGATAACAGATGTGCAGGAAACCGACAGCCCCAAGCTGTCTTGCCCCGTCAACGACTGGGAGGACTGGGACAACACCAAGCGCACGGAATGGCTCCAGCAGTTGGCGGACAAGGAAATGGAGCATCTGGGTCTTGAACATACGAATGTGGTATGTCGGGAACTTAACAAGAACGTTGCTGGTAACTACAAAACCTCCAATCACCTGATATCAATTGACAGCGACTACTTATCAAAAGCCAGTGTAACGAAAGCAATGAGGGTCATTCTTCACGAATGCTACCACTGCTACACCCAGAAGCTGATAGACCTGTACAATATCACGCCTGAAGAATATCACAGTCTTGCATTCTTTGACGAGGTGAAGATATATAATGAAGAATTTTCGCATTATGAAAACGTCGAGGACGACTCGGAAGAATATGCCCGTCAGCTGGTAGAGCGTGACGCCAAAGAATACGCAGAGAGCAGGGTCTCGGAAATATATTATTCTTTGCTGCCGGAGGAGGTTTTCGAGGGCCCGGTGTCCATTCCGTAACAGCTCATCGCTGTCCGCAGGTCAGGTCAGTTACAGGTGTTCCGGAAAAGTGCCATCAAACAAACCATTGAACGTCAACGGCTCACGTGGTATAATTAAGACATAAAGGAATTGTCCTTTATGTGCCGATGATATAACAGCGGCGCTGGAATACATGTTCATACAGGAGGTTTATTATGGCACGTTGTCCCTATCTCGAATACGAATCAACTAACTACATCTTCCGCTCCGGCGACAAGTACGTCTGTCAGCTCAGCGGTTAAAAGATTGACGTAGACGATTCCAAAGTCGAATATGTATGCAATGCGGACTATGGCTGCAAATACCAGGATTGTCCTTATTATCAAAGCAATGGCTAAACAAAACATGCAGGCATCGGAAACGGTGCCTGCATTGTTTATTTATTCCGGAAATCCAACCCAAAGCTCTGCTCCTTCGGGAATCCCGGAAAAGGTAACGGATTCCTCAAAGTGGAATGCTCCGGTACCGCTGACCTCAAGGTTCTCCGAATCGACAACCTTTCCATCTTCGCCTTCAAAGAGCAGGACAGGTACGGCAATCGTACTGTCATTGACTAAAGCATAATAAAACTGAACGGTCTTGCCGTCGCTATTATGCACGGGCATTGATACAGTGTTGAAGCCCTCGCGCTCCTTCACGTCCCCCTCAAATGTGACCGTAAGCGTGTTACCTGTCACCTCATAAGACCATGCCGTAACAGAAACGAAATCAGCTTCAAAGGGAATATTCTTTGCCTGTGCTGTGGTTTCTTTCTGAGTGCTGCATGCTGTGAGAGCCAAAGCTGCAAGTGCAAGTGCCAAAATGCCTGATACTGTCTTTTTCATTGTTATAATCCGCCTTTCTGCGAAAGGCACCAATCAGGAATGAAAAGCGCTTTCGCTAAAAATATAAATTTGATATAATGTAGTTGAGAGAAACGGTCAACTACAGGAACCGTGGAGGTGAATGGCGTGGCTGAATAGCGGCAACCTCGCATTGTTATATGGTTCGATTCTCCGTTAAGGCATCAATAACTGGCGCAAACAAGTAGCCCGTAAACTTATCTCTTTCAAATCGACTCGATTTTGCCGGAGATTCAGTCAATGCCGTTTTCTCAAATTATTTGTGGAGGTATGTCTATGGCATTTAAACTCTTCCGTAAAAACTGTTGTGGGCTTGACGTGCACAAAACTTGGATATACGCCTGCATAGGAATCACCGACACCAACAGCCGTACGGAATACAAGCAAGCTCGTTTCTCCTCCTTTTCAAAAGGATTGCAGGAACTGTCCGATTGGCTTGCCAAATATTCTTGTACCGAGGTTTGTATGGAATCATCGGGAAATACTGGATCCCTGTCTTTAATATTCTTGAGAAAACCTGCTGGGTTACTCTTGCTCATCCCAAATATACGAAACCTCAGAAAGGCAACAAAACCGACCGTAAAGACGCTAAATGGATTTGCGACCTGTTTATGTGTGACACGATTAAACCAAGCTTTATTCCGCCGCCTGATATCCGTCATCTTCGTGACCTACTGCGTTTTCGCATGAAAATGACTTATCAGATTACAGGCATGAAGAATCGTGCGCTTAATTGCCTTACTGTATCAAATCTGAAACTGGATGATGTGTTTTCTGACGTATTTGGTAAATCCTCACGTTCCATCATTAAGCAGATTCTTGAACATCCCGGTGAAACCTTTGATGCTACTCCATACATTCATAAGCGGTGCAAACATCCGATTGAAGAAATGCAGGCGGCAATTGACGTTGCAATCTGTCCTGAACAGGCAACCAAGCTGAAAATCTGCCTTGATTTTATCGATGAACAGGAAAAACGCATATCAGAACTTGATAAAGAAATTTTTCGTCTTGCTGAACCGTACACTTATGTGCTGGAGTTTATGCGTACGGTTCCGGGATTTTCCAAAGAACCCCTGACAGCAATTCGTTTGCTTTCGGAAATCGGTGCGGATATGTCAGTTTTTCCAACCTCTAAAAATCTTGTTTCATGGGCAGGCTGCTGTCCCCGAAACGACAGCAGTGCTCAGAAAGTAAAGTCTACCCGTATTTCCCGTGCAGGCTCTTTTCTCAAGCCATTGCTTGTTCAGATTGCCAATTCACTGCTGAAATCCAAAGAACATCCTGAATTCAAAGAACGCTATCGCAGGATAAAGGCTCGCCGTGGGCATAAAAAAGCTATTATTGCTATATGCCGTATGCTCCTGACCGCTATCTGGAATGTACTCTCCAAATGCGAACCTTATTCCGCTAAAGGTTATCTTGCTGATAAGCTTACCGAACACTCTGTCGTTATATCCAATGCACTCCTTCGTCAACGCGGATACATTTTTAAAGACGAGCTGGCTGATTTCAGCTGATAACACCACTTTGTTTATTATTTTTCAGCTACCTTGGGGTGGCTTGCTTTGGTGTGCCCTTTTGTCGTTTTTATTGTGAGGGTGGGTTTTCAAATTTCTTCCTCCTTGTTGTAGCCATCAAAAATTCTGAAGCTCCTCAGGGCGGCTCAGGCATAACCGCCGGTCAGAAGCCTATGCTCTTTCTGCTGCTTGTAATTGTGTGTTCCAGTGCCGAGTTGATATCTTTATCAGAAACTTGCTGCGTTCGTTCCTCGCACACAGCACGAACATATGCCGAGGAAATCACGTTCTCAAACATCGACTGGTATATACGTATAGAAACCGCGCCGCTGCGATAAACCTTGTTCACCGCATCCTCAACGGAACGTTTGCTCAGCTTCACCATATCGGCACAGCCAAGCTTTTTCATCAGCGCTGGAACAATGAATCTCTGAGAAACAAGATTTATGTGTTCCGCAGTAGGGACCGGGAAATCTATAAGCTCGCACCGATCGATAAGCGGCACCGAGATGTCGTCCACCTCGTTTGCGGTAAATATCACAGGCGAATGAGACACATCAACAGGGCACTGGAGATAGTTGTCCACGAATTCCCCGGAGGCTTCGTCGATAAGATTAAGCGCCTCATTCTGGATATCGCATGAACCACGCGATTTTGCCGCGCCAGCCTTGTCGATTTCGTCCAGCACGAACACCGGCAGTCCAGTCTTGCTTCTGATTATAGCCTCGACTATTGCTCCGCAGCTGCTTTCCTGATACGTTGGAGCATCTCCGTAAAGTCCGCGTGAGGTTGCCATTCTGGGGCAAGCTATAAATGCCGTGTACAGCCCAAGTATTTCACCATAAACACGTGCCGCCATGGATTTACCGCTCCCGGGCACTCCGACAAAAAGCAAGGGTCTGGTAGTTCCACTTTTAATGTAACTCACAATGTGAAGGATCATTTTCCTGTAGATACTGTCAAGCCCCTCTACGGATTTTTCCCATATCTCACGGCCTTGTTTAAGCGTCTTAGCTACATCGTCTTGAGGAAGCACTGCAAACTCTGGAATCTTATTCAAAATTGCACGTTTCTGCGGCGAAGTCGTCGTAAGATCCGGATCAAAGGTACGCGGGTTGAAAATACGGACGCGACGGCGACCATCAGGATAAACCTTACGGCATTCCATATTTTCAACACTCTTGTGGTAGAACTCTTCTAGAAGTATGAGTTCTTCAAGTGAAAGAGTGTGCATGTAATCCAGAATTGCTTCTTTTCTCTGAAGCTGCTCAATCTGAATAGCGATCTCTGAAATCTGCTCGGACCCGCCCTTGCTTCTTCTTGCCATATGTTTGATCTCTCCTTTCCTTTGACGGTAAATAGATGATATCACATTTCACATGGAAAGGGAAGAGCAATTATAAGCGGACTTTTCCGGAATAGCCGTTTATGGACAACAGTAATGCCGCGATTATATCGAAATTCCCAGCCCGTCAAGGAGATCCTTTGACTTTGCCTGGTATTCATTGCTCATATTGGGATAGTTGTCCTGCAGCAGACGAATCCCATACTGTATATAAACAGCCTTAGAGTCAGGATCCGTAATAGCCTTTTTGACAAGATAAAGCCAGGCAAGATCATATGCCGCGTCATAGCAGCGGAGAGATATTGCCTTTTCAAGATACCTTTCTCCCTCTTCCGTTTTCATCGCGGAGATGTATGCTTTTCCGATACTATGACACGCATGACGGTCATTTTTGTCAGCGGCAGTTTTAAGGAGAGCACATGCTTCATCAAACCGGTTTTCGGTAAGGAGTATCTCCCCGAGGCAGTGCTGGGCTTCGCTTTCTTCGAGCGCTGCGGCTTTCTCGAAATATTTTCTCATCTCATCAAGCTCAAGCTTGCTCACACTGGACTTGTTGTACTTGCTCGTTCTGTAATAGTATACAGCAAGGTTCACCATTGCATTGGTGTTTCCGAGTCTGACTGCAATTTTAAGGTATTTTTTCGCAATTGCAAGTCTATTGGAATCAATTTTCTGCGAAGGGTATTCTGCCTTGGGGTCAAGGTAATCTCCGAGAATTATCTTGCCTATACTGTTGAAAGCTTTCGGGAAAGTGAGGTCGGTCATGGTGATATAGATGTACAGCCTGAGAGCATATTTAACAGACTTTTTATCTGCGTAACTAAGTATTGTGTCACGTTCGACCTCTGTATATTTATATCCGTCGTACATGTATTTGTTGATTAACTCTATATTTTTATCTTTATAGCTATTTATCTGTTGTTCTACCCGAGCCTCAACACCTATATATCTCTCGATATAGTCTATCTGCGATTCGGGAATTGCATGTGTTTCAAGCATAAATCCTATCTCCCACAGCGCATTCGACTGTGACGGCATCTGCCTTGGCTTTCCATTGGTGTCCTCCTTGAATCCCCCGGCAATGAGGAAATAATCAAGAGCCGCATTTTCATTATATATCGAATTAGCGTACATCAGGGCTGCATAGCCGTTTTGATTATCAGCTGCGCACTTGAGCAGCTTCAGGCGCATAGGATTCCCGTCAGAAAGCGTCAGCGCCTCATGGAATATACGGCGTGAAACATAATAGGGCAGATTATATGACACGCACTTTAACGCATGATAAAACAGATTTCCGATAATATTGTTGCTAGCGCTGACCTCTTTTGCATCATAAGCGAGTTCCAGGTCATTATATTCCTCATCGGTAAAATAAATCGAATCAGCTTCTTCCACCAAATCTCCCAGGAACATCAGACCATTACGAATTCCTTCTCCTTTATTAGTTGCATGCCTTATTGAAGATTCCAGCCCTGAGCATGTGTGCATGATTCTAGACCTGAAATTATCAGATTCGCTTTTACGCAGCTTTTCATACAGCCAGTCCAATGAGGAAACAGCCACATTTCCGGAAGAAAGCTTCTTCAGATTGTTGATTTTGCCATCTTTTATCCCTTTGAGCAGGAAATCAAGTATTCCGTTGTAGGAAGTGCAATTGTTGATAGCCGGAAATTCTTTATCGGCACTATGTGTCTTTGCAAAGTCGGCAATCCTAGCCGAAAGGTCAACAAGATTGATGCGGTCATATGTGTAGATGCTCATAGTTTGTCCTCCTGTCAAATAAACATTTCGTGAATGCAACTTCCTTGGGATTTGTATTATAGCACTTAAAGAATCAAAAGTCAAGCGTTTTCTGCACCACCAAAAGCGCAAAACCTCAAAAGTATTCCGGAAAACTAAGGTGGAAAATAGAATTGAAATTCATCGCACTTAATGCTATAATTACCCATAGACCCTGGAACACAGTCGAAAGGCTTCGGAATCAACGAGAAAGGACACTGTTATGGAAAATAGGTTTGAAGAATTCAACAGCGAGCAAAAAGAGCAGTTTAAAAAACTTATCGCAATGGAAGAATCCGACTGCGATCTGGGAGAAATGATAAATGCCTGTTTCAAATCAGATCCGGAGGTTGCTGACATTTTTTCTGATATTCTTCTGGAAAAAATCGACCAGAAGATTGAAGAGCTCACTGCTTCAGAGGAAGAGGAAAATGCCATTTTCAGAAAAGAGCCAGACGATAATACCCCGGACGATACATTTAAGAAAGTAATCGGGTGTATACACGATTCCGGTTGGACCATATCGGAGATAGACGAGGAAAAGCATACCCTTTTCACAATGTTCAAAGCCCTCAGGACTGTTGTTCCGGTTTACATCACCGTGGAACCGGAGCATAAGAGCATTTATTTCAGCGTACCTTACTCATTCCAGTGCAAAAAATCCCACTATATTTTTCTGGCAGACGAAATCACACATATAAACAGCGGAATACGCTTCGGCGGGTTTCAGCTGAACTATAACAGCGGGATAGTTTCCTATAATTACGCATACAATTATATCAAGGATCACTTCTCAAAGGACATATTCCTTGAAACCATGAAAATGAACATCCTGTCCGGCGACATATTCTACGAAGGTCTCAGAAAGCTAGCGGAGGATAACATACCCTCTGAACGGATAAAGCAGCTTCACGAAAATCTCCTGGAAGTGCTTGAAGAACAGAAATAAAAGCAATTCCCCAGTTCGGAATGTAATTCCGGACTGGGGATACGTCTGTATTCAAATCAGCTGTTAGAGCGACAGGTCGCCTTTCACAAAGTACTTTCCTATCCTTTCAACCTCTTCCATGACCCTCTTTGCGGTATCGGGATCTTTAAACCAGCCGTTCGGCTCGATCCTCTTTCCACTGACAGTGCCGAAGAAATCCATTCTGTCCTCCGCAGGGTAGCCGCAGCTCAAAGCGCACATCTTTGCCCGCCGTGCCAGGAAAGCCTTGCAGACGACCAGTATTCTCCCGAACGACGGCAACGGCTTTATCCTTTCTATCAGGGGCAATGAATTCGAGAAATTCTCCAGAGTATTACCCGCCTTGTTCTCAACTATCAGAGTCTGAGTATATCCGCTTCTGTGTTCAACAAAATAGTGGTGCATGCGTTCTCCCTCCGGCACAGTGCCTGGGTTCACGCAGCCGTTCCTGCCGCTGAACACAATAACAGCGTCGCTCTTTACATGATCCATCAGCTTGATGAGGTCAGCGCAGGTTTCATCTGTCTGTTCGTTTCCGCAGACAATAACAAGATCGTAGACCGACAGTTCCTTTTCTTCCTTTCCTATGAAAAGAAAGTCGGTAATAGCTTCCGAGGTTTCCGTTGGAACTGGTGATGTTGAAATGCTCATCTGTAACCTCCTCATGACCTGTCTGTAAATCTCTAAGTCCATTTTTCTGTTCATCATATAATATCTTACAGCAAAAAGACTTAATTGTCAAGCGATCCTGAGAGAGTATATAATGATGTTGTATAATATAACTTAACAAAATGCACTCAAAATGACAAACTAAGGAAACGCTGATTAAATCAAATTTGCCCCGTTCAAACGAGTGAACTCACGCGGCTGAATTTGATACGCTTCGCTTTAATCAGCGTGTCCCTAAAATTAGGAAAGTAAAGGAAATGTCAAAAGCAAAGAAATACGACAGAAGTTACAAGGAGCAGTCAGTGAAGCTGGAGCTTAAAGTGGGCGTAAGCGAGGAATTGAATCTCCCATACGGAACACTGTACGGTTTGGTTCAGGAGGCAAAGAACGGAGAACTCAACATAGAGGAACGAACATACGAAAACGCCATGAGCCTGGTTGAGGAGATATGTCAGCTGAGAAGCGAACCAATGGAAACTGGCAGAAAAAAAAGGCAAAGTGCTCTATATCACAGTGACCGGAAACAAATACAACCGCTATGAGTTTATTCATAAATGGCTCGCTTCTGACACATACGACGAGACCGTCAACTTTTACGGTCATCTGTGTTCACATACTAAAGCATAAATTCTCGCTGCGTTTGAAAGAGAATTTGAGAACGATCTGCCCTCAATTGACGAGGAAAGACCTCTGTAGGATCCTTGATTCATACGGTGCTCTTCACGCGGTCAGCGTTAAACGAGCAATTGAAGAGATCAAGGAGAACGATGTGCTCGCAACTGATCCTTCCGATACGGAATAAAAGTGCAAAAGCAATTCATCAGGTGTATATTTATGATAGATTTTACTAATGCTCCGCATCGCAACAGATCGTATTCCGGTGCGGAAAGAACCAAATTATCGATCATCTACAACAACGAACAATATATGCTGAAGTTCCCCACTAAAGATAATGATATCAGCTGCCTTACAGAATACATAGGCTGTATGATATTTAAGAGTATCGGCATTCCCGTTCAGGATGTTCTTATAGGAACCTACACCAAGCGTTCAGGTAAAGTTGTGACCGTTGCAGCCTGCAAGGACTTTGCAGCATACGAATATAAATATCAGGATTTTGCGTCATTAAAGAATTTAAATATTGATTCTAAGCGCAATTGTTACGACACAGATCTGGATAGCATTTTATCTGATATTGAATACCAGAATAAAATTGACAGCAAAGTCGTGTCTGAATGGTTCTGGAATATGCTTATTGTAGACGCGCTGATTTGCAACCCAAATCGTAATAATACGAACTGGGGATTCCTTTATAACACAAGCAAGGACGAATTGCTTCTTGCTCCTGTTTGCAGCTGCGGAGCGAGTCTTTTTCCTGAAATAAGTGAGGAAAAGATACGAAATATTTTATCTGATCAGGAAGAGCTTTCCAATACAGTGATCAGAACTCCGACTTCAGCCATAAAACGAAATGGCAAACTAATAAATTACCTTGATTTCATTACATCATGCGAAAACAATGACTGCTGTAAAGCGCTGAAACGCATTAAGTCAAGAATCAAAATAAACGAAATATATGAGATAATCGACGCTGTACCAATGCTCACTAAAGTTCGAAAGCTATTTCTGAAAAAAGTAATAAAAGCAAGAAATGAAATAATTATAAATCACTCTTGCATTTAGCTAAACGCTTTAACATTTTATGTCAGATGATTTCGCATTCAATAGACATATTCAGCCAGTCAAAGCAAACAAATTTTGACCACGATTTCAAGTCGCGGTCAATTCTTTTATGTGTGACAAAACACCTGATTTTTCACGATTCAGGTGCCTAGATTTTCGCACACATCTTGTAAATGTCTCAGTAGCATAGGCTCACAATCTGACAAAAACAGGAAACATTTTTCGAGCCGATATGGGAACTATATATCTGCCCAGATGACTTGGACAACATTTGACAGATGCAGAGGAACTGACTGTTCCGAGAACTTGGAACAGTAATTCGGCGGACAGTCAGGCACGGCAAAACCGACATTTGGAACATGAATTTGCCTTGAGTATACAATTTGTACACGTGTGATAACGCAACATGAAAAGTGTAC
>ERZ827108.3689-NODE-3689-length-12452-cov-9.831088_pt1 | contig 12452 bp, 15 predicted proteins | sample MGYA00519921_ERZ827108 | MGnify/ENA primary metagenome ERZ827108 (study PRJEB31778, sample SAMEA3449258) | human gut metagenome | biome: human gut; feature: human-associated habitat; material: faeces | place: United Kingdom | collected 2010/2012 ... | reverse complement strand
CAAGAAAATCGAGTGCGAAAGCAAGTGAAAAATCCCTGTGAAGCCCGTAAAATCAGGGCTTCACAAAATCTTCACAAAATAATTAGCACTCATCTCTTGCTAGCGTGGCATGGGATTCATCTCGATTCATAAAGCGTCGTAAATGCCTATTTTAAGGCACTTTCGGGGCTTTTTGTAATTTATCAGAGTTCGTCATAAATCGACAAATTCACAAAAATTGGTGTCAAAATTGGTGTCAGAAAGGACAGATAATAGGGGAAAGTAAGTTTCTATGAACATAGAAATAGATCAGATTTTGGTTGATTAATATAAACTGCTGATGCTTAATTTTGTCAATTCCAAAGCCGCTTGCGGTGCGATAGCAGAATTGACAGGATTGAGTGAAGCAGTATTATAAATAGGACAAAATCATAAAAAATAAGCCTTTGATGACATAAAAATCACCAAAGGCTTAAACTTAAAATTTTTTATTGTTCAAGAGGGATTTATTTCTTAGTAGCTCCACAACTACATTTGTAAATAACCTTTTCAGGAGTATCTACAACTGTCTCAGTATATGCTTTCTTATCAACTACCCATGTACGTTCACCTTCATAATGTCCCTCTTCTGGTACGTCCTTATAAGTAGCATCAATATGTTTCAGTTCATAAGAAATGCTATTGCTTTCTTTATGACTATTAAAGTCATCCTCAGACTCGAAAGTCTCACCACAAGAACAGGTAACAACATACTGGTTCTCGAGAACTTCGTCCCATGCTTTCTGAGCTGGAGTATCAACTACTTTTACAGTTTCATAAACTGCGTCATGGTGTTCAGTATGAGTAGAAGAATGTAACTGAACCTCCTGCATAGCCTTAGCCATAGCATCATCATCTGACATGCCCTGTGCAGTATATTCTTCCATTTTGTCACTTAACATCTTGACAAATTTATCCTGATGTTCTACCATAGTATCAACATCAGAAGTAGAAACCATAAAACCACATGTATTACACACTACATAATCATCTGCTGGAGTTACAAGCTTCTGTTCTTCATGAGATACTTCAGGAACAGCATCATGATGGATAACCTTATTTACTTTAGAAGTGATAACATGCTGAGCATTAACCTCGTCTACATGAGCCTTGGCAAGTTCCTCAGTTTCAAACTCAGTACCATCAGTACATACATAAGCATCATGTTCCGGTACGTCTACAACTGTAGTAGCTGGTTTGTCAACTACCCATTTAGGCTCTACCCAATGACCTTCTTCCTTATGTTCAACAGTATGAGTCTTAGCTGGAATAACAGTTTTCTTATAAGAATGTTTATGAGATGGCTTAGTAACCTTAACAGTTACAGTACGAGAAGCCTTATTGTAAGTGCCATTACCCTTAGTATAAACAGTAATCTTAGCAGTTCCAACCTTCTTACCAACTACAACACCCCTAGAGTTTACAGTAGCAACTCTAGTATTAGAAGATTTAAACCTAAGACCTGTCTTAGCCTTAGCACCAAGAGAAGCAGACTTACCAACATTAACGGTTACATTTCTAGCACTAACTTTCTGGTTTCTCTTTACAACCTTTACAGTTACGGTCTTAGTAACTTTTTTATATCTTTTCTTAGATACAGTCACACGAACTTTTCCAGTTCCAGCTTTTCTACCCTTTACAATCCCTTTTGAATCTGTAGAAACATAAGAATTTAAGGCTTTATAGCTGATTTTTGATCCTTTCGGAGCTTTAACGCTGATTTTTTTGCTAGAACCAACATAAACCGATCCGCAAGACGCCTTCACAGACATATTTTTTGAAGCGGCAAATGCATTGCATGGTAAAAGCCCGATTAGTAAAAGTGTTAATAAAGCAACTAATAAATGTTTTTTTCGTTTCATTTTATCCCTCCTATCTTTTTAACTAATATTTCCTCTTGTTCAATAAAAAAGAATAGGTATCAAAAATGATATTCAGTTTTAAAGGTGCGATAGCATCATGTACGGTGATGCCTGATAAATTCTTTATCATCATGTACAATTATAGACGATTATAAATTTATTGCAAGTCTTACATTTTTGAAAATATGTGATATAATTATCATTTACTTCCATTTTGGAATCAAAATCTAAACGGATTCATTTATGATTTTCCAAAAAAGAATTGGGGAAATCAAATGGATCGGGTCAACCAGCGTACAAATCACTTACTTGGTGAAAATATCAGAAAACTTCGTTTAGAGAAGGGAATACGCAACAAAGATATTGTTGCACAGCTACAAGTGCATGGTGTCGAAGTCTCAACAGGCACATACAGCAAAATCGAGCTTGGAATTAACAATCCTTCTGTTGACTTGCTGATTGCTCTGACGGAAATTTTGGATTGTGATTTTAATACATTTTTTAAAAGGTAAAAGTCTTCTATTACGGAAGGCTTTTTATTATATCCATATATGAAATGAAAACTCTCTACAACTTTCGACACTACAAAAATCAATCACTACAAAAAAAGTGATACAATCTGAGTATAAAGAATAAGGAGGGTAATTATTATGAAAGAACCTAGAGAAGAACTCCGTTTTGAACACATTTTATTACAGACGGAAGACGAAAAGAACTATGTACTGATGGGACTGGAAATGGGGAAGGAATATACGGATAGCGAACTTGTTTCCTTATGCAAAATGCCTGTGAGAGTTTATCCAGAAGGTATGCTTTACGATCTTTTTAAACTTACAGGAGAAGAAAGAAAAAAAGCAAGAGAAAAAATGGTTTCGCTGTTGAATGTCATGTACGGTTATAACTGGGAGGTAATTCGTGACTATATTCTGGCTTGTTATGAGGAAAAACTTTGGAAAATTTCAGACTTTTTATCTTCATCGTTTTATTCAATATTAAATACAGAATTGAATAAAAATTACGATGAGTTTGAAAATCGTTACGGTAGTTATTCCAACTATAAGACTACACAAAAAGTTTATAACAGACTGACAAGTACGGAAACCAAAAATAAACCATGGGAAGATACCAGAAGACTGATGTATAAAATCTGTGCGATGTATTGCATTTCTCCTAAACTTGTCGAAAGTGGACAGGGGAAAGTATTTGCATTTTATCCATCAGTTACAAGACGCGAAGATTTTCCTGAAAAATTAGAAAAATACAAAAGAAAAATTGTTCGAGATTTTGCGAATGATTTGTCAAATGATATGGAATTTTTAGATCCAAGCAATGGCAATCTTACAGTTCCGGACATTACGACAAAAAATAAAATCATTAAGGAACATGGTACTGAATTGACCAAAGAAAATGTTGCGGCATGGATGGAAATTTCACCTGATGAAATAATCGAAATCGAAGGCGTGATTCCATTTGGAAGACAAAATGAAAACACATCGCGTATCAAAAAAATAGATAATATGCTGAAGAAGTAAGAATAAACCGTCTGTCTTGGTTTTGAAAAAAAACTGAGGCAGGCGTTTTTTCGTTTTTTTCTCTACAAAAATCTATGGAGTTTTTCAGGCGATATAATAAATATATCACTTGGAAACATTCTTGATTGATAAGGAGAACGATACGATGAAGAGGTTGAGAGCACCACCGAAAAAAGAGCAACAACGCAAATTGCACCTTGAAAAATAAATATAGAAGGAGGACATATAGATGAATGTAGTTGGTCAGAGTATATTTATTGCTGCAAGCACTTTCAAGGGAAAGAAGAAGCAGGATCTTTATGCCTGCAAGTTCCTGGATGAAGACGGCGATGAATTTTTTACCTTGTTCACGTCCGAAGAGCTTTATGCAGAATTTGAAGGTGTAGCCAAACGCACACCTGTAGTTCTTACTATGGAGCTGACTCCCGGCAAAACCTTTGTGAAACTGGTAAACGTCGAGTTCCTCAGCGAGTAATGCTTGTCCCCCTCCACCGCGAGGGGGAGAAAGGAGAAAATATGAATAAGCAACATAAACAGGACATAGCATTTTGTCTTATCTGCACCCTCTTAGGTGCAATACTTGTGACACTTCTGGTTCTTCGTAACAATCCGTCAATGACACCGACTACTGCTCTTTCGTTATGTGGAGTTGGATGTCTGGTGTACCTGACAAGTGCAAGTATCATTTTTGTTTTTTCCTATTATACAGGAAAAATTTTTGCAAAAATTGATAAATCTGCGATTGAAGAGTATTTTTGGCTGATCGCACTAAGGATTTCAGATAAGCGAAAAAGCAAAAACGCAGATATTGTTTTGCCCCGGTTGAGATATTTCCTTTTTACAGTTTTAAAAAAGAATAATGACTTTCTTGGTCTTCCCTTGGGTGACGATGAATTGTGTCTCAACATGGATGGGGTGGCGTTTCGACAAAATAATGTATTTTATCGCTTGTCCTTGATTATACCAGAAGATTTGGAACAAAATACCGAGACTTTTCGACAGTTAATTCAAGATTATGTGGAACAAGAACTGGCTACCTACGGATGCTACGGTTTACGCTCTGTCTATGCCAGTAATAGATATGGCAGTTGGTGGAGTGTTTACATAGATCAGATTGAAGTGGACGAAAAGCGTCACCGATTGATTTTTGAACTTATGTATATCGGAAATAATTATGCGGCACTTTATCGAAAGCGGATTTTCGACAGAGAGCATGTTGCGCAGACACAGGAGCAGGATGTTTATGATGATGAGATCGAGTGAGCAGACATTTGCTGTGGGATTTGAAGCACAGGCATTACAAAGAGGTATTAAAGTACAAGCCTTAGTCAAGCTGAATAAAGTCCCACATCTATTAATTGTAGCCCCTAGTGGCTCAGGTAAGACCTATCTTCTGGTGCTGATCTTACGACAGTTAAGTTGCAGGATCGGAACGCTAATTCTTGCTGATTTCAAGGGGATGGACTTTCGTTCTCTGGATGGCTGTCGGAATTATTTTAAACATGAAAAGGTTGCGGATGCACTGAAATATGTTTTCGATGAAATGCAGTCCAGAATGGAACATCCGAAAGAAAAGTTTTCGCCTATCTATTTGCTGATTGACGAATGGAGTGGATTTCTGGGTTTGTATTCAAAGAAAGAACAGGATGAATACAAAAAACAGCTAGCGTCCATTCTAATGCTTGGTCGTGGACTATCAATTTTTGTAATTCTCGCACTACAGCGGGCTGATGCAAATTATCTGGTCGGCAGGGACAACTTTGGAAACGTTGTTGGTTTAGGAACTCTCAGCCGCGAATCTGTTCAGATGGTATTTTCGGATTTTAAGGAACAAATTACTCCTAAAGGACGGGGAAAAGGGTATCTAAAAACGGATGGCAGTCCGCTAAAAGAAATCGTAGTTCCCCGGATTCGAGACTATGAGCGTAGTCTTCAAATGATAGAAAACGCCCTGAACAGATACGAGACTGAATAAAGGAATTATTTGTAGCCTAGTCCGACTGTGCGGAATGCCGAAGGCATGAAGCACAGGAAGGGCAGGCGTCAGGAAGTACCGGTCAGTATTACCCGGTACTTATGATACTGATACTTTACAATAAAAGCCCTGATTTTTCAAGGCTTACATCAGATAAATTTGTCACAGTATAAGTGTGACAGACAACGGAGGAGAGACATAATGGGATTTGATCCGAGTATGAAAAGTCGATCTTTCATTGCAGTCATTCATGTTAAAAATTTGGAGAACATGGGACTGACAGAAGATCAAATAGATGATCCTGAATTTGTAGCGGAGTTTGTTACAAAAAAATGGGATGAAAGTGCGCGAGAAAATATGAGGAGCAGTGCGGTTGCTGTTTGTATGAGTAAAGACGGATGCTACCATCTGCATGTTGCTTTGTATAGTAAGAACCCAACTACATTACAGAATGTTGCGAAGATTCTTGGAAACAGTCATGTAGAACCACAGTTAGGAGGAAAGAAAGCACTGTCTGATTACATGACAAAGACTGGAAAATATGAAGAAAAAGGAGAAGAAGTCCTTTATACCATCGGAATAGACAATATAGAGGATGTTCAAGGCAAGCGTTCCGATCTTGAAGAGATCGAGGATCTTTTAGACAAGGGATGGACACCAGATCAGATTTTAGATCAGAACCTTAGATATTACAGGTTTGAAAAAGCTATACGTGCAAGGTTTGCGAGAATGAAACTTAAAAGTATGCCCAGAAGAAGACCTGTATATGTGGAGTATCACTTTGGGGAGTCTGGAAGTGGAAAAACGTTCTGTTATAATGACTGGTGCGAAAAAATAGGTGACGATGAAGTTTACATTTTTTCTGACTTTGATAACGGTGGAACTGGGGGATTGGACAAATACCTTGATGCAGGAGCACCGAAAGCAATTTTTATGGATGAGTTCAAGGGAGAAGGTATTTCCTATGGAAAGTTGCTCGTAATGATGAACGAATATCCGAAGATGCAGACACATGCCCGTTACTCGAATGTGTACAACTTGTGGAACATTTTCATAATCACTACGATCTATGCACCGGAAGAATTATTTGAAATCATGGTTGCTTCTGATAAGCGAAAAATAGATTCTTATGAACAGCTCAGACGAAGAATTAATAAGATCGTTTATCACTACAGGAATGATGACGGTGACTTTATGAGCTATACCATGGAGAGCAAAGACTATGTTGATCGAGACGATCTGTTAGCCAAAATCGAAAATAACATTGACCCTGACGGATTCCGTAAGATTGCAACCCAGTCAGATGTCACTGTTCCATTTTAAAAAAAAATATAAAAATAACTCTACAATTTTTTGCAATAGTCTTAGAGGTGTAAAATGCAATCATCAAGAAAACAGGACGGTGATGATAAATATGATTGTTGGAATGAGATGCCTACAACGTAAAAGTAATATTAAGAAGGGACAGTAAAACAATGAGAAGAGACACAATTTTGGTGGAAAGCATTTGCGAAAGAACAAAACAGATTATTGATTTGGCGGAATATCCTACTAATATGGAGATGCTTGAAAAATTCATAAGCGAACTGGAGAGGGATGTAGACAATATCTGTTATGAACGAAGTGCTTTTCGCCTAGGACATGAAAGACGAACAATAACGATTACACTTTCCGTTTATGAAGAATCTTCAATAACTATTTGTGGAGATGACGATCAGAACTATAGTATAAATGTAGATAGTGATTTCAAGTATGTCAAAACTAAAAAGGATAGATTATGGAAGGGCGAAACTCTTTAAAAGAGGAAACTGAGATTCTTGATTTCGGTTCTTTCGCAGGAATTAAACGGGGGTATACATATATGCCATATGCAGTCCCCCGTATAAAAAGAATCCTGAAAGCAGATTTCAACGTTGAACTGGTTTGGTGTAACGGTGGCTATAAATGTGATCGTTCCCCGTATTATGTGAGACGCTACCGCTTACAGGATATAAATACTGGGAAGACAATCTGCGAAGGTGTCACAATGGAACAGCTCCGGGGCTTTCTGGCAAGACATGATTATCCACTGTTTGATGCCAAAAGTGTGGCGAATAGCTCCAAGAACAAACGAAATATGAATGCTGTTCGTTTCCTCCGGGCAGTTGCAAACGCCGAGAAAAAGAAACACTAAATGAAATTTTAAGTATTGTACAGTATGGTAAAGTATAGTGGAGTATCGGTTATGCGTTGTTTGGTAAGGCATTGTACAGTACAAGCAGAGTGATGTGATGTAATGCAGAGTGAAGTGTTGTCTTGCTGTAATGCAGTGTAAAGTATGGTATCGCAAAGTAAGGTTTTGTATTGAAAAAAATAATATATTTTTGGAGGATACAAATATGCTTTGTAATAAGATTGAAAAATTAAAAAAAATTTGTGAGGAAAAAATTCAGGATTCAAAATATCCTAAAGCAGTAGACGGAATGATGCAGACTGCCCTTGAAATGACCGAGAATGGAGATTCTCTGGACTACAGTTGGAGTATTTCCCCAGACGGACAGAAAACAATGGAAATCATGTTTGCTACCACAGAAAATAACCGTCTTTGCGTTACGGTAATGGAAGAAACGGACGGACATGTTTGTTATTCGGTGGAATGTACTAAAGATAACGAACTTCTTTATGAAAGCAGTTTCTATGAAGAACATTGATATATTTTGATTCAGTAAAACAAAAGGGGAGAGGGATCTTATACACCTCTCCTTCTTGTTTACAATTTTTGAAAGGACATAAAGAAGTATGAATAAAACAGCACAGAGAAAATCGGATCAGCAGATAACAGTTGACGTTGAAAAATTGGCAGGAATGCTTTCATGTGGACGTGCTACCGCAAGAAAAATTGGGGAACAGGCGGGGGCGAGAATTACGATCGGAAGACGGGTTCTTTACTCAGTGGATGCAGTAAAAAAGTATCTGGAAACTTTGCAGGAATAGGGGGAAGTGCTTTATGGTGAGTGCTAACTGTGGTATAATAATAGGGAGATTAAAACCATGCCATGAGGTCAAAGACTGAGTAGCTTTTCATACGAAAGGATGATTTTCATGGCACAGAATAGTAGAAAAGACCCAAAGGGACGCAAACTAAAAAATGGAGAAAGTTGGAGATCAGATGGTCGCTATAGTTATCGTTATACAGATTCAATGAGTGGCAAAAGGCATACGGTCTATGCTCCCGATCTGCCGGAACTCAGGGAAAAGGAAAAGCAGATTGCAAAAGATCAGGATGACAATATCCTGACAGATGGTGCAATTAAGAAGTTGACCTTAAACCAGTTGTTTGATCGGTATATGGCTACCAGAGAGTTTGCAGAATCTACCAGAGCAAATTACATTCGGATGTGGGATAACAGAGTTAAGTTTGAAATAGGAACTTATAAAGTTGTCCAGATTCTTCCATCACACATTAAAGCCTACTATACATATCTATCACGACAGGGATACGCATTTTCGACTATCAAATATCTTCATAATATGATTTATCCTGCATTGGAAATGGCAGTTGATGATGACATAATCAGAAAAAATCCTGCAAAGAATTTTAGCAGTGATTATGGAAAAGAGCCTAAGAAAAGAATTGCTCTGACTGCTTCACAACAGGAAAAATTACTTGCATTTGTAAAAGAACATAGTTTTTATAATGCATATTATCCCATGTTATTAGTTATGTTTGGTACGGGGCTGAGATGTGGGGAGCTGATCGGTTTGACATGGGAAGACATAGACATGAAATTGAAATCAGTAAGTGTTGACCATCAGCTCATCTATAAGAATCTTGGTGACGGATGCCGATTCTATGCAACTACTCCAAAGACCTGTGCAGGGATTCGCAAAATCCCGATGACAAAAGAAGTCTGGAATGCTTTTAAGGAACAGAAAGAGCAGAACTTTATGCTTGCGAAAGATCGTGATTATGAAGTGGATGGTTATAAGGGGTTTGTTTTCATGGCAAAAACAGGAAGACCGTTGATGCCGAGTGCAGTCAATAATGTATTATATAATATTGTTGATGCCTATAACAAAGAAGAAACTTCAACGGCAAAACGGGAAAAGCGTTCTCCCAAATACTTACCGAAGATCTCAGCTCACGTGATGAGACATACTGCCTGTACACGTATGGCAGAGCAGAGAATGGACATAAAAGTGTTGCAGTATATCATGGGACATGCTCACATCAGCGTCACAATGGAAGTCTATAATCATTTAGACGGACTGGACAGAGTAGAGAAAGAGATTGCCAGATTGGATAATATGGCAGTGAATGGCTGACACCAAAAAAATAAAAATTGGTGTCAAATTGGTGTCAAACCACAAAAAACACCAAAAAAGGGCAAAAATAACAAAAGTCAAAAACGTCGCAAACCCAGTAAAATCAAGGCTTTGCGTGAAATTTCACAAAGAGTTCACAAAATAATTAGCACTCATCTCTTGACAGTGCTAACAACAAGTGTTATATTACAGCTAGAACAAAGGAAGAGGGATAAAGAGATAAGAAGATTGAAAGAAAATCTCTTAGATATCCTCCATACCAGCCGGGTTCAGTACTTAACAAGTTAGTTGATATAGATTATAAAGAAAAGGGAGAGATGACTTATGTTAATGCCTAGTATTTTTGGAGAAAGTTTATTTGATGATTTCTTTACACCGTTCTATTACGATGACAAAGATGAGAAGAAAGCAGAGAAGAAGCTGTATGGACACAGAGCACAGAACCTTCTGAAAACAGATATCAAAGAAACCAAGGAAGGTTATGAACTGATCATTGATGTACCTGGATTTAAGAAAGAGGAAGTTAAAGTGGCTCTGAAAGATGGTTATCTGACCGTCAGTGCAGCCAAAGGTCTTGATGAAGAGCAGGATGACAAGAAGACAGGACGTTACATCAGACGTGAACGTTATGCAGGAGCATGCGAGAGAAGCTTTTATGTAGGTGAAGATGTTACACAGGAAGACATCAAAGGTGAATACAAACACGGTATCCTGAAACTGTTTGTTCCGAAGAAAGAAGCAAAACCGGTTTCCAATGATCCGAAATATATTACCATTGAATAATCAGTAATTGATTTGATCAGATTCCCGTCAGACAATATCTGACCGCTAAAAAGCTCGTGGTGCTGCCCGGAGACTTCGGGCAGTACCCTTAAATATAGATTTGCAGGCAACAGTCGAAAGACTTGTATATAGATTTTTTATCATAAAAGGAGAGATGACTTATGTTAATGCCTAGTATTTTTGGAGAAAACTTATTTGATGATGAGTGGATGAACTTTCCGTTTAACGATGAGTTTTGGGGCAAGAAGAATCCGCTTTATGGTAAACATGCACAGAACATGATGAAAACAGATATCCGTGAAACAGACGGCAGCTATGAACTGGATGTCGATCTTCCGGGATTTAAGAAAGATGAGATTAAGGTTCAGCTGAAAGATGGTTATCTGACACTGGCAGCAGCCAAGGGCCTTGACAAAGATGAGAAAGATAAAGAAGGCAATTACATCAGACGTGAACGTTATGCAGGAACCTTAAGCAGAAGCTTCTATGTTGGTGATGCAGTCAGCGAGGAAGATATCCACGCGAAATATGAAGACGGTATTCTGAAACTTTCCGTTCCGAAGAAAGCACCGAAAGCCGTTGAGAAAAATGGTTACATCGCAATCGAAGGTTAAACCTCCATTGCTTATTCTCCCCCCATATATACATGGCCGGGATCCGAAAGGATCCCGGTTTTTTGTTTTAAAAAGTGAAATGAGGTTTTGGCAGGATTGTTGTATTATATGGCGGTTTCATGTATTGGAAAAAACACATAAAAATGTTAAAGTAACACCATCAGGAAGCGCTCCTAAGGAAAAATAAAAAACAGGAAAATAAACCACATATAAGCAGGAGGGGAAAAATGTCAACACCTTATTTAAAAGATGATGGATGAGGTTCACAGCAAATATGGTTCTATTGACATTCTCGTAAACAACGCAGGCATTACAGTGAGAGAATCGGTCATGGAGATCATGCAGTCCCTCAAGGCAGACGGATGCGAAAAGATGACCACAGTGCAATCGTAAAATACTATGAAAAAGCATCCAAAGTTTCTGTAGAAAGAGATAAATAAAAAGAAAGATTCATTCCTCTATATGTTTTTAACCGCTTCCCGCATATATCATCTTTGTTTGATGTATGCGGGATTTTGTGCTAAGATAATCCCCGGAAAGTGAGTGAATATAAATGAAAAAGAGTTCAACTTTACGGGTGATTTTCTACGTTGTGGGGCTTCTTGTCCTGGCGTTGGGAATCATTCTGAATACGAAATCAGGGCTTGGCGTTTCGCCGATCATCTCGGTATCTTATAGTATTTCTACTATATGGAATTTCAATTTTGGTAACATGACGTTTGTACTGTATACAGTTTTTGTGATTGTGGAAATAATCCTGCATACGATCTGGAATCACAGGGAGGCGGCGAAGGAAAGCGCAGCATTAAAACCGGCGGCAAGGAAATCGCTTCCACTTATCCTTGGAATGGATCTTCTGCAGCTTCCGCTGAGTCTGATCTTTACCAGATTCATGAACCTGTTTTCTGCGTGGATTCCGGCACCATCACATGGATTTGCTTCACAGCTTCTTGTTCTGGCAGGAGGCATTATCTGCACAGGAATCGGAGCGGCAATGTCTCTGAATATGCGCATCATTCCAAATCCAGGCGACGGTATCGTACAGGCGATCGCAGATTTTATCCACAAACCGGTTGGTTTTACTAAGAACTGTTTTGACCTTTTTAACATCTGCATTACAATCAGTGTGGGAATGATCTTTGCACATAAGCTGGTTGGAGTGGGAATCGGAACCGTGGTTGCGGTACTTGGTGTTGGACGTGTGATCGCATTATTTAATCATTTCTTTATGAAGAAGATGACCGAGGCGGCAGGAGTTGAGTATTAAATATGATGGAAGGGAACATCAAAAATATTTCATAAAATAAACCTGAATTATTCACGGCTTTGTCGTGAAAGTGGCTGAAAGCCACATAGTTACTGT
>ERZ827108.3687-NODE-3687-length-12454-cov-3.837245_pt1 | contig 12454 bp, 10 predicted proteins | sample MGYA00519921_ERZ827108 | MGnify/ENA primary metagenome ERZ827108 (study PRJEB31778, sample SAMEA3449258) | human gut metagenome | biome: human gut; feature: human-associated habitat; material: faeces | place: United Kingdom | collected 2010/2012 ... | reverse complement strand
GGAGAATTCAAGGAGATGTTCCCCGATAACGCAGTAGAATATTTTGTCTCCTATTATGATTATTATCAACCGGAAGCTTATGTGCCGTCTTCTGACACTTATATTGCAAAGGATTCGGCAATCAATGATGAGATTGATAAACTGCGTCTTTCAGCCACTTCTTCTTTGAGTGAAAGAAAAGACGTCATTATTGTTTCGAGTGTTTCCTGTATTTATGGAATCGGAAGTCCAAAGGATTATCAGAATATGATTATTTCCCTGCGTCCGGGAATGGAAAAAGACCGGGATGAAGTCGCCCGGGAATTGATTGATATTCAGTATGATCGCAATGACATGGATTTTCACAGGGGAACATTTCGGGTGCGGGGAGATGTGTTGGAAATTTTCCCTGCGGATTATACGGATACAGCGGTAAGAGTAGAATTTTTTGGAGATGAGATTGACCGTATTACAGAAATTAATGTACTGACCGGAGAAATAAAATGCCAGTTAAATCATATCGCAATTTTCCCGGCTTCGCATTATGTCGTTCCGATGGAGCAGATAAAAAAGGCAGCCATTCATATAGAAGAAGAATTAGAAGAACGGGTGACATATTTTAAAAGTGAGGACAAATTATTAGAGGCGCAGAGAATTTCAGAGCGTACAAATTTTGATATGGAAATGTTGAAAGAAACCGGTTTTTGTTCGGGAATTGAAAATTATTCCAGACATTTATCCGGATTAGAGCCGGGACAAGCACCGTATACGCTCATGGATTACTTTGGAGATGACTATTTAATTATCGTAGATGAGTCTCATAAAACGGTTCCACAGATTCGGGGAATGTATGCCGGAGACCGTTCCAGAAAGACAACACTGGTGGATTATGGATTTCGTCTGCCATCGGCACTGGATAATCGTCCGCTTAATTTTGAAGAATTTGAAAGTAAAATTGACCAGATTTTATTTGTATCTGCTACACCGGGGGAGTACGAGGAACAACATGAACTCTTAAGGGCAGAACAGATAATACGTCCGACAGGACTTTTAGATCCGATGGTGGAAGTACGTCCGGTAGAGGGACAGATTGATGATTTGGTTTCTGAAGTGAATAAAGAAGTCGAGAAAGGAAATAAGATACTGATTACCACACTGACGAAACGTATGGCTGAGGAATTGACGGATTATATGAAAGATTTGGGAATCCGTGTGAAATACTTACATTCTGATATTGATACGTTAGAGCGGACACAGATTATCCGTGATATGCGTTTAAATGTATTTGATGTTTTGGTTGGAATCAATCTTTTAAGAGAGGGACTGGATATTCCGGAAATTACATTAGTTGCAATTCTGGATGCAGACAAAGAGGGATTCCTGCGTTCCGAGACCTCACTGATTCAGACAATTGGTCGTGCGGCAAGAAATGTAGAGGGACATGTCATTATGTATGCAGATGTGATGACGGATTCCATGAAGATGGCAATCGATGAGACGATGCGTCGCCGTAGTGTACAGGAGGAATATAATAAAGAACATCATATCACACCGCAGACTGTTAAAAAAGCGGTGCGAGATTTAATCAGTATTTCCAAATCGGTTGCCGAGACAGAAGAAAAATTAGAGAAAGACCCTGAGTCTATGAGCAGAAAAGAATTAGAAAAATTAATTAAAGAAGTCGAGAAGAAGATGCGAAAAGCAGCGGCGGATTTGAATTTCGAGGCAGCAGCAGGGCTTCGTGACAAAATGGTGGAACTGAAGAAAAATCTGGAAGAAATGGATTGATTTTTACTCGAGTAAAAAAAATAAAAAAAATTTCGTAAAGCTCTTGACAAATAAATGGGTCAGTGCTATCTTAAGAGCATAGATGTTAGCACTCCACTACGACGAGTGCTAACAATTAAAAAAGAAGCAGAAAGGAGATTAAAATGGAAAGTGAATTGGATGAGCGAAAACGAAAAATTTTAAAAGCCATAATCCAGACCTACCTTGATACCGGAGAACCGGTTGGTTCAAGAACGATATCAAAATACACAGACCTGAATCTCAGTTCTGCAACCATCCGAAATGAAATGTCAGACCTGGAAGAACTGGGTTACATTCTTCAGCCGCATACATCGGCCGGAAGAATTCCTTCTGATAAAGGATATCGGTTATATGTCGATGAACTGATGAAGGAAAAAGAAAAAGAAGTTTCGGAAATTAAAGATTTGATGATAGAAAAGACCGATAAAATGGAAAAAGTATTACAGCAGGTAGCAAAAGTACTTGCAATAAATACAAATTATGCCACAATGATTTCCGGTCCGACCTATCACAGAAACAAACTTAAATTCATTCAGCTCTCTAAAGTGGGTGACAATCAACTGCTTGCGGTTTTAGTAACCGACAGCAATCTGGTAAAGAATCAGATGATTGATTTACAGGAGCCTATGAGTGATGAAACAGTTTTAAAATTAAATCTGCTTTTAAATACGCAGTTAAATGGTCTTACAATCGAAGAAATCAATCTGAGCATGATAACCCGGATGAAAGAGCAAGCCGGTATCCACAGTGAAGTGGTTGGCAGTGTGATTGATGCGGTAGCTCAGGCGATTGCGGAAGACAAAGATGAGGTTGAAATCTATACAAGCGGTGCGACAAACATTTTCAAGTACCCGGAATTGGCAGATACCTCAAAAGCCAGTGAATTGATTTCAGCATTTGAAGAAAAACATGCGCTTGCGGATTTAGTAAAAGATTCGATGAGTTCAGAAGAAAACACAGGAATTCAGGTTTATATTGGAAATGAAAGTCCGGTACAAACCATGAGAGACTGTAGTGTAGTGACTGCGACTTACGACTTGGGTGAGGGCATGCAGGGAACAATCGGAATCATCGGACCGAAGAGAATGGATTATGAAAATGTAGTAGATAATCTGAAAACGCTGAAAACACAATTAGACCATATATTTAAGAAAACATAGAAAGGCGGAATGGATTCGTGTCAGAAGAAAAAGAATTATATGATGATAAAAACGATGATGTAACAGCCGAGACAGAAACAGAAGAAACCGAAGAAGTTACAGAAGAAAGCTGTGAAGCAGAAGAAAATTCTGAAGAAGCAGAAACAGAAGAAAAATCTGAAGAAAAGAAAGGATTTTTCAAAAAGAAAAAAGATAAAAAAGATGAAAAAATTGAAGAGCTGACTGACCGTGTAAAACGCCAGATGGCAGAATTTGATAATTTCAGAAAACGTACCGAGAAAGAAAAAGCTTCCATGTATGAAATCGGTGCAAGAGAAATCATTGAAAAGATTCTTCCGGTTGTAGATAACTTTGAAAGAGGTCTTGCAGCAGTTCCGGAAGAAGAAAAAGACAGTCCGTTTGCAGACGGAATGACAAAGATTTACAAACAGATGATGACTGTATTTGAAGAAATGGGTGTCAAAGCCATTGATGCAGTCGGAGAAGAATTTAATCCGGATTACCACAACGCAGTAATGCATGTGGAAGATGAAGAAGCCGGAGAGAATGTAGTAGTAGAAGAGTTCCAGAAAGGATATCTCTATAAAGACCATGTCGTAAGACACAGCATGGTAAAAGTAGCAAATTAATCAATTATATCTGATTTTTAAGATCAGATTTCATCTTATAAATTGATAGAAAACTTGGAATTGATATAGGAGGAAAAAATCATGAGCAAGATTATTGGTATTGACTTAGGTACAACAAATAGCTGTGTAGGTGTTATGGAAGGTGGACAGCCAACCGTTATCGCAAATGCGGAAGGCGCAAGAACAACACCATCTGTTGTGGCATTTACAAAAACAGGTGAAAGATTAGTCGGTGAGCCGGCAAAACGTCAGACAGTTACAAATGCTGACAAAACAATCTCTTCTATCAAGAGACACATGGGTACAGATTACAGAGTAACAATTGATGATAAGAAATATTCTCCACAGGAAATTTCCGCAATGATTCTTCAGAAACTGAAAGGTGATGCAGAAAACTACCTTGGTGAAAAAGTAACAGAAGCTGTTATCACAGTTCCGGCATATTTCAATGACGCACAGCGTCAGGCAACAAAAGATGCCGGTAAAATCGCAGGTCTTGATGTAAAACGTATCATCAACGAGCCTACAGCAGCAGCACTTGCTTACGGTCTGGATAACGAAAAAGAACAGAAAATCATGGTATACGACTTAGGTGGTGGTACATTTGATGTTTCCGTTATTGAAATCGGTGACGGTGTTATCGAAGTATTATCTACAGCTGGTGATAACCGCCTTGGTGGTGATGACTTTGACCAGAAGGTTGCAGATTACATGATTTCTGAATTTAAGAAAGCAGAAGGTGTAGACCTTTCCGCAGATAAAATGGCAATGCAGAGAATCAAAGAAGCAGCAGAAAAAGCGAAAAAAGAACTTTCTTCTGCAACAACAACAAATATCAACCTGCCATTCATCAGCATGAATGCAAATGGACCTCTGCACTTCGATATGAACCTGACAAGAGCAAAATTTGATGAATTAACACATGACCTTGTAGAAAGAACAGCAGAACCGGTTCGCCGTGCATTATCTGATGCAGGAATCAATGCTTCTGAATTGGGTCAGGTACTGTTAGTTGGTGGTTCTACACGTATCCCGGCTGTACAGGATAAAGTAAAAGCCTTAACAGGAAAAGAACCAAGCAAGAGCTTAAACCCGGATGAATGTGTTGCACTTGGTGCATCTGTGCAGGGTGGTAAACTTGCCGGAGATGCAGGCGCAGGTGATATCCTTCTTCTGGATGTTACTCCACTGTCACTGTCTATCGAGACAATGGGTGGTATCGCTACAAGACTGATTGAGAGAAATACAACCATTCCTACAAAGAAGAGCCAGATTTTCTCTACAGCAGCAGATAACCAGACAGCAGTAGATATCAACGTAGTTCAGGGTGAAAGACAGTTCGCAAGAGATAACAAATCCCTTGGTCAGTTCCGTCTGGATGGAATCCCGCCAGCAAGAAGAGGTGTTCCGCAGATTGAAGTTACATTCGATATCGATGCAAACGGTATTGTAAATGTTTCCGCAAAAGACCTTGGAACAGGAAAAGAACAGCACATCACAATTACAGCTGGTTCAAATATGTCTGATGATGAAATCGATAAAGCAGTCAGAGAAGCCGCTGAGTTCGAAGCTCAGGATAAAAAACGTAAAGAAGCAGTTGATACAAAGAATGATGCAGACGCTATGGTATTCCAGACAGAAAAAGCAATGGAAGAAGCTGGCGATAAATTAGATGCAAATGATAAAACAGCAGTAGAAGCTGACTTAAATGCATTAAAAGAAATCCTGAATGGCTGTGCAAACACCGATGAGATTACAGATGCCCAGATTGCTGACATCAAAGCAGGTAAAGAAAAACTGATGCAGAGTGCACAGAAACTCTTTGCTAAAATGTATGAAGGTGCACAGGGAGCAGCAGGTGCTCAGGCAGGTCCGGGACCAGAGGCAGGTGCAGGCGCAAATGAAGCTTATGGCGATGATGTAGTTGACGGAGATTACAGAGAAGTATAAAATTGTCAGTAAATAAAAGATATGGGGCATGGGGTGCTGACAGGCGCTCCATGCCTAAATGTGTGTATAGAAAGGATTAAAACCAATGGCGGATAAGAGAGATTATTATGAGGTGCTTGGTGTTGACAGAGGCGCAGATGATTCTACCATAAAAAGTGCATATCGTAAGCTGGCAAAAAAATATCATCCAGACGTAAACCCAGGTGATAAAGAAGCAGAGAAAAAATTTAAAGAAGCTTCCGAAGCTTATGCAGTATTAAGTGATGCAGAAAAGAGAAAACAGTATGACCAGTTTGGACATGCCGCATTTGAAAATGGCGGTGGCGGAGCCGGCGGATATGGTGGCTTCAGCGGATTTGACGGCGCAGATATGGGTGACATTTTTGGAGATATTTTTGGAGATTTATTCGGCGGCGGTGGTCGTAGAAGAGCGAATAATGGTCCAATGAAGGGCGCAAATGTCAGAGCCGGAGTTCGTGTTACATTTGAAGAGGCAGTCTTTGGATGTGAAAAAGAACTGGATTTAAATTTAAAAGAAACCTGTGAAACCTGTCATGGAACAGGTGCAAGACCTGGAACACAGCCGGAGACCTGTCCAAAATGTCATGGAGAAGGTCAGGTTGTCTATACACAGCAGTCTATGTTCGGAATGGTTCGGAATGTTCAGACTTGTCCGGATTGTCAGGGAACCGGTAAAATCATTAAAGATAAATGTACCGATTGTCATGGTACAGGATATGTGTCCAAACATAAGAAGATTCAGGTAAGTATTCCGGCAGGTATTGATAATGGACAGAGTATCCGTATCCGTGATAAAGGTGAACCGGGAACAAACGGAGGACCAAGAGGAGATTTGCTTGTAGAAGTTATGGTAGCTCGTCATCCGATTTTCCAGAGACAGGATATGAATATCTTTTCTACTGCACCAATTACTTATGCACAGGCAGCACTCGGTGGAGAAGTCCGCATCAGTACGGTAGACGGAGACGTTATGTACGATGTCAAACCCGGAACGCAGACTGATACCAAAGTCCGCTTAAAAGGAAAAGGTGTACCGTCCCTTAGAAATAAAAACGTACGTGGTGACCATTATGTTACACTGGTTGTTCAGGTACCAACTAAGTTAAATGAAGAGGCAAAAGAAGCACTTCGTAAATTCGATGCCGCCTGCGGAAATCGTCCAAAAGAAGAAAAAGAAGAAACTCCGGAAAAGAAGAAAAAAGGCGGATGGGAAAAATTCAAAGAAACCATTAAAGAAACATTTGAAGATTAGTAAAAAGAGAAGAAAATTTGTGATTGTTTCACATTTTTTCTTCTCTTTTTTTCGTTGCAATCTAAAAAAATTTCCCTTATAATAGGAATGTTAAATAGATAAAGTGGGAGAGTTTATGAGAAAATGGGCAGCATAGTAGTTCTAAAGCAGATGGTGATGATATTTGCGCTGATTATACTTGGATATTTCATGTATAAAAGGAAGTTTGTATCAGAAATGGTGATGAAGGATTTATCAGCAATTGTTGTAAACATCTGCTGCCCTGCAATGATTCTTGCAAGTGTGTTTCAGGATATGTCAGATATTTCCAGAAAAAATGTAGGGATTGTAACGGGAATTGGTATTGTGTATTATGTTCTGTTGATTGTGTTTGGTTATGCATTTGTAAAGATTTTTCGGGTACAGACGAAGGAAAAAGAAGCATATGTTTTGATGAGCACGTTTGGAAATGTTGGATTTATCGGATTTCCGGTATCACTCGCAATTCTTGGACATAAATCAATTTTGTATGTGGTGATTTTTAATTTCCTGTATAATATTTTTATCTTTACATTTGGGATTGCATTGGTAAGAAAGGGAACAGAAGGCGATAAAAAACAGTCCTGGACAGATATTTTTACACCCGGTTTTGTCTGTTGCATTTTTGCATTTTTGATTTACTGGTTTCAGCTTACCGTTCCGGAGACGCTTCAGAATATCGTAACTTACTGTGGAAATGCCTGTACGTTTCTTTCTATGATGGTAATCGGAGCATCTGTAGTGGGGTTAAATCCGAAAAAAATAATTGAAAATCGAAAGCTTATGCTATTTGAATTATTGCGGTTTCTGGTCTTACCGGTTTTAATTGCAATTTTGTTAAAACCAATTCTTCCAGATTATATTATGCGTGCAACCATTATTTTAATGCTGGCACTTCCAACCGGAAATATGCCGGTTATGTTAGCAGAACAGTATAATAAAGATGCACATACGATATCAGAGGGAATTATCTTGTCGACTGTATTATCGGTAGTGACAATAACGATTGTATTTATGTTTGTATAAGAGAGTATAGATAAAGTATAGATAAAGAAAGGAAAGACATAACTATGAAGTGGAATAAAATTACTTTGGAAATCAGAGAAGAAGTAGAAGATATTGTCATTTCCACCCTTGCAGACATCGGGCTTGAAGGTGCGGAAATTCAGGACAAACAGCCGTTATCCGAACAGGATAAAAAGCAGATGTTTGTAGATATTCTTCCGGATATGCCGGAAGATGATGGGGTTGCATATCTGAATTTTTATCTGGATGAGGATGAAGATGTCAATGCAATGCTTGAAAAAGTAAAGGCAGAATTAGAAGAGTTAAGAATGTTTGTAGACATCGGTTCCGGAATGATTACACTTTCCCAGACTGAAGACAAAGACTGGATTAATAACTGGAAACAGTATTTCAAGCAGTTTTATGTAGATGATATTTTGATTATTCCATCTTGGGAAGAAGTAAAAGAAGAAGATAAAGATCGGATGATTATTCATATTGATCCAGGTACAGCATTTGGAACAGGTATGCATGAGACCACGCAGCTTTGTATCCGTCAGTTAAAGAAATATGTGACAAGCGAGACAGAACTGCTCGATGTCGGAACAGGAAGCGGAATTTTATCGATTGTAGCATTGAAATTAGGAGCAAAACATGCAGTCGGAACAGACCTTGATCCTTGTGCAGTTCCGGCAGTAGAAGAAAATAAAGAGGCAAATGAGATTCCGGTAGAAGCTTTTGACATGATGATTGGAAATATCATTGATGATAAAGAAGTACAGGATAAAGTTGGCTATGAAAAATATGATATCGTAGTTGCTAATATTTTAGCAGATGTATTAGTTCCACTGACTCCGGTTATCTTAAATCAGATGAAAAAAGGTGGAATTTATATTACATCCGGTATCATTGATGACAAAGAAGAAACTGTTGTAAATGCGGTAAAAGCAGCCGGTCTTGAAGTGTTAGAGGTTACACATCAGGGAGAATGGGTGTCTGTTACGGCCAGAAAAAATTAAGGAGCAAAAAATGTATCGTTTTTTTGTAGAACCGTCTCAGGTAGAAGAAACGGTCATTCGCATCTGTGGCAGTGATGTCAATCATATCAAAAATGTACTGCGGATGAAAACCGGAGAGGAAATCCTGATTAGTACCGGAGAGACAATGGAATATACGTGCTACATTGAAGAATTTTTAGAAGATGAAGTTACTGCGCATATCATGTATGCACAGGAAGCAGGATATGAACTTTCTTCTAAAATCTATCTGTTTCAGGGACTTCCAAAGTCAGACAAAATGGAATGGATTATTCAAAAGGCAGTAGAGCTGGGTGTGCATCAGGTGATACCGGTGGCAACTAAGCGAGCAGTTGTGCGTCTGGAGGGAAAAAAAGAGGTAAACAAGCAGCGTAGATGGCAGGCAATTTCGGAAAGTGCGGCAAAGCAGTCCAAACGTATGTATGTGCCGGAAGTCAGTCATGTGATGAGTTTTAAAGAAGCCCTTGCTTATGCAAAAAATCTGGATGTGATTCTTTTACCTTATGAGCGTGCAAAAGGGATGCAGGAGACAAAAGCAATCATAAACAGTATAAAACCAGGTCAGTCGATTGGAATTTTCATAGGACCGGAAGGTGGTTTCGATGAAAAAGAAGTCGAACAGTCAATGGATGAGGGTGCAAAAGCAATCACTCTTGGAAAACGAATTTTACGAACAGAAACAGCGGGATTGACAGTGCTTTCAGTTCTGATGTTTGCTTTGGAGGAATAAAATAAAATGGAAGCATATCTTGATAATTCAGCAACCACACAGTGCTTTGAAGAGGTAAGAGACATTGTAGTAAAAACTATGATGGAAGATTATGGAAATCCGTCTGCAATGCACAAAAAAGGCGTGGAAGCAGAACAGTATGTAAAAGATGCGACAGAAAAAATTGCAAAAACTTTAAAAGTTCAGGAAAAAGAAATTTATTTTACATCAGGCGGAACAGAATCCGATAACTGGGCACTTGTTGGATGCGCTTATGCAAACCGAAGACAGGGAAAACACATTATTTCTACCGTGTTTGAACATGCAGCAGTTTCAGCACCGCTTGCAGCATTAGAAGAACAGGGATTTGAAATAACAAAAATTCCGATTGATGCAAACGGAATTCTTTCGATGGAAAAACTGGAATCTGCAATCCGTCCGGATACAATTTTAGTTTCTACGATGTATGTTAATAATGAAGTAGGAGCAGTTGTTCCGGTGGAAGAGATTGGAAAGCTGGTTCATGAAAAGAATCCGAAAACAATTTATCATGTAGATGCAATTCAAGGTTATGGAAAATTCCGTATCTATCCAAAACGGATGGGAATTGATTTGTTATCTGTAAGCAGTCATAAAATTCATGGACCAAAAGGAGTTGGATTTTTATATGTAAATGAAAAAATAAAAATTCAGCCGATGATTCTTGGCGGTGGACAGCAAAAAGGCATGCGTTCCGGTACAGATAATGTTCCGGGAATTGCAGGGCTTGGAGTGGCAGCGAAGAAGATTTATGAAGATTTCGATGAAAAAATTGAACAGTTAAAAGAAAATAAACTGTATCTTGCAAAGAGACTTCAGGAACTGGACAATGTCTTTATCAATGGTCCAAAACCAGAAGATGGAGCACCTCATATTTTAAATGCAAGCTTTGTCGGAGTCAGAAGTGAGGTTCTGCTTCATACCTTAGAAGAAAAACAGATTTATATCTCAGCGGGAAGTGCCTGCTCCAGCCACAAAAGAGCCGCAAGTGCAACTATGCTTGCGCTTGGAGTCTCAGCAGAACGCAGAGAATCTGCAATCCGTTTCAGTCTAAGCGAGATGACAACAAAAGAGGAACTTGATTATGCGGTAGATGAAATCGCAAAAGTACTTCCGGTGCTTCGGAAATTTGCACGACATTAAGATGTAAAAGAAGTTAATGAGATAAAAAAGAATAAAAGACAATATTATGAAGTGAAAGGAAACGATATGTTCAAAGCATTTTTGATAAAATATGCAGAGATTGCAATTAAAGGAAAAAACAGATATATTTTTGAAGATGCGCTTGTAGACCAGATTCGTCATGTATTAAAAGAAGTAGATGGCGAATTTTCAGTCGTAAAAGAGCGTGGTCGAATTTATGTCTATGCAGACAGTGAATTTGATTATGATGAGACAATAGAGGCATTAAAACGTGTCTTTGGTATCTTTGGAATTTGCCCGACTGTAGTATTAGAGGACAAAGGCTATGAAGAGTTATCCAAAGAAGTGGTTGCTTATGTGAAAGAGATGTACAAGGATGAGCCAAAAACCTTCAAAATGGACGTGCGTCGTGCAAAGAAGAGCTATCCGATGACTTCTATGGAAATGAACGCACAGCTTGGCGGGGATGTACTGGATTCCTGTCCGAATATGAAAGTGGATGTGCATGAACCGGATGTGATGATTCATGTGGAAGTCAGAGATAAGATTTATCTGTATTCTGAAGTAATTCCGGGACCGGGAGGTATGCCGGTTGGAACAAATGGAAAAGCGATGCTGTTATTATCCGGCGGAATCGACAGTCCGGTTGCCGGATACATGATTGCAAAACGTGGTGTTAAGATTGATGCTGTATACTTCCATGCTCCGCCATACACAAGTGAAAGGGCAAAACAGAAAGTCGTAGATTTGGCAAAATTAGTAGCAAAATACAGTGGACCGATTCATCTTCATGTTGTAAACTTTACAGATATCCAGTTGTATATTTACGAAAAATGCCCGCATGAAGAATTAACCATTATCATGCGTCGTTATATGATGAAAATTGCAGAAGAATTTGCAAAAAAAGACGGTTGTCTCGGATTGATTACAGGAGAAAGTATCGGTCAGGTGGCAAGCCAGACAATGCACAGCCTTGCTGCTACAAATGAAGTCTGCACCATGCCGGTATTCCGTCCGGTGATTGGATTTGACAAACAGGAAATTGTAGATGTGGCATTAAAAATCAATACTTATGAGACTTCGATTTTACCGTTTGAAGACTGCTGTACAATCTTTGTTGCGAAACATCCGGTTACAAAACCAAATCTGAAAGTAATTAAACGCTCAGAAGAGAAGTTACAGGATAAGATTGAAGAAATGATGATACAGGCTGTAGAGACAGCAGAGACGATTGTGTGTGAGTAAAATTTGCAATAATAAAATAATAAGAGTCATACAGAATTGTGTGGCTCTTAAGATTTCTTTATTAATGAGTGAAAAGCAGAAATAGAAAAAAGGACTGTTAAAACAGTCCTTGGTTTCTATCATCCATTTTATATTAGTCTACTAAATATGGTTTTAAGACAGTAAGAATATCGTCTAAAGCACCATCAGTTGCATGGATGTTTAAATCAATAGATTTGGATAAATCTAAGCTGAAGATACCCATGATAGATTTTGCATCGATTACGTATCTTCCTGATACTAAATCAAAGTCATAGTCAAATTTTGTGATTTCATTTACAAATGATTTCACTTTGTCGATAGAATTCAGAGAAATTTTAACTGTTTTCATTGGACAAATCCTCCCTTACAATCAGTGTTTTTTGCTTTTTACAAGCATAATGTTACCGTTAATGGGGCAAAAAGTCAATATCTAAAAG
>ERZ827108.3672-NODE-3672-length-12499-cov-9.226535_pt1 | contig 12499 bp, 10 predicted proteins | sample MGYA00519921_ERZ827108 | MGnify/ENA primary metagenome ERZ827108 (study PRJEB31778, sample SAMEA3449258) | human gut metagenome | biome: human gut; feature: human-associated habitat; material: faeces | place: United Kingdom | collected 2010/2012 ... | reverse complement strand
AAGGCAACGCTTGTGCAGATGCTCTCGGAGGTGGATGCGAAATGAAAGCCGTGATTTACGCCCGCTATTCCTCGGACAGCCAGCGAGAGGAATCCATCGAAGGTCAGCTCCGCGAGTGTACGGAGTATGCCGAAAGAAACGGTATCACCGTCCTCCGCAGTTACATCGACAGAGCCTTGTCCGCCAGAACCGCAGACAGACCGGAATTTCAAAATATGATAAAGGACAGCGAGCAAAAGCTGTTTGATGTGGTGCTGATCTGGAAGCTCGACCGCTTTTCCCGCGACCGTTACGACAGCGCCCACTACAAGCGGATTCTGAAAAAGAACGGCGTGAAGGTCGTATCCGTCAAGGAAAATATCTCCGACGGGCCGGAGGGTATCATCCTTGAATCCATGCTGGAGGGCTACGCCGAATATTACTCCGCTGAGCTGTCCGAGAAGATACAGCGCGGACAGAAAGAGAACGCGCTTAAATGCAAAAACAACGGCGGAAATACGCCGCTGGGGTATGTGGTAGGCACAGACGGTGTGCTTGCCGTCGATCCTCTGACCGCCCCGCTGGTAACGGAGATATTCACTCGTTATGACAGCGGCGAGAGCATCAGCGAGATCACGGCTTCGCTGAACGGACGTGGGCTGAAAACGAAAAAGGGCAAGGCGTTCAAAATCGGCGGGGTCAGTCTGATCCTCAAAAACAGGAAGTACATCGGAGAGTACCAGTATGGGAGCGTGATCATCCCCAAAGGAATCCCTGCAATCATTGACGATGACTTGTTTGACCGGGTGCAGCGGCGTATGGCGTTCAACAAAAAAGCCCCCGCCAAAGCCAAAGCGACGGAAGAATATCTGCTGACAACGAAGCTGTTCTGCGGAACTTGCGAACGGCTGATGGCCGGGGAAAGCGGCACCAGCAGCACAAAGGGCGTCAAACATTATTACTACAAATGCGGCGGTGCGAAGCGAAAGCTGGGCTGCAAGCGAAAAGCTGTCAGAAAGCATTGGATCGAACGGGCGGCAGTTCTTGTGACGGTGCAGCGCGTATTGCAGGACGATGAAATCAGCCGCATTGCGGAAGCAATCGTGGCCTTGCAGGAAAAGGAAGATACCTCGCTCCCAGCCATGCGCCAGCAGTTGACTGAATGTGAAAAAGCCATTGACAATATGCTCAACGCCATTCAGATGGGCGTGCTCACCGCCTCCACAAAGGAGCGGCTGGAGAAGCTGGAAATGCAGCGGGAAGAGTTGAAGCTGTCCATATTGCAGGCGCAGATGGCAAGGCCGCGCTACACGAAAGAGCAGGTAGTCAGTTGGATCAGCCGCTTCAAGTATGGCAACGTAGACGACCCGCAGTATCAGAAGCAGATCATCGACACGTTCATCAATTCCATCTATGTGTTTGACGATAAGCTGGTCTTTACCTACAACTTCAAGGACGGAACTGAAACGATCACACTTGCGGAAATTCAGGCGGCCTTCGGTTCGGATTTAACTCAAGTCGCTCCACCAAATAAAAAAGTCCATGCGCAGTCATGGGCTTTTTTGTTTGTATGAAGAGAGAAGGGGACGAGAAGGGAACGGCCGAGCAAAGCGAGGCAAAAAACCATCCGGTGAATGGTTTTTTAGTTCCCCGGGCTGGCGGCGGCACTGCCCCAGTGCCGCCGGACGAGTCCCCTTATCTCCACACGGGATTTCACTTTGAATTTCACTCTCTCAAGGAGGAGACCTTATTTATCGCAACCCCTCAGTCTCACTTCGTTCGACAGCTCCCCGGCCGGGGAGCCTTTTGGGGGACGCTATGTGCCAAGATATACGAGTTAACGCTCTGGTTGGAACAAGGTCGCCTTACTCACTGCCGTTCGCAATTCTCCCTGTTCCTGCCCGTTCTCCGTTTCGCTTACTCGTCCACAGGACGCGCTCAACTCCGAACCTCGCGGAGCGATCGTTTCAATGGGGTTACGGGGTCGCCAGGGGGCCTAAGGGGAGAAATCGAAATCTCCCCTGGCCCCTTGGCAAAAAAAGGTTATAATGTGGCTCTTGGTTCTATGTTTGTTTTAACTCCCTCAGAAAATTCGCTTACAGCGAATTTCCAGCTCCCTCTTAGAGGGAGGAGGATTTTGCGAAGCAAAAGACGGAAGGAGTTGGCTTTCCCCCTCAATTTTCCCCGAATCGTTGACACACGGCGCGGGGGAACTTATAATGCAAAGTGGCGGAAACGCCGCGAAATTATTTATATTATAGAGGTTATTTTAATCATGGCAGAAAACAGGAAGCGGCGCTTTGGCGACAGGAAGGACGGGCGGCTGCTGCGCTCGTTCGATCCGCTGTACAGGGTGTCCAGCTACATAATGGTAAACAGGAACGGTGCATCCAACTTTTTTGTGGATAACGTTGATATCGATGAAATAGAGCGCTATATTCGCCATAAGCGCAGGGACGAGGGCCTTGCGGGGTTCGGCATAATGCATGTGCTGGTGGCGGCATATGTGCGCGCGCTGTCCCAAAGGCCGGCGGTAAACCGCTTTATATCGGGGCAGAAGATTTATGCGCGTAACAATATTGAAATAAACCTGACAGTTAAGCTTGAAATGAAGAAGGAATCTTCAGAAACCGTAATAAAGATCCGCCCCGAGCACGAGGCCACCGCTACGGATATATATAACCTTTTCCAGAAGGAGATAGAGTTTGCCCGCAGCGGCTCGGATTCAAGCATGGACAATACCGCAAGGATACTTAGCCACATTCCCGGCCTGTTCCTCAAATTCGCCGTGTGGTTCCTTAAACTGCTGGACTATTTCGGTTTGCTGCCCAAAAAGCTTACCGATCTAAGCCCCTTCCATGGCAGCATGTTCATAACCAGCATGGGATCGCTTGGCATACCGCCAATATTCCATCATCTGTATGATTTCGGCAACGTGCCTGTGTTCCTCTCCTTCGGCCCAAAGCAGAGAAGGCTTGAAATTCAGCCCGACGGGCAGATAGCCGAAAAGCGCTTCATAAGCTACACCGCCGTTACCGATGAGCGCATCTGCGACGGATTTTACTATTCCACCGCGTTTAAGACTCTCAAGAGCATTATGCGCAACCCCTTCCAGCTGGACGAAAGGCCCAAGGAAGTGTTCTACGACGTGGACTGAGGCACAATATGTCATCAATAGCAAAAGTAAAGGAATACCTTGCCCGCTTCGGCGCGGCGGGCAGGGTAATGGAGCTTGACCATTCAAGCGCAACGGTGGAGCTGGCGGCGCAGGCGCTGGGCGTTGAATGCGCGCGCATAGCCAAGTCGCTCTCTTTCCACATGGGCGAAGGCTGCATGATAATAGTTATGGCAGGGGACGTGAAGGTGGATAACGCCCGCTTTAAGACGCAATTCGGCTTCAAGGCAAAGATGCTCACCGCCGATGAGGCGCTTGCCATGACGGGCCACGCCGTGGGTGGAGTTTGCCCGTTTGCGCTGCCGGAAGGGGTTAAGGTATATCTTGATGAGTCGCTCAAGCGGTTCAAAACCGTTTTCCCCGCCTGCGGCAGCGGCAACAGCGCAATTGAGCTTACCTGCGACGAGCTTGCCGCGTTCACCCCCGGCAGCGAATGGGTGAACGTGACAAAGCTTCCCCACGCTTGACAGGCGGCTAAACTTAACTTACAATAAAACCAATATAACCCGAAGGAGATGAAGGGATGCGCAACTGATTTTCGCATTATAAAAGCGTATTGATTAAACCGTTTGCCGTTCGGCTTAAAACCGGCGGCGCGGGTGGGTGCGTTCTTTTTTGCGGAAATCCTTGCGTATGCTTCGTTCGGCCTTGGGGTATTTTTATATCCCACGGGCCGCCCTGCTCCGCCGCACCCTCCCGCCAAGGCTGATTTTCGGCCGAAGGAAGGAGGATTTTTTATGTCTCAAATTTCCGTAAGCTCATTAACGTTCTGCTATGAGGGCAGCTACGACAATATATTTGAAAACGTTTCCTTTGCAATAGATACGGATTGGAAGCTGGGGTTCGTAGGGCGCAACGGGCGCGGCAAGACCACGTTTTTGAAGCTGCTTATGGGGGAATACGATTACCGCGGAAGCATAGCTTCAAGCGTGGAATTCGATTATTTTCCCTTTGATGTGGCGGAGCCGGACGCGCTTGCAATGGACTGCGTAGCCTCCGTTTGCCACGATGCCGAGGAATGGGAGATACTGCGCGAAACAAACCGCCTGAACGTGGACGCGGGCGCGCTGTACCGCCCGTTTAATACATTGAGCCACGGCGAGCGCACAAAGCTTATGCTTGCGGGCTTGTTCCTCAGGCGCAACCGCTTCCTGCTTATAGACGAGCCGACAAACCATCTTGACGCGGAGGGGCGCGCGCAGGTTGCGGAGTATCTGAACGGGAAGAAGGGCTTCATACTCGTCAGCCACGACCGCGCGTTCCTTGACGGCTGCGTTGACCATATACTTTCCATCAACCGCGCGGACATAACCGTTACAAAGGGCAATTTTTCCCAATGGTGGGAGAATAAGCGGCGGCAGGACGCCTACGAGCAGGGCGAAAACGAAAGGCTTATGGGCGATATACGCCGCCTTTCGGAGGCCGCGCGGCGCACCGCGGCATGGGCGGACAGGGTTGAGGGCGAAAAGATAGGCGATATTCCCGACCGCGACAAATACATAAAGGGCGGCAGGGCATACATAGGCGAGCAATCGCGCAAAATGCAGCAGCGGCGCAAAAACATAGAGCGGCGGCAGCAGAGCGCCATAGAGGAAAAGAAAGCGCTGCTCAGGAACATAGAGCGCAGCGAGGAACTGAAAATACACACACTCGGCACGCAGGCGCAGCGCATAATTGAGGCGCGGGAGCTGAGCCTGAGCTACGGAGAGCGGCGGATATTCGCTAACCTGTCCTTTGAGCTGAGAACGGGCGAAATAATAGCCCTTGCGGGGCGCAACGGCTGCGGCAAATCAAGCATAATAAAGGCCGCGGCAAGGCTTGCCGGCTGCGATATGCACGGCGCGGCGGATGTGCCGTACACGGGGCTTCTGAAGCTGCCAAGCGGCATTACGGCCTCCTATGTGCCGCAGGACACGTCCTTTCTTCGCGGCATGGCGGCGGACTACGCAAGGCGCATGGGCGCGGACATCAGCCTGTTTTTGACCATATTGCGCAAGATGGACTTTCCGCGCGTGCAGTTTGAAAAGGACATGCAAAGCTACTCCGCGGGCCAGCGCAAAAAGGTGCTGCTTGCGGCAAGCCTGTGCCAAGGCGCGCATGTTTTCATATGGGACGAACCGCTCAACTACATAGACCTGCTAAGCCGCATACAGCTTGAGGAGTTGATAAAGAAGAACCGCCCCACGATGCTGATAGTAGAGCACGACTGCGCGTTCATAGAAAATATCGGCGCGGAGGTGGTGGGGATGGGGTAAAGCGGACTTTCGTCCGCAGTGAAATCCTGCTTGCGCAGGGTGAAATTGCGCTGATGCGCAGTGAAATATGGCTTCGCCATGTGAAATACGCCAAAGGCGTGTGAACGGGTGAGGTTGTAAGGAGCACCAAAAGGCTCCCCAGCCGGGGAGCTGGCAATACGCCGTGAGGCGGATTGACTGAGGGGTTGACGTAAACATGCGCAGCCCCGGTTCAACCCCTCCGTCTGCTCGCTTTGCTCGCATCCACCTCCCCTTTCAGGGCAGGCTTAATGTGAGAGTTTGTGCCGCGCACCAAAAGGCTCCCCACACGGGGAGCTGTCGGCGCAGCCGACTGAGGGGTTGCAATAAATAAAAAAGGAACGACCTACATCGTTCCTTTTTGCGTTTTTATTCGTTTACCTTACTTCGTTTTCAGCTCGTATCCGGCGGCGAGTACGGCGTTCTTGGCAAGCACGCGCGTGGGATCGACCGTGGGGAAGTCCAGCTCGAAATCATCGAAGGCTATGGGCAGCTCCGTGCAGCCCAGCACGAATGCGTCCGCGCCGCGCTGCTGCATGGCGCGAAGCGCCGCCTTTATCGGCTCCGTGTCGAAATACTGCTCGTTGTCCGCCTTTATGCCGTCGTAAATCATGCTCATAACAAGCCTCTGCTCCTCCGGCTCCGGCAGCATATAGTCTATGCCGTATTCTTCAAACAGCTTTGCGTATATGCCGGTTTTCACCGTGCCGTCGGTTGCCAGCAGGGCCACCTTTATATGCCCGCGGCTCTTTATTTCCTCCGCGGTAAGGCGCAGCATGTGCAGTATGGGGCATTTGGTGGACGCCTGTATGGCGGGGTAAAAATAGTGCGCCGTGTTGCAGGGCATAAGCAATATGTCCGCGCCCGCGTTCTCAAGCCGCTTCGCCGCCGCCTTCAGCTCGTCCGTGGGATCCGGTCCCAAGCCAAGTATAGCCGCCGTGCGGTCGGGTATGCTGGTATCGGAGTCTATTATAACGTGGATATGCTTTGAATCCGCGTCCGCCTTTGTAAGGTGCGTTATTTTTTCAAACAGATCGGCCGTGGCAAGCGGACCCATGCCGCCTATTATGCCGACCTTTTTATGTTGCGTCTGTTCCATGGTTCTCCCTTATTTAACGTCCTTGGGGTCAACTGCGAAAAGGGACGCCGTGCCGCCGCTGTGCAGGAACAGCACCGTTTCGTTTTCGCCTATTTTGCCCGTGCGGATAAGGTGCATAAGTCCGGCGAATGCCTTACCCGTGTATACGGGGTCAAGTATAAGCCCTTCCTGCTGCGCCATGAGCGTTATGGCCTCAAGCCCTTCCTTGGAAGGCTGCGCATAGCCCGCGCCGTAGTAGCGGAGAATGTCTATATCCTTCGGCTCAACGTGCACGTCCGCGCCCAGTATTTCCGCCGCGCCGTTAACAAGCTCCGCCGTTATTTCTTCAAACGGATCGTCGCACACGGCAACGCCGGTCACCTTGCAGCCGTCGCCGTAAAGCATTGCGCCAAGCACCAGTCCCGCAAGCGTTCCGCCGCTGCCCGCGGTTGAAACTATGTGGTTTATCTTTATGTCCTGCTCAAGGGCTTCGGCAAAAATTTCGCGCGCGCAGTCGACGTAGCCAACCGTGCCGAGCGGCACGCTGCCGCCAACCGGCACAAGGTAAGGATTATGCCCCGCTGCGCGCAGCTCGTCCGCAATGCGGTCCATTTCCTTATATACGTCGTCGTAGCTGTCCGTATCAACAAAGCGCACGTCCGCGCCCAGCAGTTCGTTTATAAGCAGATTGCCAACCCTTCCCTGCACGCCGCGCTGCTTTAGCACAAGTATCGCCTTTATGCCTATTTTGTTGCAGCATGCCGCGGTAAGCATGGCGTGGTTGCTCTGCGCCCCGCCGGTGGTCAGCACGTAGTCCGCGCCCTTTTCCTTTGCATCATAAAGCAGATATTCAAGCTTGCGCACCTTGTTGCCGCCGGTGCTTACGCCGGTCATATCGTCGCGCTTGATATATATATTGCGGCCAAGCACGCGGCTCATGTTGTCAAGCCTGTGCATGGGGGTGGGGAACTGGCCAAGATGCAGTTTATTGGGTCTATTCATGGTTATCTTTCCTCCTTCAGCCTGGGCATGTCAAGAAAATCGAACGTGGCAAAATAATCCTTGTTGGTTTCTGCGCGGCGTATAAGTTGAGTGCTTCCGTCCTCCTTCAGCAGCACCTCCGCGCTTTTAAGCTTGCCGTTGTAGTTATAGCCCATGGAGAAGCCGTGCGCGCCGGTATCGTGAATAACCAGTATGTCGCCTTCGTTTATTTCGGGCAGGGGACGGTCTATTGCAAAGCGGTCGTTGCTTTCGCAAAGGGAGCCGGTAATATCATAAACGTGGTCATGCGGGGCGTTTTCCTTGCCCAGCACCGTAACGTGATGATACGCGCCGTACATTGCCGGGCGCAGCAGGTTTGCGGCGCAGGCGTCGGTACCTATGAAGTGCTTGTGGGTATCCTTGTGGTGTATAACCGTGGTAACAAGGTAGCCCGCGGGGCCGGTCATGTAGCGGCCAAGCTCCGTGAATATGCGCGGGCGCATATCCGTGCCGCCGAACACTTCGTCGTAAACCTCGTGTACCTTTTCGCCCACGAACGCTATGTCCGTTGCGGTATCCTCGGGCCTATAGGGTATGCCTATGCCGCCGGAGAGGTTGATGAACGCTATTTCAACGCCAACTTCCTCGTGCAGTTCCTTTGCAACGGTAAAGAGGAGCTTTGCAAGCGTGGGATAATACATGTTATCCGTGTTGCAGGAGGAAAGGAAGGAGTGCAGACCGAAATGCTTCACGCCCAGCGCCTTGAGCTGCTTAAAGCCTTCGGTAAGCTGTTCGCGGGTGAAGCCGTATTTCGCGTCCGCAGGGTTGCCCATTATGGCGGTGCCGATGCGGAACTCGCCGCCGGGATTGAAGCGGCAGGATATGGTTTCGGGTATGCCGCCGTGCTCCTTAAGGAACTCTATGTGGGTAATGTCGTCCAGATTGATCGTGGCGTTCAGCCTGCGGGCATACTCAAAGTCCTTGGCGGGGGTATCGTTGGAGGAGAACATTATTCCGTCGCCCACAACGCCTATCGCTTCGCAAAGCATAAGCTCGGCATAGCTTGAGCAGTCCATGCCGCAGCCTTCGTCGCGGAGTATGCTCATTATAATGGGGTTGGGGCAGGCCTTAACGGCATAGTATTCCTTGTATCCTTCGTTCCAACTGAAGGCCTGGCGCAGCGCGCGGGCGCGGTGGCGAATGTCCTTCTCGTCATAAATATGGAAAGGAGTCGGGAACTTCTCGATTATCTTTTCCATCTGTGCCTTGTTAAAGGGCAGTTTCTTGTCCGTCACGTGATTTATCCTCCGTTTATGAATCGGGCTTAAATTTCTCTGAGCTCTATGATCTGCTCGCCCTTTGTTACGCTGCTTGCGGATATCGCCGCATCGTCGTATTCAATCTCGCCGCCCTGGTTATCATAGGGGTCGTGGCGCCAGAAGGTTTCCGCGGGGTCGAGCGGGTGCTGGAATTCGCTGTTGGCAACCATTCTGTACGGATCGAGATTGCCGAAATAGTGCTTGCGGCGGGCGGAATTATTGATGCGGTGCGCGCTGCCGCCGAAGGAGGGATCCGCAAACAGCCAGCCGTGGGGGGCAATGTAGAACTGCGCCCAGTCATGGTAGCCGATATCGCCGGGAGCGGAGTAGAAGCCGCTCTGCCATTTTGCGGGTATGCCCGCGCAGCGGCACAGCGTTATGAACAGCAGCGCCTGAACGCCGCAGTCTCCCTTCAGGTTGCGCGCGCAGCCTTCCGCTATGCTTTCAAGGCAGAAGTATTCCGGCATGAAGGAGTACGTTACCCTTGTTGTAACAAAATCATAGAAATTGCGGGCCTTTTCAAGGTTGTTGGCGCAGCCTGCGCTAAGCTCCTTCACAAGCTCCTTTATATACGGCGTGAAAACAATGTGCGGGGACTGCTCCTGCGTATCGAAATCGCTGGGCTGCTCCGCATCGGGGATAAGCTTGTAGGTATCGCAGTAGGGGGCGATATTGTCGTATTCGTATTCAACGAAGAACTCCACGTTTTCATTAAGCTTTTCTTCAAAGTACACGGTGCGTATGGGCGCATCCTCGGGGCAGATGTGCTTAGGCTCATGCGAAAATGCAATAAGCTTTATGTTGCTCTGCTGTATGCACTTGGCGGGTATCGGCAAATGCACCTTGACCACCTTGCCGGGAACGAACGCATCGTCGTTTATGCGGATGGAGGCGCGTATGCGCAGGTGTACGCCGAAGCTGCCGCGCTCACGCATAATGTTCATGGAGCGATCCAGCATGCTTACGGCCTCGGTGGGCTTATCCTCGCCCTGGCTCGTGCCGGTATCCTTAATGTTGGCGCGCGCGGCGTAGTCGGCGTTGACCTTGAGCAGGGTTTGATGGAAGCGCTTGAAATAGCGCCTTTCGCCGTTTATGAATATCCAGCCTATTTTGTTCATATCCTCAAGCGCGTGGAACTCCTCCTCGGTAAAATCGGGAATATCCTTGCGTATGCACGCCATGGCGGTTTCAAACGTGTAAGGATAGTTCCTTGGCAGGCGCAGCATTATTTCGCGCTGCACCCTCATGCAGGCGGCAAGGGGCGCGGTGGTATTGGGGTCGGCAAGGTGCATGTCGATAAGGCGCAGGGCGTTGTCAATATCGCCCACGGCCTTCAGCCTTGCAATATCCTCCGGCAAGCCGATGTCAAGATAGCGGATGTCGTCGTTCTGGTTCATGCTCATAATAATATCCTCCTAAAAAATGCTGCCTACGGCAAGCACGCCGTTGGCAAGATCCTCACGGTAATCGGGATCGCAGGGGCAAAGGCTGTTTATAACCACGCCGTCGCTGCCTGCGCGGCTGGTGGAATGGATATATTTGCCATCGCCAATATACATTGCAACATGACCCTTGAAGAACAGCATATCGCCCTTCTTCATGTCCTTGCGCTCTATTTCGTGTACGCAGAAGCCTTCCTTTATGTCCGCATTGCGGTACATGTCCACGCCGTACATAAGATAGCAGCTGCCGACAAGGCCGGAGCAGTCTATGCCGAGCGGGGTTTTGCCGCCCCAGCGATACTGCGTGCCGAGGTACTGCTTTGCAAGGCTGACAACCGCGTGGCGCAGCTCTTCTTCGCCAAGGGTGGGCTTATCGTAATACGCGCCCAGCTGCAGCGAACGCATATAGCCTTCCGCGCCGCCGTACAGGCGAACATGGGTCCAGCCCGCGCGCACGTTTTCATCTTCTATTTTTTCAACTATCGCGCCGCGGTAAAGGGTTATGAGCACGTTGCCGTTATGCGTGGCCTCGGTATGCACATCGCCGGCCAGCGCCCAAACGCGCAGCAGCTTGGTGTCCTCGCCTTCGCGGCGGGCTATTTCCGCCTTATCGAAAAGCATGTCGTCCTTATGGGCATAGGTTTCGTAACGGTAAGGGGTAACTATTTTGTACCAGCCGCCGTCCAGCTTTTGAGTGCAGGTGATGACGTGGCCGTACCAGCCTTCGTCGTCGGGCTCGGCATCGAATGCGGGTGCGCACACATACAGCGCGCGGGGAGCGATAATGATGGCCTTTTTGTTCATGGGTATCTCCTTCTTTTGCCTTTTGCTGCTAAATAAGCGTGTTTTGGCGAAATTTTTCCGTTAATGGAATATTTAACGGAAAAACCTTTATATATTGTATACTTTTCGGCGCTCTTTAGCAATCAATTTATGCATGGAACGCCTTGGGATTTTAATGCAGATTTATTACAGCAGCTCTGCAAGGCATTCTTTTTCGTGCCCGCGGAAGCCTTTGGTATGCTCGGCATGGGTAAGGCTGCTTATAACGCTCTCCTCAACGCACTCTATCGCCGCGCGGAACATAAGGTCCATATCGTCCTCAAATAGCACGTCCACGGCGATGGGCTTTTTGGGCGAATAGTGCGGTATGCGGTTGGCCGTTGTGAACGCAAGGGCAATTTCGCCGGAGCCGTTGCCGGATATGCTGCCGGTGCGGGCTATGCCGCTTTGCGCCCGGCGGGCAACGCGCTGAAGCTGCCTTGCGGATACGGGGGCGTCGGTAGCTATTATGATTATAACGCTGCCCTTGTCCTGCTGCTCCGCGGCGGCCTTTTCGGCCTCCTTTTTCTGATAAAGCCTTTCGCCCACGCGCTCGCCGCCTATGGTAAGGTCCCTTAGCGTACCGAAGTTGGTAAGCAGCAGCGCGCCCACGGTGTATTTGTTGCCGTAAAGCTCAAATACACGGCTGGCGGAGCCTATGCCGCCCTTGAGCGAATAGCAGCTCATGCCGCTGCCCGCGCCCACTGCGCCTTCCTCAAAATCGTCCGCGGCGTTTGCAAGCGCGTCAAGCGCGTTCTGCTCGGTAACGTGCAGGCCGCGTATGTCGTTAAGATGCCCGTCGTTGCATTCAAAAACCATTGGGTTTACCGTACCCGTGTCGCAGCCTATGTCCGCGTTGCGCTCCAGCATATATTTCACCAGCGCCGTGGCGGCCGTGCCCACGGAAAGGGTGTTGGTCAAAAGCAATGGGGTTTCTATGGTGCCAAGCTCGTTCACCTGCACAAGGCCGATGCTCTTGCCGAAGCCGTTTATAACGTGGCTCGCGGCGGGGCATTTATCGTGGAACATATCGCCCGTATGCGGCAGTATTGCGGTTACGCCCGTGTTTATGCCGCCCTCGTGCCGCGTAACGTGGCCGACCCTTACGCCGGGAACGTCGGTAATCTTATTCAGTTTGCCCTTTTCCATCCTGCCCAGCGTGAAGCCGAAGCTGCTCTGTACACCCATTGTCATTCCTCCAATATGAATATATTTTCTCGCTTTGCACGTTTCGGCAAATTGCGCCGAAACCCGACTTATATTATATACTATTTTTCTCCGCAGCGCCATCGCAATATGAGTGGGAAGGGGAGATGGTGAGGTAGGCAAATTTTGCGGCAAAAAGATTATATAGTAACTCACAGCTGTTTGTTTACGTCAACCCCTCAGTCAAACCTTCGGTTTGCCAGCTCCCCGGCCGGGGAGCCTTT
>ERZ827108.3671-NODE-3671-length-12500-cov-2.725753_pt1 | contig 12500 bp, 10 predicted proteins | sample MGYA00519921_ERZ827108 | MGnify/ENA primary metagenome ERZ827108 (study PRJEB31778, sample SAMEA3449258) | human gut metagenome | biome: human gut; feature: human-associated habitat; material: faeces | place: United Kingdom | collected 2010/2012 ... | reverse complement strand
CATTTTCGCCACCCGGTCCCGTTCCTTCTGGTTGGTGGGCATAAAGCTCCGGGGCCAGGTGGGGGTATACTTGATAAAGGGCCGGGCAAAGGGAATGCCGCTCTCATTGGCATAGCCAATGGCGTGGGGGGTGCCGGAATCGGGCACCCCGCTGACATAATCGATATCCTGGGCCACCCCTTTCTCCCGGTCGGTCTTGGCCAAGCTCACCCCGTTGCGGTTGCGCATGACCTCCACGTTCACGCCCTCATAGTTGGAGTTGGGGTAGCCGTAATAGGTCCACAGAAAGGCGCAGACCTTCATCTCTTTTTCCGCCGGCAGGAGGGTCTCCCAACCACGCTCCGTGATCTTCACCACTTCTGCCGGACCCAGCTCATAGGCGTCATGGTAGCCCATCTTCTGGTAGGCAAAGGACTCAAAGGCCACACAGCAGCCCTCGTCATCCTGTCCCACATGAATGGGCAAACGGCCAAATTTATCCCGGCCAGCGATGAGGCAGTCCGGCGTCATAATTAAGACGGATACCGTCCCCTCCACCATCTCCTGGGCGTAGCGGATTCCCTCGGCAATGGTGGGCCGCTGGCTGATCAAAGTAGCCACCAGCTCATTGGAATTAACCCGTCCGCCGCTCATGGCCTCAAAGTGGCCGTCAGCCTGATCCAGCAGCTGCTGAATCAGCTGATCTTCATTTTTGATGACCCCCATCACGCAGATGGCGTAGGTTCCGTGGACCGAGCGGACCAGCAGAGGCTGCGGGTCCGTGTCGCTGATGCTGCCAATACAGCACTTGCCCACCATTTCCCCCACCGTCCTGTCAAACTTGGTGCGGAAGGGGGCGTTTTCAATGTTATGGATCTCCCGCTGGAATCCCAGTTCCGGGTCCCAGGCAGCCATACCGCCCCGGCGGGTTCCCAAGTGCGAATGATAGTCTGTCCCAAAATAGACATCCAACACCACGTCCCGGCTGGAGATAGCGCCGCAAAAACCACCCATGGTTCATTCCTCCATTTCTGATATGCCCTTAGTTGAATTTTGCCTCAACTCCGGCGTTTTTCTCCAAAACCTTCTGGGATTCCGCAGCCCTGGCCTGACGGATCTTCTCTGCCAGCGCCATATCTGAAACTGCTAAAATCTGGATGGCCAGCAAGGCCGCGTTGGCCGCCCCGTCAATAGCCACGGTGGCCACAGGGATTCCTGTGGGCATCTGCACCGTGGACAGCAGCGCGTCCAGCCCGTCCAAGGTGGAGGATTTGACGGGAATCCCAATCACCGGCAGCGTGGTGTTGGCCGCCAGCGCCCCTGCCAGATGCGCCGCCTTCCCCGCGGCCGCGATGATCGCCCCAAATCCGTTCTCCTGGGCTGTCCGGGCAAACTCCCCTGCTTGGACTGGGGTCCGGTGGGCAGAGTACACGTGGACCTCATAGGGAACCCCGTATTCCTTGAGCTTGTCAATGGCTTTCTCCACAACAGGCAAATCACTGTCGCTGCCCATGATAACGCCTACTTTTTTCATACAAACCATCCTCTCTTTTCCATGATTGATCAGGCCCTCTTTGTTTTTATCCTACGAAAAAAAGGCAGTCCAATTCCCTTTGTGTGAAAATTGAACTGCCCAGACGGTCGGCCGCAACTATGCTTTTTGCTCCCTGTGGTTCTCCCACTTCCGTCAGTCACAAAAAGTTCTTGATTTTACACGTTCGATTATACTATAACCACGCTGGTTTCGCAAGCGATAGATTGTAAAGGTTTGCGCATTTTCCCCTTTCTCCTCTGTACAATCTTTCTTCTCCAAGAATCAAAGAATCCCATGGAACACCTTCCTGTTCCATGGGATTCTTGTTTCCAATTTATTTCGGTTCTTCCAGAGATTTTCCCTTGGCAAAATACTCCTTGGTACATTTGACCACCACGCCGGACAAAAGGGCCAGCGCAATCAGGTTGGGCAGAGCCATCAGCCCGTTCAGCGTGTCGGCAATATTCCAAACCAACTCCAAATCAACTGTGGCACCTACCACAATCATTAGGACATAGATGACCTGATAGGGTCTGATGGCCTTAGACCCGAAGATGAACTCACAGCAACGCGAGCCATAAAGCGCCCACCCCAGGATCGTAGAAAAGGCAAAGAGCGCCAGTGCCACTGCAATCACCAATGCGCCGCCTTTCTGGGTGAACAGGGTACCCAGCGCCTCAGACACCAGAGAAATTTCGCCTGTCACACCATAATTCAAATCAATCCCCGAGCAGAGCAGCGTCAAACCGGTAAGGCTGCAGATGATGATCGTATCCATAAAGACTTCAAAAATGCCATAGAGCGCCTGCTTGACAGGTTCCCGCTCAGACGTGGTGGCATGGGCCATGGGCGCAGTACCCAAACCGGCCTCATTGGAGAAAATCCCCCGTTTCATCCCCCAGCTGATGACCAGGAACATGGAGCCCACAGCACCGCCTGTCACACCATTGGGTGTAAAAGCCCCCACAAAAATGTCGTGAAATACTGTGGGCAGGCTGGAGGCATTGTAAAGAATGATCGCCAGGCACGCTAAAATATAGACCACCGCCATACAAGGCACCAGCTTCTCCGTCACCGCACCCAGACGCTTTACTCCACCAAAGAGGACCACTGCCGCCAAGATCGCCAGCACAATGCCCAACACCAGGTTCAGGGTGGCTTCTCCACTGAAATCAGGATTAAACGCCAGAACTGCTGTGTGAATGGAACCCACAATATTGCCCGCCTGAATGGCATTGCCCGTGCCCAGCGCAGCCAGTGCAGCAAAAACACAGAAGATGATGCCCAGCCATTTCCAGTTCTTCCCCAAGCCGTTCTTAATGTAATACATGGGGCCGCCTACCCAGTCTCCGTACTTGTTCCGCTCCCGGAACTTCACCGCCAGAAGCCCCTCGGAATACTTGGTGGCCATACCAATCAGGGCTGTCACCCACAGCCAAAACAGTGTACCCGGTCCGCCCAAGGTAACCGCCGTGGTGATTCCGGCGATGTTTCCGGTGCCAACCGTACCGGCCAACGCCGTCGAAACCGCCTGAAACGGGGTGATCTCCCCCTCCCCCGCATGGGTCCTTTTGAAAATCTTCCCAATGGTATTCTTCATGGCGTAGCCGAATTTCCGGAACTGCAGCCCCTTATTCCGTACGGTCATGAGAATACCGACGCCAATGAGCAGAATCAGCATGGGGGCCCCCCATACAAAGCTGTTCACCGCGCCGTTGATTTGTGCAATCAATTCCATACGCTTCTCCCTTTTTCGTTTTTGACGGATTGCCGGCTGTTTCCCCTCAATTTGTAAATTTTTGCCAAGCTCCCGTCTTTTTCAAATTGCGAAAGTAGTATACTATATCAGCATTTCTTTCTACAATCCACAAATTGTAGCGTTTTTTTTCGATTTTCGACATCTCGTCTGTGCAAGATGTTTCAAAACAGCATGCAAATTAGGACGATTCCCCCTATCATGCGCTCCCTCCCAAGTCCCAGAAAATTTCCATCTAAAAAATCCGCAGGACAACTATGTTGTCCTGCGGATCGAAATTCTTTCCTCTAAAAAAGATTACTTATTTACTTTTTCAGAAAAGTGCCGTTTGGTTTCCCGGACCACAACACCGGACAGGCCAACCAACGCAATCAGGTTGGGGATTGCCATCAGGCCGTTCAGGGTGTCAGCGATACTCCAAGCCAGGCTCAGTTCCATCGTCGCGCCGACGAAGATGATCACCAAGAAGATGATCTGATAGGGCTTAATCGCCTTAGAGCCAAAGAGGAATTCGCAGCACCGGGTGCCATACAGCGCCCAGCTCAGGATGGTGGAGAACGCAAACAGCGCCAGACCCACAGCGATGATAATTGCGCCGCCCTTCTGGGTGAAGACAGATCCCAACGCCTGGGCGTTCAACGCAGTGGTTCCTTCCGTACCAATGTTCAGATTCAGCGCACCGCCCTCGGCCGCACACAGAATGGTCAGGCCGGACAGAGAGCAGATCACGATGGTGTCCATGAACACTTCAAAAATGCCATACAGGCCCTGCTTTACAGGATCGGTCTCAGAGGTTGCCGCATGAGCCATAGGCGCAGAACCAAGGCCGGCCTCGTTGGAGAACACGCCGCGTTTCACGCCCCAAGTGATAACCAGAATAACAGAACCTACTGCACCGCCTGTCACGCCTTCAGGGGAGAAAGCGCCGGTGAAAATTTTGGAAAACACAGCAGGCAGATAGGCTCCATAGTACACCAGCACGATCACGCATGCCACAATGTATACCACAGCCATGAAGGGAACCAGCTTCTCCGTCACCGCGCCCAGACGCTTAATGCCGCCGAACAGAACGATTGCGGTCAGCACCACCAGAATCAGACCCAGCACCACATTCACTGTGGACTGTCCACTGAAATCAGGGTTAAAGGAAAGGATTACGGTGTTGACAGAGTCGGTGATATTGCCCACCTGAACCGCGTTACCGATGCCAAAGGCGGCCAGAGCGGCAAAGATACAGAAGATAGCACCCAGCCACTTCCAATTTTTGCCCAAACCGTTCTTGATGTAGTACATCGGGCCGCCTACCCAGTCGCCATACTTATTCTTTTCCCGGAACTTCACCGCCAGAAGAACCTCGGAATATTTGGTGGCCATACCAATCAGAGCTGTAATCCACAGCCAAAAGATGGTGCCAGGGCCGCCCAAGGTGACCGCGGTGGTGATACCCGCAATGTTACCGGTGCCCACCGTGCCGGCCAGCGCCGTACTCATCGCCTGGAAGGGAGTAATTTCGCCTTCTTTTGCTTCCCCCTTCTTAAAGATTTTACCAATGGTGTTCTTCATGGCATAGCCGAACTTCCGGAACTGGACGCCTCTGTTGCGGATGGTCAGCAAAATGCCGCCGCCCACCAGAAGGACCAGCATGGGGACGCCCCAGACAAAGCCATTGATTGCACTGTTAATACTTGCGATCAATTCCATGCAAATCTCTCCTTTTCTCAATTCTCTTCGCTCGAACTGCAAATGTCCGCCTCTGAGATCACAAAACGGAGTGCCGCAAGACCGCAGCACTCCGTTCAAAAGTTCCATTCAAATAGGGCTCTTTACTTCGTTTTTTGCACTGTAAATTCGTCCTATGAGTCTGTCCTTTTGCCTGAGAGTCTTGGTCTTGCCCCTTCGGCCCCTGCAATACGCAGATGTCTCCAGATTGCCATCCATCCGCGGCACCGGTTCCCTCCCTTCTCCTTACCATTTTATTTCCAGGAGTGGAAATGGATACCAGCCACCGAAGAATTCATCTGACGGGATTCACTTTGCAAGATTCATTTTAATCTTGTTTTGCCAAAAAAGCAAGCCTTAATCAATTCTTAATTTAATTTTCTCTTCTCAGACCCGAAAATTTGTTGTTTTCAACTGAAACTAATCAAAGTGTCAAAGCATGTTTTATAGAAACCGCCTGCCTCACTTTGTCAACAATTCCCTCTGTTGTCAAGGAATACGCCTCCAGAACTTTTTGTGCCGCGCCGGAACGTCCAAATTCATCCGCCACACCGTGACGGACAACAGGAACCGGGCATGCAGACGAAAGATATTCCGCCACCGCGCTGCCCAAGCCCCCAATCACGTTGGCTTCCTCTGTCGTTACAACACAGCCGGTCTCCCGTGCTGCTGTCAAAAGGATCTCTGTATCCAGGGGCTTCAGCGTATGCATGTCGATGACCCGAACGGAGATTCCCTCTCCTGCCAGCTGTTCCGCCGCCTGCAGGGCCATCTGCACCATCATACCCACAGCTACCACGGTAACATCCTGTCCGTCCCGGAGCAACGCCCCCTTGCCAATGGCAAACTGGTATCCCTCCACACGATCTGTCACCGTCTCCACTGCCAGGCGTCCCAAACGCATATAGGCCGGTCCTTCATAAGCCAAAAGCGCCCGGACCGCCTCCCGCATCTCATAGCCGTCGCAGGGGCACAAAACCGTCATATTGGGAATGGCACGCATAATGGCCAGATCCTCAATGCACTGATGGGTTGCCCCGTCCTCTCCAACAGACAATCCGCCATGGGAACCCACCACTTTCACATTCAGGCCAGGATACGCCACACTGTTGCGCACCTGTTCCCAAGCCCGTCCAGCGGCAAACATCGCGAAGGAATTGACGAAGGGTTTCTTTCCACAGGTGGCCAGTCCAGCAGCCACCCCCACCATATTGGCCTCCGCGATCCCCATATCAAAAAAACGGTCAGGGTGGGCTGCGGCAAACTCTTTGGTCATTGTGGAGCCAGACAGGTCAGCATCCAAAACCACCAGATTCGGCTCCTGATCCGCCAGTTCCACCAGTGCCTTGCCATAAGCGGCACGGGTCGCAATTTTCTCTGCCATCTTACTTCCCCTCCTTTTCCGCCAAGGCAGCGGCCAGCTCCTGCCGCGCCTGCTGATACTGTTCCGCGTTGGGGGCCTTGCCATGCCATCCAGCCTGGTTCTCCATAAAGGAAACCCCCTTGCCTTTGATCGTTTTGGCCAAAATCATAGTCGGCGCTCCGGTGAGCGTTTTCGCCTGTGCAAACGCCGCCGTTAACCCAGCCAGATCATGGCCGTCCACGGAAAGGACATGCCAGCCAAATGCTTTCAGCTTCTGATCCAGCGGCTCTGTGGGCATAACATCCGCTGTCTTTCCATCAATCTGCAGACCATTGACATCAATGACCGCGCAGAGGTTGTCCAATCTGTATTTGGCTGCGCTGAGGAAAGCTTCCCAAACCTGTCCTTCCTCCACCTCTCCATCTCCTAAAACTGTATAAACCCGATACGCTTTCTTGTCCATCTTCCCGGCCAGCGCCATGCCAACTGCCGCGGAAATCCCCTGCCCCAGAGAACCCGTGGACATATCTACTCCTTTGACATGGTTCATCTCCGCGTGCCCGGACAGATGGCCCTCCACGCTGCGGAATAGCGCCAAATCCTCCTCGGGAAAATACCCTTTCTGCGCCAAGATTGGGTAAAGCGCAGGTGTGCAATGCCCTTTAGACAAAACAAAGCGATCCCGATCCGGGTCCGCAGGGTTCTTGGGATCTACATTCATTACCTCAAAATAGAGAACCGTCAGGATGTCCATGGCAGAAAAAGAACCCCCCAGGTGCCCCGACGCACAATGGTACACCATGTCCAACCCCAGAAGCCGTCCCTTCGCCGCAACGGTCTCCAGCGTGCGTATTTCTGTTTTCATATCGTTGCCTCCTCCAACAAGCCACAGGAATCTACAATCAGTTACAGTGTAACACGGAAATTTTCTTTGGTCAATTCTCTTTCTCGCCTTGCAATTTTTGTTTGTTTCCTTTATAATGTTTTTCGTTCCTCTCCTTCACACGAGGTAGCTTTGGTTCCTATCCGGGTGTAGCGCAGTTGGTAGCGCGCCTGCTTTGGGAGCAGGATGCCGGGAGTTCGAGTCTCCCCACTCGGACCACGGGTAAGTCTGTATAGGACTTACCCGTTTTTTAATTTTTTGTAAAAGGAAAGTTCAAAATCCCTATCATTCCCAGGTTCCAAGAAAGGCCCGGAGACTTTGATAATCTTTTGCTGATCGGTTTTGAAAAAAACATGTGGAGGATCAGAATCACCTGGACCGCATGGTCCACTTCTTCCTATACGACTATCGCTTTGAGCGGGTGTGGAAGAATCCGGACAACGACATTGAAAAACTGTCCCGCCACCGTGCGGTGCTTTCGCCAGATTTCAGTATGTACCTGGAGATGGCGTCTGTCATGCAGCTTTACAACGTATTTCGCAATCGCTGGTGCGGCGCTTACTGGGCATCCAAAGGGATTCGCGTGATTCCTACCGTCAACTGGGGCGATGAATCCACATTTGATTTCTGCTTTGAGGGGATTGAAAAAGGAAGCGTTGTTGCCGTCTCCACTTATATGGCCTCAGAGCACGACAACCGCTGCGACCAGAAAGAATGGTTCATGGCAGGCTACAACGAAATGCTGCGGCATATTGAGCCGGAAAAAATCATCTGTTACAATACACCGTTTCCCGAAATGCAGGGCAATCTCATCTATGTCGATTACGAACGCAGTTCTTGGCGGTATCTAAACTACGAGCGTTCATTCCCAAAAGAAGAGTTGGATGCGTTCAAAATGGATGGTGCACCAATCGGGAATCGTGATACAATAGAACCGTACCTGATTGGAAAAGGCGGAGGCAGCGCATACGGCGGAGCGTGGAAACCGTCTAAGCCGGATGATGGACGTTTTATAGGTGAACCCGGCAGTATCAACCACACAACAGATCGTAACGGGAATTTAAGAGAAACTAAAATCGGTGCAGACGGAAGGGCAGTCAAGGAGCGGCACTACTCAGATCACGGCAGTCCCAAACAACACTCTATTCCTCACGACCATACCATTTCATGGGAAGGAAACCGACCAAACTGGGGCAAAGCAGAAAACTATTGGGATGGAGATATTCCTGATTTCAAGTCATATTGGAGGTATGATATGTCCTATCACATTTTAAAATCTCAAAATTCACTGGAAGATAACCGTTTTAAATCGATCAGCGATTTCAAGTGGTGTATGAAATGTGGTGGAGAAGTAGAAATCGAATGGAACGGCATTCATTATGGCATTATCCGATATGGGACAGATGATAAAATCACAATCTATGTTTGGAATCGTCCTGAAACGGAATGCTGCTTTGACACCGCTGATGATGCGTTGGAGTATATGGTTGGTTCAGACCGCTTGCGTGATGTGATTACACGTGTTACAGTTTTGGATCGTACAATTTGAGATAAGAACCTCTTGCTGCGCTAAAACCATTGATATGACTGGATCTTTCCAAGTCCTATAATTACACTCGGACCACTTTTTACTGAAAAACCGCCTATTTAGGTGGTTTTTCTGCGTTTTCCCCTGCAGTTTGTCATTATGATTCCCTTGAGGTTGCTTTAAGGATTATGCGCGAAAGATATATAGATAGAAAATAATGGAACAATATCAGTATCTCGCCTATTATAAAACAGTAGAATTGGATGGATTTTATTCCTCTCAATATTGTAAGTGGATATCGTGGTTCAGTTGCCGCGGGAAGAAATTTCTGGGAAGGCAAACACCAAAACAATTCCCACATCCCGGTATCTGATGCGATTGTGGCGCTATACCAGGATGAAACAGCCAGAATTACCAGCGTATTTCTAACTACAAAGCGCCTGGATGATTTCGGTATCACGAAGCACGAGACATTGACCCTAGTTTTGCGGGTGCCCACCAGCCACGCCCCAGCTACCGTCAACTCCATCCTGGCCGCCGTCAATGGTTTCTTTCGCTTCATGGGTTGGAAGGACATCGCTGTAAAGCTGTTGAAGATACAAAAGGCCCTCTTCTGCGATGAACGCCGGGAGCTGACTCGCGCGGAGTATGCCCGGCTGGTCAGCGCAGCTCAGAAGGTGGGCAATGAGCGGCTGTCCCTGGTCATGCAGACCATCTGCGCCACTGGTACCCGCGTGTCCGAGCTGCGCTTTATCACCGTTGAGGCCGTGACTACGGGGCGGGCCGAGATCTGCAACAAGGGCAAACGCCGCACGGTCTTCCTCCCGGGCCGGCTACGCCGGCTGCTGCGGAAATACCTTCAGAAGCAAAAAAAGACCGCCGGAGCGGTATTCACCACCCGGACGGGCAGGCCGTTGGACCGGTCAAATATCTGGCGGGATATGAAAGCCCTCTGCGAGAGCGCGGACGCGGAACCAGGCAAGGTATTCCCCCTCATTTATTCGCAAGGACCTACTACTCTTTGGAAAAAGACCTGTCCCGGATGGCGGACATTCTGGGCCATTCCAGCGTGAACACCACCCGTATCTATACCATGGAGAGTGGCGGCGTCCATCAGCGGCAGTTGGAGCGCATGGGGCTGATTATCACATAGTTCTCCTTCTAAGGAAGCAAACCCAGCGTAATGGCGCTCTCCTCCAGTCATTTTTCCAAAACTATCCTTTCTGCACAGCGGAAGAGGTGCTGCGCGCTGCCCACACCGGAAGGCCGGCCTTTGAAGCGCAATTTCTGCTCACCGAAGAGCAGCTCGGATCTTTCTGGGCCTCTCTGCTGCCCAAGCTGCCACGCTATGAGGCATGCAAACCCTGGCCCAACTGGCTTTTTCAGACGGTGGATGGCCTAAGCCAGATCGCATGCTTTTTTTCCGGCGAGGGCAGCCCGGCCCAGTTGGATGCCCTTCAGAACGCCTTGAATTCCCATTGGCGCGCTTATCCCATTCTCCAGCCAGATCGCGCTGCGCTGGAGGCCGCAGTCCGTCGGTGGGATTTCTCAGAAAATGAGTGGATCTGCCGCGACCTGTTGATTGCCGCCTTTCCTGACACAGTCGGCCGCTGGACGGTAGAGGAACTTTTGAAGATGGACACCATGGAACTTTTGCTCGAGACTGGCGAGCAAGATCCCAACACCGCCATTCAGATGATGAAATTGCTGCTGGACACAGCAGAGGAACACCTCCAGGAAACGGAGGCCGCTGAACAACTGCTCGGAAACGATCTATATGATTTCTGTCAGAATGAAAGCATTCAGCCCAAGCTCCTGGCGCAGCTCAAGCAGGACGACCGCTTGGCACGGCAGCTATTTCAAAGTGCTTACGCAGACAGCCCTCAGGAAGAATTGATTGCAGCATGTGACCGGTTGGGAGAGCAGACGCTGAAAGCGCATCTTCAGACGCTCTTAGACCAAAATCCTTTTTGCTGAAGGGGCATTGTCTTGCCCCTTTGTCCCTGCCTCTCTGCACTTCACGAAGATGAACCATATCAGAGGAAAAACAGGAGTATTTATGAAAGAATCTGCACTGCGTGATTTGATCGCACAGAAAATTTCTCAATTAAAACCGGGATTGACCTTGCTTCAAAAAGAGCAGTATATCCCGGGTGAGCACGGCACGAAGAGCTTCATCGACCTATATGCCAGGGATGAGAAGGGGCGCCATGTTCTGATTGAATTGAAACGCAGCAATACCGCTGCGCGGCAAGCACTCCATGAAGTCAGCAAATATGTAGAACAAGTCAAGCAGCACTTTGGCGCAAAGGATTCCGAGATATTCGCGATCATTGCTTCCACCGAATGGGGAGAGCTGCTTCTCCCCTTTTCTCGTTTTTGTGAGGACGCCGGTTTTTCCATCGAAAAAATACAGATTGACGTAACGGAGGATCATTCTGACTGTCAGGCCCGCCCTATATCGCCTCTTGCAACCATCCGGGGGCGGCTCATCGCACCATGGCATCACATCTATTGGTACACGGACAAAGATGCCCTTCAAAGAGGGATTGCTGCCATTGAAGGGGCGTACAGCGCGAAGGGAATTGACGACTATGTGATCGTTTCCTTTTACCTGCCGGATCCCTCTCCCCCGGAAGAGCGACGTGCCGCCCTGCTGTCTGAGGTTGCAAATATGCTGAAGGTTCCACAGGCGTCGCTGTTCGCCTCGCTTGCCAGCTTCTCCCCTCCAACCTATGAGTACATGGCATACGCCGCTGTCCAAATGCTCCCGGACGAAACATGCCTGCAGATCATTTCCTGTGACGAAGCTCTTTTCGAGGAAGCACAGAACGCCATTCTCCTCATGCCCAAGGGACCGGCGTTGACGTTCTCGCAGCTCATAAAAAAATATTACCATGGCAGTCTTGCCGCCCTGCTTGAAACCGTGACCTGGGGCGGCAGGGACGAGCGGGACAGCTATCTTGTCGAAGATCTTGGCGCCCAGTATCAGTCCTACCGATTTGATATTTTACACGGCACCGCCACTGGGTTTTTTACCCTCCAAGACGCCAAATGGCGCCCTTGCGGCCCAGTTGCTCTGCCTGTATTGTTCCAAATATATGCCGAGAAAAACCAATCACTTGTCCGAGAGATCCTTGAAACAATAAAGCCGCACGATCGAGGGACTTTTTTCGAATGCCATCCTGCAAACCCATAAAAACTTTTGACAACCGCCTGGAAATGGACTATTGTCAAGATAGCTCTCTTGAAATCCACTCCGCCCTGAACACCAGCTCCCTTTGCCGTGCGGGGCAACTCAATGGAGGAACAATATCATGCAGACTGCAACTGACCTGAGAAACCTGCTGGCCAGAATCGACCGGAAGGGCTACCCGGCCTACAAAGACACCAAAGGCGCATACCAATTCCCGGACTATGTGCTGTCCATCGACCATGTACAGGGGGACCCCTTTGCCGCCCCCTCCAAAGTCAGTATTCACGTGAGGGGAAGCGCTGCGGCTTTTCCTCCGTCCCTCTACCGAACTCCTGTTCAGCGGATCGCGCTTCAGGATGCGCTGACCCGTCGGTTCGCCCGGCAGGCGGAAGCCGTGTCCTTCCGGGCCAAGGGCTCGGGACACAGCGGGCAGATCTCGGTCAGCCGCTGCGGGCAGGAGGTCTTGGAGCGAACCGCCTGCTGTCTGGACCCCACGCACGGTGATCTCTGCCTGCGCCTGGAGGTGGGGTTCCCCGCCCAGG
>ERZ827108.3663-NODE-3663-length-12525-cov-6.326464_pt1 | contig 12525 bp, 13 predicted proteins | sample MGYA00519921_ERZ827108 | MGnify/ENA primary metagenome ERZ827108 (study PRJEB31778, sample SAMEA3449258) | human gut metagenome | biome: human gut; feature: human-associated habitat; material: faeces | place: United Kingdom | collected 2010/2012 ... | reverse complement strand
GCGTTCCGCCCATCCCAACATGCAGTTCTGGTCTCCGGCAAATAAATTTGCCTGCGCCCAGCTCTGCATGTTGCTGGTGTACAGAACTGGTAACGCAAAAATGCCGACGCACTCTGTCCACAGTTTCTGTGCCCAGACGGTCGGCTTCCTCAAGACCCATACTCCCTGTGGTTCCCCACTTCCGTCAGTCATATGAGCATTTACACCATAACATTGTTTTCGTGAAAAATCAACTGTTTTTTACAACAGCCGATATCTGCACAGACATGCCAGGATCTCCTGCTTTCGCACCATCGCCGACGAACCGGCGCTGTAGTTTTTTGGAGTGATACTTAGGATTCCTTCCGCATCCAGTTTTTTCGCTATTTCTTCTGCCAGCGCATCCGGCGTCTTTCTTCCATCCGCAGCTCTAGTCAATATGTACTGAATGATATAGCCAAGAGCTGCGGTCTGACTCTCATCTGCCACCTGCTCCAGATAGCGCAGATCGATCTCAGATTTATCGATACTTAAGGAATCCCAGCCGTGAACGCGGATCTTTTCAATCTCCTTTTTCCTGACTGGTTTGCGCAGCCATCTGGCAGCGTCTGCCTTTTCTTCTTTGAGTTCCTGTGCAAGCGCGTGTGCTTTTTCAGTCACATCACAAATCCGGTAGCAGTCCATCTGCAGAACCGTATCCGCCACGGATAAATAATCGCCGGAACTTCCCGCTACCAGAATCGTCGATACTCCAAGATCCTGATACAGGCTTCGAATTTTCCGGATAAACGGTGTGATCGGTTCCTTCTCATCCGATACCAGCTGTGCCATCCGGCCGTCTCTCACCATAAAATTCGTGGCCGAGGTATCCTCGTCGATCAGAAGTACTGTACTGCCTGCAGCCAGTGCTTCCACCGTATTTGCTGCCTGAGAGGTACTGCCGCTGGCATTCTCCGTCGTAAAATCTGCCGTATCCGCATTTGTCGGCAGATGATTGATAAACATCGATATATTTTCTTCGTGTATACTGCGTCCTTCCTCAGCGCGGAGCTTGAATGCTGTCTCATCGGTAATCACATATTCTCTTCCGTCCCCCGCGATATGGTTGTAGACACCACGTTCCAGCGCTTTGAGCAGCGTAGACTTTCCATGGAATCCACCGCCCGCGATCACGGTGATCCCGCGGCGGATGCCCATTCCCCGCAGCATCCCGCCATGCGGAAGCTGCAGCGTCACTGCAAGACTTTCCGGACTCTCAAACGGAACCGCTCCCTCCATTTTTTTCTGTGAAATTCCACTCTCCCTTGGAAGGATGGCCCCGTCTGCCACGAATGCCGCCAGTCCAAGCCGCGGTAACTCCTGCCGGATAAAGCGCTGATCATCCGCCAGATACGCTGCCTTCTTTAATTCCTCCAGCAACTGTGGTTTTGCACGGAAGGTACGCTCTGCCACTTCTGGCAGCACATCAAATAAAAGTGTTTCCAGCTCTCCCGCCGCGATCGTTCTTCCAAAGGCAGGGAAGCCGACCTCTATTCTTGCTTCGGCTACAGTCGATGTAATGTGCATCGCGCTCCGCTCCAGAATTTCCTGTCCCGCGCGGCATGCTGTGACCATTCCGCTCTTTCCTGAGCCGCGCCGCTGCCCCTTTACAACACTGCCGATACTTCGGTGCAGTCTCCGAAGCAGTGTATCTTCTATCGCTATCTTTCGATGTTTTTCTCTAAACAGCTCATCCGGTATGTTTTTTTGATTTTTGTATACAATCCGTACCCTGGACGGCGTTGCAAACGGATCCCCCTGCACATGGTCAATGCACAGCCGATACGCACCAAACTCATATTCTCCTTCCAGAATCTTGTATGACTTATATCCCTTATGATCGATCTGGCGTAGCTGGCGCCGGAGTTCTTCACTTGATTTCATGGTCTGACTTCCTTTTCTTATATTTTGTCTTTCTGTTTGTTCTCTGCTGTTTCGAATTCAGGACGGTTTGTCAGAATGCAAATGGCAAAGATATCTGACGCAGACCTTCGCGGCCTGCATCCAGCTTCTTCATTTTATCACACCCTCTTCTAATTAGGAACTACCTGTTTTCTGGCTATCTCTTTCTTTTTATTTTTTCGTGGCTTTATCACTGTATTCTTACATAGACATTTTCCTGATTTTATTTGCTATTCTTCTCACTTTTCTCTACTCTTTTATTTTTCCCCCGCAATCTGCATCTCATTTCTATTACGCTGCATTGGTCTTTCTTTTATCTTACGCTTATCATTTTTCATCCTTTCCCCCACCGCATATAAAAATGAAACAGGCTTCCAAGCGTCTTCCCAATTGCCAGAAAGATAACGATCCAGCTTGTTCCCTTTGTGATTCCAAGCCTTCTGCAGTACACCGGAAACACATTTACGATCTCCGCCAGTGCCATAATCCAGCCGCCCACAAACGTTCCCATAAACACTCCGGCGATCACCAGCACCCAGCTGCCAAACGGAAGGCTTACCTCATAGACAGTCAGAATCGTGCCGACCACTGTGCCGAACAGAATTGCATTCTCCCCCGCACGGATATGGGCAGCTGTATGTGAAATACCGATAAAACGCGTGATGATGCCAAGGCCGACCATAAGTGCCACCACGCCGCCTGCCACAATAAAGCCCGATGAAAATCCTGTCACTGCCGCTAATGTCTCACCCATTTTTCTTCTCCGTTTCTGTCTCTTCCTGCAAACTATTTTCCTGCTATTTCTTTTTACTCTTCTTTGTTCTTTTTTCCTCCTGCTTTATTTTTCTTTTCCCTCTTCTGTTTCGCCTTCTCCTTTTGTCTTTCACTTCTTCCTTTTTCTGTTATCCTTACGCCCTTCCGCTTTTCCATCTTTTTTTCTCTTCATTTCTCTTCATTTCCTTCGCTTCAGCACTGCCGCTCATTCCGATTCCCTGACTCGATAATCGTCGTATCGATCTCATCCTCATACGTGCGCATCTCGACTTCAAGCGGAGTCGGGTCCGTTCCTCCTTTTTTCTTTGCAAAATGATGGAAAAAAATCAGGATTCCAAGCCCAACACCGATTGAGTAAGACAGTTCGAGTATCGTGAATCCGTTTGATTTTTTTCCTGTAAATGTTTCGTAAAGCTGTGAAAATAGCGTTGTCACACCGATATCATTGTTGAATGCCATAATTGAAAAGGCCGCGCCAAAAAATGAAAGGATACAGACGGCCGCCGTTTTTCCCAAGCTCAGGATTTCCGGCAGCTTCTCCGGCTTTTCCACAGTAATGATAAAGTCCGCCTCTCCGAGATTATTGATTTCCAGAGAAGGGAACTCTTTTTCGATTGTCTCAATCACATCGATGATATTGAATACGTATCGTCCCGGTCCTTTCATGATCTCAGTCGGCAGCCGGAGCGTTTTTACTTTATTCTCAATCGACTTTGATGCACAGCTCAGCACTGCGATATCCTTCAGATGAACCTGCTTGTTTTTTACCTGCACATTTTTATCTATTTTTAAATACAGTGTGTCCGCCATCTTCATTTTTCCTTCCCTGTTTTCGCTGCATACTTTTCTGTGATATCTCTTTGCTGCTCATCCTGCTGTACACTCACATTTTCAGGCTCCGCTGCTTTCCTTGTTGCCTCTTCCGTCCCACTCTCCATCTCCTCCTGCCATCCTTTGCCAGCCGTTCCAAGATCAATGATCAGATTTCTGCTCCCCGCCAGTACTGCATTGTCCTGCGGATCTTCCACATTCTTCGAAAAATACCAGGCCACGCCTGCACAAACGATCAGGGCTGCCAGAAAAATGATATAGCGCTTTAATGATTCTTTTTCCATTTGTCATGCTCCATTCTCTTTTTCTGGTAGTATTTCCGAATCTACGCAAAAAATCCCCCGGAAGTTTCTCTTTTTGGAAACTTTCGGGGGATTTTGGTATCAGCTTTGATTATTACGGACTATCTCCGCGATTCCAATGGCCGTTTACCATTTGCTTTTCCGCACTTAATTCGAACCGTTTTATTTTACAGTTACTGTTACAGTTGCGGATGCTCCGCTTCCTGCTGTCACATAGATGCGGCAGGTTCCTTTTCCAACTGCAGTGACAGTTCCATCCTTTGAAACGGTTGCCACTTTGCTGCTGCTTGACTTATATACAAGCTCTGCTGTATGAGTCAGGAGCGTGCGGTTTGCATCTGCCGCAACGACTTTTGCTCCCAGGTTCTTTGACTCACCCACCTGAAGTGCTACGCTTGTCTCGCTTACGGTTACGCTCTTTGCATTCGTAAACTTGCTGCTTGCCGTAATGCTGTGAACGGTGTTGGAGGTCTTGGTAACAGTCTCTGTTCCGTTTACAATCCGATAAGCCTTTACGCAGTAGCGGTATGCTTTGCCAGCCTTCAGGCCGCTGTGATTCCAGGACTGTGTATCCGCAGAAACTGTCTTGATCAGCTTCATTGCAGCTCCACACTCACCGCCATAGATGCGGTATCCATCTGCGCTCGGAATCTTATTCCAGGAAAGCAGATTGTTGGTTTTGCCTGCCGTTGCTTTCATCTGAAGCAGTGTGGTGTCTCTTACAGTTACCTTGCAGGTCGCTGTTACCTTTTTATTGGACTTTGAGGTGCAGGTAATCGTAACGGTACCAAGTCCTGTGGCTGTGATGGTGCCGTCTGCAGATACCTTTGCAATCTTCGGATCAGATGAAGTCCAGGTCACCGCTGTTACACCGACCTTTGTCGCTTTCAAGGTTGCAGTCTTGCCATACTGAAGATTCATTGCTGTCTTTGACAGGGTGATCTTCGGGATAATGCAGGTTCTCACTGCTGATTTCTTGATTGCCTTCTTCTCTCCGTTTACGGTTGCATAAGCCTCTGTATAGTAACGATATTTCTTGCCTGCGCTAAGTGAGGTATCGGTCCATTCCGTCTCGCCAGCCTCTGCTGTCGCTGCAACTTCATAGCTTCCGTTTCCAACTTCCAGCCTGTAAATCTGATAACTCTCAGCGCTCGGAACCTCGTTCCATGTAACTTTTACGCCTGTTTCGGAAATGACGGATACTGCTGCTGCAAGCACGGTGCTGTCCTCTACAGTTACTTCACACGTTGCCTTTACATTCTCGTCTGCCTTATCTGCACAGGTTACAACTGCGGTGCCAAGTCCGACTGCGGTGATGGTTCCATCCTCTGCTACGGTTACAACAGAGTCATCGGAGGATGTCCATGTTGTCTCTTTTACGTTAATCAACTCTGCGGTCAGTGTCTCCTGTGCGCCGAACTCAAGGGTAAGCGTTTCCTTACTCAAAGTAACAGAAGAAACTTTCTTCTTTGCTACCAGATAGAAACTGTTGTACGGGCTCTGTACGCCGCCCTGCATGAACGTGTTGTCCAGTCCGAAGACGCTCTGGTTTGTACCCGCATTTCTTGCGATTCCGACGATTTCCCAGCCTTCCTCTACTGTGAAGCCTGATACGTCTGCTGCCTTTACGACATCGTTGTATTTTACCTGATGGCTTGTGTACTTGCTGTGCTCAGTCTTGTTCTGGCACGTTACAGTCACCGTCTTCTTGCTTGACTCGTCTACTCGGTAGCCTTTTTCCAGACTGGGATCCATGTACTCTACGTATACGTTGATCTCCGTGTCTTCCTGTGGGCCGACCATTGCGGATTTCCATACTGCGTACAGTGTTTTGCTCTGATTCTCTTCCTTTACCGCAATGCGGATTTCATCGCCTGCCGCATATTTTACTTCCGCTGCATCTGCGCTCTCTGCCCAGCCCTGGAAGATGTAGCCCGGTCTTACCGGCTTGCTGCCGGTTACTTTAAATACGGCTACTCCGTTTGCCGTAGTCTCTTCCTGTACTGCCGGTACGGATGTTACATTCTCTCCGTTCCCGTCATATTTCAGGCTGTAGGTGTACTGCTTCTTTGCCACCAGATAGAAGCTGTTGTACGGGCTCTGTACGCCGCCCTGCATGAACGTGTTGTCCAGTCCGAAGACGCTCTGGTTTGTACCCGCATTTCTTGCGATTCCGACGATTTCCCAGCCTTCCTCTACTGTGAAGCCTGATACGTCTGCTGCCTTTACGACATCGTTGTATTTTACCTGATGGCTTGTGTACTTGCTGTGCTCAGTCTTGTTCTGGCACGTTACAGTCACCGTCTTCTTGCTTGACTCGTCTACTCGGTAGCCTTTTTCCAGACTGGGATCCATGTACTCTACGTATACGTTGATCTCCGTGTCTTCCTGCGGGCCTACCATTGCAGATTTCCATACCGCATACAAAGTCTTTGTCTGGTTCTCCTCGCTTACTGCGATACGTATTTCATCGCCTGCCGCATATTTTACTTCCGCTGCATCTGCGTTCTCTGCCCAGCCCTGGAAGATGTAGCCCGGTCTTACCGGCTTGCTGTCGGTTACCTTAAATGCAGCACTTCCGTCTGCATTCGTATCTGTCTGTGCTGCCGGTACAGAAGTTACGCCAGTTCCATTTCCGTCATAATTCAGGGTATAGGTATAAGATGTGCTCTGTTCCTCATACACTGCATAAATCATCAGATATTTGTTGCCAAGCTCGCTGACATCTGCTGTCACCGCTGCTCCGGCAGCAAACTGAAGCTCTGTCTGAATCTCATTATTTTCTCCGATACGGCCGACTCTCCAGCCCTTGAATACATATTTCTTCCCATTGACTGTCACATCTGGTGTACTGGATGCATCCGGCATGGAAATTGTCGCCACTGCATCATCTGAAGTCATCGTTTTCGTACCGAGCTTTGTGTTACGTTTCTGTGCTTCATTCCAGGTATAAATCTGATATTTAAATGTATACTGCTTCTCCGCCTGTACAGACGGTTCCTCTGTTTCTGCCGCCTGTGTCTGAGGGGTTTCTGTCTCTGGTTCCTCGGTCTGTACTGCTTCCGTTTCCGGTGCCTCAGTCTCTGGTTCCTCAGTTACCGGTGTCTCCGTCTCTGGTGCTTCCGTCACCAGTGTTTCCGTTTCCGGCGCTTCAGTTGCCTGCGCTTCCGTCTGCGCTGACTCTGTTACCGGTGTTTCCGTCTCTGATATCTCTGCCTGCGGCGCTTCTGTTGCCGCTTCAGTACTCTGAACCACTTCCTGTTCTGTCTCTTCTGCCAGTGCAATAAAACCCGGCTGTACTGCCATGCTGACAGAAAGCATCAGCGCCAGACACTTCTTTACGCAATCTCGATTACGCATGTTGGTTTGCCCTCCCTTATGTTAGTTAGCTTATACTAATCTTCTAATAAACTACAACGCATGGGAAAAATTGTCAAGAAATTTACCCTGATCTTTTCTGACTATTTTTCTCATTTTTGTTTTTGCTCAAACATTTTGTTTTTTATCTTCTATTAGAAACATTCAAAAGCCACTCCTGATACAAGCAAGTACCCTGCTTATTGCTCCTCGTACTTGAGGCAGGGGACTTTCCTGACTCGGTTAAAACAGCTCCCATTCTTTGTCGAATAACACTTGCATTTCCTGTCTCAGGCTCCTATAATGAAAGCTACGGGTATGGAATTGCCCTGTTTTTTTGACCATTTTTGCATTCTATACAAGTTGTTTCGCCGATTCTCTTTTCAGGCAAATCACACGTGCTTTTATACACTTTGGTCATGATTCAATGCTTCGAGTTCCGCATCCGCTGATTATTTCTACAGGGAGTTTTCATTATGAACAGTACCGATAAAATGAATTACCGCGAAGGACTCCGTGACGGCGTTCCGATCGCACTTGGCTACCTCGCCGTTGCCTTCACCCTTGGCATTGCCGCCAGGAATTTTGGCATTCATGCGTTTCCGGCTACAATCATGAGTCTCACAAATTTTACCTCTGCCGGAGAATTTGCCGCACTCGGCATCATCAGTGCCGGCGCACCTTATCTCGAAATGGTATTTTCCCAGGCCATCATCAACCTGCGCTATCTGTTGATGTCCTGTTCGCTTTCCCAGAAATTGCCAGCCGATACTCCAATGTTTCACCGTTTCTGGACCGGTTTTTTTATCACTGATGAAATTTTTGGAGTTTCGTCTTCCCGTGAAGGAAAGCTGAATCCGTTCTATACGTATGGCACCGCAAGCATCGCCGTTCCCGGCTGGGCACTCGGTACCTGTCTCGGTGTCATTCTCGGGACCGCGCTGCCTCCGCGGATCACACGCGCACTCAGCGTCGCACTGTATGGAATGTTCCTTGCCGTGATCATTCCACCCGCCCGGAAAAACCGCGTGATTGCAGTTCTTGTAATCGTCTCGATGCTGGCCAGCAGCCTGTTCTCTTATCTGCCGCTGCTCTCCGGCATCTCATCCGGTATGCGTGTCATCATCCTGACGGTGATCCTTTCAGGCCTTGCCGCCGTCTTATTCCCGATCAAGGAGGATTCTGAAGATGCGGAATAATATCTTTCTTTATATTGCAATCATGGTAGGCGTCACCACGCTGATCCGTGTTCTCCCGCTCACATTGATCCGGAAGGAAATCAAAAACAGAACACTCCGTTCGTTCCTCTATTATATTCCTTACGTGACACTGGCGGTCATGACCTTCCCGGCCATCCTCGATGCGACCGGAAGCCCAATCTCCGCATGGGCAGCGCTTGCCGTAGCCATTGCCGCTGCGTGGATGGGGAAAAGCCTGTTTTTTGTGTCGTCGGCAGCGTGTATTGTGGTGTTTGCGCTGGAACTGTTTTTATGCTGAGAAATAAAAAATTTATATCTGTTTCGTAGCTTATTTCATGGAAAAAGCGAGCCGGATTTTCTTCCGACTCGCTTTTCCTGTTATGTTATCAAATATTTCTACCGTCTGTTACTTCCAATCCAGAATCGCTATATTCGCGAACCCCGCCATTGCCGCTATGTTTCTTTTGGCAATTCATTGTTCTATCCATTCGCCTATTCATGAATTTTTTGAAAACTATATTACCTGATTCTTCCCAACTTCACTCCGCTGCTTTCCCCAGATACCGCTCCAGTCCCTCCGGCTCGTCCACATAAATCCGTTTCACGACTCCTTCCGAATCGACTGTAATCTGCCCGTTAATGTCAAACAGTTCAATTGTATCCGTGTTGTACTCTTCTTTTTCCAGCAGCACCATGTAATCATACACCGTTCCGTCGCCAAAAACTTCCACTCCGCCCTCTTCCAGAGAGACCTCTTTCGCTTTTACCGAAACGATCCAGTCACCGCACATCCGGTCATATTTCAGTGGAATCCGCTGACTGGCCATCTCTTCGATGCAGGCCTGCTCTGTATAAGGAACAAACGCATTATAATATGCTGTCACCGCACCCTGTAATCCTTGCTCATCTGCGCTTTCTATATCTCCCAGGAGTGTGCGGCGGTCATCCTTATTAAAAGAGAAAAATTCTTTCAGAAATGATTCTGCGTTCTGCTCCGCGATGCTTCGCATCTGTTCTGTCTCCACCCCGCCAGGCCTTTCCGCCGGATTCTCCACTGCCTGCTCTGCGCCTGACATTTCCATGTTCTCCACTCCGGTCAGACAGGCTGCCAGTATCAAAATTACTGCCATTCCATGCATCAAAATCATACTGCGCACACCTGTCCTTTCCTTTTTACCGGAACGTCTTATCCCGGTTATATTTCGTATTTTTTACCAGCGAATATGTCTTATAATTTTTAAAATAGCGGTTACAAAAACTTATAAATGCAGATTTACTTACTTTTTTATAGTTTTTGTAGCTCGTACCGGTATAGTACTCGTCTTTCCAGCTATGTGCTTCATAGGCGTAACGTGTCTCTTTCAGCTTTCCTCTTGAGATCGTAAAAAGTTTTCCCCAGGCTCCGCCAACACGATTCACCCAGCCTGATGCATACAGACTTTTCTGCCCTGCAACATACATGAAACTCGGATTCGTGGTCGAAACGCCCATCGACTGATAGCTTCCCAGCAGCTTCAGCTTGTTATTCGCTACGGTATAAACGTTATAATTTCCTATCACTCCGCTTACTCCCGTCAGCACAACAAGTTCCGGTACACCGCTTTTATCCACATTCAGGACATAGTAACTGTCATACTCCGTATGCCTTCCAAGGAAGCTCTTATAAAGGATCTTATAGCGGGCACGAACAGTAACTTTGCATCGATACGTCTTTGCCCCGAGCTTCGCTGTAATGACTGCCGTTCCGGCTTTTTTTGCTGTAACCTTTCCCGTCGTACGGCCAACCGTTGCCACCTTTGTATTACTGCTGGTCCAAACCGGTTTTCTCGTTGTACCGTTCAAGCGCAGCGTTAGAGTCTGCTTTGGTGACAGTGTCGCAGCAGTCTTACTGATTCGGATCGCTGCTGCCTGCATATCATTTCCGGAATCTCCGGCTGCCTGTGCATCGATCCTCCTTCCTGCGATTCCCGGAATGAAAAATGCCAGTAATAGCAGATAAATCGCAAGTCTTTTTAATTTTTCTCTCATTTTCTCTCCTCTAACTGACTCTATTTTTTAATTTACAAGAACATAAGTGAAGCAGTTATTCTCTTATATGCAAGTAACAAAGCAGATCTCGCATATCCGCTTAGTCAATCTGGCATATACACTCGATCACAGCTCCGTTTTTGCTGTTTCGAAACTTCATCGTAAGTGTTCTAAAAAACTCACCAGCCGGCATTCTTCCTGCAAATAATGTGACGGAATTTAAGCCTCTCTCACTTGTGAGCATACGGTTTCTTCCCTCTGCCATATAGTAGGCGGATATGATTTTCCAACCGGATGCTGCTTTTATGGAAATCTGTCCGTTGCTCTGCGTCTTTGGCTGCTTTACAGATACCCAATGTCCTTTTGCAAATTTTCCCGCAAGGTTCGTGGTAGTACCGTTTTTGATTCCGCTGATGGTCAGGCTGGAAAGTGGCTTTGTGTACGGCAGCACTCTTACGGTTGACGTGTATGTTTTATTTCCTGATTTGAACGAAATCTTTGACGTTCCTGGCCTGGTGAAACTCAGTTCAACCGTATAACCATTCTTATACTGTATTCCCGAAGTCGGCAGTTTTCCAAACTGATCTTCCTCTGTGGTCACCTGCGACTGACTCAGCCCACTGACTTTAGCCACAGCCGGATTGCTGCTTTTTATAGATGATTTCGCCAGTTTCTGTTTAAACGGCAGACCGCTGATGGTCAGTTGTCCCTGTCCTTCGCCGCCCTTTTCATTTAAGTAATAATACTGTGTTTTAGGATACAGCGGCTCAGCTCCCGCAGTGACAGAAAATATCAGTGCAAAGAGGCATCCAATAAAAAGCAGGCCTGTCATTCGTCTCCACAGCTTCTTCATTTTGCTTTCCTCCTTCTTCTGTTTTATTTAATTGTATACAGGCAGTCAATGCTTCCAAAATTCGCATTATTTCTCATCGCGATGCGAAGCTTTGCATTTGATCCGATCGGAAAATATCCAAGTGTAAAGGTATCCGAAGTTGTCTCTTCCGCAATGGAATAATTCAGTCCTCGCTTCGGATTCTCATACGATACGTGTGTAATCGTCCAGCCCGGCGCCGCTTTCAGTGTCAGAACCGCTTTTTTCTGCGTGCTGCTCATCTTTACCGTCGCATAATTTTTATTCTTTAAAAGCCCGGTCAGATTTGAATTTGTTCCGCTCTTTACGCCCGAGAGCTTTACCACCGACAGCGGGTTCTTATAGGACAGCACTTTTACTGTTGAGGTACACATTTTCTTTCCTGACTGAAATGTCACTTTTGTCGTGCCAGGCTTTTTCAGTGTCAGACCGATCAGATATTCACGGCTTCCGCCTCCGAACGTCTCTGATCGCAGGTATTTCAGGGCTGCAACAGAAGGCGCACTGCTTTTTAAAGATGTGCGGACGATCGATGGTGTGCCGCTTCCATCCTCAAAAGCACCAATTATTCCGGTTCCCTTCGCATACTTTCCTGTGCCTTCCAGATAAAAAGTGCAGGTGCGGTCGTAATTAAGGCTTGCCGCCGCAGAAGTACCAACCATCAGGCAGAGCAGCAGGGCTGTCAATAGCAGGTAACTCAGTTTTTTGTGGATTTTTCTCATTCTCTTCTCCTTTCCTGTTCCAAATTTCAGTTTGAAAAAACTCCGTTGTCTTTTATACTTTTGAGTATACACGAAAGTTATCGAAATAGCAACCACATATTTGCCGCAGCGTAGATTTTGAACAAAAAAAAGACACCGAATCACTTCGATGTCTTACTTATGTACCTTCAAAACCACATACAGTCTGTTTCAAATATCATATTCCGATTTATTTAACCCTAACCTTGCTTCGAATTTACGAAAGCCGGATATCTCGAAAACTCCGTTTTCTCGATACCTTTGCTCCGCAAAGCTATGCATCCAGTCATCCGTGTCCCGGACCACTTTGTGCTCCGTTCCACTCCTTCCTGTCTGCATCCGCCTTTCTCCGCGTTTGGATAAGCTTGCGACCGATTAGTAACAGTCAGCTCCATACATTACTGTACTTCCACCTCTGTCCTATCTACCTCGTGTTCTTCAAGGGGTCTTGGGATATCTCATCTTGAGGGGGGCTTCACGCTTAGATGCCTTCAGCGTTTATC
>ERZ827108.3662-NODE-3662-length-12528-cov-4.173094_pt1 | contig 12528 bp, 6 predicted proteins | sample MGYA00519921_ERZ827108 | MGnify/ENA primary metagenome ERZ827108 (study PRJEB31778, sample SAMEA3449258) | human gut metagenome | biome: human gut; feature: human-associated habitat; material: faeces | place: United Kingdom | collected 2010/2012 ... | reverse complement strand
CGCCTCCGGAGACGTTGCCCCTTGAGGGGACTTACACAGACAATCTTACAGACCCGCTATTCGAACCCTATATGGCAGGAAACGCCAGAATGGGGCCCGTTTTTCCTTCGCGCTCAATTGCGACTACGACAAACGGATTAAGAAAGCCCAGGTCAAAGATTTAAGCAGCCGGCCATGGAGACTCAGAATCGAGCTTTTCTTCCTTATTTCTCATGCAGTGAGGCCCCCTTCTGGCATTTTGCGCCAGGAGGTCCTGAAATCGCTGCACTGCATGCGGGCGCACCGTGCTGCACGAGCTTCCGCGCAGCGCGCAAGTTGCGCCTAAAGGCAAAACGTCTCTTATTCCAGGTCTTGCACGAATGGCGAAAACGAATTCCTAAAGCCCGCGCAATAGCGCATGCGGCATCGTCAAGCAAATCCGCCGAAGAAACCTGACCATTGGTCACCGTGATTACCGAGAAGCCCATCGCTTGCAACGCGTTGCGTCGCTCGGCATCGCTCGAAATGCCAGCCGCGGAAGTATGGAACGCATCGCTATCATATTCGACATCGAGGCGGGCGCTCTGCCAAAACAGGTCGAGTACGAAGAACTTTCGAGACGTGCACTTGCGACCCTCGCCAACCACATCGACCCGATAGTTCATCATCGGCAGCGGCAAGCCGTAACCACCCAACGTTTGCTTGGCGCAGAGCAGAGCGACAAGCTCCGACTCGGCGGGCGACGCCGATTTATCAACCGAAAAACCGAGCGCCTTTTTCGCTTTCGCATTTCCGGGATACGATACGGCCGAAGACGCAAACGATAAAAGAGACGCAACGCTTGAAACGGGTTTCGCAGAGACGAAATCAAAGCCATCGGGCTTCATTGAATACAACCCGCACAGTTCGCACGCAACAAGCGCAAGAGCTTCTACCGATAAGGAGCGAGCAAGCTGGAGAAACAGCGCCTCGGGCGACAGCACGAACGTCTTTTCGTCGATGCGCATCGCTTTTCCCGCGAAACACGCATCGCAAATATCGTGGCACACAACCCCGGGTCTGTTCCTTTTGCCATTTCGCGCCGAAATCGCAATGTGAATCGGTTGCTGGAACGGTAAAAACACTTCGCTCGTCCATGGCTCGTCGAGCAAAGACGCGATTTCGCTCCGGTTCGTTTTTGCGGGCAGCGCAATGCGAGCCGCGCGAGGCTTCGGGCGAAACCCGCAGCGCACGGCCCTCCAGTATTGGAGCGCGCTTATATGTGCAAGGCAAATAGTCATACGGAAGACTCTAGCGCGAAAACCTTGTCGAATTCTTGTCTGGAAGCCGCGAGATTCATGCCCTAAAACTGCAGAATCCATGCTCGAAAGCCGCGATTTTCATGTTTGAAAGCAACGTTTTTCATGCCCGAATAGCACGAAAGCCATTTCCAAACACCGCGAAAATCATGCTCGATAGCTGCAGGATTCACGCAGAAACTCAAAACCCGAGCGTTGTCGACCCCCACGGAATCACACGCAGATGCCGCCTCGCTCCCGCGAATCCGCGACTCGGCAGCGCCGCACCACCAGCCATCATCGTCGCGCTCCGGGCAGCGGCGCTATGGCGCCGGGCAACAACCCCTCATCACTAAGCGGCACCGTTGGCCAATGGATCGCATTGCCAGCTATCGAGCGGCGTCGCTGCGATAGTGTGAGCCGCAGCTTTCTTTGCGCGCGAGCATGGCCGCAACGGTCGCGCTTGCGGTTTCGAGCTGTAAGCGAATCCTCATAGTGGCAGCAATCGACGCGGCATCGGAACACGGCGAAGATGAAGGCGCGAGCCCCGACGCAGACATAAGCTCAGAAGCAGGCTCAGATTCAGACCCAAACGAGGCCGCAGGCGCATAAGCCGCTTCCCCAACGCGTTCCTGAAGAGCGGAAATCGCATTTGCAGCCGCCTTAAGCCCGTCGGCATCGCGGGAAATCATGCAATGCGTCGACATCGTTTCGCGCAATTCGCGAAGCGCCGCGCCGCTTGCAGAATATGCGCGTTCCTCGACTTCAAACGAAACCGACCCACAGCGCGATCGGAAACGAGAGTCTCCTGCGCAACGGCCGTTGCGGGAATCGCTTTTGGTCGCGATCCCTTCCGCATCGGAATCTCTGCAGCTTCCCACATCGAGCCCGCAACCCGAAGCCAGTGTGCCCACGCTTGCGAAACCGAGGGTTTCGCTGCGCGCATTCGCGCCCCCGCCTGCGCACTCGCCCACAAAGTCCCTCGCGAATTTCGCCGCAGCAACGCCCGCGCGGCGGCCAAAAACCAACGCATTCGCACTCGCGAGGCCGCCGATTCTATCGGCGCCGTGCATGCCGCCCGTGCATTCGCCGGCCGCGAACAGGCCCGGCACGCCGCACGAGCCATGCTCGTCAATCGCGATGCCGCCGTTCGACGCGTGCGCATACGGAGCGATGCGCGCAGGGGCGCTCGCCGAAACGCCGCATTCCCGCTCGAGCCATTCGGAAAACGTGCGCACGAATTCCGGCGAGCCATCACCCACGTCGCACGCGATTTCCATGCCCCCATCGCCGCACGCCTCCATGGCGAAATCGAGCGGCGCACCGGCTCGCTCGCACGAAAACGGCCCATGCTCGCTGCGAGCCTCAAGAACATCACGCGCAATCGGCTCGCCCGACGCGTCCCAGGCACGCGCGAACCGAAACGCCTTCTCGTTGAACACGATGTTGCGCCGCGGCGCCACGAGCCCCGGCATGATTTGCATGAATTCCAAATTCACCAAGCGAGCGCCGCAGCGCGCGGCAATCGCCTGAACCGTCGCGGAATTGCCCAAAGCAGAAAGGCTGCGCTTGTAAAGCCCGGCCACGCCGCCGCCCGCAAGCACGATTGCCCCACACGACACCGCGCGAAAGCGTTTGACCGAACGGTCGAAGAACAGCACGCCGCGCGCACATCCACCATCCATGGCGATATCGAGCAGCTCGCACCCGTCGAAGCGAACAACTCCCCCTTCGCAAAGAGCCCGGCCGAAACCGCGCTGCATCGAAGCACGTTCAAGGCCACGCCACATACGCAGCGAATGGTCGAAGCAGGGAATGTATTGCGGCTCATCGGGATTCGCGGGTCGCTTCAAAGAAACGCCCATCGCTTCAAGCGCGGCGATAGCCTCGGGAATGCCCCGCACGAACGAGTCGACGAGCGCCGCATTGGCAGCGCCGCGACCGACGTGCAGAATCGCCTCGACCATATCGTCGATATCGGCCGCGTCGCGAGGCCCGACAAGCCCCAAGCCCCACGTACCTGGATAGAAGCTCGAGCCGGAAAAGACGCCCGACGCACTCGCGAGGCACACCGAAGCGCCAGCGCGCGCCGCCTCGATCGCCGCGCAGCATCCGGCAATGCCGCCGCCAACGACGACCACGTCAAACGATGATTCCGATTCGATATGCACGATTCCCTCCTGAGCCGCACGCGCGATCCGCTTTTTGTCAAAGGGGATAATAGCGTTTCCGACAAACGAACTCGCCCGCGCGACGCATTCGGCGACACCTCAACAAATACATCGCTCGCGACGCTTAAAGCTCGCGAAAGCATACGAAACTCCCGACGAATGAAGCTCGGACGAAACAAAAACCGTGCACTGCTCGCGGAATTTCCGACAAATGCAAATCGGCTCGACGACGAACCGGCCATCAACGGAAAACGACACTTTAGCGCATTAGAGTGTTGACGTGTGCGATTTCGCCGCTATACTAAACGCATTCCGCAACCAATCGGGAACCGTGCGCGACGAAATGAACGCCCACGGCACACCGAACGAAGGTCGCGCACGTCGCCCGCTTCCTCGGGCCGAGTTTTGGAAGGAGCACGCGTGAGCAACGCCACCGCACATACCTGCGCAGCCGCCGCCGGCTTCTTCTGCCATGCCCACACGGGCCGCTACCCCGAGTACCTCTATTTCTATCGATACCTCTAGCGCACGAGGGCCGCTCGTCGCGTCGCACGCCAGCGTCGCGTACAGCCACAGCCGTCGTGTGCGCCTCCATGTCCGCGTAATTTCGCGCATTTGGGCATGGTCCGGTTTCTCAACAAGGGGCGAATAGGGCAAACGGGTGCCCCGTCGAGAAATCGGTTCGCGCCCAAACGCGCAAGACCGATTGGAAATTCCAATGATTGCAAAAATCACCATGGTGCTCGCCTTCGCGGCAATCGCCATCATCATCGGCATCCTGTGCCAAAAACACGCCGGCAGCGTGACCGGCTTCATTCTGGGCGGCCGCAACGTAGGCCCCTGGCTTTCCGCGTTTGCATTCGGCACGTCGTACTTCTCGGCCGTCATCTTCGTCGGCTACGCCGGTCAATTCGGATGGAAATACGGCCTGTCGGCCACGTGGGTAGGCATCGGCAACGCCATTTTGGGCAGCCTGCTCGCCTGGTGGGTGCTCGGCCCCCGCACGCGCGAAATGACGCAGCGCCTGGGTGCTGCCACCATGCCCGAATTCTTCGGCAAGCGCTACCACAGCCGCGCGCTGCGCATCGCCGCCGCCGCCATCATCTTCGTGTTCCTCATTCCCTACACCGCGAGCGTCTACAACGGCCTGTCGCGACTGTTCGGCATGGCGTTCGGCCTGCCATACGAGGCATGCGTCATCGGCATGGCACTTATCACCTGCATTTACGTGGTGCTCGGCGGCTACATGGCCACCGTGGTGAACGACTTTCTGCAGGGCATTGTGATGCTGTTCGGCATCACCGCCGTAATTTGCGCCGTGCTCGCCGGCAATGGCGGCTTCTCTCAGGCGGTCATCGACCTGTCGCACGTGCAAGCCGAAACGAACCCCGATTTGCAAGGCGCGTTCGTGAGCATGTTCGGACCAGATTTGTTCAACCTGCTCGGCGTTGTGGCGCTCACGAGCCTCGGTACGTGGGGCCTTCCGCAAATGGTGCAGAAGTTCTACGCCATCAAAAGCGGCCCCGCCATTAAACAGGGCGCCATCATCTCAACGTTTTTCGCTATGGTCGTCGCCGGCGGCAGCTATTTCCTCGGCGGCTTCGGACGCCTGTACTCAGGCCAGATCGAGATGTCGGCCGCAGGCACGCCCATCTACGACTCCATCATTCCCACTATGCTTTCCACCTTGCCCGATTTGCTTGTCGGCCTCGTGATCGTGCTCGTGCTTTCGGCCTCGATGTCGACCTTGAGCTCGCTTGTACTCACCTCGTCGAGCACGCTCACGCTCGACCTGTTGAAAGACAACGTCGTGAAGAATATGGATGAGAAGCGTCAGCTCGCATGGATGCGCGGCCTGCTCGTGGCGTTCGTGGCCATTTCCGCGATCATCGCGCTCGTGCAGTACAACTCGTCGATCACGTTCATCGCGCAGCTTATGTCCATCAGCTGGGGCGCGCTGGCCGGCGCCTTCCTCGGTCCCTTCCTGTGGGGCCTGTACTCCAAGCGCATCTCGAAGGCCGCCGTGTGGACGAGTTTCATCGTGGGCGTAAGCTTGACCAGCGGAAACATGATTGCAGGCTTCTTCGGCCACGCGCTTATCGCAAGCCCCATCAATTGCGGCGCGCTCGCAATGCTGCTCTCGCTCGCGATTGTGCCGCTCGTGAGCCTGGCTACCAAACCGGTTGATTTCGACATGGACATCGCGCTGCCGAGCCGCAAGAGCGCGACCGACCGCGAAATCGAAGCCGAGGCGCGCGCGGAGGGCCTGGAGGAAATCGAACCGCTCGCGTAAGGGCGAAATCGACCGAAAGCTTGAAGTGCGCTCGACCGCAAATTCACAGTCGGCCGAGCGCCAACCGAGCCGAAAATGACGACCGCAACAACGCTCGCCGCGCGACAGCGTCGCACCTATGCGCACAGAAGCGCCTCGACGATTTTCCGTTCAGCATCCAAGCTGAAACCGTCGACAACGGAAAGCTCGCGGCGCCCGTGGCTCCATCGATGTTGCATCATGCACGCCGATGCCAAGACGCTTGGCGGCCGCAATCAGATGCTTGCGCGCGATGAATAGTCGTTTCCACGATGGGGCCGAATGCGCCATAGCGGCGGCCAAGGCCTTCCATAATCAGGCGCTTCCTTCCAAGCAAATGCCGTAATTTGGGAACAAGAAAGGAGAGGCATGCGCGCCCCTCCCGAAGAGGGGACGGCCGTCCGAAGGCAGCCGCCTAGGTTGTGAGGGAATACCGCCGGCGAATTACTTCTCGTCGTATTGCGGAATCTCGGTATCGTCAACCTCGTCGAGGTTGCCGTCATAGACGTAGTGCTTGGTTTCACGGGCAATGATGGCGGAAAGGCCGAGCACCGCGATGCAGTTCGGAATCGCCATAAGGGCGTTCATCACGTCGGCGAAGTTCCACACCACCGAGCTCAGGTTCGAAACCGCAGCGCTGCCGGTCGCGTCGCCGACCATCATGCAGCCCCAGAAGACGAACAGCAGAAACACGATGTAATACGGGAGCACGGCCTTCTTGCCAAGCAGGTAGCTGATGGCGCGGTTTCCGTACTGGCTCCAACCCAGAATGGTGGAGTAGGTGAAGGTAATCAGACCAACGAGCAGCACCAACGGGCCGAACACGGGAATCTTCTCGAAGGCCGCGGTAGCAAGGCCGGCGCCCGAGGAAATGGTGCCGTTCGCGATGGCGGTGGAAAGTTCGGGGTTGGCGAGCAGCGTGGTCATGAGCATGAGACCCGTGAGCAAGCAAACAACGACGGTGTCCCAGAACGTACCGGTCATGGAAACGAGCGCCTGGCGAGCGGGGTTCTTCGTGGTGGCGGAAGACGCAACCAACGGAGCCGAGCCCATGCCCGATTCGTTGGAGAAAATGCCGCGCTTGAAGCCGAACTGCAAAGCGAGCGTGACCGTGGAACCAACCGCGCCGCCGGCGGCGCCGGCCGGGGTGAAGGCGCCCACGATAATCTGACGAATCGCCTCACCAAGGAACTGGCCATTTATACCAATGATAATGATGCAGCACGCCACGTAGAAAATGGCCATGACGGGAACGAGTTTCTCGCACACACGGGAAATAGACTTGATGCCGCCCAGAATGACGATAGCCACAAGCGCCACGACCACGATGCCAACGAGCCACTGCGGAATGGCCGCGCCGTCGATGAGCGACGTGTTGTACAGCGCGTCGGCAAGCGAGTTCGACTGGGTCGAAGCGCCAATGCCGAACGCGGCCAGCGACGCGAACAGCGCGAACAGCACAGCCAGCACGCGACCGAGCTTCTTGTTCTTGAAGCCGCGCTCGAGCGCGTACATCGCGCCGCCGAGCATCTTACCCGAGTGGTCCTTCACGCGATATTTCACGCCGATGAACACCTCGGAATACTTGGTGGCGATGCCCAGGATGCCGGTGATCCACATCCAGAAAATGGCGCCCGGGCCGCCGAACAGAAGGCCCGTGCCCACACCGACGATGTTGCCCGTGCCGATGGTGGCAGCGAGCGCCGTGGTGAGCGCGCCGAACTGGGTGATGTCGCCATCGGCGTCGGACGGGTCGTCCTTAGTGACCGACAACTTGATGCCAGTGCCAAGCTTGCGCTGGATGAACCCGGTGCGAATCGTCATGAAGATGTGCGTGCCCAGCAGCAGCAAAATCATAATGGGGCCCCACACGAAACCGTCGACGGCGTCGATAACGTCAAGCGGGCTCGTGGCGGCGGCCAAACCTTCGCCCAAACTGGTAAATGGCGTTATGAAAAACGATGTGAGGAAGTCTTCCATAGCATTGCCTTTCCCTCGGGAAAGCGCGTGCATTAGAGAGCCGTGAAAGAAATCTCTCCAATGCGCACGCTTTCTTTTTCTTTCGACAAGAAGAAATGCTACAGAAACTATTTTTCAGATACGTTTCACGTCGCGTAAAAACGCCTATCAAGAAGCCAAAGGACGATACATACCCGCGAACGGATGCAGTACCAACGAAACGAGCTGCTTCCCATTTCCTCACAATCGAAGAAATGGGAAGCAGCTCAGTATAAGCTTGTCCACGTTTCGGAAGGTTCGGCGCCACAGACAAGCGCTAGCGCGCTGTTCAAAATCCACCAGCGGAAGCGTCCCGCTTGATGAATTTTCTACGTGAACAGCCACAACAGGTCGTTTTCGCTGGGGTCGGCCCACTCCGACTCGTCAATGCGCCACGTGCCGCCGACTTTCTCCAAGTCGACCGTCAAAAATAGCTCATAGCCCATTTCGGCATTCTCGCATGCGTTCGAAAGAGCCTTTTGCGCGTCGACTTCATCCGCGATGGCGTAGCACACTTCCCTCGCGACATCGTAACTGCGATAGGAATTCGCGTAGTAGTACACCGTCGCCTCACCGGCCTCGTCGTCGACATACACCCAGTCGACCTCATACACGAGCGAGCGCATAGCCCAATCGGCGTAAGCGTCGGCATCGAGGCCGAGGGAAGCAGCCGATTCACCTGTATAGTTTAAAACGCAATCGGCGAAATCGTTGGCGATGGCTGCATGAAGAACCTCGTCATTACCCGATGCAACGCTGCCAAGGCGGCTGGTCGCCACGTCGAATATCGCCTTCTCATCATCGGTTTCCGGAGCGTACACCTCGTGGTCGGAACCGATGACTTCGGTATCGTCAACGTCGCCATATGTAGGGGCCTGTTCGTCGAGAAAAGAATCGAACGCGACAATGGCACCCGAAATAACCGTGAAGGCGACGAACGCCGCCACGATAATCCCTACGACAACCACAGGAGACTTGCCCTTGGGCCTCGAAGCGGCTTTGCTCTGGGCCGCCCTCTTGCCCACGCCTTCGAAATTCGGGGGCGGCGGCGGAGCCGGTACAGAAGATGGGGCCGCATTGCCGACGGGCGTGCTAAAAGGCGAATCTTGAGAAGAAGGCTGATTCGGCCAGCCAGGCTGGCCGAAACGCGAAGAATCGCCAGACTGGACGGGATGGGCGGAGCGATCCACTTGCTCAGAAGCCGCCTTCGACGCCACGACCGGCGCAGGAGCGCCGTCTTCTGCCGGCTCGCCGAACGGATCTTGCGCGCGATTCTTGTACGCCTTCGTCGATGAGGAAATATCCCACGGCATTGTGGGGTCGCCCGCGTTGAACGGGCTCTCATTCGCACGCTTATCGTTTTTCTTATCGCCCCAGGCCATGCGCGCCTTCCCTTCCGTCGCGTTGTACGGCATTCCGAACGCTTGCGCAATCGGAACAGCTACAAAAAGTATACGACACTAAAGAGCGACCCCACGGCGCATGGGGCACATTAAACGGGGCAATTGCGGCGTCGCGCAGCGAAGCCGCAAACGAGAACCGCCGCCCCACAAGCGCACCCAGTGCCGGCAAGCGGCGAGCGTACGGTCAAAGTGCTATTGTCTCCTACATCATGGCGCTTGAAACCGCGGGCTCATCGCGCTCGCCATTACGCTCCACCTCGCGAAGCGCTAGGAGCTCGACAAAGCGTACAACGGGCGGAAGGGCGAATACCAAACGCGCGCATGAATCGAGCACCAGCTAAAAGCAACCTTCGCACGCACCAGCCAAAAGGCTTTCTACAGAACTTGTTGACATGTCAACAAGTTTATGGTCAACTTCCACATGTTGATTTGTCAACATCAATCATCTGGAAAGGCACCATGGAAGACCGATTCGAGACATTCACCATTCTCATAAGCCGAATCAATCGCAGCATTCGCAAAATCAAAAACCAGGAAATGGCTGATTGGGGGCTGAAAAGCATCCATGTGTCATGCCTGCACTACTTGCGTTCGCAAGGAAGCCTTACCGCGGCCGAGCTGTGCGAGCGCTGCGAAGAAGACAAGGCAGCTGTGTCGCGCGCAATCGACCATCTGAAGTCGGAAGGCTTCATCGAAGCCTCGACCAATGGCGCCAAGCCCTACAAGTGCCCGCTCGTGCTCACCAAGAAAGGTGAGCAGGCCGGCGACGCGATTGCCCAGAAAATCGAGACGGTGCTTCGGAAAATCGACGACAGCCTCACCGATGAGCAGCGCGCGGCGTTCTACCAAAGCCTCGCCGCCGTGAGCAATCGCTTGGGCGCCATCGCGCGCACCGCTCAGCCAACCACCGCCCCCAAGAAAGAGTAATTGCCATGTTCTTCCTTAAAAAAGCCTACTGCCGCGTCTTTCAAATCGGCTTTCGCGCCGTGCTCCCGGTGCTCCCCTACCGCGAGCCCGAAATCATTCGTTCATGCGCCGATTTGGGTCCCGTTCTTGAGAAGGAGCACGCGCGCACCGTGCTCGTCGTGACCGACCGCGGCATCGTGGAAAACGGCCTTACCGCACCGCTCGAAGCGGCGCTGCGCGACGCGCGCGTGAACTACGCCGTGTACGATAAAACCCAGCCCAACCCCACCGTTGACCAGGTTGAAGAAGCTCTTGAGCTCTACCACCAGCGCCAATGCACCGCGATTATCGCGATTGGCGGCGGCTCGTCGATGGACTGCGCCAAAGCCGTAGGCGCGCGCGTCGCATACCCGAACAAGCCGCTCTCGCGCATGAAGGGCGTTCTGCGCGTGCTCAAGGCAACGCCCCCGATTATCGCCATTCCCACCACCGCGGGCACGGGCAGCGAAGTCACCTTGGCCGCCGTGATTACCGACGGCCACGAGCACCACAAATACGCGATCATGAGCTTCCCGCTTATTCCCCACTACGCCGTGCTCGACGCGCGCCTCACCTACACGCTGCCGCCGCACCTTACCTCCACCACGGGCATGGACGCGCTCACGCATGCCGTGGAAGCCTATATCGGCAGGTCAACCACCAAGCAGACGCGGGAACTCGCCCTCGACGCAACCAAACTGATATTCGGAAACATCCAGCGCGCCTATGAGCATGGCGACGACCACGAAGCGCGCGAGAATATGCTGCACGCCGCGTACAAAGCGGGCATCGCGTTTTCCATGTCGTACGTGGGCTACGTGCATGCCATCGCCCACTCGCTCGGCGGCCAATACGGCGTGCCCCACGGCCTGGCCAACGCCGTGATTCTGCCCTATGTGCTCGAAGCGTACGGCGAGGCGGCACACAAAAAGCTTCACCAGCTCGGCATGGCTGCGGGCGTATGCGACGCGACCGATTCCGACGCTGAAGGCGCAGCGAAGTTCATCGCAGCGATCAAGGAACTCAACGCGAACATGAACATCCCTGAGAAAATCAGCGGCATCAAGCGCGACGACATCGCACACCTGGCCCATACGGCTGAGCGTGAAGCGAACCCGCTCTATCCCGTGCCCAAGCTCATGACCGAGCACGAACTGGCCGCCCTCTATGAAGAAATCGCAGATTGGAACGAATAATGACCGGCGAAGAAATCCAAGCACTCGTGGGCGCGCAGCGCGCCTTCTTCAACAGCGGAGCCACGCTTTCCGTTGATTTCCGCATCAAGAGCCTGCGCAAGCTCTACGACGCCGTGAAGGCACACGAGGACGACATCCACGCGGCGCTCACGGCCGATTTGGGCAAGAGCGCCTACGAGGGGTTCATGTGCGAAAGCGGCCTGGCACTCACTGAAATTTCCTACATGATCAAGCACACGCGCAAGCTTGCTCGACGCAAAACCGTTCGCACGCCGCTCGCCCAGTTCGCCTCGCACAGCTTCACGCAGGCGGTGCCCTACGGCAACACGCTCGTCATGAGTCCGTGGAACTACCCGTTCCTGCTGACCATCGACCCGCTCGCCGACGCCATCGCCGCAGGCAATACCGTTATTTTGAAACCGAGCGCCTATTCGCCGGCGACCAGCGCAATTATCGAGCGCATTGTCGCGGAATGCTTCGCACCCGAACACGTGGCGGTTGTCACGGGCGGCCGTGCGGAAAACACCGCGCTGCTCGAGCAGAAATTCGACTTCATCTTCTTCACGGGAAACCAGAACGTAGGCAAAGAGGTGCTGCGCCACGCCGCCGAATTCCTCACGCCTGCCGTGCTTGAGCTGGGCGGAAAGAGCCCATGTATCGTAGACGCAAGCGCGAACATCGAGCTAGCCGCCAAGCGTATCGCGTTTGGCAAGTTTCTGAACTGCGGCCAGACATGCGTGGCGCCCGATTACGTGCTCGTGGAGCGCAACGTGCACGATAAGCTCGTCGCTGAGCTGGTAAAGCAGGTTGAACGCCAATTCGGCACAACGCCGCTTGAGAATGCCGACTACGGCAAAATCGTGAACCAGAAGCACTTCGAGCGCCTGTGCGGGCTTATTGACGAGAGCAAAGTGGTGCACGGCGGCGAGCGCGACGCCCAAAGCTGCCGCATCGCGCCCACGATTATGGACGGCGTTGTGGCGAGCGACGCGGTTATGGGGGAAGAAATTTTCGGGCCGATTCTGCCCATTCTTACGTTCGAGGCGTTTGACCAGGTGGCGCAAGGCCTCAAAGGCAAGGCGAAACCGCTTGCCGCGTATTTGTTCTCGAGCGACAAGGGGCACATCGACCGCTTCACGCACGAGCTGCAATTCGGCGGCGGCTGCATCAACGACGTCGTCATCCACCTGGCAACGAGCGAGATGGCGTTCGGCGGCGTGGGAGAAAGCGGCATGGGCGGCTACCACG
>ERZ827108.3652-NODE-3652-length-12575-cov-4.492013_pt1 | contig 12575 bp, 10 predicted proteins | sample MGYA00519921_ERZ827108 | MGnify/ENA primary metagenome ERZ827108 (study PRJEB31778, sample SAMEA3449258) | human gut metagenome | biome: human gut; feature: human-associated habitat; material: faeces | place: United Kingdom | collected 2010/2012 ... | reverse complement strand
GATGGATGAAGTTTGAATTTTTGTATAGTTCACTTTGGATAAAATCCGACTCTTCTGCGATTACAGACAAAGCTCTGTAAACATCCTGAATCCCATACTTTGGTGGTTCAAGAAGCGTTTTGCAAAAGTTATAACTGCTGAGCTTGCTTGAAGGAGAGAGAACCCTTGCGTAAACGAGATCAGTAAGAATCGCATGGAAGTCATACTTAAATTTATGGTGTCCTTTAATTACACGGCAGATGTTATCAATGCGTAGCTCTGTACATAATTGTTGAAGAAATAAATAGCCGGCATGAAAAGAACGTGCCTCGTTCATAGGAATGCAGGCAGCCTGGGAGAATTTAACCGTTACTTTCCCCGTACGTTCATTGTAGAGAGCTGTTTCTTTGGCAGCTTCGATTTTCGCCCAAGCCATAAGTTTTTCATTATCACCATCAAACTGTTCCAGCAAAGTGTTGTATTTTCCAAGTTTTTTATAGATGCGAGATGATGATTTTCCGTCCTTTTTTCGGAATGATTGATAAATGTAAACGTCTTTATTATTTTTACTACCTGTAACTGCAATATACATAATATAAACCTCTTTTTCTTTTAAGTATACCACACTATTACAAACAAGTACATACTAAAACGAAAAAATTGACATAAAAAATGCAGGTTTTATGCGACCTGCGATAACTTTTTTGAATATTCAACTGTCAAACTCCCGAGCAGCAGAGTATTTGTGTGGATTTCAAAAAGATATACGTCTTTATCCGGTTGTGACATTTGTGCTATACTATGGAAAAGACGAATGGGATGCAGCTACAGATTTGCATGGAATGTTGGATTTTATCCGCTGTTCTAAGGATGATGAGAGTATGCGGCAGTTAATGACGAAAGATCCTGAGTATGGAAAAATGGAAGAGGATGCCTACAATATGGCAGCTGCCTATACAGGAACAGAGAATTTACTTGCAGTCAAAGATGATTATATCGAAGGGGGCAGGGTCAATATGTGCAAAGCAATTGATGATTTAATACTGAAAGGGAAATTAGAAGGACGAGTAGAAGGAGTGCGTAAAGAACTATAAATACAGACTGTGTAGAAGAACAGGATGGAATGAAGTTAGTATAAAATATAAAAACAGAGAAAAATCCGTAATGTGATAGAGGTTTATCGTACCTGTCACACTACGGATTTTTTAGAACTCTTTTTACAGTTTCACAAATTCCGCCTTCCGTCCCCGGAAAACCGTATAATAGCGAAAACCGGCATCCTGCAGAAACGAGGGCACTTTTTTAAAATCAAAGGCGAGGTGTTCCGGTTTGTGTCCGTCAGAACCGATCGTCAGGATCTCGCCGCCAAGTTCACGGTAGCGGCCAAGGGCATCTTCCGTTGGATGCGGATGTCCAAGACCGTATTTTAAACCGGCAGTATTTAACTCGATGCCTTTTCCACGGGAAATTAACTGCTTAAAGATCTCATCTATCACGTCAGAATATTTTCGATAAGAATAATCGGCATTTTTATTTGGACCATAGCGGACAACATAGTCGATGTGTCCGTAAACGTCAAAATCGTCATAAGCCTGAATATTTTCTAGAATGGATTCAAAATATTCTAAGTAAGCCTCATACTCCGTTTTTCCTTCATAATACTCAGGATAATAAGGATCGATCCCGTGCACAACATGGGAAGAACCAATGACGAAGTCTAAAATGCTGTTCTGTAAAAGTTGACGGTTATATTCTGCAACCTGCGGCTGTAAACCAAGTTCCACACCAATACAGATTGGCAGAATGTTTTGATATTTTTCTTTTAACTCAGACAATTCTTCTTGATAAGCATCCATATCAAATAAAAAAAGTTCCGGTTCTTTTGGATAGTCGTAATCAATATGATCGGTAAAGCAGATACCGTCCAAACCATGTTGAATGGCAGCTTGAACCATATCTTCCGGTTCAGCAGTGCTGTCACCGGAATAACGTGTATGTAAATGGGTGTCCCAAAGCATTTGTAATCCTCCTGTCATTATTTCATTCAATTATGCGTTACCGTGTATGCATACACATCGCAGTGCCGCTCAAAAATCAAAGATTTTTTTGCTGTACGGGCATTCGCCCTATCATCCAACAAAAATATAATTGACTTTATGCAAGCACAAGTCAGTTATATTTTCGTTGGATGGCACTGCTCATTGCTTGCACTCATTATATCACAATCACAGCAAAAGATTCCACTTGTTCACATCCCTGTCCCATGTTATCATTTAATATAGTGACAAAGGAAGCAGAAAACATCAGCAATATACCAACAGAGAAGGAAACCACCGATGAAAAAAATATTATCAAGAATGATCACCATCTGTCTGTTTGTGTCCATGCTGGCTGTGACAGGTATGCCAATAAAGGCAGAGGCAGCAAGTACAAGCGGCAATTTGGAACAGAGAATCTCACAGCTTCAGAAGAAATTTCCAAATGGAAAATACTGGAACCACTCAGGAAGTTTTGTAAATAATCCGGATGGCTGGACAAATACACCGTGTACGCATCATGGCAACTGTCTGGCAAAGGGATATCAGGGGCAGTGCGGCTGCAACAGTTTCTCTAATGCGATCCAGTGTCTGGGATTTTCAGAAAAACTCGGTTATGATGTGTTCGGAAGTGCACCAAGAACCTGGTCTAGCCATACGAACCTGTCAAAAGTAAAAGCCGGGGATGTGATCCGTTACAGGTATAATACGCATTCCGTTTTTGTGACAAAGGTTACGGCAAATACGATCACGTTTGCAGACTGCAACTGGGACGGCCACTGCAAGATCCGATGGAACGTTACGATCCCAAAATCATCCATTACGGGCTTAACTTATATCCGCCATGCGAATAATTATGACAGTGTGGTAAAAATACCGCAGACCGTGAAGCTGACAACGGCAAAGAATAAAGCGACCAAAAAAGTGTGGTTAAAGTGGAACCGGAGCGATAAAACCAGCGGATATGAAGTATACCGTTCCACAAAAAAGAACTCCGGATATAAAAAAATAAAAACGATCAATTCAGCAAAGAACTGCAGCATGACAGACAAAAACCGGATGATCGGAAAAAAATACTACTATAAGATACAGGCATACCGGAATGTAAACGGACAAAGACTCTATGGATCTTACAGTAATATCAAATCCATCACCATCCGAAAATAGAAGTGAAACAATACTGGGGGCAAAACGGTAGTTTTTGCCCCTGAATTCTTATACAAAATCCAATATGTGTAAAAAAATAGTGAAAAGTTTAACAAAGATACGAAATACCCTTGAAATTTTTCTAAGAATTAGTTAAAATATCAGTAGTTGGGCAAGCTAGCTCAAAAGTAAGAAAAAATTTCATTCAAAATTTCTAGGAGGAATAAGAAATGGCAGTAAGAGTAGCAATCAATGGTTTTGGCCGTATTGGTCGTCTTGCATTCAGACAGATGTTCGGTGCAGAAGGATACGAAGTAGTAGCAATCAACGATTTAACAAGCCCTAAAATGTTAGCACACTTGTTAAAATATGATTCTTCTCAGGGAAAATATGAGAAAGCTGACACAGTAACAGCTGGAGAAGATTCAATCACAGTTGATGGAAAAGAAATCAAAATCTACGCATTCCCAGATGCAAACAATTGCCCATGGGGTGAATTAAAAGTTGACGTTGTATTAGAGTGCTCCGGATTCTATACATCCAAAGAAAAAGCACAGGCACACATCAATGCAGGTGCTCGTAAAGTTGTTATTTCTGCTCCAGCAGGTAACGATCTTCCAACAATCGTATACAACACAAACCACGAGACATTAAAAGCTTCTGATACAATCATCTCAGCAGCTTCTTGTACAACAAACTGCTTAGCACCAATGGCAGATGCATTAAACAAATTTGCACCGATCCAGTCTGGTATCATGTGCACAATCCACGCTTACACAGGTGATCAGATGACATTAGACGGACCACAGAGAAAAGGTGATTTAAGAAGATCCCGTGCAGCAGCAGTTAACATCGTTCCTAACAGCACAGGTGCTGCAAAAGCAATCGGATTAGTTATCCCAGAGTTAAACGGAAAATTAATCGGTTCTGCACAGCGTGTTCCTACACCAACAGGTTCTACAACAATCTTAACAGCAGTTGTTAAAAAAGCTGGTGTAACAAAAGAAGACATCAATGCAGCTATGAAAGCAGCAGCAAATGAATCCTTCGGATACAACGAGGATGAGATCGTATCTTCCGATATCGTAGGAATGAGATTTGGTTCTTTATTCGATGCAACTCAGACAATGGTAAATCCTATTTCTGATGATTTATACGAAGTACAGGTTGTTTCATGGTATGACAATGAGAACAGCTATACATCTCAGATGGTTCGTACAATCAAATACTTCTCAGAGTTAGCATAAGTATTGATACCAGAGTAAAAAAGACTCAACATGGGTCCGGTCTTTAAAGGGCCGGACTCATTTTTTTCGTTTACGGAGATAAGGTTTCAGATTTCGGTAAACGTACATAACAATATCCAGGAGGAAAATAAAAATGGGATTAAACAAAAAATCAGTAGATGATATTAATGTAAAGGGACTTCGTGTTCTTTGCCGTTGTGATTTTAACGTACCATTAAAAGATGGAAAGATCACAGACGAGAACCGTTTAGTAGCAGCACTTCCTACGATCAAAAAATTAGTAGCGGATGGCGGAAAAGTAATTCTTTGCTCCCACTTAGGAAAACCAAAGGGAGAGCCAAAACCGGAATTATCTTTAGCACCTGTAGCAGTAAGACTTTCTGAGTTATTAGGACAGGAAGTAAAATTTGCAGCAGATAACGAAGTAGTAGGACCAAATGCAAGAGCAGCCGTAGAGGCAATGAAAGATGGAGACATCATTCTTTTAGAGAACACACGTTACAGAGCAGAAGAGACAAAGAATGGAGAGGCTTTCTCCAAAGACCTTGCTTCTATCTGTGATGTATTTGTAAACGATGCATTCGGTACAGCTCATAGAGCACACTGCTCTAACGTAGGTGTGGCTGAATTAGTAGATACAGCAGTTGTTGGATATCTGATGCAGAAAGAGATCGATTTCTTAGGAAATGCAGTAGAGAATCCGGTAAGACCTTTCGTAGCGATCTTAGGTGGTGCAAAAGTAGCAGATAAATTAAACGTTATCTCTAACTTACTTGAGAAATGTGATACCCTGATCATCGGTGGTGGTATGGCTTACACATTCTTAAAAGCACAGGGAAAAGAAATCGGATTATCTTTAGCAGATGACAGCAAGATTGATTATTGTAAAGAAATGATGGAAAAAGCTGAGAAGCTTGGTAAGAAATTATTACTTCCAATTGATACAACCATCGCAGCAGGATTCCCTGATCCGATCGATGCACCGATCGATGTAAAAGTAGTACCGGCAGATGCAATCCCGGCAGATATGGAAGGTTTAGACATCGGAACAGAGACAGCAAAATTATATGCAGATGCAGTAAAATCTGCTAAGACTGTTGTATGGAACGGACCGATGGGTGTATTTGAGAACCCAACACTTGCAGCAGGAACAATTGCAGTAGCAAAAGCATTAGCTGAGACAGATGCAACAACCATCATCGGTGGTGGTGATTCCGCAGCAGCAGTAAACCAGTTAGGATTTGGTGACAAGATGACCCATATCTCAACAGGTGGTGGAGCTTCCTTAGAGTTCTTAGAAGGAAAAGAGCTTCCGGGTGTAGCAGCAGCGAACGATAAATAGGATATTTCGTAAGTTCAAGTGTAGTGAAGAACGAACTTCCTTGTTTTTTATAGGATCAATACATACAAAAAAGGAGAATAGAACAATGGCAAGAAAGAAAATTATTGCAGGTAACTGGAAAATGAACAAGACTCCAAGCGAGGCAGTAGCATTAGTAAAGGAGTTAACTCCATTAGTAAAAAATGATGATGTAGACGTAGTATTCTGCGTACCGGCTATCGACATCATTCCTGCTATGGAAGCAGCAAAAGGTACAAACATCAACATCGGTGCTGAGAACATGTACTTTGAGGAGAGCGGAGCATACACAGGAGAAATTTCTCCAAACATGTTAGTAGATGCAGGCGTAAAATACGTTGTATTAGGACATTCCGAGAGAAGAGAATACTTTGCAGAGACAGATGAGACTGTAAACAAAAAAGTATTAAAAGCATTTGAGCATGGTATTACACCAATCATCTGCTGTGGTGAGTCTTTAACACAGAGAAAACAGGGCATCTACATTGACTGGATTCGTATGCAGATTAAAATTGCATTCCAGGATGTAACAGCAGACCAGGCTAAGACAGCCGTAATCGCTTACGAGCCAATCTGGGCTATCGGAACAGGCGAGACAGCTACATCTGATCAGGCAGAAGAAGTATGTGCAGCAATCCGTGCATGCATCGCAGAAGTATATGATGATGCAACAGCAGCAGAGATCCGTATCCAGTACGGCGGATCTGTAAATGCAGGAAATGCAGCAGAGTTATTTGCAAAACCTGACATTGACGGTGGTTTAGTTGGAGGAGCATCCCTCAAAGCTGACTTTGGTAAGATCGTAAACTACAAATAATCATAACGATGATATATCATGATAAGCAGCGGTGTTTACATCGCTGCTTATTACAGTTAAAGACAAACGCAGAGAAAAGAAACTTGAGAGGAACCTATGAAACGAAGGCTTCAAAAGGCAGGGATCATTTTAAGTATCCTTCTTGTGATCTTAGCAACAGGATATTTTGCAGGAACATGGTACTTAAAACAAAAAAATGAAGATACGAAGCAGACAACTGCACAGGCAGATGGGCAGAAGGCAGAAGCTGACAAGGAACAGGAAGCAGGAGCAAGGTCAGATCTGCAGACAGAATATGATACAATTTTAGAAAAATGCCAGAAAGAATTTATCAGTAATCGTCCGATCGATGAAAATTTTTTGGCATGGTTTCATTCTAAATATGGAGATGAGACATTAAAAAAAGTAGCAGATGAAGTAGAAAAGGAAAATCAGGATCCGAATATATGGTATACATTGACCGGCAATACGATGCAGGTGCTCTGGGTCTACTATTGCCAGGATACCGGATATCAGTCTGAACTGTTAGAAAATATCTATGACAAAGAATGTGCAGGGGAAGAGACCGTGTTGGATTTTACCGGAGACATCAATCTGTCGGAGGGCTGGTCTACGACCGTATTTATGGACAGACAGCCAGATGGCATTTATGATTGTCTGTCATCCGATCTAATGTTAGAACTGCAAAGTGCGGATATTTTGCTGATCAACAACGAATTTACCTATAGTAACAGAGGAACACCGTTAGCCGGAAAGGCATATACGTTCCGGGCGGCGCCATCCCGCGTGGAAGTGTTACAGCAGCTTGGTGCGGATATTGTTTCCCTTGCAAATAATCATGTTTATGATTATGGAGAAGAAGCACTGTTAGATACAATGGATACACTAGAGCAGGCACAGATACCCTATGTGGGAGCCGGCAGGAATTTAGAAGAAGCAGAAAAAATTGTTTATTTTATTGCAAATGGCAGAAAAATTGCAATAGTAGCTGCAACACAGATAGAACGTTCGTATTCCTATACAAAAGAAGCAACGAAAGACAGTCCCGGAGTGTTAAAGACCTTAAAACCTGACAAATTTACGGAAGTGATCCGAAAAGCAAAGAGTAACAGTGATATTGTCATTGCATATCCGCACTGGGGAACGGAAGGAAATCATTCCTATGGAGCAGACCAGAAGGAATTAGCGGAAGCATTTGTAAGTGCAGGAGCCGATGTGATCATTGGAGGACACACACATTGTTTACAGGGAATTGCTTATATAGAGGACGTACCGGTTCTCTACAGTCTGGGAAATTTCTGGTTTAATAACAAGACCTTAGATACCGGAGTAGCACAGGTGCGGATACAAAAAGACGGAAGTATCCGTTTGCGGTTTTTGCCATGTATCCAGTCGGGAACGAGGACCAGACTCCTGACCGATGGAAGCCAGAGGACAGAGGTTTTGGATTTTATGCGGGGACTTTCAAAGGATGTTTCCATAGATGAAGAAGGATATGTAACAAATTTATCGAAGTAGTTGAAAAATGTGTAGATTTGTTTTAAGATAAGTCTGAAAGTGATAAGAAAAGAGGAATTGAGTATGAGTAAAAAACCAACCGTATTAATGATTTTAGATGGATATGGTCTGAATAAGACCACAAAAGGAAATGCAGTAGCAGAGGCAAAGACTCCGGTCATGGACAAACTGATGAAAGAGTATCCGTTTGTAAGAGGTAATGCCAGCGGCTTAGCAGTAGGACTTCCGGATGGACAGATGGGTAATTCAGAAGTAGGACATCTGAACATGGGAGCAGGACGTATTGTATATCAGGAGCTTACAAGAATCACCAAAGATATTGAAGAAGGAACTTTCTTTGAGAATGAAGCACTTTTAAAAGCAGTAGAAAACTGCAAGAAAAATAACAGTGACCTTCATTTCTTCGGACTCTTATCCGATGGTGGTGTACATAGCCACAATACACACCTCTATGGCTTATTAGAGTTAGCAAAGAGAAACGGATTATCCAATGTATATGTACACTGCTTCTTAGACGGACGTGATACACCGCCTGCAAGCGGAAAAGATTTTGCAATTGCATTAGAGGATGAAATGAAAAAGATCGGCGTGGGTAAGATCGCATCTGTTTCCGGACGCTACTATGCAATGGACAGAGATAACAACTATGACCGTGTAAAATTAGCATATGATGCACTGACAAAAGGCGAGGGACAGACCGCTGCAAGTGGACCGGAAGCAATTCAGCAGTCCTATGACAAAGATGAGACAGATGAGTTCGTAAAACCAACCGTAGTTATGGAAAACGGTGCTCCGGTTGCAACTATTAAAGATAACGATTCTGTTGTTTTCTTCAACTTCCGCCCGGACCGTGCAAGAGAGATCACCAGATGCTTCTGCGATGATGATTTCAAGGGATTTGACAGAGGTGCAAGAATTAAGACAACCTTTGTATGCTTTACCGATTATGATCCGACGATCCCGAATAAATTTGTGGCATTCCCGAAGGTTGCCGTAACCAATACATTCGGTGAGTGGCTTGCAGCAAATCATATGACACAGGCCCGTATTGCAGAGACAGAAAAATACGCACATGTAACTTTCTTCTTCAACGGTGGTGTAGAAGAACCGAATGAGGGAGAAGACAGAATCTTAGTAAACTCTCCAAAGGTTGCTACCTATGACTTAAAACCGGAGATGAGTGCTTACGAAGTATGCGATAAATTGACAACAGCCATCCGTTCCGATAAATATGATGTTATCATCATCAACTTTGCAAACCCGGATATGGTAGGTCATACCGGAGTAGAAGAAGCTGCGATTAAGGCGGTAGAAGCAGTAGATGAATGTGTCGGAAAAGCAGTAGAGGCGATCAAAGAAGTCGATGGTGTAATGTTCATTTGTGCAGACCACGGAAATGCAGAGCAGTTGATCGACTACGAGACAGGTGCTCCGTTTACCGCACATACCACCAATCAGGTACCATTTATCTTAGTAAACTATGATCCTGCATATACCTTAAGAGATGGCGGATGCTTAGCAGATATCGTACCAACTCTGATCGAGACCATGGGAATGAAACAGCCGGCAGAGATGACCGGAAAATCCCTGTTGATCAAAAAATAAGACGATCGATCGTCAAAAATATATCGGATGAAAAGCAGACCCTGGAATTTCAAAATCCCGAAATGGTTTTGGAGTTTCAGGGTTTTTTATAACATAGTTATTAGCACAACTTATAAATGGAAGAAATTACACAAAAAAACTAATAAAAATATCAGAATTTTCTACACCCGGAAAAACACAACTCCGGTCAAATCCGTTGACTTTCCAAAACGCCCTGTATTATAATTTTTTCTGTAGTATGTAAACAGAGTTTAAGTTATGGAAAGCATAGAAAATGGAGGACGACATGAGTACACAGGAATTTTTGCCAATTAAAGAAGGAAAAGTACGCGAGGTATATGATATCGGAGAAAGCCTCATTATCACAGCGACAGACAGAATCTCAGCATTTGACCACATTTTGAAGAATCAGATTACCCAAAAGGGTGCGATCTTAACACAGATGTCTAAGTTCTGGTTTGATTTTACGAAAGATATCGTACCAAACCATATGCTTTCCGTTGATGTGAAAGATATGCCGGAATTTTTCCAGCAGGAGAAATTTGACGGAAACAGCATGATGTGCAAGAAGTTAGAGATGCTTCCGATCGAGTGCATCGTGCGCGGATATATTACAGGAAGCGGATGGGAGAGTTATAAGGAAAACGGAACAGTCTGCGGGATTACATTACCGGAGGGCTTAAAAGAGTCAGACAAGCTGCCGGAGCCGATCTATACACCAAGTACCAAAGCAGAGATCGGACTGCATGATGAAAATATATCCTTTGAAAGAAGTGTAGAGATTTTAGAGGAAATCTATCCGGGAAAAGGTGCGGACTACGCAAACCAGATCAAGGACTGTACCATTGCATTGTATAAAAAATGTGCAGAGTATGCGTTGAGCAAAGGCATTATCATTGCAGATACCAAGTTTGAGTTCGGTTTAGACGAGAACGGAAACGTAGTGCTTGGAGATGAAATGCTCACACCGGACAGCTCCAGATTCTGGCCATTAGAGGGATATGAAGCAGGAAAATCCCAGCCATCCTTTGACAAACAGTTTGTAAGAGACTGGTTAAAAGCAAATCCGGACAATGATTATCTGCTGCCGGAAGAAGTTGTCATAAAAACCGTAGACAAATATAAAGAGGCTTATGAATTGCTGACTGGTACAAAATTCGATTAATTCTGCATAGAGAATTACAGGCAGTAAGAAGAATACCGGTGGTCTAAAGACAGCCGGGTAGTGAAAGGTTAAAACTTTATGAAGAATAAAGAATTAGAAAAAAATACACCGTGGGATGATCTGCATGAGGAATGTGGCGTCTTTGGAATGTATGATTTTGATGGACATGATGTGGCATCCACAATCTATTATGGTTTATTTGCATTGCAGCACCGCGGACAGGAGAGCTGTGGTATTGCAGTCAGCAAGACAGACGGACCAAAAGGAAAAGTGACCACACATAAGGATATGGGACTGGTGAATGAAGTCTTTACTCAGGATATTTTAGAGTCCATGAAAGGAGATATCGGAGTCGGTCATGTCCGCTATTCTACAGCCGGAGCCTCCACACGAGAGAATGCACAGCCATTGGTGTTGAACTATGTGAAGGGAACCTTAGGATTAGCTCACAACGGAAATCTGATCAATGCAAATGAGCTTCGCAGAGAATTAGAGTATACCGGAGCGATTTTCCAGACAACGATCGATTCAGAGGTCATTGCTTATCATATCGCAAGGGAACGCCTTAATTCCGATAACGTAGAAGAAGCAGTGCGAAGAGCAGCACAAAAGATTCAGGGGGCTTTTGCACTGGTTGTCATGAGTCCCAGAAAACTGATCGGCGCAAGAGATCCATATGGATTTAAACCGCTCTGTATCGGAAAAAGAGACAATGCCTATATTTTAACATCGGAAAGCTGTGCCTTAGACACACTCGGAGCAGAATTTGTCCGTGATGTGCTGCCGGGTGAGGTGGTTACGATCACGCCGGAAAAAGGAATCGTATCCGATACCACGATGTGTTTAGAGAAAGAAAGACAGGCACGTTGTATTTTTGAATATATTTATTTTGCAAGACCGGACAGCCAGATCGATGGGATCGGAGTCTATGATTCCAGAATTAAAGCAGGCAGATTTTTAGCAATGGATTCACCGGTAGAGGCAGACTTAGTCGTAGGCGTGCCGGAATCGGGAAATGCGGCAGCACTTGGATATGCCATGGAATCGGGAATCCCTTATGGAACGGCATTTGTAAAAAATGGCTATGTCGGAAGAACCTTTATCAAGCCAAAACAGAGCAACCGCGAATCCAGTGTAAAGATCAAGCTGAATGTCCTAAAAGAGGCAGTAGATGGAAAACGAGTCATCATGATAGACGATTCCATTGTGCGAGGAACAACCTCTGACCGTATCGTGCGTATGCTAAGGGATGCAGGGGCAACAGAAGTACATGTACGGATTTCCTCCCCGCCATTCTTATGGCCTTGTTATTTTGGAACCGATATTCCGGAAAGAGAGCAGCTGATCGCCTATAACCGGACGATAGAAGAGATCCGGGATGTGATCGGTGCGGATTCCCTAGGCTATTTAGAGATTCCAAGATTAGAAGAATTAGTCAACGGATTGTCCATCTGTAAAGGATGCTTTACAGGAAAATATCCGATGGAACCGCCAAAAGAGGACATCCGCGGAGACTTTGAGAGATGATCATAGTTCAATCATAACCATATAAAGCAGATACCCCGTATACGAAAGGAGACACCTATGTCAACAGACAGATATAACAGTCCGCTCTCAGAGCGCTATGCAAGTAAAGAAATGCAGTATATTTTTTCACCGGATATGAAATTCCGTACCTGGAGAAAACTCTGGATCGCACTTG
>ERZ827108.3651-NODE-3651-length-12576-cov-11.196310_pt1 | contig 12576 bp, 11 predicted proteins | sample MGYA00519921_ERZ827108 | MGnify/ENA primary metagenome ERZ827108 (study PRJEB31778, sample SAMEA3449258) | human gut metagenome | biome: human gut; feature: human-associated habitat; material: faeces | place: United Kingdom | collected 2010/2012 ... | reverse complement strand
CCGCTGAGCTGGGCCTATGCCGGAATCTCTCCCACAGAAACCACCGAAGAGCCCATAATGTTGCGAGAATATTGACTCGCACAATATTGCGAACTATCATAATCGCAAAATTATGCGAAAGAACAATTCACCTGAGATGGGAGGATATCCATGGTCGACGCGCTGGAGATAGGCTACGCCATAAAGGACAGGCGCGCTGAATTGGGGATGACCCAGGCTCAGCTGGCAGAGGCTGCGGGCGTGTCGAAGCGCTGCCTTTGGTCGCTGGAGCTGGGGCAAAACCCCGGCGTGCAGCTGGACAAGCTCACCGCCGTACTCGGGGCCCTGGGGCTGGGGCTGGAGCTGACCGTCGGGAACCCCTCAGATGAGCCGAAAGCTGCGCAGTTGGGCATCGGAGAGCCTGCGGCTCGCGACAATGCCTCCGCAGGCGCCCTCTCCATCCTGACGGGAGGTGCGCGATGACGGCCGGCGTCCTCGATGTGCTCATCGCCGGCAAGCTCGCAGGAACCCTTTCCCAGGACGGAGCCGGCTCGCTTTTCTTCGCCTACGAGAGAGGCTACCGCGGCGTTGCGCTGTCGTCGTCCATGCCGCTTTCCACCAGGCCCTACCGGGACAAGGTCGTGCTGCCCTATCTCTGGGGGCTTCTGCCAGAGGACCCGGCAGTGAGAAGGTACGTCGCCGCCGACGCCGGCATCTCCCCCAACAACCCCTTCGCGCTCCTCGGCGTCATCGGCCTGGACTGCCCCGGCGCGGTGCAGTTCGTTCCCCAGGGTTCCGACGCCTGCCGCGATGAGCGCCTCGTTGCCGTGAGCGACGCCGAAATCGCCCGGAGGCTGGCAATAGGCCGCCAGGATGGCGCCGGCTGGATCGCCAGCAACGAGCATTGGAGCCTCGGCGGCCAGCAGAGCAAGTTCGCCTTACGGCGCATGGACGGCAGGTGGTACTCCTGCGAGGGTTCTGCGGCAACCACCCACATCCTGAAGAGCGGCGTGCGCGGACTGGCCCATCAGGCGCTCAACGAGTACGTCTGCATGCGGCTTGCGAGAAGCCTAGACGTGCCTGCGGCAAGCGTCGATTACCTGGAATTCGAGGGCGAGAGCGGCGTGGAGCCCGCCATCGCCATCGAGCGCTACGACCGCTTGGTCGAGGGGGACAGCGTGACGAGGCTCCATCAGGAGGATCTCTGCCAGGCCCTGGGATGCCTTCCCGACAACAAGTACACCATGTACGGCGGGCCGAACTGCTCCGAAGTGCTGGGGCTTCTCACCTCGACCGGGCCCACCGCCCAGGCAAACGCCGCGGGTTTCCTGCAGATGCTCTTCCTCAACTACCTGCTCGCGGCGACGGACGCGCACGCCAAGAACTACTCCATCATGCTTGCCGCCGACGGGTCGCACAGGCTGGCGCCCATGTACGACGTGGCATCCATCGCCCCCTACGTCGAGGGGGCGAGGTTTAAGGTCAAGCCGCCCAAGCTCGCCATGTCCATCGGCGGCGAGAACCGCGCAGGCCATGTTTCGGCAAACGACCTCGCCAAGCTGGTCGAGCAGTGCGGCCTCGAGCGATTCGGCATAACCGCCGAGGGCTGCCGCGACTTGCTGGCGCTCTACGCCAAAGAGATCCCCGGCAAGCTGGCCCAGGAGTTCGACGCTTTGGAGATAACGGGGTCGGCCGACGCCGCCAGGGAGCTCAGGGGGCGCATGGAGGAGCCGATTGCGCAGCTGTGCGCAAGGTCGCTGAAAGGGCTGGGGAGCTAGGCCCCGTGCCGTTCGCGGCCAACTAGCGAATCATGAGGAACGGCCGGTAAGCGCGGAAAGAGCCCCTCGGGATGACCCCGAGGGGCTCCCGGCCCTCCAGCGGGGGCCGGGATGGAGGTCGGTTACTCGACCCCGCAGCTGAAGGCGTTGATGTGGTGCCTCAGGAGTGCCCTGTCGGCGCTCACGACAAGCATGTCGATGATGTCGAAGCGGACCTGGATCTCGCCGTCGGGCGAGTTGGCCGCGAGCCAGGAAGCCGCCGCGATCTCGAGGTCGCTGCGCTTGACCTTGCCGCCCTCGAAGCCGCCCTCGCCGTACTCGGTTGCGGTGACGTCGATGAAGACCAGGGTGTCCTCGTCGTCGGCGACCAGGTCGATCCGGGTTCCCTCGGGGGAAGTCCAACCGGTTTCGAGAAGCTCGTATCCCTTGCGCTCGATGAAGCGGGCGGCTGCCTTGACTGCCTTCTCCTGAAGTTCGAAATTGCTCATGATGACCTCCGTTTGTTCGCGGCCGGCCCCTTTGGCCTGCCTTGTGGTCCGGAAGCCGCTCAGGTTCTGGCCGAGGGCAAGGAATCGAGCGAAAACCCGGCAGGGCCCGAGTTTTGCGCAGCAAAAGTTTTTCGCGCCTTGCCTGAAGAGCCTGGTTCTGAGCGAGCGTGGCGGAGCCAAGGAAGGCGAAGGAGGACGTCCCGACATGGGAGGTCTGCGCAATGGATTCAGGAGGCTGGACGGCCTGCCTGCTATGAGTGAGAATTCGAGCCGAGGGCGATTGGATTGAACGAGAGAACCAGGCTGACTGCCTGCATGACGAGGAATTGGCCTCATCGGCTACTGCCACAATTGTCGGCGATTAGAGGGTTGGCAAGGTTGCGCAGCGAGCTTGCGGCAGCATTCTGGTCCGGCAACACGACAAACGACATTCCCTGCTTCTTCATCGACATGCATATGAGCACAGGGACACGTGTCACCATGCGCCTTCGCAGCGGGGGCTATTTCGACCGGACCGGTCCTGCGGAGTCCGAGGCCATATCCCGCATCGCAGAGCTGTCCCGCCAGGCTGGCGATGCGGTGCGAGGGCTCACCGAAGCCCACGGGGCTCGGCAGAACCCTCGTCAGAACCCCGACGATTCCCTATAGGGCCCATTGGGCGCTTTCCTGCTGAAGACGGACCATACGGGCGAACAGGCCGTCCCGCTCCATAAGCCCGGTCGGGGTGCCCTGTTCGACAACACGTCCGGAGTCGAGCACCACCACCTTGTCGGCGTTCGTCACCGTGCGCATGCGATGCGCGATCACGATGACAGTCTTACCGGCGAGCAGCCTCGAGAGCGCCTGCTGCACCTCCGTCTCATTCTCCACGTCAAGCGACGCGGTCGCCTTGTCGAGCAATACGATAGGCGCGCCCTTGAGCAACGCCCGCGCAATTGAGATCCGCTGGCGCTCGCCGCCGGAGAAATGAGCGCCCGCCGCGCCGTATACGGTATCTACGCCATCAGGCAGCTTCTCTATAATGTCGTCGCATTGGGCGGCGGAAAGCGCGCGGACGACCTCTTCGCGCGTAGCATCGGGCCGCGCCGCTCGCACGTTCTCAAGCACGCTCTGCTTGAACAGGCGGTTTGTCTGGAACACGAACGCAACGTGCTCCATCAGCCTGCGCGGTTCCATGCTCCGCACGTCTGCACCGCCCACCAGCACGCGCCCCACGCATGCGTCCCAAAAACGAGGCACCAGACTAGCCGCCGTGGTCTTGCCTCCGCCGGACGGCCCCACCAATGCCACAGTCGACCCCGCTGGCACGCTGAAGCTTACATGGGACAGCGCAGGCTCATTAGCTCCTTCGTAAGTAAAGCTCACATCTTCGAACGCGATAGAGTTATCGACCGGCTCCTTCGGAGCGACGGGTGCCTTTATCGTTGGAGCCGTCAGGACCTCTTCCACACGGTTCACCGCATCGGTGGCCGACTGCAGCGCATCCGACATGAACATTACGCGCGTCATGGCAGTGGGGATAACCGCCGAAAAGATGGCGTAGAACGCGAAGTTGGCAAGAAACGCGCCGAAATCGCCTTCATCCGGCGCCAGAAGAATAGCCACCGGCACCAAGCACGCAAGGCCCAGCCGCCAGTCGAACACGAAAAACAGCACCAACATGCCCACGATCATCGCCACTGAACCTGCGGTATCGGGCAGCTTGTGAGCAAGCATCCCCTCTGTCTCCGCCGCACAGCCGTCAACCACACGCCGCAGCGCACCACTCGCATGCGTGTCGAAATACCCCAGGCCCGTGTGCATCAGATGCTCAGTCGCCCTCTTGCGCATGTTCGCCGCGCAGCGGAACGCTGCCAGATGCGTGCACATGAGTCCTGCAAAGTACAGCAGGATAGACGCGACGGAAAACCCAAGCGCCCACCAGCCATACATCGCGATACTCGTAGCTGCGCTCCAGTTGGGAGCCACGGCAATAAGATCGCGCGCCGCCCCGATGAAATTGGATTCTTCGACGCACTTGATAGTTAGTTGCAGTTAACATACGCATCATGCGTGAGTTCTCTGTTTCCACGACCTGGAAACAGAGACGTTCTCGAAACGAATTAGAACAATCGCGAAACCACAGGAGATCGAGCATGAGCGCACTACGAACAGCCATCCCGCAGCATTTACGGACGTTCGTGGAAGCGCAGATAGAGCAACTGTCCCTCAGGATGGAATCCGTTCGCTGCGGTCTGTACGCGACGCTTCCGAAATCGCTCGGCGAAGGGTTTCTCTGGACGGCGGCGCTCGGCGAGGAGTGCCTCGTCAGTATGCACTTGATTCGCCTGAAGAAATTGCTCATCCTCGAGGAGCGCCCGACGGACTTCTTCTGCGTCTTCTCGGGATCGTCGGCGACGCTTCGGTCGCGGCCAAACGCGCATACCGAAGTAACCGCGGAACGCGAGAACGTCCTTTCGTTCTCCCAAACAGGCGGGACCACGCGCTGCCTGATGCGGGCGGGTGACCTCTACGAATCGACGAGTATCACCTACACGCCCGGTTACTTTGAAAGTCTAAGGAAGAGGTTTCCCGACGATTTCGGCTCCGGAGAGACGGACGTGGCGCGCGTAGCGCGCGCGGTGGGATACGCGCACACCTCAGCGTTCGACGAGGCATTTCGCCGAACGTTCGGCTGCTCCCCCACGCAGTGGCGGCGCCGTCCCGGGCGGTCGCAAATCGAACCCTTCCGTCCTGCAGGACGTGCGGCCTTTTAGAGCATGCGCGGCTATTTGGAGTTGCAGCTCTGTGCGTATTCGCCAAAATGGATTGTTGTTGTATATGGCTAACTTCATAGAAGGCGCGGCGGCTGAAGAGCCGCACGGGAAAGGATTCGCACATGAAAACCACTGGGAACGCATCCGCTTCCACGTCGAAAACGGGAGGGAGACTAACAGGAAAAGACCTCATCAACGTAGGCATCTTCACAGCGATATACTTCGTCGTCGTGTTCGCGGTAGCGTGCCTGGGATTCATCCCCATCCTCATGGCAGCCATTTGCGGAATCATTCCGCTCATCGCAGGAATACCGTACATGCTTTTTCTCACGCGCGCACGCAAGTTCGGAATGATAACAATACTCGGCCTGCTCACCGGCATCATCATGTTCATCACCGGCATGGGCTACTTCTCTATCGCAACAGGTCTCGTCTTCGGGCTCATCGCAGACCTCATCTGGAAATCGGGAAGCTACGCGTCGGCATCGCGTGCCATCCTGTCGCACGGCGTGTTCAGTTGCTGGATTATCGGCAACTTCCTGCCGTTTCTCATCACTGCAGACACGTACCTCCCCACCGTGCGCGCCCAATACGGCGACGCCTACGTGAATGAGCTCATGACCTATCTGCAGCCGGAGATGTATCCGGTTCTGCTCGTAGCATGTTTCGCAACGGGAATCATCGGTGGCTTCATCGGGCGCGCCATCTTGAAGAAACATTTTGTGCGCGCGGGCATCGCGTAGAGATGCCGCGGAAGGACCTTAGATAATGGAACTGCTTCGGTCAAAGGCAGGAGAGCGGTCGGTGCGGCTCGACCCACGCACAAAGATGGTGATGCTGTTTGCAGTCTCAACAGTACTCCTGCTCGGAGGAAACGGAGGCGCGATGTTCGCCGTGCGCACGGCAATGCTGCTGTTTCCGTTCGGCCTGCTCGCGATATCAGGGCGCATGCATGCGGCAGGGCTCATGCTCGCGGCGTATCTCGGGTCCTACGCGCTCGCTGCGTTCGCCGCGCCCATGCTTGAAGGTATAGCGAACGCTATTACCGTTGCGACGGCGACTGTAGTCTCCCGCTTCGTGCCCACCCTTGCACTCGCATATTTCGTATTCGCCACGACGACGGTATCCGAGTTCATGGCGGCAATGGGGCGCATGCGCATTCCCGACTGGATTGCCATTCCGCTGTCGGTGCTGTTCAGGTTCTTTCCCACGCTTGGCCAGGAAGCGCGGGCGATCAACGCTGCAATGCGGATGCGAAACATCACCCCAATCTCCCGCGGGGCTTCCTATGTGGAAAACTGCCTCGTCCCACTCATGAGCTGCGCCGTCTCCATCGGAGAGGATCTGTCCGCGGCCGCCTTGGCGCGAGGACTCGGCGCGCCTTGGCCAAGAACGAACACCGGCAGCGTCGGGTTCACATTGGTCGACGCTGTAGTTATCGCCGTGTCACTTGCCGCAACGGCGGCGCTCGCCTTGAGCCTCGCATTCCCGGAGGCGATCGCATGGTAAAAGAAACAAAGACCGAATCCCCCGTCCTTTTCATGAACGAAGCGTCGTTTTCCTATGCGGGGGGACACTCCGGAGCAGGTGTCGAGGGGATATCCCTTTCGCTGGGGAAAGGCGAGGTTGCGTTGCTGTGCGGGCCGTCCGGCTGCGGCAAGACCACCGTCACGCGCCTCGCGAATGGCCTCGCGCCGCATTTCTACGAAGGGACGGAAACCGGCACCGTTCGCGTATGCGGCCTCGACGTCGCGCATGCGGAGCTCTGGGAGACCGCACGATTCGTCGGCAGCGTCTTTCAAAATCCCAAGACTCAGTTCTACAACGTCGATGTTCGGGGGGAAGTCGCCTTCGGATGCGAGAACCTGGGATTCGAACCCGCCGATATCGAACGGCGGGTGGACGCTTCGGCAAAGGAGTTCAATCTAACACCCCTGATCGACGAAAGCCTCTTTACTCTCTCGGGCGGTCAGAAGCAGCGCGTGGCGTGCGCAAGCGCCGCGGCTACGTCTCCCGCGCTCGTCGTGCTGGACGAGCCGTCGTCTAACCTTGACTTCGAGGCAATCGCGCAGCTTCGCATGGCAATTTCGCGCTGGAAGGCCACGGGGACCGCCGTACTCGTGGCAGAGCATCGGATCCACTACCTTGAAGGGATCGCGGATTACGTGCTCTACCTCGACAACGGCCGCCTCGCGCGCCGATGGACGGCTGACGAGTTCGCGCGTCTCGACGATGCCGAGCGCATACGGCTCGGGCTGCGCGCGCGAAGCGTCGACGACGCCTTCCGAAACAGCGGTTGCTGTGGCGTCCCAGCGATGCCCTATGCGCAAAAGGCGACGCTCGGAGAAAACGTGGTGCGCCTCGAGAACCTGACGGCACACTGCCGGAAAAACGGAGTCCTCGAGAAAACCCTCGAAATCGCCAGCCTCGAGCTTCCCGTCGGAAGCATCACGGCGCTTGTCGGCGCATGTGGCGCTGGAAAGTCCACCTTCGCCGAGGCCTTATGCGGCCTCAACCGATGCGACGGAACCGTGACCTTAGAAGGGGCTCGCCTGGGAAAGCGTGCGCGCAGGCGAAAATGCTTCATGGTCATGCAGGATGCGAGCCACCAGCTCTTCTCGGAAAGCGTGCTCGACGAGGTGGTGCTCGGCATGGAGGGACCCGACAGGCAGCAACGCGGGCTCGACATCCTGTGCGACCTCGACCTCGACCTGTTCGCCGAAGATCACCCGCTGTCGCTTTCGGGCGGGCAGCGCCAGCGCGTCGCCATCGCCCAAGCGCTTGCCACCAACCGGGCGCTCGTCGTCTACGACGAGCCGACGAGCGGTCTCGACCTCTTCCACATGCAACAGGTCGCCGAAGGCATCTGCCGCGTGCGTGAACGAGGCATCACGCAGGTCGTCATCACGCACGATCCGGAGTTCGCGCTATCGTGCTGCACGCACGTCGCCGTAATGGACAGGGGGAGAATCACGGAGGCTTACCCGCTCGAAGAAAGCGGCATCAGTCGGCTAGCGTCCTTCTTCCGGTCGGAATACCATGCAGGAGAAGATGATCCGTCAATCCGCAAGACTCCTTCTTCGCGACAGAAAGAGTGAGGCCATGACAGTATTCGACACACTCGCAAAGAGAAACGCCGACAAGCTGCGCGCCGTCAGAGCAGACGGGGCGTCCATTCGATACCATCTGCGCATGGACGGCAGCGAGGCGGGCGCCATTGATGTGTTCGAGCTCTTCAACGGCGTTTCCCTGGCGTTCAACAGCATCCCCCAAGGCACCGCGTCATGGGACGACATCGAGCCGCTCGAGCTCCAGATTGACTGGTGCTTGCGCGGTCGGTTCCAACTTGACGATGGCATCCGCCTCGGAGACGGTGAGCTTGCCGTGCATGACGAGCGGATTAGAAAGCGCTCCATGAGGTTTCCCGCGCCGCTGTACACAGGATTTACCATCAGAATCAGCCGGTCGGAGGGAGCGGAGGTTCTCTCCCGCCTCCTCTCCTTCGACTTCGATGCCCTCGCGCAGCGGCTCACAGGGCCGAGCGGCTGCAAGATCTATGCGCCCGACCCCTCAATGAAGGCTCTTCTCGAATCGTTTTGGGATATCGACGAACGGGAACCGCTGATGCGGCTGCGTCTCAAAGCGCTCGAACTCATCTCTCTTGTCAACGCGACCCCTCGTCTTGCCCCGCGAGCAGAAGACTATCTGCAAAGAAGTACTATCGAATCTCTTGAAAGGGGCATGAGGCTTCTCGGATCGAATCTCGAGCAGAACGTCGCGGTGGCAGATGTGGCAGAAGCGTCATGTATGGGCATATCCGCTTTCAAGGAAAAATTCACGAAGGCGTTCGGGATTGCGCCGATGGCATACCGCAGCCAATGCCGTATGGGGCGCGCCGCCCAGCTTCTTGTCGCTACCGATAAAAACATATCGGACATTGCACTCTCCGTGGGATATCGCAACCCGAGCAAATTCTCCGCCGCTTTCGCGGCAACCTTCGGACGATCGCCTTCAGGGTACCGAGCTGCGAACAGCTCAGGTAGCGTAAATTTAGTAAATGCCTTTCAGCCGCGCGAGTAAGGCGCGGAGCGCAAACACTATCAAACTTGCGTGTCCAATCCCAGGCATCAGAGGCTTAGTGGCTCGCAGCGCCCAATCCAAGTCGCACCATCCCAAAAGCATTGCGAGTTTGCACAGGAGTAATGAAAGAGACACCGCGAGCAGCTGAAGCACTCCTTTTGAGTTTCCCCAAGAATGACACTTAGACAGTCTTTACCGGCAAGCGAGACGTCCTCCTCGATGCATCTTTGAGATATCCCTGGTCGAACGAGAAGCTCCGTCGCGTCAGAAATAAGATGTTCCGGCAGCTCACGCAGCATAATCACCTATCGCTGAACTCAAGTCAAAAACTCACGCAACGATAATGCGCGAAACGGCCGAGTTTGATATGAGTTTTCTCTTGAAGGAGCCGTCGGGATACGACCGATAACAGGAAGTAACCACGGATAGACCAAGAGCAGAATTGCAAAAACAGACCACTTTTCTTTTATCGAGTGGGAATAGGGTTTTAGCCCATTTCATCTAGTCTCATCCTGCACGTCTAGTCGCGGTGGTTAGCAACTAATAGCCTGTATTGGATAAAGCCACCGGGACTTTTGGGGAGTGACAATCGAGAATTTGCCCCGTGATCTTCGGATTTCGGGGATTATTTTATGGGTGTTAACCTGCGGAAATACTCTTCACTCCAACGTGCTGGGGTGACGCGTTGCGACTCGTTGCTACGAGAAGCGACTAGATGCCAAAACATGCCAAAGCGAGAAGAGTATTTTCATCGCGTTTTTTAGCCGCATGCCCGTTTTGAGCTGAGTCATGTAGTCACCCCGCTTTTTCAGCCCTCCATTTTGCAAAACCGCAGGTAGGAGTGAAGAGTGACAAATCGTGAAAATCCGCGATTCCCGGCGATTTCGGGCCGTTTTCGGGTCCATTGGAGAGCCGTTTGTCACTCTCGACACTGTGCGCAATAGGCGATTTCGGGGCCTATTTTCGGCCCCGAAAACCGGCAATAGTAATGCGAGAGTGACGATTCCTCTGCAATCGTTGCAACATTCAATTGCGGTTGTACATCCATGTTTAATTTCTGCGGATGTCAAGCATGGCGTTCAGGGGGAATGCGTCTCGCCATTTGAAGTCCTAGGGCTGTTGTTTAATGCAATTCGCGAAGACATTCAGGAAGCAATTCGCGAATAGCTTCCTGAATGAGTGAATGCTTCCTGAATCATGGTAAAATTTCAACAGAATAAGAACCCTAAATTGAAGTGAGTAATTCGCATGGAAGCCGAACTGTTATTAGAGACAATCGCCCAGGGCGAATCTGCGTCAGTTGAATTTAAGAGGTGCGGAGCACAACCCGAGCAGGATACCTTTGAGACCATCTGCGCGTTTGCCAACCACATGGGCGGCAACGTCTACCTTGGTGTGGAAGACAACGGGAACGTTAACGGCGTTGCAGAAGACGCGGCAACAGACATACAGCGCAATATTGCAAACGTCACGCGCAACCCCAAGCTGTTCGGCCCCGCCGTGATGCTCGAAACCGAGACGGTCTTCGTAAACGGCAAGACCGTCGTCCGCATCTGGGTTCCCATGAGCCCTGACGTTCACCGCTATAAAGGCGTCGTGTACGACCGCATCGCCGATGCCGATGTGAAGGTTAGCGCCAGCAGCCAGATTTCGGCCATGTACATTCGCAAGAGCAATCTCGAGACTGAGCGGCGAATCTTTCCATATTTGACGCTAAACGATCTGCATGCAGAGCTTATCGACCGTGCAAGGCAGATGGCCACGGCACGGCGGCCGGGACATCCCTGGGCAGGGTTGGATGACGAGCAGCTCTTGCGGAGTGCCCAGCTTCTGGTCAAGGACTACTCAACAGGACAAGAAGGCCTTACCCTAGCCGCTGGTCTACTTTTCGGTAGCGATGAGACGATCGGCTCGCTCTGCCCCACCTACAAGACCGACGCCGTGGTCAGGCTGCGCGACGAGGATCGCTACGACGACCGCCTAACGGTGAAGACCAACCTCATCGATGCGTACAACGCCCTCATGGGGTTCTGCGAGCGCAACCTTCCTGATCCCTTTGTCCTCGAGGGTGACATCAGGGTAAGTGTGCGAGGCATCGTGTGCCGTGAGCTCATCTCGAACATGCTCATTCACCGGGAGTTCACGAGTCCCTATCCTGCAAAGATGGAGATTGACCGTGCAGGGCTGCATACCCAGAATGCTAGCAGGACGTTCTTCGAGGGAAACATTACGCTCAACGACTTTAGTCCGATGCCGAAGAACCCCTCGATCGCCAATGTCTTTACCCAGATTGGGCTTGCAGAGGAGCTGGGCAGCGGCACGCGGAATCTATTCAAGTATGCACGAAGCTTCATGGGTGGGGACCCGACCCTCGTGGACGGAAACGTCTTCCGCGCGACAGTCCCAGACGTAAATGGAGTTTTGTTCACCGAAGCGACAACTGTCGAGCGACTGGGAGACATTGACCAAGCCATACTAGAGCTCGCGGCATCGCGGTGCAGCTTCACACTTGCGGAGGCAGCTGAGGCCGCCGGAGTCTCGAAACGCAGCGCCAGCGCTCACGTATCCGCACTCATAGAATCGGGCAAATTAATCGGAGAAGGCTCGACGAGGAAGCGTCAGTTCAGGAAGGCATGACCTCGCATTTGGAAGGCGCGGACTCATTCCTAGATTGCCGAAGTGGCCCATTTTGTCCGCGTACTTTGACTTTGTGTGGAATCTGGTTGACGCCTGACTCCCCGACGAGTATTAATATGCGCGCATGGAAAACCTTCGGGTTTTGTAAGGGCGGGACCCACTGGGCCTCGCTCTATTTTTTATGCAAAGGGCACGGCCATAGGATTCCCGATCAGATGTCGTTGCCCATGGCGCGGAGCGTCTCGCCTGGCTCGCCTTTCCTGACGGGCAGAAGCCTCCCGATCCTTATAACGGATATCTTCTGCCGCTCGATGGGCTTGCAGGCCGACGCCTTCGATACGCGCAGGTAATCAGCGACCTGCGGCACGTCCACGAGGCATGGCGCGCCACTTGGACATGAACGACTAGGTGCCGACCAGCAGGTCGAGGTTGGCGATGGTCACGCCAAGCACACCCTGCGCCACCGTGCGCGCGAGCCTCCACCACCACTCGTTTCTGCAAGGGAGCTCGTTCATTATCTCCAGCCTTTCTCCCCAGCCACAGTTGCTTCGGCCATGAGCGCGACGAGTGCAGTATACGTTCCGTTGCCGACGGTGCCGACTCCGCTAGAACAACCGATGCCGCCCCACTGAGCCGAGAAATCCCCGGCGCCGTGGGGCGAGCGGCGGAGTGAGCCAACAGCAAAGCCACGCCGCTAGTAGTAGCCTGTCACCAGCAATCTGCAAGTCGCTAGCACCCCACAGCCGTGCCGCCCGCATCCCTTGGTCGCCATATCAGCTGCACGGTATAATCTATCCATCGATATATGGCTCTTCGGTGGTTTCTGTGGGAGAGATTCCGGCATAGGCCCAGCTCAGC
>ERZ827108.3645-NODE-3645-length-12595-cov-7.613078_pt1 | contig 12595 bp, 10 predicted proteins | sample MGYA00519921_ERZ827108 | MGnify/ENA primary metagenome ERZ827108 (study PRJEB31778, sample SAMEA3449258) | human gut metagenome | biome: human gut; feature: human-associated habitat; material: faeces | place: United Kingdom | collected 2010/2012 ... | reverse complement strand
ATAGCGCCGTTTTTTCAGCGTGTCAAGTCTTATTTCATACAATTTATAACGAACCGGTTGCCGGAGACAGGGCGTATTATGCCTTGGCTTCGGTTTTTTGCGTTTACCGGAAAGGCGGTGGTTTGATGATGAAAGTCTTCGCTATGGCCGGTAAACATATCTTTTCCGGATAAGCCTTTCTGTTTCTTCTCGGTGTGTCCGCCGCCGAAAAAAGAAAAAGCGGGCAGAAAACACTTTGGAGGAATGAAAATGAAGAAGAAAATGCTCGGCCTTCTGCTTGCGGTGTGCATTGCGATGGCGCTTGTTCCCATGGCGGCGTTTGCGGAAGGAAACAGCAAAACCTCAATCACAACGGTGGACGAGCTTTTGCAATTCGCAAAAGCGGTAGATCAAGGCGAATACGATAATAAAACGGATGCGGTTGTATCGCTTGACGCGGATTTGGATTTGAAAGGTGTTGCGTGGACACCGATTGGAAGCGTGTTTGCCGCCGATGGAACGCTGCAACATTACTTCAGCGGCAAATTTTACGGAAACGGTCATACGATTTCCAATTTGGATTTTTCCGAAAACTACGGAAAATATCCGTCTTTCGGTTTTTTCAGTGAGGTTTACGGTGCTGAAATTTCCGGTTTGACGATTCAGGGCAAGGTGGATGTGTCCAATTCCGGGTACGTCTATTTCGGAGCGATTGCGGGCGTTGCAGCAGATAGCAAGATTTCTGATTGCGTTTCGGATGTATCGTTCACGGATACAGATAAATACATTAACGGTACTGTGGCTCTGTGCGGATATGCAATCAATAGCACGATTGAATACTGCCAAAACAAGGGGGATTTTTCAGTAATGAAGGACACCTCCTACTTTTTGATGGGCGGTATCGCAGGTCTTGCTGAAAACAGCACCGTACAGTATTGTGCCAATACAGGCGATATGACCTCTTGGACACCTCATACCGGCGGAATTGTTGGTCAGTTGTATCAGAACTCAAAGGTTATCAATTGCTATTCCACCGGAAAAATGGTTCCTCTTGGCAAAGGAACTACGGATTTCGGCGGTATCGCAGGCGCAGTTGGAGCAGGCACAGAAATCAGACATAGTTATTTCGCCGGTGAGATGGATGTATCTCAATATACTGCCACTACACCTTATAAGCGTTTAGGCGGTATTGCAGGCGGTGTTTCTTCTGATACACCTGTTTTTGAAAACAATTATTTCGTGGAAACTGAAAATGTCCCGGCTTGCTTTAAGTACCAGGATGCTGGAACAGAAAAGACCCTTGACTTTATGAAAACGGAAGATTTCTTTAATGAAATCACTGCTGCTGGCGGCAATTATCGGTTTAATCCAAACGGAACGCCGGTTTTGCCTGCGCCGAAATATGCGGTTTCGTTTGTTGTAACGCCTGCTGAGTTGGCGAATGTAGTCATTAAAGTGAATGGTCAGGAAGTAACAAACCCTGTTGATTTGGAAGCGGGTACGCATACGGTTGAAGTCAGCGCAGATAATTGTAAGGTTTTCAATTCCAAGATGACGATTACGGCTGATACGGCAACACATACGCAAATCGTTGCGATGACTTATTTGCCTGCCGACTACACCAAGGTCGATAATCTTCCTCAAACCGGCGACACAAGCAACCCCGCTTTGTGGATTGCCCTGCTGTTTGTCAGCGGCAGTGCGGCTGTTGGCACGGGCGTTGTCACCAAAAAGAAAAAGTGCAACAGATAACTGAATATAACAAAAGATGCGAGAAGGGATGACCGACTCGCATCTTTTATTGTGGTTTAGTATGCCATAAATTCGAGCAAAAAACAAGACTGCTGATTTGAACGTTTCAAACGCTGATCCCCTTCTCGGCATAGGGGCAATACGTCAGATAGGCCAGCAGCAGGGTGGAGGTATCCGGCAGGGAGAGGCAGTAAACCGCCTGTTCGCCGTGCCTGCCTGCCGTTTCCAGCGGCTGAGAGAGCAGAAACATGCCGCTGACCTGCGCGCGGCGGTGGACATAGCCGAAATGCACGTCCTCCCAAGGCATATAGACGCCCACGCCCGCGCGGACGCCCTCCTCGTTGATCCACGGGCAGGTGGTGACGGCGACGATTGCGCGATAGAGCAGGAAAAGCCCCGCGGCGAACATGCCGCAGGCGGCGAGCGTCAGGCCGACGACGGAGAGGGGCAGAGCCAATTCGCTGGCGCGCAGAAGCATCATCGCGCCGGTGAAGAACGCCAGCGCCGCGCCGGGGATGAGCAGCAGCATGTACATGGCGGCCTGCCGCCAGAGCGGGCGGAGGGGATTGACGGGATGCTTGCGCGGCGCAGGCGCGAAGTCGATGGTCTCCGGGCAGAGATCGAGCACGGCGCTGATCAGCCGCCGGCTGGTCGGCACGACGAAGCCCCAGCTTCCGCAGCCGGGCGCGCGGTGCAGCAGCTCCAAAAAGCCGTTCGAGCCCTGATACAGGCCGTAGAGATAGGTTCGGCGGCTGTTGCAGCTCAGCACGCCGACGGAGGCCAGCTCGTGCCACGGCGTGCGGCGGACGCGCAGCAGAAAGCCCACGCCCACGCCCAATTCATCCGCGAAGAAGCGGCAGGAAAGCAGCGCAAAGCAAAGCCCGAGCAGCACGAACGTGCAGACCAGCAGCACGCGCGACCAGCCGAGCAGCCCCTTGCCGACGCAGAGATCGCGGGCGACGGCGCACGATATGGCGCACAGGCAGGCCGCGCCGGTCAGGTATGGATAGCGCAGAACGCGAACCAAGCGCATCCCTCCTTTTCGAAATAGAAAAAGGCCCTCTCGTCGCTATGTCGCGTCTTTGCGGGCCTTTGCTGTCCGGAAAAATTCAATTAGGGGTTGGTCGGCGGCAGCGTGGCCTCCGGCACGGGGGTCGCGGTGGCCTGCGGCGCGGTCGTTGCGTCGCTGAAGCCGTAGCCTGCGTTCGTGCCCGGCAGGTTATCCACGATCGTGATATCCGAATTGAGTTCCGCTTCGGCCTTGGCCTTCGCCTCTTCCTCGGCGGCTCGCTGCGCGGCTTCCGCTTCGGCCTTGGCCTTCGCTTCGGCTTCCTCACGCATGCGCTGCGCCTGCGTCACGGCGGCGGCGGTAATCGGCTGACGGCCGGATTCCACCACGCCCAGCGCCTGCTGCATCACGGCGTAGGGGCAGTCGCTGGTCAGCACGATGTCGCGGTACGGGCTGGAGGAGGTGTGGCGGCCCTTGCGCAGCTCCACATGGGTGTAGTGCGTCTTGTCGCCGCCCTTGATGTTCTTCTTGCCCTCTTTGGCAATCATCGCGCCCGCTTCAACCGTATCGCCGCGGCGGACGACGCTGTTTTCGCAGTGCAGATACAGCAGCGTGATGTCGTACTCGGCGTTGTAGATGGCGACGGTGCCGTTTTTATCCGTGCCGCGCGTCACCTCGCCGCCCAGAATCGCGTACAGCGGCGCGCCCTTGACGTTCACGAAGTCGATGCCCTCGTGGATGCCGGTGTAGCCCCATACGCCCTTGCGATCCTTCTCGCGCTGGCAGTATTGGCCGTAGTAGAGCGCGGTTTCGCCCACGTCCGCGCCGTAGAGGCGCTCGCGCATCGCATCGGTGATATCCAGCACGATCGGCGCGATGGCCAGCGTGCCGTTTTCGTCGGCGACGAAGTATTCCTCCGGCACGGTGCTGGCGAACGGGGTCAGGCCGTATTCGCCGTGGTTATAGGCGTACACGTTGTCGAAATAGGAGACCTTGCGCTCGCGGATGTAGTGATACTGGCTGATGAAATAGCGGTATTTGGTCGTGACCTTGAGCTGATGCTGCGGCTCGGCCGCCGCTTCCGCCTGAACGGGCGCGCCCGTCTCCGACGGCGTGCTTTCGGCGTAAGCGCCCGTGGTCAAAAGCAGGCCCGCCAGAGCGAGCGCCGCGATCCATTTGTTTTTCATAATATGCCCTCCGATAATCAGAGTTTACGCGCCCGGGGCGGACGCAGGGTAGCTTTTTCTCCCTTCATTATACCCAGAAGATGATGAAAACTCAAGCGTTTTTTGCCAATTTTGGCGCGCGGCGGATTTTCACGCGGCAGAAAGGTTTGCGCGGCTTTCTTTTTCCGCCGCCCTGTGCTATGATGATGCCAACGGATGACGGAAGGGAAAGGGTTGGCGGAATGAAAAAGGCGGCGGCGTGGGCGCTCTGCGTCCTCTGGATGATGGTGATTTTTATGATGTCCGAAATGTCGGGCGACGTTTCCGGCGCGCAGAGCGGCTTTGTGACCGAGCTGGTCGAAAGGGCGCTGGCTTTCGTGCTGGGGGCGCAGACGGCGGCGCGGATTCCGACGGACACGCTGGAGCTTGTGATTCGCAAGGGCGCGCACATGGGCGAATACGCGATTCTCTTCTGGCTGTGGGCGCATGCGCTCGGTCTGAGCGGCGCGAAGCGTCCGGCGGTCACGGCGCTGGCGGTCTGCGCGGCGTATGCGGCCAGCGACGAGTTTCACCAGTGCTTTTCCGACGGGCGCGGCCCAAGCCCCGTCGATGTGATGATCGACACCGCCGGCGCGTCGATCGCGCTGGGGCTTCGGGCGGCGGCGCGGCGCATCGGGCGCGGAAAGGGGGAAAAAAGGCCGTGACGGATTACAAAATCGGCGAGGTCGCGCGGCTGCTGGGGCTGACCACGCAGGCGCTTCGCTTTTATGAGCAGGAGGGGGTCGTCACCCCGAAAAAGAGCGAAAACGGCACGCGCTATTACGACGAGGATCAGCTCATCCTGCTGCTGTCGTTCAAAAAATACCGGCAGGCGGATTTCTCCGTGCAGGATATCGTCACGCATTTTTTCAAGGAGGACGATCTTTCCGGCCTGCGGGGGCAGACGCTCGCGCGGCGGGATATGCTGCTGGAACAGAGCGCGCTGCTGCGCCGCCGCGCGGAGGCGTTCGGCGCGTTTGAGGCGCGGCTGGCCTATGCGCAGCGCCATCTGGACGAGCCGACGCTCTGCGAGAGGCCGCTTCTTCACATGCTCAGTCCGTCGCTCAGCGAGCTGGATTTTGTGGATTTCAAAAGCCGCGATTCGCTGGAACAGTTCATCGCCGCCATGCCTGATACGCGCATCAGCTTCGCCCGCAAAAGCGCGCCGGGAAGCAAACGGGATTTCCGCCTCTGCGCGAACGACGAGGCCTGCGCGGCGTGGAACCTGCCGCTTGCGCACACGCGGCCGCTCACCCCGGCGCGCTGCATTCGGCTCATCCATCGCTTTGCCTGCCAGCCGTGGGACGACGAGGCCATGCCGGAGCTGACGGCAATCGGGCGGAAGGCGGGCTATGCCATCGCGGAGGATCAGCCGTATCTGGGGCTGCATCTGGCGACGGAGAACCATCAGGAGCACATCTATTTTTACGCGACGTTTTATCTGCCGGTTCTTGAAGGATGAACCGGCTTGCCATGCGGGGGAAAATGCGCTATAATGCTTTACAACGCTAAAGCATCGGAGGAATCGCGCCATGATCGTCCGCTATATTCCCGCAGACCCGGCCGGAAACCTGACTGCCATCGTCCTTTCGCCCGTCGCGCCGCAGGCGCGCGCCGCCGTCGCCGCCCGAATGATGGCGCGCTGTCCGGAGGGCTTTGAACAGGTCGGCTTTGCGGAGGAGGATTCCCTGACGGGCGAATTTCCGCGCCTGTGCATGATGGGCGGCGAGTTTTGCGGCAACGCGGCGCGCGCGTTTGCCTGTTACGCCGCAGGGGTGCGCGGGCGGGGCGAAACGCGGCTCTCCGTCGCCATCAGCGGGGCGAGAAACCCCGTTCCGGTGGAGATCGAGCCTGCGAGCGGCTGCGCCTATGCGCAGATGCCCCTGCCCTGCGCGCTGGACAGGCTCCGCGCGGACGGGCGGGATATTCCGCTGGTGCGCATGGAGGGCATCGACCACGCGCTGCTGCTGAATGAAGCGCCGTCGCCGGAGCTGGCCGAGCGCGTGCTGGCCGCCATGCCGGGGCAGGATGCGCAGGGCGTGCTCTTCGTTCAGGGCGGGCGGATGACCCCGCTGGTCTACGTGCCCGCGACCGATACGCGCGTGTGGGAGAGCAGCTGCGGCTCGGGCACGGTCGCGCTGGCGTGGTATCTGGCGCGGCGCTTTGCGGACGGCGCGCACGTCTTCGCCTTCGACGAACCCGGCGGTCGGCTGGAGGCCCGCGTCGCTATGGCGGGCGGGCGCACCGCGCGCATTGAAATGGGCGGGGCGGTCAGGCTGGGCGAGGAGAAGAAAATCGAACTGTAAAGGTAAAATGAGGCTGTCAGTCTAACAAAACCGATATTTCAAGAATAAAAATAAGTATTTTTGCCCGAAGGTTTCCAAAGGGCGACCGGAAAGCCCTTTGGTGGGGCGATGGGGCAAAGCCCCATATCCAAAAATGCTAAGATATTTGTTCCTGAAATGTTCGGTTTTGAAGCTTGACAGCCTCTTTTGGTACTCGTCAATGATGAAAAATGCTGCGTCCGTTATCTGCGTCGGCGGACGAGACATCCGCCGTCAAAGAAAAATTTCCACGGGTGCAACAAAACGCGCCCTTCCCATCGTCTATACAGGTGAAACACGAAGGAAACAGAAAAAGCCGCTCGGCGGACGCGCCGGGTGAGGAAAGCGAGGGATTCCCTTTGACTGAACCCATGCGGGCGTGGACGGCGGAAACGCTGATAGACGCCTACGGAGACGAACTGCTTCGGCTCTGCCTGCTCTATCTGGGCGACCGGCAGCTCGCCGAGGATGCGTTTCAGGAGACGATGGTGAAAGCGTGGCGCGCGCTGCCGGGCTTTCGCGGGGAGAGCGGCGCAAAGACGTGGCTGTTTCATATCGCGGTGAATACCTGCCGGGATATGCTCAGGAGTGGCTGGATGCGCATGCGCAGGCGCAGCGTGCCGCTGGAGGTCATGCCGGAATTGGCCGGGCAGGAGGATGAACGCCTGCGCGAAATGACGGCCGCCGTGCTGGCGCTGCCGGATAAATACCGCGAAGCCGTCGTGCTCTTTTACTATAAGCAGATGAAAATTCGTGAAATCGCCGAGGCGCTGCACATTCCGCAGAATTCCGTATCCAGCAGATTGCGGCGCGCGCGGGCGATGCTTCAAATCGACATGGAAGGGGGAAAGGACGCATGAAGGAAAGCCAAATTTCGGATGCGCTGCGCGAGTCGATGAACGCCGTGCGCCTCTCCCCGGCGCTGCGCGCCAAGGCGCTTTGCGCGATGCGCGGCAGCGAGGAAAGGAGACCGAAAATGAAACGTAAATTTTCCGCGGCGCTGGCGTTTGCGCTGGTCGGCGTGCTGGTTGTGGCCGTCGCGCTGGCGGTGGCCAACCGCAAGGGTGTGCTCGATTTTCTCAGTTATTCGGAAGCAACGCTTCCCGAAAACGCCGGCGACTATGTGCAGACGGATATCGCGTCGGATGAGCGGGACGGCCTGCACGCCGCGGTGCGCGAAGTCGTTTATGACGGCCACAGGCTGTGGGCGACGGTGGATATCAACATGGACGGCGAAAAGCCGCTGCTTACGGGTCTTGATTACGGCTTGGACGAGGAAAAATGGGCGTGGCTGAGACACGATGAAAGCGAGACGGATGACCGATCCATTCTGGAGGTCTATCGAGAGGAAGGGTATACGGACGCATGCTATATCGCGGCCTCTATCTATGACGAAGACGACGAGGAGAATACATCCTGCGAAGCCCATTTGCAGGACGACGGAACGCTGACGTTTTACGAATCCCTCGTGTTTGAACAGGAAAAGGCGGAACGCGAAATCACGGTGTCCGTCCGGGCGTTCAAGTATTATGAGGAAAAAGACGGCAGGATGAACGTGAACCAGAAACCGATTGTGGAATTGAAGTTCCGTTTCACGGCGAAAGCATCCGCCGTAGATGAAGAAACGCTCGTCAGCGTCGAGCCTGTCGAATACGAGCGCATCGGCGTTCGGGTTGACCGGGTGACGGTGACGACCAAGCCGCTGGAAATGGATTATGCCATCGAATACACCGTTGTGGACGCAGAAAAATTTGCGCAGACGGACGACGGCCTCTGGTTTGAATTTATCGACCCGAACAGCAGGGAAGAACAGCCGTATGACCAGCGGCTGAAAGAGGGGTTTTCCGTCGTGGGATCGGTCGAGCCCGTGGACGACACGCATTTCCGGCAGATCGGCACGCTGTCGCTCAGCGAAAAGGCCGACCGCTACACCCTCCGCGCGTATGAGTGCTGGGAAAAACGGCGGTTTGATACGCATGAAATTCGGATGAAGAAGGTGGAATGAACATGAACGGATGGCGCAAAGCCTGTCGAGTGCTTGTGGTATTAGTTGCTGTTGGACTGGCGGTTCTGGTCGTCATAAGGAAAATGGGGAAACAGCCGGATGAAACAGGCGAATCGTCGGTTTTAGCGGAAGAGCCTGCTGTTTGGCAAAGTGTCGAAGGGGTTGCGTCCGAGACGGGAAGAACGGTGAATACCGAGCAGAGCGAAGGAGCGATTTCTGACGAAACGCCGCGGTTTGAATCCGAAAATCAAGCTATTTATGTTGGCACCATCCGTTATACTCAATATGCATGGAAAGAAGCCTATACCCAATTGTCACAATACATCGAAACGAGGAAAAACGTTTCAAAAGGCGAGGACAGCGTCAGTATTTCAAACGAAAAAGGTGAAAACCTATATCTTTCATCGGGCAGAATTTTGTATAAGCTTAATGATTCGGCCAATCAGCTTTTTGAACTGACGTCTTATCCTGCACGGGCAACCGAAAGAGATGGACAGGTCAGGCAGGCGGGTGAAGAGGCGTATATCGCAGAGTTGGATGATTTGAGCAGAGATGAAGCGGAGCAAACGGCACTTAAGCTGATGGAATCGCTAATTCAATCCGAAATTTGCAGGGCTGAGGTGGTCAGCCTGTACGGGTATACGGGCAAGCAGCTTAAAAGAATCCATCAAACGCTATATCAGGAAAGGAACGTGTGGCGATATTTCTATCGGGAATTGCCGAGTGAAGTGGAAAACGGGTTGTATTATGTGGAAATGCGGCTGAATATCGGCGGCGTTCCCGTCTGCATAGAGGGGGATGCGCGGGGTATACACGGCTCTGTAGATTCATCAGATTCGATTATTCCTGTTAAGGCATGTCTTGTACTATCTAAAGAAGGACTTGTTTTTCTGGATTTCGCTTACGCATTTGATTTGAGCGATATTCGGAAGGCAGATGCGCTTCCCAAATCAGCCATTCAGGCAATCGCCCGTGAAGATTTAAAGAACAATCCGTACGCAAGCGATTCTGAAGAATTTGAAATGCGTCTGATGAATCTGTGCATTCGGCACGGAACGGGAACGAAGGCTAGCTATGAGCTTTGCCCCGTGTGGCGCGTTCAGACGGCAGGAAAGGGAGATATCGACTTCTGCTTGGCTGTTTACGATGTGGTTTCGGGAAAACGGTTATTTGAGGGGCTGCTTTAATCGAAAAAAATGAATGGACGTGCGAAAAGCGCGCCCATTTGTTTTGGCGCTTAAAACGCCGCTTCCAGCATCCCGTTTACGCCGACGTAGACGGGAATCTGGCTCTGCTCGATGATTTCCGCGCCTTTGGAAAGGCTGGCGCACAGCGTCAGCACGCAGGCGTTGTTTGGCAGGGCACATTCCAAAATGCCGATTTCGCCGCCGCGCGGCGGGCAGGGGCGCTTGAGCGTCGCAAGGCGCCTGCCGTCGTCATCCTCGAGCCACGCGCGGGCGATCAGCGCGTCGTCCGCGTCCCGCGCATCGACGAACGCGCAGACCGACGCGCTGAAGGCCGAACCCGCGAACCACGCGCCGCACAGGGGCAGGGCGCTCAGGTGCGTCGGCGCGAGCGCGGTTTGCAGGGCGGCGAATACATCCTCGTCCTGCCAGACGCCGGGCGGGCAGAGCGCGCCGGAAAAACGCCCCTGCCGCGCGGCCTCGGCCAGCAGCCGGATGCGGACGGCGCGAAGCCACAGCAGCACGGCGGCGATGTTCGGGCTTTGCGCGTCCAGCTCGCGCCCGGCGGCCTCGAGAAGCAGCTCGGCGGGCGTGGCGTCCGCGGGCGGGGTGCGCGGGCAGGCGGTCAGGCCGCAGAGCAGCCACGCATCCAGCGCGGGCAGGCTGCGCATGCGGGGAAGCGGCGCGTCGCCGAAGACGACGCAGGCATGGCGCGCCAGCCGCTCCCGCAGGGCCTGCGTCGCAAAGGGATGCAGGACGGACACGCCGGAAAGCGTCATCGCGCGGTAAAACGCATCCGGCGCGGGCACATCCAGCCGAACGCCGGGCAGACACAGCCGCCCGATGCGCGCCAGCAGCGCGTCGGGATCGAGACATTCGGCGGGGAGCAGCGGAATATCGTATTTCGCGGGCGCGCCGGAATAGCCGCACAGCAGCGTGAGCTCGTCGCAGAGCGCGCCGTGCCGCCCCGGCGTGAGGAGCTGAACGCGGAGGGAGGGGCCGTCCGCCGGTTGGCCGGGGACGAACGGTTTCCCCGGCAGGGGCAGGGTCATTTCGACCGTCTGCGGTTCGCCCGCCGTCAGAAGGACGGGCAGATCGTGCACGGGCAGCGCCTCGCCCGCGCAGGCGGCGCGCGCACGGAGGAAGAAGCGCCCCGTCTCCATCGCGGAGAGCGCCGCGCGGAGGCGGACGGTCTTCGTTTGCGCATCCGGCCAAAGCGCGATATCGCGCAGGCGGGCGCGCGTCGTCAGATGCAGGCAGACCGGCCCGAGCACGCCCGCCGGACGGGATGCGTCAAAGCACAGGCGGAGCGTCTGCCTGCGCCCGGCGTGCAGCGCGTGGGCGAGCGGCACGCGCACAAGGCCGTCCTTGGGATTTTGGAATGCGCAGAGGGGCACGTCGTCCGCCAGCACGCGCCCCCTGCCGCGCACCAATTCGAGCGTCAGCTCCGCGTCGTCGGCGCAGAGCGCGCCGAAATCCAGCGCATACGTCAATTCGACCGCGCCGCCCACGTCGCCGGGAATCGCGGCGGGCAGGGGAAAATCGGCCTCCTGCATCGCCTGCGCGTCGTCCGCGCCATCGGGGATCGGCGCGCCCAGAAGGTCGGCAAAGGCGCTCAGCGCGTCCGCGCCGGGGAGATGAAAGGCCTCGTCGGGCGGCGCGTTCTCCGTCAGGCGCTCGGGTAGCCGGGGCGCGCGGATGCGCCAGCGCGTCAGCGGTCTCACGCCTTCTGCCGCGCGACGATTTCGCGCGCCATCATCAGGCCGCAGATGGTCTTGCCGTCGCAAATCTCCCCGCGCATGACCATTTCAAACGCCTCTTCCAGCGGCAGGCGGACGAGGCCGAGAAACTCGTCTTCATCCGGGTGCGTGTCGCCCTGAGAGAGCCCCTGCGCCAGATAGACGGCGATTTTCTCCGTGCAGAACCCCGGCGTGGTCAAAAGCGTGGTCAGGCAGGTCATACGCTCGGCGGAAAGGCCGGTTTCCTCGCGCAGCTCGCGCGTTGCGCAATCCAGCGGATCCTCGCTCACGCTGTCCAGCTTGCCCGCCGGAATTTCCAGCGTCACGCGATCCACGGCCACGCGGTGCTGGCGAACCAGCAGCGTATCGCCGTTGTCAAACACCGGAACGACGGCCGCCGCGCCCTTGTGCACCACGATTTCGCGCGGCGCCTCGCGGCCGTTGGGGCAGGTGACCCGCCACTTCTCGACGTGCAGAATGTGGCCGTCGTAAATCGTCTCCCTGGCGAAGGGAACCTCGCGGAGCGCGTCGTCATGGGTCGTGTCAATCGTAACCATATCCAAAAACCTCCCGAATCGAAAATAAAAACGGATTTTGCAGGATAATTCTCTGAACCGGGGAAGAATCCCTGCTTTTCATTCGTCTTATACGCAGGAAGCGGCTGTGAATCCGTGCCAAAACGGCTCGCGAGGTTGACAGTCGGCGCTTCCCGCCTTAAAATGAGGATCATACACAGCGATTCATGGGCGTAAGCCCTTGGTTCACCTGTAAAGGAGGATACAACATGAAGCAAATCATCCGCAGGCTGACAGCCCTCGCGCTTTGCGCCATCCTGATGATGGCCATGCCGCTGGCCAGCGCGCAGGAGCTGATGACGCCGGAGGGCGGACTGCTGACGGTGCAGATCGTCATCACGCAGCCGGATGGCACGATGAGCCTTCTGCCTGTCACGCCTGTGACCAACACGATGGGCAACACCGTTTACTGGGTGGATGAAAGCATGCTCAGCGACGACGAAATCGCCTCGCTGTCCACGGCTCAGCTCCAACTGGTGAGTGAAACGGGCGAGCTGTACGCCGAAATGCCGCTTTTGGAGAGCGGCTTTGCGGGCGCGATTGACGAGCGGCTGGATATCGTGAACGACATGATCCCCGGCGGCGTGCTGACCGTGCTGCCCGCGGAGACGGCCGCGCCGATGGATGGCGAGGAGGCCGACAACGCGCTCTGGCAGTATGGCTTCGAAACGCCCGCGCCGACCGAGCCGGAGCAGCCGGAACAGCCGGAACAGCCGGAGCAGCCGGAACAGCCGGAGCAGCCGGAACAACCCGAGCAGCCGGAACAGCCGGAGCAACCGGAGCAGCCGGAGCAGCCGGAGCAGCCGGAACAGCCGGAACAACC
>ERZ827108.3642-NODE-3642-length-12603-cov-2.817979_pt1 | contig 12603 bp, 8 predicted proteins | sample MGYA00519921_ERZ827108 | MGnify/ENA primary metagenome ERZ827108 (study PRJEB31778, sample SAMEA3449258) | human gut metagenome | biome: human gut; feature: human-associated habitat; material: faeces | place: United Kingdom | collected 2010/2012 ... | reverse complement strand
GTGTTGGCGTGCCGAGAAGTCTACCATTTTCACCTCCCTTGTCAATTTTTTTCGAGTCGTTTTTTGTGAGAGTCTTTCACCCATTTTATCACGTCCATTCATAACTTCCAATTTATAAAATAGTTAGGCTTTTGTCATACTCCCCCTTCTTCGTGCCATTTTTTTGAACATTTTCTCCCGTGATGTTTCCGCAATAACTACAGTTCCTCTTTTTTGCCCCCTGCCAGGACGAAAAAAAGGGCTATTGAACGCAGGTGCTTCCTCCGCCCACCTCCATTGCATTCCTTCCCTTGAAAAGGAGGCTGAACCATTTTGTTTTCCCATGGACGGAAAGGATTTTTTCTGCTATCTATAGGAAGTTTTTATTATTTTGCCATCTATGAAAAGATCATTCTGGATTGGAATTATCTGCGCTGCCTGCTGCCTGGGAAACATTCCTTCCTCATCCGCTGTACAAACAGCCAGTATAGGCTCCACTTTTTCCTGCACCTTCCTGGATTCCGGGGACCAGGGATTTTTTGATTCATCAAGCACCCATACATGGGACCAAGGCCAGATAGACGCTGCCATGCGGGCGTTGACCACATGGGATAGCTTGATCAATTCCACCCCGGGCAGAACACTTACTGTTGGCCTCACCTGGTACGACGGAGCCAATTCCTCCACTCTGGCCTCCGCCTATTCCCCTTACTTCTACTACCAGTCAAATGGACCGCAACAGGTTTCCACCCTGGTGGAGTCCGTCTGGCGCGATGGGAGCACGAGGACTGCAACGGGCTACGATATTTACATCCAGTGCAATACCTCTCATTTGAATTCTCTTTATTACGAGACCGCCTTACCGGCGGAGCATACGGGAAAATATGATTTTCAAAGCATCCTGACCCATGAGATAGGGCATGCCGCAGGGTTTCTTTCCCTGGCGACACAAACCGGTACCTTCCAGGTCCAGTCCGGGAATGCTTCAGCAGCTTACAGCACCATGCTGTACACCAGGTATGATTCCCTGTTAACCAACCAGGAAGGCCAATCCATCGTGAATAAGGCCGGAAACGGGAATACGGCATTTACACTTGGAGAAACCCTGTCCCTGGGCGATACGGGGCTCACCGCCTATAACCCCGCCACCTGGCAGCAAGGGTCCAGCATGGCCCACATCGACAGCGCGAGCGATCCGGACGCCCTCATGCAGTATTCCATTTCGCCGGATACCTACCACCGTACCCTGACGGATGGAGAAATGGAATTGATGCGTTCCATGGGCTGGAAGATGGTTCCGGAGCCCGGCACCTCCACGCTTTCCCTGCTGGGGCTGGCCGTGCTCGCTTTACGAAGACGCCGCTGCTGACGGTTTCCTCTCCCGGATTTTCCTTTCACGCCGGCCAGACGGCAGTTTCCTTTAGCCGCCAGGGAGTGGATTGGTAGCAGAAGGGCGTTCCTGCCAGGGAACGCCCTTCATGGTTTTTCCCGGCGGCACACCGGAAAAGCAGCCTTTTCAGTTATTTCTTTTCCTTGGTAAAGTCCAGCTTGCCGCCCTTTTCCCGCACCACGATTTCCGTCCCTTCCGGGAAGTCGCCCTCCAGGAGCTTGAGGCTGAGGGGGTCCAGCAGGTCATGCTGAATGGCCCGCTTGAGGGGACGCGCTCCATAGACGGGGTCAAAGCCATGGTCCGCCACCAGGGCCGTAGCCTCCGGAGTCATGCGCAGGAACAGGCCCTTGGCTTCCAGGCGCTTGCGGACGCGCTGGAGCTGGATGTCCACAATGCCTTTGAGTTCCTCCGCCGTCAGACGGTCAAAGATGATGATTTCATCAATGCGGTTCAGGAATTCCGGGCGGAAGTGGCCGCGCAGGGCTTCCATCGCCTTGGCTTCCCGCTGTTCCGCGTTGGATTCATTGAGGATGTACTGGCTGCCGATGTTGGAGGTCATGATGATGACAGTATTCCGGAAGTCCACCGTACGCCCCTGGCCGTCCGTGATGCGGCCGTCATCCAATACCTGGAGCAGCACGTTGAAGACGTCTGGATGGGCTTTTTCAATTTCATCAAAGAGGACCACGCAGTACGGACGGCGGCGCACGGCTTCAGAGAGCTGGCCGCCTTCTTCATAACCCACATATCCGGGAGGCGCCCCGATGAGGCGCGCCACGGAGTGCTTTTCCATGTATTCGGACATGTCAATGCGCACGATGGCGTTTTCATTGTCAAAGAGGAATTCCGCCAGCGCCTTGCTGAGCTCCGTCTTGCCCACGCCCGTGGGGCCCAGGAACAGGAAGGAGCCGATGGGTCTGTTTTCATCCTGCAATCCCGCGCGGGCGCGCCGCACGGCGTCGGACACGGCCTTGACGGCCTGCTTCTGCCCGATCACGCGGGCGCCCAGGCGTTCTTCCATGTGCACCAGCTTGGCGCGCTCCCCTTCCTGCAGGCGCGCGGCGGGAATGCCGGTCCAGGTGGCCACCACCTTGGCGATGTCCCCTTCCGTGACTTCCTCCTTGAGCAGGCCTCCGTCCTCCTTCTGCATTTTGTTGAGCTTTTCCTTGCCTTCCGTCAGGGCGCGTTCCGCTTCCGGAAGTTCACCGTACGTGATTTCGGAAGCGCGGGTCAGATCCCCCATTCTCTTGGCCCTTTCGCTTTCCAGCTTGAGGGCCTCTATTTTTTCCTGTTCCCTGCGGACGGCGTCCAGAACGTCTTTTTCACTTTTCCACTTGGCAATCATGGAGCCGGATTTTTCCTTCAGGTCCGCCAGATCCTTGGTGATTTTTTCCAGACGCGCCTTGCTGTCGGCATCCTCTTCCTTCACCAGGGCCTGCCGTTCCATTTCAAGCTGCATGGCTTCACGTTCGATCTGGTCGATTTCCGTGGGCATGGAATCCAGCTCAATCTTGAGCCGGGCCGCTGCTTCGTCCACCAGGTCCACCGCCTTGTCAGGCAGGAAACGGTCTGAGATATAACGGTCGGAAAGAGTGGCGGCAGCCACGATGGCGGCGTCCGTAATGCGCACGCCGTGGTGAACTTCATAACGTTCCTTCAGGCCGCGCAGAATGGCGATGGTGTCCTCCACGCTGGGTTCAGACACCATGACAGGCTGAAACCGTCGTTCCAGGGCCGCATCCTTTTCAATGTATTTGCGGTATTCGTCCAGCGTCGTCGCGCCGATGGTCCGCAGTTCGCCACGGGCCAGAGCGGGCTTAAGCAGGTTGGAGGCGTCCACCGCCCCTTCACTGGCGCCCGCGCCCACGATGGTGTGCAGTTCGTCAATGAACAGGATGATTTCGCCGTTGGAGTCCGTCACTTCCTTGAGGAAGGATTTCAAGCGTTCTTCAAATTCGCCGCGGTATTTGGCCCCCGCGAGCATGGACCCGATGTTGAGGGACACAATGCGCTTGTTGCGCATGCTTTCCGGCACGTCACCGTTGACAATGCGCCGCGCCAGGCCTTCTGCAATGGCGGTCTTGCCCACGCCGGGCTCCCCGATGAGCACGGGGTTGTTCTTGGTCCGGCGGGAAAGGATCTGGAGGACGCGGCGGATTTCCGTATCACGGCCGATAACGGGGTCAATCTTGCCGGCGCGGGCGCGGGCCGTCAGGTCCGTGCCGTATTTTTCCAGCGTCTGGTATTTGCCTTCCGGGTTGTCGTCCGTCACGCGCTGGTTGCCGCGCACTTCCTTCATGGCGGCCAGATAGTTGTCCTTGGTCAGTCCAAAGGTGTCCGTCAACTGGTGCACCTTGTTCTGCGTGTCCAGAGCCCCCAGCATGAAGTGCTCCACGCTGAGGTAGTCATCCTTGAGCTTTTTGCGTTCATCCTCGGCAGCGTGCATCACCGTAGCCAGGTCACGGCCCATCTGGGGCTGCGTGGTAGCACCGCTCTGGGTGGGTTCATGGGATACTTCCCTCTGGGCGGCCTGCAACAGCAGGCCCGGATCACAAGAGGCCTTCCGGAGAATAGGGGAAAGAATTCCGCCGTCCTGCTCCAGCAACGCCACCAGAACGTCCAGGGAGGAAATTTCCGGCTTTCCGAGCCGCCCTGCCGTCTGCTGCGCCTGCATCAGCGCTTCCTGAAATTTTGTTGTTAGATTGTTAAGCATGGTATGTTGGTAATTTAGACATAAGAATATCTCCAACCGTTGAATGGGAAAGCAGGATTTTTGCCGTTATCCAAATTTTTTTGACCCTCCGAATTCCTTGTAATATTGTAGTGCATCCGGCGTATTTTACAGAACCCGCATTTTACCGGCCTTTTCTTTTTTCCTGTCTCCAGTTTTTTACCAAAATGATCCGTCTTTCTTTTCTTCCGTTCCTATGCTCCGCCCTGCTCCTGGTTCAAACGGGAGCCTCCGGCAAGGAGATGCCTTCCCCCTATCCCGCTCCGGAACCCGGCGTCCGCCTGACACCGCCGGAATCACCGGCTCCCGTGCTGAACGAACCGCGGCTTTTCGGCGCACGTCCCGGCTCCCCCATCCAGTTCGCCATCTGCGCCAGCGGAGAACGCCCCATGAGCTTTGCCGCCGCCAAATTGCCCCCCGGCGTGAAGCTGGACAGGGAAACCGGCGTCATCACCGGTAAAATCAGCCGTCCGGGAACTTATGCCTTTCCCGTGCAGATAAGCAACAGCCACGGCAAAGCGAACGGGACCATCACTGTCCGCATCGGGAAGGAGATGTGCCTGACTCCCCCCATGGGCTGGAGCAGCTGGTATTCCTACAGCGGCGGCGTGAGCCAGGAAAATATCCTGAAAACCGCCCGGCTGCTCATCAGTTCCGGGCTGGCCCAATACGGCTACCGCTATGTCAACATTGACGATTGCTGGCAAGGCGCCAGAGGCGGCAAGTACCGCGCCATCCAGCCCAACAAGCGTTTTCCGGATATGAAGTCCATGTGCCGTGAAATCCACAGCCTGGGACTGAAAGCGGGGATTTACTCAACCCCGTGGATGGGAACTTACGCCGGCTACATGGGAGGCACTTCCCCCAATCCGCAGGGAGATTATTCCTCCCTGGCCCTTCCTGAAAGCAAACGCCCGCAGCCCGATCAATTGTTCGGGAGCTGTCCGGGTTCCCAGCGGCTGGGAGCCGCCAAAACAGGCCCCGTATGGATGATTACCCAGGATGCCAGGCAGTGGGCGGAATGGGGGTTTGACTACGTCAAGATGGACTGGTACCTGATCGACGTGCCCAGCACGGAAAGAATCGCGGCGGATTTGAAAAAAAGCGGCAGGGATATTGTGCTGAGCGTTTCCAATTCCACCCCGTTCGAGATTGCCGGCCCCATCAGCAAAACGGCCAACGTCTGGCGCACGACGGGAGATATCGAAGACCACTGGGGCAGTTTGAAGAAGATCGCTTCCTCCCAGGAGAAATGGCAGCCCTATGCCGGACCGGGGCACTGGAATGATCCGGACATGCTTCAAATCGGCCGCCTGGGCAAGGTCGGAAAGGCGAATACCACATTCTCCCCCACCCGGCTGACTCCGGACGAGCAGTATTTCCAGATGTCCTTCTGGGCCATAATATCCGCCCCCCTGATTATTTCATGCGATCTGGAGCATCTGGACGATTTCACGCGGGGCATCCTGTGCAACCGGGAAGTGATCGCCGTCAACCAGACGTTTCACGGCCCTTCGGAAAAAGTCCTGTCCCAAGATGATGGAGAAGTATGGATCAAACCGCTGGGGGAAGGCCGTACCGCCGTCGGCTTTTTCAATAAAAGCAATAAAGGCCAGACCATTCATGTCCCCCTTTCCCGCCTCAAGCTGAAGTCTCCGCAAAACGCGCGCGACCTGTGGAAGCAGGAAAACGCCGGCACGGCAAGCCGGGAAATGAAGGTGCGGCTCAATCCCCACGGAGCGGCCCTGTTTCTTCTGGAAGGCAAAAGATAGCCCCATGGTTCTGGAGGAGAGTTCCTCCCTTTCATTCATAAAATCCGCCCCGGCGACCGGAGAAAGATGCGGAACCAAGGCACCGGACAACTGCCGGACGATTTTTCCGCCAGGGTATTCCCCGGACCGGGACGGTCAACTATATACCACTAACTGGGGGGCAATGTATCCAGGGCGGCGTTCAGCGTCATCACGTTGATTACGTTTTCCCCCAGGATGCCGCCCGGAATGAGGTGTTCCGCCACCAATCGCCTTACTTTTTCCAGTGGCAGCTTGCGGGCCGCCGCCACGCGGGCCGCCTGGAATTCCGCCGCTTCCGGGGAAATGCAGGATTCCAGACCGCTTCCAGAAGCGAACAGGAGATCTGCCGGAACAGGCGTTTCCTGCGGCAGGTTGTGGGCTTTCAGCAGGGCCGCCTTGCGCTCCGCCACCGTCCTGACCAGTTCTCCGGAGGTCCAGGAGAGGTTGCTGGCACCGGAAGGCATGGTGGCGTAGTCCCCGGCGGAGGGCCTGGGCCAGAAGTACCTGGCGGAAGTGAAGGGCTGGGCGATGAGCTCCGAGGCGATGACTTCCCCCCGTTCATTCCGGATCAGGGAGCCGTGCGCCTGATGGGGGAACAGAATCAGGCTGACAAGCGTGACAGCCAGGGGATAAATGCCGCCGGTGACGACGGCCAGCGCCAGAAACAGGCGCAGATTGGGAAATGTCCATTTCATAATGATTCAGCAGGTTGATTTTTAATTGTTCAGACGAGGTGCAGGGCGGTGACGGCCATGTCAATGAGCTTGATGCCGATGAACGGCGCAATCAGGCCGCCTACCCCGTAAATGAGGATGTTGCGCTTCAGCAGGGAGGCTGCTCCCGCCGGTCGGTAGGAAACCCCCTTCAAGGCCAGTGGAATAAGCGCCACGATAATGAGGGCGTTGAAGATCACCGCGCTGAGGATGGCGCTCTGCGGGGAGTGCAGTCCCATCACGTTCAGGGCGGAAAGCGGCCCCCGGGCCATGCCGTCAGCCACAAAGAGGCCCGCAAACATGGCGGGGATGATGGCGAAGTACTTGGCCACGTCATTGGCGAAGGAGAAGGTGGTCAGCGCGCCGCGGGTGATCAGCATTTGCTTGCCGATTTCCACGATTTCAATCAGCTTGGTCGGGTTGCTGTCCAGGTCTACCATGTTGCCCGCCTCCCGGGCGGCCTGCGTGCCGGTGTTCATCGCCACGCCCACATCGGCCTGGGCCAGGGCGGGAGCGTCGTTGGTGCCGTCCCCGGTCATGGCCACCAGATGGCCTTCCGCCTGTTCTTCACGGATGCGCGCCAGCTTCATTTCCGGCGTGGCTTCCGCAATGAAGTCATCCACTCCGGCCTCCGCCGCAATGGATGCGGCAGTCAGGGCATTGTCCCCTGTCACCATGACGGTGCGGATGCCCATGGCCCGGAGCCGGGCGAAGCGTTCCTTAATGCCGCCCTTGACGATGTCTTTCAGGTAAATGACGCCCAGCACGTCCCTTCCCCGTGCCACCACCAGCGGCGTGCCGCCGGCACGCGCGACGTTCTGCACGGTCATTTCCACCTCCTGCGGGAAGGCTCCGCCCTGGTCCTTCACCCACTGCGCCACGCTTTCCGCAGCGCCTTTCCGGATGGAAACGGCCGGCTGGCCGCCGTGCGCCGCAATGTCCACGCCGCTCATGCGGGTGGAAGCGGAGAACGGAACAAAGGTGATGTGGTCCGCGTCCATGTGGCGGCCCCGGATTCCAAATTGCTTTTTGGCCAGCACTACGATGCTACGCCCTTCCGGCGTTTCATCGGACAAGGAAGACAACAGACAAGTCTCTACAAAATCGTGCAAATTGACACCCGGAGCCGTATGGAAATGAGTTGCCATGCGGTTGCCGAAGGTGATGGTTCCGGTCTTGTCCAGCATCAGCACATCAATGTCCCCGGCCGCTTCCACGGCACGGCCGGACGTAGCCAGCACGTTCCGGCGCACCAGCCGGTCAATGCCGCTGATGCCGATGGCGCTCAGCAGGCCGCCGATCGTCGTCGGAATCAGGCACACCAGCAGGGAGACCAGAACGGGCAGGGAGATATGGCCGTCCGCCCTGAAGCCCAGCGCCCGGGCGGAATCTTCAATGTATCCGGCCATGGCTGGGAGGGAAAGCACTACGGCAATGAAGACGATGGTCAGCGCCACGAGCAGGATGCCCAGCGCGATTTCATTGGGCGTCTTCTGCCGGCTGGCGCCCTCCACCATGGCGATCATGCGGTCCAGGAAGGTATTGCCCGGTTCCGCCGTGATGCGGATGACGATGCCGTCGCTGATCACGCGGGTGCCCCCCGTTACGGCGCTGCGGTCTCCCCCGCTTTCACGGATGACCGGGGCGGATTCCCCGGTAATGGCGGATTCGTCCACGCTGGCGATGCCTTCAATCACCTCGCCGTCAAGAGGAATGATGTCCCCGGCCTCGCACAGCACTTTTTGCCCCTTGCGCAGCTCGGAAACGGAGACTATTTCCTCCGTCCCCTTGTCCGTCAGCAGACGGGCGTTCACATAGACGCGCATTTTTTTCAGAGCGTCCGCCTGGGCCTTTCCACGGCCTTCCGCCAATGCTTCCGCAAAGTTGGCGAACAGGACGGTGAACCAGAGCCAGAGTGTGACTTGCAGGGTAAAGCCGAAAGGCTGCCCGGCGGCGGCATCCCGGATAAGGACGACCGTAGCAACCAGGGCACCGATGGCCGTGACGAATATCACGAAGTTTTTGGATAAAGCACGCGGGTCAAATTTGCGCAGCGCGTCCCGGAAGGCCGTTTTCAGCATGGCCCCGTTACACCAGGATTGATTCTTTTTTTCTTCTTTCATCATCATAAAATCTGGTTTGTTGGTGAATGCTCCTTACAGCATGGTTCCCGAATACAGGAGCAGATGCTCCAGAATGGGCCCCAGGGCCAGGGCCGGGAAGAAGGTGAGGGCGCCTACAATCAGCACCACGGCCACCAGCAGAACCATGAACATCAGGTTGTCCGTCGCCATGGTGCCCTGGGCCGGAGGCGCGGTTTTCTTGGATACCATGCTGCCCGCAATGATCATCACCGGAATGATGGCTCCGAAGCGGGCCAGCAGCATCGCCAGGCCGCCCAGCACGGAATAGAAAGGCGTATCCCCCACAGCCAGGCCGGCAAAGGCGCTCCCGTTGTTCCCGGCCTGGGAACCGAAGCAGTACAGGATTTCCGTCAGCCCGTGGGGTCCGGCATTGCAGATGGATTCACGCCCCACTTCCGTAGCGGCGGCCAGTCCGCTCATAAGCAGGACGGTTATGCCGGGCAGCAGAACGCCCACCATGGACCAGCGCACTTCCCGCGCTTCAATTTTTTTGCCCAGGAATTCGGGAGTACGCCCCACCATCAGCCCGCACAGGAAGACAGTGATCATGGCGAACATCAGCATGCCGTACAGGCCGCAGCCCAGGCCGCCGAAGATCACTTCACCCAGCAGCATGTTGAACAGGGCAATGCCGCCGCCCAGTGGGGACATGCTGCAGTGCATGCAGTTCACGGAGCCGTTGGAGGAGGCCGTCGTAGCCACGGACCAGAGGGAGCTGTTCGTCACGCCCAGGCGCACTTCCTTGCCTTCCAGCATTTCCATGCCGGGGAACAGCGGGTTCCCCGTGTGTTCCGCCCACTGGGAAAGCCCGATGGTCGTCACAAGCAGAAGCATCATGGCGCCGAAGATGATCCAGCCCTGCCTTTTTTTCCCGATCATCACGCCGTAGGCGTACGGGCAGGCGCAGCCGATCAGGAGCAGGGAGAGCATTTCAATCATGTTGCTGAACGGCGTGGGGTTTTCAAAGGGGTGCGTGCTGTTGTTCCCGAAGAAGCCGCCGCCGTTCGTCCCAAGCTGCTTGATGGCCACCTGGGAGGCCGCCGGACCGTTGGGAATCACCTGCTCCACGCCGTCCATGCCCGGTACGGTGGCGGGTCCGTCAAAGGACTGCACCACCCCCTGGGAGACCAGCAGAAGCGCGACGACCACGGAAATCGGAATCAGAAAGTACAAGGTACTGCGCGTCAGGTCCGCCCAGAAGTTGCCCAGAGTGGAGGCGCATTTCCTTTTCAGACCGCGGATCAGGGCGGCCATGACGGCAATCCCCGTGGCGGCGCTGACGAAGTTCTGCACGCCCAGCCCGGTCATCTGGACAAAGTAGCTGATGCCTTCCGGCCCTTCGCCGGAGTAGAACTGCCAGTTCGTGTTGGTCATGAAGCTGATGGCCGTATTCAGGGCAATGTCCCACCGCATGTTTTCCGTGCCGGCGGGATTCAGCGGCAGCCATTTCTGGCACAGCAGGGAAAGGAACAGGATGAGGAATCCGGCGGCGTTGAACAGAAGAACGGCCGTCAGATACTTTTTCCAGTCCATTTCGCGGGAGGGGTCCACGCCGGCCACACGGTAGGTGCAGCGCTCCACGGGACCAAGAACCGGGGAAAGCCAGCTCCGCTTTCCCTGTAAAACATTCGCCAGCCACTTCCCGAGCAACGGAGTGAAGGCGACCAGTATGCCTATGAATAGGACAATGATTAACAAGTCGTGTGAGGACATAACGCAACTTTATACATGTTCCGGAAATTCCGGGTAGTTAACAAGGGGCTGCCGGACATTAAGAAATTGTTAATTTCCCTCCGGAAGCCCGTTTTTCATGACGCCAGTACGCCGTTAGAATTCCACGCCCAGGCGGAAGCCCACCCAGAACTCGTCCCCGGCGTCCCTGCGGCGCAGCACCGTAGCCGCCTGGGAATAATTGACGGAGCCGGAAAGGGAATAATGTTCCGCAAACCGCCACGTCACGCCCAGGCTCCAGTCAATGCAGTTGGAGCCGTCGTCATAGTCCACGTTATAACCGCCGTTGTACCCGTACCTGGCCATGGGCGTTACCGTCACGTTCTCCACGGGGGACCATTCCAGTTGCACAAAGGCGCTGTAATAGGCTTCAAAATCCTGGTGTTCCACCTTCACCTGGGTTTCCGCCCCCACGGTCAGCCAGTCCGTCACGGCATAGGAGACGGTCAGGGCCGGATTGGCTACGTTGTAGTCCTGCGTGAAGTAGAACTGGTGCTCATACCAGGGATTGACGGTCCACTTCCCCAGCTTCCAGGCGTAACCCAGAACCAGGTCCAGCTCGTCATAATTGGAGGAATCCCCCCCGGCGTACCAGGCGCTGAGCGTAAGGTCTTTCCAGGAGATGCTCGGAGCCACTTCCCAGATGCCGCTGCCCGGCAGGCAGTCCAGCCCTTCCGTCACGTATTTGCTGGACCAGCCCGCGGAAAGGGAGAAAGCCCAGTCCGTGTCCGTAGAAGGGATGGCGGCCTCCTGCGCGTTGGCCAGGGAGGGAGAGGAGGGAGAGGCCGTTTCCCCGCCCATGCAGGCGGTTCCTGCCATCATGGCGCAGCCCAGAACTGCGGCCCCTATGTTTTTTGCGGTGTGTGTAATCTTCATAAAGACGTATCGAATACGTCCTGAATCCTACACAGCATATTGACCTTCGTGAAGTTAAGCCATGCCCTGCAACCGTTATGAAAAAATATATTTCCCGGCTTCCACGGGTGGAAGGCCACAGCCTTTCCCGGCCCGCGGAAATGGGAAAAAGATTTATTCAGCTCCGTCCGCCACAATTCTGTACCCCAGGCCGGATTCCGCGCGGATGATGCGGTTTTCCGGATCGGAATCCCCCAGCTTCTGGCGCAGGTGGGCGATGTGCACCCGCAGGTAGTGCGTATCTTCCTCATGCTGGGGGCCCCAGATTTCACGGAGAAGCTGGCGGTGGGTCATCACCTTGCCCTGATGGAGCAGCAGAAGGCGCAGAATGCCGTATTCCTTGGAGGTCAGATGGATTTCCTCCTTCCCCTTCTCCACGCGCCGGGAGCTCAGGTCCACAATGATGGATCCCAGCCGGAATACGGAGGGCTCCCTGTCCGGCCGGTTGCGCCGCAGCATCACGCGCAGGCGCGCCAGCAGTTCCCGGCCGCTGAACGGCTTGGTCAGGTAATCGTCCGCCCCGGCGTCCAGGGCGTCCACCTTCTCATCCTCCCTGTCCCAGGCCGTCAGGATCAGAATGGGAACCTGCGTCCATTCCCGGAGCTGTTTGAGCACTTCCAGTCCGTTGATGTCCGGAAGGCCCAGGTCCAGAATAATGGCGTCCGGCCGTTTCAGAGCGGTCTCGCTCAGGCCGAGCTGCCCGTTTTCACACTCGCGGACATGGTAGCCTGCGCCGGTCAGCGTCAGGTTCAGGAGACGGCGTATCTGCCGTTCGTCATCAATAACCAGGATATCTGCGGGAAGGTCGCTCATAACACGGGGAAGGAAGGTTTATTCTTCAGGAACATGATCATGCTCCACCAGGGGAAGGACAAGACGGAAACAGGTTCCGGCGGGAACGGCAACCAGGGTAACGGCTCCCCGCTGCGCCTCCATGAAACCGCGCACGATGGAAAGCCCCAGGCCCAGGCCGCCGGGCCGCGTCGTCCGGAAACGCTCAAAAATGGTTTCCGCCCGTTCGGGGGGAATGCCCGGCCCCAGGTCATGGACATCCAGCCAGACCTGGCCGCGCACGGGATCGGCGCCGCCCTTCAGCGTAATGGGGGTTCCCGCAGGAGTATGCACGCAGGCATTCAGCAGCAGATTGACCAGCACCTGCTCCATCAGGGAGAAATCCGCCTTCACCAGCGGATAATCCGGCGGCAGG
>ERZ827108.3632-NODE-3632-length-12625-cov-6.072395_pt1 | contig 12625 bp, 10 predicted proteins | sample MGYA00519921_ERZ827108 | MGnify/ENA primary metagenome ERZ827108 (study PRJEB31778, sample SAMEA3449258) | human gut metagenome | biome: human gut; feature: human-associated habitat; material: faeces | place: United Kingdom | collected 2010/2012 ... | reverse complement strand
GATAAATCCTTCTCGGCATCGTCGATGACAGACCTGATGTTCCTGCTGCTGCTGTTCCTGCTGATCGCTACGACGCTGATCAACCCCAATGCCCTGAAGCTGATGCTTCCCAAGAGCTCCAACCAGCTCAAGGACAAGGCGATGACCACGGTGTCGATTCAGGATACGGGGCACGGCAAGTACCGCTACTATGTCGAATTGCAGGACGTGGGTTCGGTCGAAGGCGTGGAACGGGCGCTCAAATCGCGCCTCGACGGGCAGAAAGACGCTACCGTGTCGCTTCATTGCGACAAATCGGTCGCCGTTGACGAAGTCGTCAAGGTGATGAACGTAGCCAAGGACAACAATTACAAACTCATTCTGGCGACCTCGCCGAATTAAAGGCCCTATGTACTATTACGACCCGAACGGCAAGTCGCCCCGCAGGTGGGCGGCGATCGCGGCGGCAGCCTATGTGCTGCTGATCGCCGCTTCGTTCGCATTGGTCTCGTTCGATTTCCGGAAGATCCACGACAAACCCGGCGATACGATCCTGGTCGATTTCACCGAACCGCCTGCCCCCGAGCGCCCCAAGCCGCCCGTGAAGGCGGCTACCGAGCCCCGCGTGCATGACAAGGCCGCCCCCGTGGAACAGACCGCGCAGGTGGCGGGCAAGGACGAGACGACGCAGACGCCCAACCCCAAAGCGCTGTTCAAGATGAACAAGGGCGGGGCCGACGAACCCGACAATGCGGGCAACCCCCGCGCGCCTCAGGGCGAGGACAAGGCGAGCGGCGACGGCCCGGGGCTGAACCCCGACGGGCTCGACCAGCTCGACCAGGGGCTTCAGGGACGCGGCCTTGTGGGCAACCTGCCCAAACCTTCGTATCCCGGTTCGAAGAGCGGGAAAGTCGTCATCCGCGTTACGGTGGACGCCAAGGGCAAGGTGACGGGCGCTTCCTACGAACCGAAAGGCTCGACGACCGATGCCGCCGAGCTTGTCGAGGCGGCGAAGAGCGCGGCGCTGAAGGCCCGCTTCACGGAGAGCCGCGCCACGCTGCAGGGCGGGACAATCACTTATGTTTTCCGTATGGAGTAATTTTTGAAACGAGCGTATACATGCGAACCTTATTACTGACAATCCTCGGATGCCTGGCCTTCACGGCGGGACATGCCGGGGCGGCGGCGCAAAACCCGGCCCCGGAAACGGCCGGGGCGCAGCAGGACGCGAAGACGCGGGGGGCGCACCTTCGCATGGAGGTCGCCGGCCACGATTTCGGCGACGTACCCCGCAAGGGCGGCGACCTGGTGCGGGAATTTACCTTTACCAACGACGGCACGGCGCCGCTCGTGGTGACGCGCGTCATCACGTCGTGCTCGTGCCTCAAGGCGTCGTTCCCCAAACGTCCCGTACCGCCCGGCGGACAGGGCGTGATCCGCATCACCTACGAACCCCACAAGAGCGAACCGGGCGTGTTCAACAAGGTGATCCAGGTCTATTCGAACTCCGTGGACGGACGCGATGTCATCACCGTGCAGGGCAATTCGATCGACACCCCGCCGCGCAAGATAAAGACCGACAAAGTGAAAGTGAAATACAAATAATATGGACATCCTGTTTACCAACGCAACGATCCTGCCGATGACGGCGGCCGGGGACGAACCCAGAACCTTCACGGGGGCTGTGGGCGTCGCGGGCAACCGCATCGCGCTCGTCACTGCGTCCGGCTCCGAAGCCGACGCGTTCCGCACCTGCAGTCCCGGCGTGCGGGTCATCGACTGCACGGGCCGGCTCCTGATGCCGGGCCTTGTGAATACGCATTGCCATGCGGCCATGACGCTGCAACGCAGCTATGCCGACGACATCGCCCTGATGGAGTGGCTCAACGACTATATATGGCCTTTCGAGGCGCGCCAGACGGCCGACGACGTGGCGCTGGGCATGACGCTCGGCATCGTCGAGATGCTCCTGGGCGGCGTCACCTCGTTCGTGGACATGTATTACCACGAGAACCGCTGCGTGGAGGTCGCCCGGCGGCTGGGCATCCGCGCGATGCTGGGATGCAACTATTTCGACAACAATGTCGACGAGGTGCTGCCCGAGGCGGAGAAGGCCGTTGCGCTGGCTGCTGACTGCGACCGCATTCAGATTGCCCTCGCACCCCATTCGCCCTATACCGTGTCGCCCGAAAACCTGCGGCGCGGCAAGGAGCTGGCCCGCAAATGGGGGCTGCATTTCATGACTCATATCGCCGAGACGCGGGACGAGGTGCGCATCGTGCGCGAAAAATACGCCGCGACACCCGTCGAGCACCTCGATGCGCTGGGTATGCTCGACGACAAGACCATCGGCGCACACTGCATCCATGTCACCGACAGCGACATCCGCACGCTGGCCCAGCGGGGGGTGGCCGTGTCGCACAACCCGCAGAGCAACATGAAGATTTCGAGCGGCGTGGCTCCTGTCGAGAAGATGCGGGCCGCGGGTGCGCTGGTGACTATCGGCACCGACGGCACCTGCTCGAACAACGACCTCGACATGTTCGAGGAGCTGCGCACGGCGGCCTTCCTGCAAAAATCCGCCACGGGCGATCCCGTGGCGCTCCCGGCCTACGAGGCGCTGAAGCTGGCTACGGTCAACGGCGCCCGCGCCATGGGCTATGCGGAGGGTGAGCTGGGCGTCATCCGCCCCGGGGCGCTGGCCGACCTGATCGTCGTCGACCTGCAGAAACCCCACTTGCAGCCGATCCACGACCTGGTCTCGAACCTGGTCTATTGCGGCAAGGCGTCGGATGTCGACACGGTGGTGGTCGACGGCTGCATCGTGGTCGAAAACCGCCGTGTGGCCGGTGTCGACCTGCCGAAGCTGTACGCCGACGTCGCCGCGGCCGTGGAACGCATAACCGGGAGATAAGGGAATGCCGGGGAAAATTCGATTCGGCATGGTCGGCACCGGGTTCATCGCCGACTGGGTGCTGGCCGGGGCGCGGCAGGACGCGCGCTTCGAGGCCGTGGCGATCTGTTCGCGTTCGCAGGAGAGGGCTGACGCCTTCGCTGCGAAGCACGGCATCCCGCACACCTTCACCTCGCTCGGGCAGATGGCGGCAAGCCCGCTCGTCGACGCCGTTTACATCGCCACGCCCAATTTCCTGCACGCTTCGCAGAGCATCCTCTGCATGCGCCACGGCAAGCACGTGCTGTGCGAGAAGCCCCTGGCCTCCAATGCCCGCGAGGCGCGGCAGATGGTCGCTGTCGCCCGCGAATGCGGCGTCACGCTCATGGAGGCCATGATCTCGACGCTCAACCCCAATTTCCGCGTCGTGCAGGAGTACCTGCCCCGGCTCGGGACGATCCGCCGCTATTTCGCCAGCTTCTGCCAGTACTCCTCGCGCTACGACAAGTTCCGGCAGGGGATCGTGCTCAACGCCTTTAACCCCGAACTGTCGAACGGCGCCATGATGGACATCGGGGTCTATACCGTCTATCCGATGGTCGCGCTGTTCGGGCGTCCGCTGGAGGTCGAAGCGCAGGGCATCGTCCTCTCCTCGGGTGCCGACGGGCAGGGCGCCGTCAATTTCCGCTACGAGGGGATGAATGCCACGGTGCTCTACTCCAAGATCGCCAATTCGTCGCTTCCGACCGAGATCCAGGGCGAGGAGGGCAACCTGTTGCTGGACGCCATCCACACCATCCGCGACGTGGCGTACCTTCCGCGCCCGGCGGCCGCTTCGGGGCGGGGCGACGCCCCCGTCCGCCACAGCGTCGGGCTCCCCTTGGAGAAGGATACCTATTATTATGAGGTCGCGGAGTTCATCGACCTCATCGAACAGGGACGGATAGAATCCGCCGTCAACAGCCACGAAAACTCCCTCGTGACGATGGAGATCATCGACCAGGTGCGCCGCCAGCTGGGCGTGTCCTATCCCGCCGACAGGTTGCCGTAGAGGTGTAGCGCTTGTCCGTCCGGGAACCTTTCTCCCCGTCCGGCGGCCTCCTTTCCCGGCCGACCAACGCCGTTGCGCGTCCCAAGCCCGCCATTTGCGACCGGCAAGCGTTGCAGCCCTGCCCGCAGCCCGCCTTTTGCGGCCGACCAACGCCGTTGCGCGTCCCAAGCCCGCCATTTGCGACCGACAAGCGTTGCAGCCCTGCCCATAGCCCGCCTTTCCCGGCCGACAAACTGCCTCAGGCCGGGAGCGTCGCGGCCCGAAAGCCCGCCTCTTTGCCGGCAACCGCGGTTGTGAGACCGGGTGCCTGCCCTTTCCGGCCGGTAAGGGTCGTCCCTGCCCGAGGATAAAACAGCAGGCCTGTCCCCGCATGGGACAGGCCTGCTGTTTGTCGTCTCCGGCTGGTTTTCGTCGGTGCGGAGGACGCACCCGCCGCTATTTCTTCCGCAGGTAAACCGTCGCCGTGCGCGAGGTGTTGTAGATGCGGATATGGGGCCGTTCGGTGTTGTCGCCGTCGCGTGCCGGGAACGAGAAATGCTCGGCGTCCATCGCCTGCCGCTGCTGCCCGCCGAAACGCCGCTCGTCGGTCGAGAGCACGGGCACATACTTGCCCGGCGCCTGCACGGGCAGTTCGTAGTCGGGGATCGAGGCCGTGGGGTGCCAGTTGAACACGAACAGCAGGTTGCCGTGCGAGAAAACCATCGTCTTGTTGCACTCGTCCATCGCGAGGTTCCAGGCATAACCGTCCGCGAGTACCTTGTAACGCTTCACCAGCTTTATCATCGCCTTGTCGAAATCCCCCAGCCACGAGTAGCGCAGGAACCCGTTCTTCGCCAGCGACCATTGCCGCCGGGCGTGGGCATAGCTCCAGCCGTTGCCTTCGCGCGGGAAGTCGATCCACTCGGGGTGCCCGAACTCGTTGCCCATGAAGTTGAGGTAGGCCTGCCCGCCCGTTGAGATGGTCATCAGGCGGATCATCTTGTGCAGCGCCATGCCGCGGTCGATCACGATATTCTCCGACGCCTTGTCCATGTGGAAATACATCTCCTTGTCCATCAGCCGGAATGCCAGCGTCTTGTCGCCCACCAGCGCCTGGTCGTGCGATTCGGCATAGGCCACGGTTTTCACTTCGGGCAGGCGGTTGGTCATGACGTCCCACATTTCCCATATGTTCCACTCCTCGTCGGGCACCTCCTTCAGCTCCTTGATCCAGAAGTCGGGGATCGCCATCCCCAGCCGGTAGTCGAACCCGATGCCGCCGTCGGCGATGGGGATGCACATGCCCGGCATTCCGCTCACGTCCTCGGCGATGGTCACGGCCGCCGGCCGGAAGTCGTGCACCAGGCGGTTGGCGAGCGTCAGGTAGGTCAGCGCGTCGCGGTTGACCCCCTCGTCGAAGAAGCGTTCGCGGCAGTCGAAGTCGACATAGCCGTGGTGGTGGTAGATCATCGACGTCACGCCGTCGAAGCGGTAGCCGTCGAAATGGAACTCGTCGAGCCAGTACTTGACGTTCGACAGCAGGAAATGCTGTACCTCGTCCTTGCCGTAGTCGAAGAGCTTCGAGTCCCAGTAGGGCTGGTAGCCGGCCTTGCCGGGCAGCGAGTACAGATGGTCGGTGCCGTCCAGTTCGTCGATGCCTTCGTTGAGGTTGCGGACATAGTGTGCATGCACCAGATCCATGATGACCGCCAGCCCCAGCTCGTGGGCGCGGCGCACCAGCTCCTTCAGCTCCTCGGGCGTGCCGCAGCGCGATGCGGGTGCGAAGAAACTCGACACGTGGTAACCGAACGACCCGTAATAGGGGTGCTCGGCGATGGCCATGAGCTGCACGGCGTTGTAGCCGTCCTTTTTTATTATAGGTAGTATTTTCTCCGTGAATTCGCGGTAGGTGCCCACGCCCTCCTTTTCCTGCGCCATGCCCACATGGGCCTCGTAGATCAGCAGGCTGCCGTTCTTCGAGGCGTCGAACGCGTCGCCCTGCCAGTCGAACGGCTCCGGCGCCCAGAACTGAGCCGTGTAATTCTTCGTCGCCTCGTCCTGTACCACGCGCGTGGCATAGGCCGGGATGCGGTCTTTCCAGCCGTTGTCGCCGTGGACGTGGAGCTTGTAGAGCGACCCGTGGCGGAGCCGGTCGCGGTACATCGCCTCCGGGAAGAAGGCGCTCCATACGCCGTGCGCGTCGCGCTGCATACGTATCTCGGTACGCTGCCAGTTGTTGAAATCCCCGAAGACGTAGACGTCGTGCGCGCCCGGCAGCCATTCGCGCAGCCACCATCCGTCGAGCAGCTCGTCCCGCTGCCAGCCGAAGTAACGGTAGCCGTTGGCGTAGTCGACGATCGAGCCTGCCGCCTGCTCGATCGCGTTTATTTTGTCCGTATACCGTTCGTAGCGGCGGTTGAGCTCCTGCTCGGCGGGGAGCAGCCACTCGTCGCGTTCTACGATCGGGAGCCTGCGGGTCGTTTTTTCCATAGCGGTTTTCCTTTTATACAAATATATGAATTTTTTTTCTATCTTTGTCCAAGACTAAAAAACAGCACCTTATTAAAAAAAATTACTAAAACCAAAATCAACTTATGAAAGGACAACCCAAAGGACTGATCGCGGCGGCCCTTGCCAATATGGGCGAGCGTTTCGGTTTCTACATCATGATGGCTATCCTGACCTTGTTCATCTCCGCCAAGTTCGGCCTGAACGAAACGACCGCGGGGTATATCTATTCGGGATTCTACGCTTCGATTTACCTGTTGGCGCTCGTCGGCGGTATCATTGCCGACAAAACCCGCAACTACAAGGGAACCATCATGTGGGGGCTCGTGGTGATGTCGCTGGGCTACCTGATCATCGCCATCCCCACGCCGACGCCCGTGTCCAGCCTGCCGCTCTACCTGACGCTGACGTGCGTCGGCCTGCTGGTGATAGCCTTCGGCAACGGCCTTTTCAAGGGCAATCTCCAGGCGCTCGTGGGGCAGATGTACGACAACAAGGAGTTCAGCGCCAAGCGTGAGTCGGGTTTCCAGATTTTCTATATGTTCATCAACATCGGGGGCTTCTTCGCGCCGTTCGTCGCCATCGGCGTGCGCAACTGGTGGCTCAAGGTCAACAATTTCGACTATAACGCCAAGCTGCCCGAGCTGTGCCACGAATACCTTGCCAAGGGCGAGCACATGGCCGGCGAGGGGCTTGCCAACCTCACGTCGTACGCCAATTCGGCCTACCTCGACGGCACGCCCGTGTCGGCTGCCGGCCTGCACGATTTCTGCAACGGCTACCTCGATGTCTTCAACCGCGGTTTCCACTATGCGTTCATCGCGGCCATCGTGATGATGCTCGTGTCGCTGGTCATCTACCTGTCCAACAAGCAGCGCTTCCCCGACCCGTCGAAGAAAGCCGCGGCCGGCGGTGCCAAGGCTTCGGCCGAGGAGATCACCATGTCGGCGCAGGAGATCCGCCAGCGCATCTACGCACTGTTCGCCGTGTTCGGCGTCGTGATCTTCTTCTGGGTTTCGTTCCACCAGAACGGCTATTCGCTGACCTATTTCGCACGTGACTACGTCAACCTCGACGTCATCAACATCAACCTGGGCTTCACGACCATCAAGGGCGCCGAGATTTTCCAGAGCGTCAACCCCTTCTTCGTCGTGACCCTCACGCCGCTGATCATGTGGTTCTTCGGTTGGCTGCGCAAACGCAACATCGAGGTTTCGACCCCGATGAAGATCGCCATCGGTATGGGTATCGCCGCCACGGCCTACCTCTTCCTGATGTTCTTCTCGTTCGCACTGCCCGACAAGGCCGCCCTCGCAGGCATGAAGGCCGACCAGGTGCAGTCGATCCTGGTGACCCCGTGGGTCATGGTGGGCCTCTATTTCATCCTTACCGTCGCCGAGCTCTTCATCTCGCCCCTCGGACTGGCATTCGTATCGAAGGTGGCGCCCCCGCACATGCAGGGCCTTATGCAGGGCTTCTGGCTGGCCGCTACGGCCGTGGGCAATGCGTTGCTGTTCGTCGGCGGATGGCTTTACATGCACACCCCGATGTGGGCTACGTGGTGCGTCTTCGTCGCAGCCTGCGGCATGTCGATGCTCGTCATGCTCTCGATGGTGCGCTGGCTCGAACGGGTGACGAAATAACCCCGTGTCATGTTCTCCCTATGGCCGCTGCGGACAAACCGCAGCGGCTTTTTTTCGTGGACGGTGCGTGGGGCGTATCCCCGGTGCTTGTCTCGATGGCATGCGTCCCTGCCGCCCCCGTGGGCTGGCATGCAGGCTCCGGCAGTCGTGTTCCTTCGCCCGTGCTGCGCTGATGCGAGCCCCGCCGGCCCGGCATGCGTTGCGGCAGTTTGCCCGGCGTCTCCCCGGATACGATCCCTACCGGCCTGAACGGACGGGGGATACCTCCCATATTGTTCGGATTTACTACATTGTTCGCCGTTCGGTGTGTTATTTGCTGATGAAACGACAGAAAACAGAAAACTTTTTTGGTTTCATGGGTTTTCTTTCTATATTTGCCACCGGATCCGAAATATTTGAATGCTATGACCCCTCCTCAGAAAGGACGCATTATCGACCAAGCCATGCAGATGTTCGTTTCGCAGGGTATCAAGTCGGTACGAATGGACGACATCGCGCAGCAGCTCGGGGTGTCGAAGCGGACGCTCTACGAGATGTTCGGCGACAAGGAAGGCCTGCTCTACCTGGCCATGGAACGCTATTCCGAACGTAACCGCCAGCGGTGGAATGAACTCACGGCCGACGCGCACGACGTTCTCGAAGCCATGTTCATGGTGCTGGGCGAAGTGATGGACAACGCCGAGGTTTCGCGCCGCATGATGGACAACCTCCGGAAGTTTTATCCCGCCGTGCACGACAAGCTGATGCGCGAGGGGATGGTGAAAAACCGCACGAGCCTGCGTTCGATGCTCGAACAGGGCATCGAGGCCGGGCTGTTCGTCAATAATTTCAACATCGACCTCTCCATTTCGGTGCTTTACTATACGGCTTCGGCCATCGTGACGCGCCGCGAGTTGATGCTGCCCGACGGGATGTCCGAACGCGAGGCGTTCGTGCAGATCATCAGCAATTTTTTCCGCGGCATTTCGACTGCCAAGGGCCTGCAGATGATCGACGACAACCTGAAGCGGTACAAACTGTCGAAAACGGGAAATAAATTGAATTTGGATAGATGACTATGAAAAAACTGATTCTGACATTGTGCCTCGCGGCAACGGGTACGTTCGCTGCCGTGGCGCAGATGCGCCTCACGCTCGACCAGGCCCTCGACCTGGCGCTGAGCGAGAATCCCACCATCAAGGTCGCCGAGATGGAGGTGCAGCGCTACGACTATGTGAAACGCCAGACATGGGGCGGCCTGCTGCCGCAGGTGTCGGTGACCGGGCAGGTCAACCACAGCTTCATCGTGCAGCAGATGTCCAAGGGCTTCTCGCTGGGCAACGACCCCTATACGACGCTCAGCGGGGCCGTGGATGCTTCGGTGCCGCTCTTCGCGCCGCAGGTTTACCGCATGATGAAGATGAACGACAAGCAGATGGCCACGGCCGTCGAAGCGGCGCGTTCGTCGCGCATCACGCTGACGGCCGAAGTCAAAAAGGCCTTTTACAACATCCTGCTCGCCGAGCAGTCGCTCGACGTGCTCCGCGAGTCGCAGGCCACCGTCCAGCGTACGGTCGACGACACGTCCGTGCAATATGAGAACGGGCTCATGTCGGAGTACGACCTGTTGACGGCGCAGGTGCAGCTCAGCAACCTGAAACCCTCGATCCTCCAGACCGAGAACTCGATCCGCATCGCCAAACTGATGCTCAAGATGTATCTTTCGATCCCCGAGCAGGTCGAAATCGAGGTCGAAGGCGAGCTGGACGCCATGCGCGACAAGGTGCTCGCCGGAACCGAGGGGCTTACGACCGACACTTCGGACAACTCCGACCTGCGCACGCTCGAACTGCAGGAGGATCTGCTCCGCCTCCAGCTCAAGGCCGAGAATGCGAGCCGCCTGCCGACCATCGGGGCGTTCGGCAACTTCACCCTCACCGGGAACAACATGGGCTCGGTGTCGTTCGACCAGGCGACGATGGAAATGACGACGATCAAGGACGGCTATTTCTGGCAGAACCCGCTTTCCGCCGGCATCCGCGTCTCCGTGCCGCTCTTTTCGGGGCTGACGAAGATGAACCGCTCGCGCGAGATCAAGAACCAGATTTCGCAGATCGGCCTCCAGCGGACATACGCCCGGCAGCAGGTCGACGTGCAGGTTCGCTCGGCGCTGAACGACCTGCTGACGGCGCGCGAGACGATGTACGCCCAGGAACTCACCGTCGAGCAGGCGCGCAAGGCCTACTCGATTTCCGACACCCGTTACCGTGCGGGGGCGGGTACGATCCTCGAGCTCAACAGCGCCCAGTTGGCGCAGACGCAGGCGCAGCTCAACTACTCGCAGGCGATCTTCGATTACCTGACGGCCAAGGCCGAGTACGACCGCATCGTCGGCAAGGAAAAATAGCGTGGAAATTGAAAAACAAAGATAGCATATGAAGAAAACAGCAGTTATATTGTTTGCCGCGGCTGCCCTCGCCGGCTGCAAAGGCAAAAACGGGGCAGGCGACGTGCAGCAGGACAACCGTGTGCTGACTAAAACCGAAACGGCGGAGTCCGCCACCGTGCAGCTTACCGAGGAGTTCACTTCGGAGATCGAGCCCTTCAGGGAGAACGACATCACTCCGGCGGCTTCGGGCGTGCACATCGACCGCATCCTGGTCGAAGTGGGCGACCCCGTGCGCGAGGGGCAGCTCATCGTGACGCTCGATCCGACGCAGTACACCCAGCAGCTCGTGCAGCTGAAGACCGTCGAGGACGATTACAACCGCCTGCTGCCCGTCTATGAGGCCGGCGGTATCTCGGCGCAGCAGATCCAGCAGGCCAAGGCGCAGCTGGACGTGCAGCGCGAGGTGGTCGCCAACCTCAAGAAGAACATCGAGGTGCGTTCGCCCATCACAGGCGTGGTCACGGCGCGCAACTACGAGTCGGGCGACCTCTTCTCGGCGCAGCCCATCCTGCACATCATGCAGATCGACCCGCTGAAGGTCATCGCCAATATTTCCGAGCAGTATTTCCCCAACGTGAAGGTCGGGATGCCCGTCGAGCTGAAGGTGGACATCTTCCCCGACCAGACCTTTACGGGTACCGTCTCGCTGATCTATCCGGCGCTCGACCCCACGACCCGTACGTTCAAGGTCGAGGTGAAGGTGCCCAATGCCCGGCGCACGCTGCGCCCGGGTATGTACGCCCGCACGATCTTCAACATGGGGCAGAAGGAGGGCGTCATGGTGCCCGACGTGGCCGTCCAGAAGCAGGTCGGCACTGCCGAGCGCTTCGTGTATGTCATCGAGGGCGATAGCGTTGCCCGTCGCCGCCGTGTCGATGTCGGACGCCAGGTCGGCGACCGCGTGGACATTCTTTCGGGCGTCGGGGCGGACGAAGCCGTGGCCGTCACGGCCCTTTCGAAACTCTACGACGGTGCCAAAGTGGAAATCAAACAGGAATAAAACGCCCCGAAACATATGAAAATATACGAAAGCGCGGTTCGGAAACCGGTCTCCACGGTGCTCATGTTCGTCGGCGTGATGGTCTTCGGGCTCTTCTCGCTGATGAACCTCGCGGTAGACCAGTACCCCGAAATCGAAATCCCCCAGATATCGGTCATCACCTTCTATCCCGGAGCCAACGCTGCGGATATCGAGACCAACATCACCCGTATCCTGGAGGATAACCTCAATACGGTGAGCAACCTCAAGAAACTGACCTCCAAGTCGCAGGACAACGTGTCGATGATCATTGTCGAATTCGAATACGGATCCGACCTGACCGAGGGCGCCAACGAGATCCGCGACGTGGTGAGCCGCAGCCAGTCGCAGTTGCCCGACGACATCGATTATCCTACGATCTTCAAGTTCTCGACCTCGATGATCCCCGTGATCATGCTTGCCGTGACGGCCGACGAGAGCTACCCGGCCCTGAAGAAGATCCTCGACGATAAATTTGTCAACGTCCTGAACCGTGTCGACGGCGTGGGTGCCGTGACGGTCATGGGCGCCCCCGAGCGCGAGGTGCAGGTCAATGTCGACCCGGCCAAGCTCGAAGCCTACAACCTGACCGTCGAGCAGCTGGGGCAGATCATCGCCGCCGAGAACGTCAACATCCCGAGCGGCACGATCGACATCGGCAACAACACGTTCAACATCAAGGCCGACGGCGAATTCAAGCTGAGCGACGAGATGCGCAAGGTCGTGGTTTCCAATGCCGGGGGACGCACGGTGATGCTCTCCGACGTGGCCGAGATCCGCGATACGCTCGAAAAGGCCACGATGGACGAACGCGCCAACGGGCAGCGGAGCGTGCGCGTGATGATCCAGAAGCAGTCGGGTGCCAACACCGTGGACATCGTCCATGAGATTCAGAAGCGCCTGCCCGACATCCAGGCGAGCCTTCCGCGCGACGTGAAGATGGAGACGATCTTCGAGGGGTCGCAGGAAATCACCAATGCCATCGGGTCGCTCTCGGAAACGATCATGTATGCCTTTATCTTCGTGGTGCTGGTGGTGATGGCCTTCCTCGGGCGGTGGAGGGCGACGCTCATCATCTGTATGACGATCCCCGTGTCGCTGATCTGTTCGTTCATCTACCTCTTCG
>ERZ827108.3627-NODE-3627-length-12634-cov-7.450831_pt1 | contig 12634 bp, 12 predicted proteins | sample MGYA00519921_ERZ827108 | MGnify/ENA primary metagenome ERZ827108 (study PRJEB31778, sample SAMEA3449258) | human gut metagenome | biome: human gut; feature: human-associated habitat; material: faeces | place: United Kingdom | collected 2010/2012 ... | reverse complement strand
ATCAGCAGAAAATATTTATAATATTAATAAAGACACTAATATAAAAGGGTATATAGTATTAGTAGAAATAATTTTTTGTTTTACTAGAAGTATCTTCTGTTTAATTGGTTATTTTATTAATGATATTAAGATAATATTATATATATCGATAGTATTAATATTTATAATTAGTTTTATAAAAAGAAAAGAGATAAAAGATATATCTTAATATTTTATACATTTTCGGAATTGAATTCCGAATTTGTTGATATTTTAATGTGATAATATTATTAAAAAGATAAAAAATTATGAAAAAATGACAGTTATCGACCACTTTTGGGGTCTAGATGGTCATAAGTGGTCGATAACTAATGATTTAAAGGTAATTGGCATAGGATAACTTTTTTATAAGAAAAGAGAAAATTTACAAAAAATGTAAACTCTCTTTTAATTGTTGACCTAAATAATTATTTAATATATAATTATGTTAGGAAAGTTGTGATTAAATGAAGAAAAAAATATTAGTAATATTTCTAATAATGATTATAATGTTTATTCCTAGTTATAAGGTAGAAGCTAAGACTCTTCAAGATTTAAAAAATGAGTTAGCAGATTTAAAATCTAAAAAGGCTGCTACTGAGAATAATAAGAATTTAACTGATAGTCAAATTAAGTCTTTAAGAGTAGATATTGATAATACACAAATTGAAATAGAAAATACGAAGAAAGAGATTATTGCTGCTACTGAGAAAATTAGTAGTTCTGAGAAAGAGATAGAGGAGAAAGATAAAGAGACTAGTGAACTACTTAAGTTTCTTCAAGTATCTAATGGGGAAAATGTTTACTTAGAATATTTATTTGAAGCAGATTCTTATACTGATTTTATATATAGATATTCAGTTGTATCACAACTTACTGAGTATAATAGTAATTTAATGGAAAGTTTAAAGAAATTAGTTAAAGAATTAGAAGATAGTAAAGTAACTCTTGCTAGTAAGCAAAAAGAACTTGAAGTGCAGAGTAATAACTTAGCTTCTAAACTTGCTACTTTGAAGGCTAATTTATCTAAATTAGAAGAAGAGGGTACTACTATTGATGAAGATATTGATGCTAAAGAAAAAGATATTAAATATTATGAATCAAAAGGATGTAAATTAAATCAAAATATTAATTCTTGTGTTACTATTCCTAACTCTAGTGGTTGGAAATTACCTCTTGTTAATGCTTGGGTAACTAGTGAATATCAAGTAGTTAGAACTGATTGTATTGGTTGTGGTGGTGTTTCACACCGCGGTATAGATTTAGGGGCAAGTGAAGGTACTTATGCATATGCAGCTGCTAAAGGAAGAGTTGCTTATATTGTAAGAAGAGGTTCGTGTGGTGGTAATATGGTTTATATTTATCATACTATTAATGGGGTTCCATATACTACTGTTTATATGCATTTATTAGAAATTAAGGTTAATGTTGATGATATAGTTGATACTAATACTGTTGTTGGTTTAACTGGTGGATTAACTACTGGTGCTATGAATCCTAGTCAGTGTTCTGTATCTTATGCTGGTAAGGGTGGTTATGATTATTGTACTTGTGGTGGTCACTTACATTTTGGAGTAGCTACCGGTAATGATGTTAGTAGATTTAATGCTAATTCCTTTAATCCAAGAAATTTAGTACCATTTGCTTCAGGTAGTTATTTAAAGAGATATTAATATAGGATTAAATTATTGACTAAAGCATTCATTTAATATATAATTATTCTAGGAAGATGTGATAAGATGAAGAAAAAAATATTATTTATATTTATAATAATGACTATGGTGTTTATTCCTAGTTATAAAGTAGAAGCTAAAACACTTGGGCAGTTAAAAAATGAGTTAGCGGATTTGGAAAAGAAATACTCGGATAATCAAAATAAGAAAGAGTTGAATGCTAATGAGATTAAAGCTGTAAATAATGAAATAGCTTCAATTATATCTAGTATATCAAAGATAAAAAGTGATATAAAGAAATCAGAAGATGATATTATAAGTAGTCAAAAGCAAATAGAAGAAAAGAGTAAAGAAACTGATGAGTTACTTAAGTTTCTTCAAGTATCTAATGGAGAAAATGTTTACTTAGAATATTTATTTGAGGCTGATTCTTATACTGATTTTATATATAGGTATTCGGTAGTATCACAACTTACTGATTATAATACTAAGTTAATGGATGAATTAAAAGAGTTAATTACTACTTTGGAAAATAAAAAGAAAGAACTTGCTAGTAAACAGGGTACTCTTGAGGCTAAGAGTAGTGAGTTAAATAGTAAGATGATTACTTTAAAATCAAATGCTGAATCTTATGATAAAGAAGGATCTACGATAGAAGAAGATATTCGTGATTATAAGAAAGAGATTGCCTACTATGAAAAAATGGGTTGTAAGTTAAATCAAGATGTTAGTTCTTGTTTAGCAACTCCTGTATCTTTTGGATGGAGATATCCACTTAGTTATCTTACTGTTAGTGATAATTATACTGGTTATGCTTTTGAGAGACCTAATATTGGAGGTTATCATCATGGTATAGATTTATGGCATCCTAATATATATGGTGCTCCTATATATCCTGTTGCTAAAGGAACTATTGCTCGTATTGGTTGGATATCTGGAGGAGGTAATGCTATTTATATTTATCATAATGTTAATGGAGTAGATTATACTACTGTTTATATGCATATGAGTAGTTTTGCTTCTGGTATGTATCAAGGTAAAACAGTAACAACTGATGATGTTATTGGTTATGTTGGAAATACTGGTGTAAGTTTTGGAGCTCATTTACATTTAGGAATGGCTAGTGGTCATCATGCTACATTCTTTAATAACTATTCATTTAATCCGAGAAATGTTATGGCTTTTCCTGGTATGGATAGTGGAGTTTATTATTATAGAAAATAAGGGCATTATTAAGCCCTTTTTAACTAGGAGGAACTATGGAAGGTTTAAATAGACAAGAAGTAGAATATAGAGAGAATAATGGTTTAAGTAATGAGGAGAAAGTTAAGTATACTAGAACAACTAAACAAATAATTTTATCTAATACTATAACACTATTTAATATATTAAATATTTCTTTATTAGTGTTAGTATTAACAACTGGATCACTTCAAAATTGTTTGTTTGTTGGTACGGTAATATTTAATACGGTTATTGCTATATATCAAGAGTTTAAATCAAAGAAAATATTAGAAAAATTAAAGGTAACAGATCAAGATACTGTAACAGTAGTAAGAGAAGGTAAAAAGATAGAGATACCTAAAGAAAAGATTGTTATGGATGATATTATTTATCTTACTAGTGGTGAATCAGCACTAGTAGATATGGTTGTTATGAAGTCTAGTAGTTTAGAAGTAGATGAATCTGTTATTACTGGGGAATCTGATGCTATTATTAAGAGAAAAGATGATAAGATTATGTCTGGTTCAATAGTTACTAGTGGTAGTGCTTATGCTAAAGTAATTAGTGTTGGTAAGAATAATTATGCTAATAATTTAATTAAAGAGGCTACTTCTATTAAAGATAATTCTTCATATTTACAAAATACTATTAATAAAATATTAAAGATAATTACTTTTTTAATAGTACCAGTGGGAATACTATTATTTGTTAGTCAATATTTTTATAGTGGACAATCTTATAATGAAGCTATTTTATCTACAGTAGCGGGTATTATTGGTATGATACCAGAGGGATTAGTACTTCTTACTTCAATTGCTTTAACGGCAGGCGTTGTTAAGATGGCTAAAAAGAATGTTATTATAGAGAAGTTACATGGTATAGAGATATTATCATGTGTTGATGTATTATGTTTAGATAAGACTGGTACTATTACTGATGGTACTATGGAAGTAGTAGAATTAATTAAATTAAATGATAAAGATAATATTGAAGATATTATTGCTAATATTAATACTAATGATGCAAATAATTCTACTGATAAGGCTTTAAAGAATAAATTTGGTGTTAAAGATAATTTAAAAGTAGAAGATAGAATACCATTTAGTTCTGCTAAAAAGTGTAGTATTACTATAATTGAGGGAGTTAAATATTATTTGGGAGCCTTAGAATATATTACTGATATGAGTATTAGCGATTATCCGGAACTAGATAAGTATGTAAAGAAAGGTTATAGAATAATTACTTTAGCTAAAGAAAAGAATAAATTAGATGTAATTGGTTTTATTGTAATAAAAGATAATATTAGAAGTAATGCTGGAGATACTTTACGTTATTTTAAAGAACAACAAGTAGAAATTAAAATAATATCTGGAGATAATCCTAGTACTGTATCTAATATATTAAGACAATTGGATTTTGAAGGTTATGATAGATATATCGAAGGAAAAGATTTGCCTAAAGATTATAATGAGTTAGTAGAAGTAGTAAAAGAGAAAACAATCTTTGGTAGAATGACTCCTATGCAGAAACAAATGGTTATTAAGGCTTTGAAAGAAAATAATACTGTTGGTATGATAGGAGATGGTGTTAATGATATTCTTGCTTTAAAAGAAGCTGATTGTGGTATTGCTCTTGGTAGTGGAGTTAGTGCTGCTAGAAGTGTTGCTGATGTTGTTTTAAAAACTGATGACTTTAGTGTACTTCCTAGTATTGTTAATGAAGGTAGAAGAGTAGTAAATAATATTGAGAGAGTAGCTTCAATGTATTTAATTAAGACAACATATTCATTTTTGTTATGTCTTTTATCAATTGGATTATCTCATGAATATCCTTTTTATCCAATTCAATTATCCTTAATTAGTTCAGTATGTGTAGGTATACCGTCATTCTTTTTAGCTTTAGAACCTAATTATAATAAAGTAGATAAAGATTTTATTGCTAAAGTATTTAGAAATGCTGTGCCTAATGGAATAACTGTTGTGTTAAATATCTTTATTATAATAATGTTTTGTACAATATTTAATAAAAACTTTGAGAATTATCGTTTAGTGGTAGTAACATTAACTGGTTTTATTACGTTAAGACTTTTATATACAATATGTAAACCACTTAATTTATGGCGTAAAATATTATTAATATTTTGTACAATTTCCTTTTTTGAACTATTAATTTTGCTTCCTGACTTGTTTTTAGTTTCAAAATTTGGTATAGTAAGTATTGTTTTTATTTTGTTACTTGCCTTTGTTGATACTTATATAATTGATTTTTTAAGTGAATTATTTGATAAAATAATAATAAAGATAAAAGAGGTAAAAAATGAAAAAAGAAAAAAAGAAAATAAATTATCTTAGAATATTATGGGTAAGTGGTATTTATATAGCTTTAATAATTATATTAGTACTTGTAGTAATATTCAAAGTTAAGTATGAAGGAAGATGATAATATGTTTGTAGATGAGGTATTAATTAATGTTCAAGCTGGTAATGGTGGTAATGGTTGTATGGCTTATAGAAGAGAAGCTTGTGTACCAATGGGAGGACCATTTGGAGGTAATGGTGGTAAAGGAGCTGACATTATCTTTAAAGCTGATGAAGGATTAAAAACATTAATAGATTTAAGATATCAGAAGAAAATTAAAGGAAATAATGGGGAAAATGGTGAAGGTAAAAATAAATATGGTAGTAATAGTGAAGATTTAATAGTAAAAGTACCGGTTGGGACTACGGTTAAAGATGCTGATACTGGTGTTGTAATAGCGGATCTTACTAGAAATGGTGAAATGGCTACGATTGCTTATGGTGGTAGAGGAGGTAGAGGTAATGTAAGTTTATCTTCTCGTAATAATCCTTGTCCATCGTATGCTGAGAATGGAGAACCTGGTGAAGTTAGAAATATTAAAGTTGAGCTTCGTATGATTGCAGATGTTGGACTAGTTGGTATGCCTTCGGTTGGTAAGAGTACTATTCTTTCTATGATATCTAATGCTAATCCTAAAATAGCAGACTATCATTTTACTACTTTATCTCCTAATCTAGGAGTAGTTAAGACTAAAGATAATACTTTCGTAGTAGCGGATCTTCCTGGTTTAATTGAAGGAGCTAGTGAAGGAGTAGGTTTAGGACATAAATTTTTAAAACATGTTGAGAGAACTAAGATAATTGCTCATGTTATAGATATGGCTGGTACTGAAGGTAGAGATCCTTATGATGATTATGTTGCTATTAGAAAAGAATTAGAATCTTTTAGTCCTAAACTTTTAACTAAAGAGGAGATTATTATAGCTAATAAGATGGATGGAGATAAGGCTAAAGAGAATTTAGAAGAATTTAAAAAGAAGATTAAAAATAAAAATATCTTTGAAGTTACTGCTTTAATTAATGAAGGTTTAGATGAAGTTATTAATAAATTATCTGAACTTACTAAATCAATTGAAGATACTAATTTATATGATGATGAAGTAGTAGAGAGTCATGTTTTATATAAATTTAAGAAAGAAAAACCTTTTACTATTGTTAAAGATAGAGATGTTTATGTTATTAAAGGTGATGCTGTTGAAAAACTATTTAGAATGACTAACTTTAATACTGAAGAAGCATATGAGAGATTCTCTAATAAACTTAGAAGAATGGGTATTGATGAAGAATTAGAAAAAATGGGTATTCAAGATGGGGATACTGTTAGAATATTTGATTTTGAATTTGAATGGACAAGATAACCTAAGGTTTATCTTGTTTTTTGTTATAAGTCCTTATAGATTTTTTATATCATAAGAAAGTCTAATGCCTTTCTTATGATAGCAATATATACAATTGTATGTATGTATGAAATAAAAATAATAGTCATTAGTATATTGACTATTTATAACTATTATAGTACAATTATTTAGGTAACACTTATAAGGTGCGTCTCTCTATTTTTCCCGAGTATCTCTGGGAGGAAGGAGTGATTCTGTATGAAAAAGTTTTCTTTCATCCTCAGGGGGTTAGGAGATTTGAGTAATGGATTACGTTGTAGCTCTTGCTATGATAATCTTTTTCTTTTTTATCTATATAGATAATAGAAAAAACAGGAGATAAAAAAAAGATGGCACCCAGGGGGTGCCTTCATAAATCTTTTTATGGAGAGAATACCTTTTGAGACTAGGTGTTACCCATTTTTATTGTGGATAAATTTCTCTTCCTGTATACATTATACTAAAAAGTTATAAAAATATCAATATTTATATTTGATTTTTATATACACTTTTTAAAAAAAAATATTTTTATTACAAAAACAATTTTAAAATATAAAAAAATGTGGTAGAATATATTATGAGTAGGAAAGGTGATATTAATGGATAGTGTTCTTTTAATTACAATATCTGCCTTTATATTGGCTGTAATACTTATTATAGTTACGATTGTTATTATAAAAAGAAATCAGAATAAGAAGTATAAAAAGGAAATAGAAGAACTAGATATAAGAAAAAATAATTTAATAGGAGTACCTGTACTTAGTGAAATAACTAAAGTTAAAGAACTTATAAAAACAGATAATTTAAAAAATAAATTAGATGATTGGGATAATACTTTTACTACAATTAGAGATGAAAAGATACCTGAACTTACTGATTTAATATCAGAAGCTGATTTTTTGATTGATAGAAAAGATTATAAACAAGCAGTTAAAAAGATTACAAATATTGAAATAGAAATAAATTCTTTGAAAAAGAAAACAGATCATTTACTTGAAGAAGTTAAATTAATTACTAATTCAGAAGAAAGAAATAGAGCTCTTATTACTAAATTAAAAATAGTATATCGTGAAGATCAAAATAAATTTGAAAGATCAAAAAAAGAATATGGTGTAATAGCGGATTATTTAGAAAAAGAAATAGATAATATTGATGATTTATTTGCTAAGTTTGAGAAAGCTATGGATAATAATGATTATGTATCAGTAGAGAAGAAAATAAATTTACTTGATGATAAAATAACTAAATTAGGTAAATTACTTGAAGATATTCCTACAATAGTATTAATGGCTACTGTATTAGTACCAAATAAAATTGATGAAGCTATAACCTACTATTATCGTATGAAAAGAGATGGTTATCCACTTGATTATTTAAATGTTGAATATAATATTAAAGAAATAAAGAATAAGATAGATAATATTATGGAAAATTTAAAGAAATTAGAATTAGGAGAATCTATAATAGAATTAAAAACTTTTATTGAATATTTTAATGAATTATATAATGATTTTGATAAAGAAAAAGAATGTAAGGATTTATTTAGACAAAATATTAAAGATTTTAGTTATAAGATAGATAATATTAATAAAGTTGTTAGAGATATTTATCTTCAGATAGATGATATTAAATATAATTATAATTTATCTGATGAAGATATTAATAAATTTAGTATTCTTAATAAGAATTTAGAAAAAATTAATCAAGATTATAAAATATTAGTTGATCAGGGTAAAATGAAAACATTTGCTTATTCTAAATTAGTAGATGAATTAAATGGTTTATCACTTAAGTTATCTAGATTACAAGATGATTTGGATTTTCAACTTAGATCAATTACTAGTATGAAAGATGATGAAACAAGAGCAAGAGAACAGCTTGCTACGATTGAAAACTTACTTAAGAAAGCTAAATATAGATTAAAAGATTATAAAATACCAGTAATACCTAGTAGTTATTATATTGAACTTACTGAGGCACAAGATGCTATTAGAGAAATTATTAAGGAATTAGATAGAAAACCAATTGTTATTAAGATACTTAATATAAGGGTAGATACTGCTAGAGATTTGGTTTTTAAAATATATAATAAGACTAATGATATGATTAAGATTGCTAGTATGTCTGAAAAAATTATAATTTATGGTAATCGTTATAGAAGTAGTTATGAGGAAATAGATATAGCTCTTACTAAGGCAGAGGAGTTATTTAAAAGAGGAAAATATAAGGAATCTTTGGATTTATCAATGAAGAGTCTTAGTTTTATTGATAAAAATGTTACAGAAAAATTTTAAAATTATTGATTTTTAGAGTAAATTATGTTATTCTATGTATAGAGTAAATAGGGAGGAAATAAATAATGGAAATAGTAGTTGATTTTTTACTTGAATATTGGGTGTGGTTTGTGGTTGTTATTGTAATATTACTTATTACTGTTGTTGGCTTTTTAGTAGATACTAAAAAGAAAAAGAAACTTAGAGATAGTGTTAATAATAATAATAATAATGAACATATTGATAATGGAATGAATATGAATAATATGAATATGATGGGAAATATTAATGATATTAATTCTATGGGTATGAATAATAGTTTTAATGTTAATGCTTCAAATAATATGAATAATATAAATAACGTTAATGATATGAATAGTGTTAATAATGGATTCTTTAATCCTTCTATGGAACAAACAAATAATTTTGAACCTAGACCTGTAGAGAGTACTCCTATTATGAATAATAATATGAATAATAATATGAATAATAATATAAATAATAATGTTCAAAGTATTCCTACTCCAGTAGTAGAACCTACTGTTGCTAGTGTTAATCCTATACCTGAAGTTAATATTCCTGATAATAATATAAATGTAGGAAATGTTATTCCTAACTTTGTAGATGGTATACCTAATCAAAATGTTGGTAATATTCCTTCATATAATCAGGAACCTGTTAATAATATACCATTTCAAAATCAAGTTCCTAATATACAGAGTGAAGTACAACCAGTTATGCAAAATGTTAGTTCTGTAAATAATATTCCTACTGGTAATATGATGGTTGGTAATGTACCAATAGATAATATACAACCAAATAATGTTGTTCCTAATATGGAAGTTCCAACTCCTAGTGTTAATCCTAATATTAATGTTCAACCTCAGGTTATGCCTACTATGAATAATCAAGTTAATGTTCAAAATGATATTCCTAATACAGTTAATACTAATATTCCTAATGTACCTGAGTTTAATCCTAATTCTAGTATAAATCCTGGAATGTCTAATCAAATGAATACTACTAATAACATACCTTATGGTAATCAAGTTAATAGTAATCAAAATATTCAAATGCAAAATGGTAATTGGAAATTATAAAATTTAGGATTTTCCTAAATTTTTTATCTAAATGGAGAGTGATTTTATGAATAATCAAGATTCACCTAATGGTGGTAGTTATAGAGCAGCACAAGGAAATTTGAATACGGTTATTAGTAATCCAAGTGTTAATATTAATGATACTATGAATATGAATATTCAAAATATGAATAGTACTTCTAATAATAATCAGGTTAATTTGAATACTATTAGTAATAATGATGTTTCTAAAATAAATAATAATGTTCAGGTTTCAAATACTAGTACTAATAATAATATACAATATTCTAATACAAATAATAATATACAAAATAATAGTAATACTGCTAATAATTTTGTTAATAATAATTATGTTGCTACTAGTGGTAATGTTAATAGAACTTATGTTGATAATAATAAACCAAAGAAAAAGACCGTATCTATTAAGATAGGTCCTGAGTTTAAAATTGCTTTTTTAATTGTGGTTATTTTGTTGGTATTTATATTCTTATTACCAATGATTAGTGATTTACTTCATTAGATAGTTTTATTATTATATTGAAATCATCATCAGTTGCCATAATATTTTTATGTTTTTGATGACATTTTGTACAGTTATAAATTATTTTATAACTGTTTTTATATTTTTCAATACCAATTGGTTTCATTAATCCATGACAAGTACATTCTCTGTCACCAGGATTTATATCTAAGTGTTTAGAATATAAACAATATGGGCAGTGATCACGAGCAGTATAACCTAATTTAGTTACTTTTTTACCACAATTTTCGCAAATAAAACTTTCATCAATCATATTAAATTTCTTCATAATCTTATTTTATCATATATTTAAGTAAAAAAACACCCTTTTTGGTGTTTTAGTAGTAAGGATATGGTCCATATGGTGGTCTTGGTCCATAATATACAGGATATGGATATGGTCTAGGATAAAAGGCAGGAGCTAATAATCCTCCAGTTATACCTCCTAATATAAATGGAGCTGCAAATCCACCAGCAAAACGATTATCTTGATAAGGATATACCATTTTTCTATTATACATATATATAATCTCCTCTCTAATATATTATATAGAAAAATGGTATATAGGTGAAAAATACTTTATTTATTTATAAATATTTAGTATAATATATACTGTGGAGGAAATTATGGAAGATATTGTGTTTAAAAGTGATGATTTAGTAGTTATGAGTTTAATTAACTATTTTATTACTGAAAAGAATTATAATCCAATGATTATACATGGATTAAATGATGAAATATGGTTAGAAAATTTAAATGAAGATTATAAGATAGTTAGAATAGTATCTCATCATATTCATAATAAGGAACAATTAGATTTTGATAAATTTAAACTTAGTAGAATAGTGAAACAAGTTAAAAAGAAAACTTTATCTTTTAAAGTTAAAGTACTTAGTATATATACTGATTTAGAAGATGATAAGATACTTAGTAATGATGATATTTATATAAATAAAGAAGAAGATATTAATAATCCTAAGCTTACTAATGTTTTTCCTAATATAGTAGAAAAGACTAAAGTAGATGAGAATGGGCTTGAATATTTTATTAAAGTAACTGATAATATTAATCAAAAAAATGAAAGTAAAAGTAAAATTGCTGAGAAAATATTTTCTTTTAAGAAACCTATTGTTACATATAGTTTAATATTTATATGTATATTAGTATTTATATTAATGTATGTATTAGGTAATGGTTCTACAGATAATTATACTTTATTAGTATTTGGAGCTAATGTTGATACTCTTACTAAGAATGGTGATTATTATAGATTATTTACTTCAATGTTTTTACATATAGGAATATTACATTTATTATGTAATATGTATTCATTATATATTATTGGTAAAGAAGTAGAAAATGTATTTGGTAAAGTTAAATATTTAATAATATATTTACTTAGTGGTATAGCAGGAAGTATATTATCTTTAGCATTTAATCATAATACAATATGTGCTGGAGCTTCTGGTGCTATATTTGGTTTACTTGGAGCACTTTTATATTTTGGATATTATTATAGAACATATCTTGGTGCTACTTTAACTAGATCAATAATACCAGTAATTGTACTTAATTTAATTATTGGATTTACTAGTTCTGGTATTGATAATGCTGCTCATATTGGTGGTTTAGTAGGTGGCATATTAATTGCTATGGCAGTTGGAGTACCTGATAAATCTAATAATAATAATAAAATAAATGGTATTGTATTATCTCTTATATATTTTGGATTTATTATATATTTATCATTTTTTAGATAATTATATTGTAAAAATATTTAATTTATGTTACTATTTATATGTATGATAAAGAGAGGAGAGCCTTCTTATGAAAGTATTAAATATGGTTAACTACATGTTAATTAAGGGGGGTTACAAATCTAACTTAAGTATAATAAATAATAATATAACAAGACTATGAAATAACTAATAGAAATATTAGTGATTTTTCATAGTCTTTTTATCGTGAAAGGAGTTTTATATGAAAAATAATAAAGGATTAATAATAGGAATAATAGGGTTAATTATAGTGATGATTGGTGGTACTTATGCTTATTATAGATGGAATAGTACTTCTAATATTAATGTTAGTG
>ERZ827108.3617-NODE-3617-length-12674-cov-35.345194_pt1 | contig 12674 bp, 14 predicted proteins | sample MGYA00519921_ERZ827108 | MGnify/ENA primary metagenome ERZ827108 (study PRJEB31778, sample SAMEA3449258) | human gut metagenome | biome: human gut; feature: human-associated habitat; material: faeces | place: United Kingdom | collected 2010/2012 ... | reverse complement strand
CGACCTGAGCGAGACGGAAAAGGAAATCAAACTGTCCGTTGTGCTTGGAAAATAACTCCGCTTTGAATCCGGCGTTTTGAACGCCGGATTTTTTAGGATGCCAGCCGCAGCCGCTATGGTCAGAGATTCACAGATTCTTCAAAAGAAGTTTCAAGTTCGTTCAAAACCCTTTTAAACTCTGCACACAAGTCCCCGTTATAATAAGCCTTGTAATCAAGAAACACAACCGGGAAGCATCCCGTGATTACCCACTGCGCCTTAGACCATGCCAGAGCAGTCGCTCGGTCAAGGCCAGACAACAAACAAGGCTAAAATGCCATTACACATAAAAAAGCTGTATCTTCCGGACTTGGAGGGTACAGCATCGTTATCGGAACCATGCTGAAACCACCGGTATCACACGATACCGGTGGTTATTTTTGGGTGCCGTACAGGTCTGGCAGGGGAGCATGTATTCTGCAAATTAATGGGTTAAGCCCAAATATCAGAACCGAGTTAAGAAGCTCCTTATACACTTCTGGAGCCACAACTATCCATCCGGTACAAAACTAACGCTGAATCCTGCATTCCGGACATGAAATTAAGCCAGCATTTCAAACAGACCTATCATGATGGGCATTGTAACGATGGAGAGCAATGTACTGAGTACATACAGGGCACTCGAATGCGCTGCATCCCGGTTGTACAGCTGCGCCATGGATGTAACTGTCGCGCAGGCTGGGGTGATGGCGGACAGAAACACCGTCATGAGAATCGCCTTGCCGTCCGCAATCCAAGTAGATGCGTGGATGACACTGAGAAGAAGCAATACCACCATCGGTACGGCCAGCAGACGAAGTGCAACGGGAAGATAGTTGCGCGGTGTACAGAAGACTTTCTTTAGCGGCACTTCCGCAATCGCCATACCGGCCAGCAGCATACCCATAGGCCCTATCATAGCACCTACGCTGCTGAGTGTACTCACGATAGGTGTAGGCAGCGAGATGTGCAGAAGGTACAAGAGCGCACCGGCGACAATCGCAAGCAGATTGACATTGGTCAGAAGCTTCTTCCATTCGAGTTTTGCGCCCTCTTGCAGGCAGGCGCTTGCGTGCGTCCAGAGAAGAATCAGCTGTACGATGACGAAAGCACAGGAATATACGACATATTCCTCGCCGAGTAAAGCCTGAACCAGAGGGATGACAAGTGCGGCAGCATTGCTGTATATGATGTTGACCTGCTCCACGACGTCCAGTTTCAGCGGCTTTTTGAAGATGGCGTTGAGGATCAGAAAAACGATATGCATCCCGACCGCTATGCCCATCGAGTACAAGAGTCCTGCGCGAATCTGCGGCGTATCGTCGATTTGGAATGCATTGAGAACAACGCATGGCATGACAAGATACACGAAGACTACGGACAGAACCCTGCTGTCGGAGGCTTTCAGAAGTCCCGCCTTAACGACTACATAGCCCATCAAGAGGACAATAAACAGCTGGGCTATCTGCTGCATTAGTAATAGACTGATTTCCATGATAATTACTTCCTTTTATTCAAACTAGCGTACTCTTTTCTGGCAAAAGAGTCAATATGCAATATGACGGAAGTTTTTAGAAAATCACGGGAATCAACTGCTGGCGTCCAGTTCTGAGGGGCACATTATACTGCCCACGGAAAAGCAAAAAAATGCAGCTTGTACGGTTACAATAGTAAACAATGATACATTATTATAAAACGCATTTACACCTATTTGCAAAACTAAAAGCTGCATCTTGCATTAAATCCTGCAAAATTGCGTTAAAAAGTGCAAGTGACACAAACCATGCAAGACGCCAAAATCGCCACAACACATTCCCTGTATTTCGCTAAACATTGATTTAGCGAAACTTCATAATTAAAGAAAAACCTCTTCCCCGATTGTTGCGCTGGTGTGTAATTTATTGTATAATAATGTGACCAATTTCAAGCATTGGTTTGCTGTCATCTGCGGCACAGCATTTGAAATTGAAATTTACGGAAAAGAGCTTCCTGCCATGGCGATAAAACGCGTTTTTCAAAAAGAGCCTGTTCTAAGCATTGCTGCCTGTCTGGCTTTGGTTTCCTCCTGCTTCGTTCTTCCGGATGCAGAATATCTTGGTTATATTGATTTTCGCACGCTTGCGATCCTGTTCTCACTCATGACCGTCATGGCCGGGCTGCGGGGGCAGGGCGTTTTCGATCGGCTTGGGCGCGCGCTGCTGTCCCATACCCGCACAACGCTTCAACTGACCGCTGTTCTGGTGGGGCTGTGCTTTTTCTCAAGCATGGTGATCACCAATGATGTATCGCTGCTTACCTTTGTTCCGTTCACATTTGTCGTTGTAAACAGCTTGGATGCTGCCGTTCGGGATAAGCTGCTGCTTCCCATCGTCTGCATGCAGACGATAGCCGCAAACCTCGGCAGTATGCTAACACCTCTTGGCAATCCGCAAAACCTGTACCTGTATGGAAAAAGCGGAATGGATATGGGTTCTTTTGTTTTGCTGATGCTCCCTTACTCCATCCTGTCGCTGGCACTTCTTGCGCTATGGGCGGTGGGGCTGTGCCGCCGTGGCGCAGAGATCTCCATGGCTCATTCTGCGGCTGCTGCAAGCCCGAACAAGGCACTATTATCGCTGTACAGTATTTTATTCATGCTCTGTCTGTTGGTGGTACTGCGTGTTCTGCCCTATGGTATCGCGTTTGTTGCGGTTCTGGCCTGTGTGCTTTTGGCAGACCGGAACATATTATGCCGTGTGGACTATTCGCTGATCCTCACCTTTGTTGCGCTCTTTATCTTTATTGGCAATCTGGGGCGTTTTGCCGCCTTTTCCGGATGGCTGCAGCATATTCTTACCGGCCACGAGGTATGGGTTTCTGTGCTTGCCTCACAGGTAACCAGCAATGTGCCTGCGGCGATCCTGCTTTCGGGATTTACAGAGAATATCCGCGCCCTGATCATCGGCACAAATTTTGGCGGCCTTGGCACGCTGATTGCCTCAATGGCCAGCCTGATCTCGTATCGTGAAATTGCAAGGGAGTTGCCGTTACAAAAAGGCCGGTATTTTGCGTTGTTCACAGTTTCCAACATCCTGTTTCTGACAGTTCTTATGGGCGCGTGGGCGTTGGCCGGGTAAAAACATCACCGCACAATTCTAAACACAGCCGCAGCGGCTCTTAGAATTGTGTGGTGATTCTTTTATAAGCAATTTGGATTACGGAATCGCTGTTTGGGCTAACGAATCAGTGCACTAAACTCCGCAAATTTTTTACGATGTCTCTTGCGATACATATGTCATGTAGTATGCCGCGCCCACAAAACTTTATATCCCATTATGCCGCATCTTTCATGGGGCATATTCTCTGCTCAATAGCCACTGAAGTCCTGTCGCTGTTCGCTGTACCACATCTTTAAAGTGATTGCCGGGATTTAATTGGAAGGTCGTATCTATTCCCTGCTCGTGGTAATATCTTTCGATGGATTCAGTATTCTGCTGAACACATCTTAGAAGCGAATTCTGGGTGCGGCACTCTCGGTCGCCCAGCGAAAAGAAGATATCGGCAGGTTTTTTCACGGGTGTACGGGAAATGACATACTCTTTAATTCCCGGAAACCACAACGAGCCGGAGACACTCGCAACTCGTGAAAAGGCGTCCGTCTGATAAATAGAATACAGTGCAAACAGTCCGGCCAGTGAATATCCCGCAATTCCCCGCCAGGCGGGGGTCCCCTGCAACAGACTTTCTGCTTTCGGTATAATTTGGTTTATCAGAAGGCGCAGGTACTCATCGGCTCCGCTGGTATATGATGCACCATTTTTGAATATGGGCGGAATATCCCATGGCACCATATCATGATTCCATTCCAGCTTACTGACTGCAACCAGCGAAAAATCCTGACAGCCGATGTCTGTCAAATACTGAAAGATCTGCCCTCCCTCGCGCCCATAGGTATTCAGATAAATCACCGGCTTGTTCGGCACGGCACTTTCGAATACATCTACTCTTTTTTGCTCTACCGAAAAAGAATTCATTCTGCCGCCTCCCCACCATTGGCGAATGCTCCGCAGGCTGCGCGGGTCAGAATCTCCTGAACCTGTGCCGAGCGACTTATATTCACCACTGGTACCACCATACTTTTGTGCCTCTATCGTATTCGAAATCAGCACAAAAGTCAACTTTTGCCTTGGTCTGCCGGGAATCCGGCAATGGACAGATACGCCCGCGCAGGATTTCAGGGGGTCAATCCGAGAACGCCAGCGGCGTAAAGTCTGTGCTGCCTGCCAGCAGATCCTCCAACGCTATGACGCCGTAGATATCCCAGCTCATCGGCTGGGTGTAGAGCGTGCCGTCCTTTTCCATGCCCCGGACGGTGCCGTTCTTGGTGTCGTAAGCGGCCAGCACGCGGCCGCCCTGAGCATCCAGAATCCGGATGTTCTGCACATCCTTGCCCTGTATATAGCGCTGCTGTGTCAGCTCTGTCTTGACACCGTTGCGGCAGAAATACTGGCGGGTCGTGTTGTCTCCCGTGCCGTTGCCGTTTTCATCGCGGCCGCACTCGTCCACCCACACCAGCCAGCCATCGGCAAAGCCGGTCAGGGAGTAGTAGCACTCCCACCCTGCGCGGGTTGTGGGAAAGCCGTCTGCCACGGGGGTAAAGCTATCTGCTGCCGCGTTCAGATAACCGACCTCCCCGCTCTGGTAGTTACAGTTGGCAAGGCCGCTGCGGCTGCCCTCGGTCAGGATATGGTAGTCGTTTCGGTAGCTGATCAGGTCGCGCTTCTCCATACCGTCCCCTGTCACAAACACCGTGCCCGCATCGCGCTCATAGCGCTGCTGCGGTGTACAGCTCCCATTGGCCAGATCCACTGTGCAAATTTGTATTGCCTTGGTTCGGGCGTCTGTTGACTGTATCGTCTTGGCAAAGGTCATTTGCCGACCGCTGACCTCCAACAGCGTATACATTTCGGGGTAGTACTCCCCAGCCCCATCGGCCAGATCATCCCATCTGCAGACCTTCTGCGGCTGCCCGCCTGCTTTATCCACAGCCCACAGCGTCTGATGGCTGTCATCGTCCAGCACGCTGTAATACAGGTTTTTATCGTCCGCGGCCACACCGCGGCCCACAACAGACAGGCCCGGCTCAATCCTTGCCAGCACGGTGCGCCGGGTGTGGTCAGAATTGATTCGTTCCCAGCAGTAATAGCTGGTTTCGTCGTTGTAATGGAACACCAGCAGGTAGACTTCATCCCCATCGCCGTAGCAGAGCGTCACATTGCCGTCACTCCACGCGGGGCAGGTGTCGCTGTTGTGGGCGCAGCCGGGCAGATTGCAGACAGGGCGCGCATCACCGGTCTGCTCGTCGATGGCATAGATCAGCGCACGACCCATCGTGTCGGTGTAGTTGATTTCCCAGTCGTTGAACACCTGATAATACACGCCGTCCGCAACGGCAGTCAGCAGCCGCAGGGCGCCGCTGCCGATGCTTTGCGGCTGCTCGGCGGGGGCCGCTGTGGCTTCCGTGGCCGCAGTCGGTGTCGGCGTGCTGTCCGCAGGCTGTCAGGGCCAGCGCCAGCGCGGCGGTGATGGCAAGATATTTCTTCATGATATTTCCTCCCCGTATTGCGTGTTCAGTGCTGCAAAGGTCTGCGGCGTCATGCTGGCGGCGGAGAGCGTCACGCTGTACCCGCTGGCGTTCGCCACGGCGTAGACCTGCGCGGTCTCACTGTAGCCTGCTGCGCCGAAATCCCGCACGGCTGTGCCCCAGTCCGGGTACTGCCAGTCGGTAAACTCGTCCAGCCCCAGCAGGGCGCAATACTGCGCCACAGCGTCATTGGCCAGCGTATCACCCTGCCCTAAATCATTCTGATAGTTAAAATACAGCGGTGCATCGTCATCGGAAAGAATCAGCTGGATATACACATGCTCGGTGTCGGTGCCTGTATAGATCTCTTCCGGGCGGCGCACTAGCTGCGTCAGGCCGCAGGGCGCAGTGTACAGCTCCCATCTGCCGTAGTCCAGGCGGCAGACCGAGAGTGCAGCGGCATAGTTGTCATCGCACAGCAGCCCGGCCTCGTGCAGGGCGCGCAGCGTCAGGCGGGCGCGGGCCAGTGCACTGCCGTCCATCGTGCCCGCCGTCCAGCCGCCGTCCCAGAGGCTGTTGCTGCCGAGCGGCACCTTCGTCACATGCTCGGCGGCGTAGAGGGTGCAGGCTGTGGCGTTGGCCCGTCCGGCTGCCGAAAAGCGCTCCCCGACCGTGCGGATGTGAGGCGCTGCCAGCAGTGCATGGTCCCACAGGGAGAACACCGCCAGCGGCAGCGCCAGACTGCACAGCACCACAGCGGCACACCGCAGGAAGGGGCGCAGCGTATCAGCTTTGCGTGTCATTGTCAGCCTCTCTTTCGTTCGGCAGCACCTCCGGCACGGCGATGGTCACGGTCGTGCCGACATGCTCGGTGCTGGTGATTTCCAGCTTTGCCCCATGGGCATTGGCAATGCGGGCACAGAGCGCCAGCCCGATGCCGCTGCCGCCTGCGGCCCGGCTGCGGGACTTGTCCACCATGTAAAATGCCTCGGTCACGCGGGGCAGATCGGCGGCGGGGATGCCGCAGCCCGTATCCGTCACGGTGAAAACCGCCTGCCCGGCGCGGCGCTCACACCGCAGGGTGATGGCTGCACCCTCGATGCCCTGACAGGCGCGCTGGGCATTGAGGGTCAGGTTGCGCAGCATATCCACCCACAGGCTGCGGTCTACCTGCACCACGCACCCCGCGCTGATGACACGCGGCACGGGCGTACTGCCCTGCGGCAGGCTACGCACGGTCTGCAGCAAAAGCCCGGCATCCTGACAGGGCACCAGCTCCAGCGCCCCGGCCTGATCCAGCCCCATCAGCGCCAGCAGACTGCGGCTCAGGTTTTCCAGCCGCTGGGTCTCGTGGTAGATGTAGCCCGCTGCCTCCCGCTGGGTCTCGGTGTCATCGGGCCGGGCGCGCATCAGGTCGGCATAGCCGAGCATCGCGGTCATCGGGGTCTTGACCTCATGCGTAAATGCCGCAATAAAGTCCTGCTGGCTCTGCGTTGTTTTTGATAATTCGTTGATCTTGCCTTCCACCGCTGCGGCCATTGCATCAAAGCTGCGGCTCAGTGCGCCGATTTCATCGTCGGTCTTGACCTGAGTACGCTGGGTGTACTCACCATCGGCAATTTTCTCGCTGGCCGTCTGCAGCGCAGTCAGCGGGCGGGTCACACGGCGGCTGAACAGCACAGCTGCCCCGCCGCCCAATACCAGCAGCGCCGCCGATGCCGCCAGCCACGCCCGCAGCTGGGCGTCACGGGTGGCGAACACCGCGCTCACATCGTAGGCGCAGAGCATATCGGCCCGCACGCCGGGCAGGTCCAGCGGCTGGGTCAGCAGCAGATACCACCGCCCGGCCGCCCGGGTCAGCTGCCAGGCGTTTTCGCCGTTCGTCAGGGCCTGCTTCAGTGCGGTGCGCGGCAGAGCCGCAGGCAGGCCGGAGTAGAGCGTATACGCACCGTCCAGCCAGAGTGCCATGCTGCTGCCCGCATCGGCGGTCTGCTCGGCATACTGCTGGGCAGCGGACGCCAAAATGTAATTTTCAAACTGTGCGCTGTCCGTAGCCTGAAAGATGATGCGTTCAAGCGCGTATTTTTCTTTTTCCTGCTGGGCCTGCAGGGCCGTGCGGGTGCTGGCCAGACTGCCGGAAAAGCTCTGCCCTGTCAGCAGCAGCCCCGCCGCGCCCAGCGCGCAGGACAGCAGCGCAATGCAGCCCAGAGATAGCTTGGTTGCAAATTTCATCACTGTTTCCTCATACCAGATCGCGGCCCTGCAGCGTCACCTGCACCCAATCCTGACTGCCCGCCAGATAGTCCTTAACCGAAATGATCCCGTACTCTCCGCGGCAGGTGGTAAAGCTGTAGGGTGCGCCGTCCGTGCCGATGTCATTTGTTGTGTAGTAGATCTCGCCGTATTTCACAAGCAGCATCGTGTCACTGGCTGCCACAATAAACGGGCTGCGCTCGATGGATTGGTCTTTTAGCCATGTGGTCGGCAGCGGGGTGTAGACGCCGGTCTCGGGATTCAGCAGCCCCTCGCTGTCATCGCGCACCGTCACAGGGATCCAGCCGTCAGGCCTTGCGCCTTCCACGACACCGTATAATACTCCCTGCAGGTCAAGCTGTCGGGTTTGGGCTGTGCCCGCAGTCAGGTCAAATTTTGTCACCAGCCCCGATTCGTTCAGCACATAGGCCGCACCGTTGTGGACAAGCTGGACATTGCCCGCATCACCGCCCCATGTCATGTCGGTGTCGGTCATTCCGCCCGCCGTATCCAGCAGACAGAGGTTTTTCGTCTGCGCGTTCCGCGCCTGTTCGTCGGCGGCCAGCCATGCGCGCAGCTCCTCATCCGTGGCAGCCTCTCCGGCCGGGTTCAAGGGCTGCTGCTGATAGCCTGCGCTGTGCTGCAAAACGATTTTGTCCTGCCAGCAGCCTAAGGCGAAATAGTCCTCGCCGTCCGGTATGCTGCGGGTAAAGAAGCACGCTGCACCGCCCTCATCCAGACGAAAAGCGGAATATTCGTCATAGCTGCGCACAAATGTATACAGTGCTGTGCCATCCGTGTACCAGACATAGGCATTGGTCAAATCAGGCAGGGCGTCGCCCTCGGCCACGCGGTGGCGGTCACTGCCGTCAAGATTGCTCACATCCAGATACGCGCCGTCACTCTCATTGTAACGGCCATCCACAAGCCAGTAAAGCCGGTCACCCACGGGCAGCAGCATGGCTTTCGGCACGCAGCCGTTCCGGATGGCCGTCATGTAGGCTGGGCAGCTTTCATCCGCATGGCTGCAGCCGAGCTTTTTGCAGAGGATGCGCTGCTCACCCGTGGAAAAATCAATCGTTGTGGCGAAGTATTGCCCGGCATCGTCAATGTTCATCGCGCTGTAGACGGCATCTTGGCCCACCGCCGCGCCCCAGGTCGTGTAAATGGGTGTAAGCGTGTCCTGCACGGCGGGTGTTTCTGTGGTGGGCTCTGCAGTCTGCGCGGGTGCGGCGGCTGTCTCGGTGGTCGTGCCTGCAGGCATATCCTGCGGCGTGGCCGTGCAGGCCGTCAGTGCCAGCGCCAGCAGACAGGCGGTCAGCCTTGTGGTGTGTTTCATCGTGGTTATCCCCCTTTGTTTGTTGTACCCCCAGCATAGTGCAGGATTGTTTCCGGTTGGTTACAGCTTCGTCACGGGCGGGTTACATTTTATTCCTTTTCCAGCATATACCCGATCTGCCGCACGCTGTGCAGGCGGTCACCAAGGTTCAGCTTGCGGCGCAGGCGGGCAATGTGGGTGTCAAGCGTGCGGGTGTCACAGCCCGTGCCGTCATCGCCCCAGACGGTTTCGTACAGGTAATCCCGGTACAGCGCCCGGCCGCGGTTGCGCAAAAACAAGAGAAGTAAGTCATATTCCTTGCGGGTCAGGTGCATTTCCTCCTCACCGCGCAGCACACGGCAGGCCGCAGCGTCCACCGTATACTCCCACATCGTATAGACGGCGGTGCTGCGCCCGGCGCGCCGCAGCACGCTTTCCACCCGGGCCACGAGCTCAGTGGGGGCAAACGGCTTGACGATGTAATCATCCGCGCCGCTGTTCAGCCCGCGCACCCGCTCAGCCACAGCGTCCTTCGCCGTGATGAAGATGCAGGGCGTGCCCGTGGGCCGCAGGTACGCCAACAGATCGTACCCGTCCAGATGGGGCATCATCACATCGAGCAGCACCAGATCATAGCGGTTCTTTTCCAGCAGATTTGCCGCCGCGCGGCTGTCGGTCACGGCCTGACAGCGGTAGCCCGCCTCCGTCAGGATGCGCCGCACCAGCATGGCAATGGCGGCCTCATCGTCCACAATCAAAATCGGATTCATACGGCAATCCTCCCTTATACCCCCATTGTACAACAAAATGTTACAGCTTGGTGAACTTTTGGCCAAAATTTGCAGCCCCGCTTTGCAAATCACTCCGCGCCGATCATTTTGCCCTTACAAAAAGCTCCATTCCCTTATTTGCGGTGCAAATCTAAGGGAATGGAGCTTTTTATTTTCAGACTGTCTGCAAAGAGATTTTTCTCTCTCCTCAAGCGTGCAGCCTGCGGATCAGTTTAAATGCCACTTCATGTTCCAGCACAAGCGGCTTATCAATGGCGAAGAATACAAGCCCGCTGGTGGTGGCAGTCACCGGGGCTACGACCTCCGCTAAAAACTCAGCCGCTTTTGGCTGACGCGGCGCTTTGCTTTGCATTCCGGCAGGATTGCTGGTATAATAAATATATCCCATCAGGCCGCCTGTGCGGCTAAAGAAAGGTCTCCGCTATGGAAACATCCCCTCAGGGCACGGCCCTGTTTCATCTGCCCGGTCTGTTTGAGTTTTATGACCTGTATGCGGCGTTTTTGCCGCTTTACCGTGCGCATAGGGAATATTTTTACGACTGGTGCGCCATCGGTTCGATCTACGGCGCACCGTCTGACTGCTTATGGGCGGGCGGCCGGGTCGAGTACAGTGACCGCACCCCGCGCGAGGTGCTGGCGCTGACGCATGAATATGGCATCTCGGCGCGGCTGACACTCAGCAATTCATTGCTGCGCCCGGAACATCTCACAGACCCGGACTGCAATGCGCTCTGCCGACTGTTTCAGGAACAAGGGAACCCCCAAAACGGCGCCATTGTTCATGCTGAACTGCTGACGCAGTACCTGAAAAAGAACTATCCATCGCTGTATCTTGTCTCCTCAACCACAAAAGTGCTGACAGACTTCAACGATCTGCGGCGGGAACTGGCGCGGCCGGAGTTTCGCTATGTCGTGCCGGATTTCCGACTGAACCGGGCGTTTGACAAGCTTGCAGTGCTGCCCCAGTCCCAGAAGGACAAGGTGGAGTTTCTCTGCAATGAGTGCTGCTGGTTCGGATGCACGGAACGCAGGTCCTGCTACGAGGCCGTCAGCCGTAAAAATCTGGGGCTGCCCGGCCCGGAGCATCACTGCAGCGCCCCCGGCGCAGCAGGCGGGTATCGCTTCTCCCGGGCGATGGCAAACCCCGGCTTTATCGGCATCGAGGCTATTCGGAATACCTACCTGCCGATGGGCTTCACCCAATTCAAGATCGAGGGACGCGGCCTTGGCAGTGCGCTGATCCTTGAATTTTTGCTCCACTACCTGACTAAGCCGGAATACCAGCTGGCTGTCCGTGAGGAACTGTATCTGGACAATATGCTGGACCTTTTCTGACCGGCTTTGTGATGAGCCGGGGAAAGCTGTTTGCATTTTTCTCCGATTTGCGTTATAATGACAAAAACAAACAAAAAGCAGGAGACCGCCATGAACAAACTACTACTCATCAGCGCCATGCAATATGACTTTCACACGCTTTTAAAGGTGGCGGACATCTGCGGCTTTACCGGGGAAATCGGCTTTCATGATGCTGAGGACGGTTATCTGCTCACCTTCCCTGACAACGATGGCCACGCCGACCGCCGCATTGCGGAGTATCGCAGCCGCCTTCGCGACCTTGAACATAATATCTGGAACCGCTGAAAGTGTTCCCTGCTAATTTCATCTCTGCCAAGTGCGCCTTGCTCTTGGCAGATTTTTTTGTGCCGTATGTTACCCCAGCGCCACATCCAGCACCATCATCACACTGAAGCCAACGGCAAAGAATACTGTGCCGAGGTTAGAGTGCCGTCTCTGCGACATTTCGGGGATCAGCTCCTCCACCACGACATAGAGCATCGCGCCCGCCGCAAAGCTCAAAAGGTAAGGCAGTGCCGGTATCACAAGCTGTGCGGCCAGAATCGTCACCACTGCGCCAATCGGCTCAACTACGCCCGAAAGTACACCGCCTGCAAAGGCCTTGCCCTTGCTCTCTCCTTCGGCGCGCAGGGGCATCGAGATGATGGCGCCCTCCGGAAAATTCTGTATGGCTATGCCAAGGGACAGGGCCAGCGCGCTCGCCGCGGTGATCTGCGCGCTGCCTGCGAGAAAGCCGGCATACATCACACCGACTGCCATGCCCTCCGGGATATTGTGCAGGGTCACCGCCAGCACCATCATCGTAGTGCGGCCCAGTCTGCTTTTTGGCCCCTCAGCCTCCTCACTGCCGACATGCAGGTGGGGTATCAAATGATCCAGTGCAAGCAAAAACAGCACGCCGAACCAAAATCCCGCAAACGCCGGGAAAAAGGCAAAACGCCCCAACTTCTCCGACTGCTCGATGGCCGGGATCAGCAGACTCCAGACCGATGCCGCCACCATCACCCCGGCGGCAAAGCCCGCAAGCGAGCGCTGCACCAAATCACCCAATGCGCGCTGCATGAAAAACACACACGCTGCGCCCAGCGATGTACCCAAAAAGGGAATCAGAATCCCCCAAAAAGTTTCTGTCAATGAAGTCGCCTCCTTTTATGGTATATACACAAAAACACAGGTACTTTATACCCCCTGTTCAGTGATGCTTTTGACAAGCTGCGCCCATTTGTAAGGGTAACAGGCCAGCAGTTCCTCATGCTGCAGGTCCTGCTCATGAATTACGGGGTGCGCAAAATGCTGCTGATAACGCGTACGATACTTCGTTCCCATTTTCAGCGCGTAGAAAATATGAATCTCCGTACCGGGAACATCAATTCCC
>ERZ827108.3613-NODE-3613-length-12679-cov-4.294598_pt1 | contig 12679 bp, 6 predicted proteins | sample MGYA00519921_ERZ827108 | MGnify/ENA primary metagenome ERZ827108 (study PRJEB31778, sample SAMEA3449258) | human gut metagenome | biome: human gut; feature: human-associated habitat; material: faeces | place: United Kingdom | collected 2010/2012 ... | reverse complement strand
CGCCGGTCTAGTGCGGCTCCCTGCCGGGTGGCGAGTATAGGCCGCCATTCGGCGACGGGCCTCATGGCTGGCATACCCCTCAATAGGCTTTGGTTTATCCAACAATAGAAAGACAGGGAATGTTTTCCAATCCTTCGGAAAGCATTCCCTGCTTCTTTATCTTTTGGCTTGTTTTCGAAAATAACAGCGACTGTTCAGCGAGCCGTGGCACCCGTCGTGCCACGGCGGTCTATGTCATCCAATTTACAAGGGAGCCTGCCAGACCCGCGAGCCGCGAGGCCCGTTGCCGAGCGGCGGTAACTCACAGCCAACCCGCTTTCCCTCAAGCAGCCCCGCGCTCTATGGGCGCGGTATGGGGTGCAGGGGTACTACCCCTGCCCGCGAGCCGCGAGGCCCGTCGCCGAGCGGCGGTAACTCCGCAGCCAACCGGCTTTCCCCCTACGCCCCTGCGCGCATAGCGCGCAGTCCGGGGTGCAGGGGCACTGCCCCTGCCTTAGGTGAGGATGCGGCGGAAGTCTTCGCCGGGCTGCTCGGCGGGGTAGACCAGGAAGTTGCGCACGTCCAGCTCGATGGCCTTGCCCGCTTCCACGCCGATGCTCTCGTAGGGATCGGCAATGATGCGCAGTTCCTTGCCGCCGCCCAGATCGATGCGGCAGTCGTCCACGTCGCCCAGATAGAAGTGCGTTTTGACCACGCCGTGCAGCGTGCCCTTGCCTGCCTCGGCGTACTTCACGTGCTCGGGACGGATGCCCACAATCACGTCGCCCTTCGCGTCGCCTTCGTAGGGCAGCTTCTGGCCGCAGCCGTTCAGGGCGATGTATCCCGCCTCTACGCGGCCCTCCAGGAACTCGATCTTGCCCACAAAGTCCGCAATGAAGGGATTGGCAGGCTCGTTGTAGATCGTCTTGGGGGAGCCCACCTGCTGGATAACGCCCCGGTTGATGACCACGATGCGGTCGCTCATGGCCATGGCCTCGGTCTGGTCGTGGGTGACGTACACCACGGTGATGCCGTACTGCTTCTGAATGTCCTTGATCTCAAAGCGCATGCTTTCCCGCAGCTTTGCGTCCAGATTGGACAGGGGCTCGTCCAGAAGGAGCAGGGCGGGCTCGGCCACCAGCGCCCGGGCCAGCGCGACGCGCTGCTGCTGTCCGCCGGACAGCTGGCTGGGAATGCGGTCCCGATACTGGGCCAGATGGACGACCTCCAGCACATGCTCCACCTTCTGCCTGATGGCGGCTTTGTCTACCTTCTTGATCTGTAACGGGTAGGCCACGTTGTCAAACACGGTCATGTGGGGCCACACGGCGTAGCTCTGGAACACCATGCCGATGTCCCGCTTTTCCGGGGGAATGAACACCTTGTCGGAGGAAACCACCCGGTCGTCGAAAAGCACGCTGCCGCTGGTGGGCTTTTCAAACCCGGCGATGATGCGCAGCATGGTGGTTTTGCCGCAGCCCGACGGGCCCAGTAGGGTGATGAATTCGCCGTCGGCGAACACGGCATCAAAGTTTTCCAGCACCGTGGTGTTGCCGAAGGTCTTGGTCACGTTTTGAATGGTTACGCTGGACATGATTCCAACTCCTTTTTGTGGGAAATCCCTTTGCACTTGGTTCGAGCCTTGTCGACCGGCGGCAAGAGGGGTCATATCAATCGGAAGGGGTGTTTTAAGATAGGATGGAACGGCTGACGCAAATCAGATCGAGAATTCGCCCTTGGTGAGCTTGTTGAGCAGGAAGTTCAGGACGACAACGATCATCAGGATGCCGAAGGCCATGGCGCAGCTCTGAGGCTGGCTGGTAAAGGTCCAGTACTCGTACAGCTGGAAGCCGATGGTCTTGGTGGAGTTGGAGTACAGCAGGGTGGTCATGCTCAGCTCGTAGAAGCTGGGGATGAAGATCAGGAACCAGCCCGCGGCGATGGAGGGGAAGATCAGGGGGCCGGTAATCTTAAGCATGGTGCGCGTCCAGCTTGCGCCGGAAATCTGGCTGCACTCTTCCAGTGAGACGTGAATCTGACTCATGGCGCTGACCACGGTACGCATACCCATCATCAGGTATTTGATGAGATAAGCGACGATCATGATGTAGGCCGTGTTGTAGATGTTCACGCCGAAGTCGCCCTTCATGGTCATGATAAGGCCCAGCGCGATGACCACGGAGGGAGTGCCCGAGCCGAGGGTGATGAGGAAGTCCGGCAGCTTGCGGCCGCGAATCTTCGTCCGCTGCAGCAGGTAGGACATGGTGCAGGCCACCACGATGCCCACCGTTGCGGTGACCACGCCGAAGATCAGGCTGTTCTTCAGGCAGCTCATGGTCTCCGAGCGGGAGAAGATGGTCTGCCACTGGGTCAGGGTGAAGTTCTCCGGGTCGAAGAGGGACTTGCCCACGTCGATCTTGAAGGAGGTGGTCAGGATGGTGGCAAAGGGAATCAGCACCACGATGGTGGCGAACAGGCTCACCAGCACCGTCAGCGGGACGCGCCACTTGCCCAGATCCACGATGTTGGGCCGGGTGGATTTGCCGGATACGGTGATGTACTGCTTCCGGGCCACTACGAAGTCGCTCAGGTAGAGAATCAGGATGGCCAGCGCCATCAGAAAGACCGCCAGACCGGTAGCGTCGCTGATGCCCTGTGCGCCCAGACCGTTGTACTCGATGATGCGAGTGGTGACGGTATGCACCTTGCCCGGCGCGCCGATAATGGAGGGGATGCCGTAGCAGCTCATGGCCGCCACGAACACCAGCAGCGCGCCTGCGATCAGGCTGGGGGTCATCATGGGCAGGGTGACGCGGAACACCGTCAGCAGGGGGGACGCGCCGGAAATGCGGCTGGCCTCCTCCAGACTGGGATCCATTTTCTCCATGGCCCGGGAGATGGTGATGAAGGCGTAGGGATAATAGAACGTGGTCAGCACCCAGATCAGGCCGCCCAGCGTGTAGATGTTCAGCGGGCCGGGGGTATCGCCCAGACCGAAAATCATGCGGAAGAACTGATTCATGGTACCCACGTTGGGGTTCAGCAGCCGCAGCCACGCCATAGCGCCCACGTAGGGGGGCACCATGTACGTCAGCACGAACAGGGAGCGGAAGAACTTTTTGCCGAACAGATTGGTGCGGCCCACCAGCCACGCCAGCGGGAAGGCGATCAGCGTGCCCAGCACCATGGTGACGGTGGCGGCGATGAGGGTGTTCTTCAGCGCGCCCAGATTCATCTGGTAGGTGTACAGCCGCTGGAATACCTCAAAGGTAAAGCTGCCCTCCGGGAAGAAGGCCTTGATGATCAGATACACCATGGGCAGCACCTGGAAAACCAGCATGAAGTCCACAATGATGAGGATGACGGCCCACTTGAAATCCAGATGCCAGCTGTGATCCTTATACAGCATCAGGAACAGAAGCGCGATGTCCAGCGCCAGCAAAATGCCCAGCAGAATGGCCGTGCGGCTGTGGGAGATCAGCACTTGGGAAAGCAGGGTCACGGAACCGTCCGCCGTCATTTCGTAGGCGGAAATGCGGGCCTCGGCGTTGCGGGCCGCTTTTTTCAGGCCATTCACATGGTCGGTGGGCAGGGGCTCGTTCTGAGCGTTGGCGCTGACCAGAAACAGCTGCATCAGCGCGGCGGCCCGTTCGCTGCCGGTGAGCTCGCCCACGGCGGAAGCGGCCGCCTGCGGCACGGGCGCGTTGTCGTCCAGCACCGCACGAAGCAGGGCTTCCCGGTTCTGGTCACGCTCCGCGTCCGTCCATTGGGCCAGCAGCTTCTTTTCGGCGGATGCCACCTTGGGCCCGTTCAGGGAATAGGTGATGGAAAGCAGCTCCATGGTTTTCTGCTGGAGCTTATCGCCTTCCAGCCCGGCCAGCATTTCGTCCGTGCGGGCGCTCTGGTCGGCCTTGACGGCAGCCGTCCAGTTTTCCTTCAGCAGGGCGGCGGCCTCGAGGGTCAGGGCCTCCCGCTCCGCGTCCGTCAGCCTGGCCATGACCGGCTGGATGGACTGGGTATACAGGCTTTCCACTTCGCCGGACAGCTTTTGGATATACCGGTAGCCTACTTCCTGATCGAAGCCGGACTGCTGATACTGCCGGATTCCCCAGAAGCCGCCCAAAATCAGCGCGGCGCCCAGCAAAAACAGGATCAGCAGCGTCAGCTTACACCGGGTTTCGGATGGATCATGTTTGCTTCGTTGAAGCTGTGTCTGCATGAACAGCACTCCCCAGTATGTTGATTGGTCGTTATACGATAGGGGGAAGCCGCCGTCAGGACAACTTCCCCCATTTGGCATGTCGGTAGGATCAGGCGGAGCCGCATCGTTCGTCGGCTGCAGCGGCGGCGCCTTATTCACCCTTTGCGATTTGCGTTAACCGGATTTACTTCTTTTCGGGAATGGTAACGGCCTCCTGGAACTTGGTGCGGATCTCGTCGCGCATGGTGTAGCAGCGCACCCAGTCAACGCCCATGTCCTTCTCGATCAGGCCGTCGGTGTCCACGGAATCGAAGGGAACCTCGGAGAAGCCCTTCAGCACGGAGTGCATGTAGCCCTCCACCATGAACTTCTGGCCTTCTTCGCTCAGCAGGTAATCGGTGATGGCTTCGCAGGCCTCGATGTTCAGGTTGGCGCTGCGGTCTTCCGCCACGGTCATAACGGTGGAGGGGATCAGGATAACGCCGTCGTCGGGATAGATGCAGGCGATCTTGGAGCCGTTTTCCTTGCGCTCCTTCAGCACGGACTCCTCCAGAATCATGATGACGTCGCACTCGCCGGTCTGCAGCTTGGCCAGAGCGGTGGAGCCGGATTCGATCATCACGTCGTTGTTGCCCAGAGCGGTGAAGTACTCATAGCCGTACTTGTCGCTCAGGCTGGCCACGGCCGCCATGGTGGTGCCGGAGGTCAGGGGGTTGCCCATGGAGATACGGCCCTTCAGGCTGGTGTCCTCGGCGAACTCCTTGAAGGTCTTGGGCAGCTCTTCGGGGGTCTTGAGCTCGGGATTGTAGGCCAGCACCATGTTGCACACGCGCACGGGGTACCAGTAGCCTTCCTCATCATAGGGGAAGCGCAGGCTTTCCTTGACGGGGGTGTCGTAGCTGTGCAGCCAGCCGCCTTCCTTCAGCTCCAGGCTGTAGGCGGGCTCGGCCACCAGCATCATGTCGCAGCCCAGCGTACCGGTTTCCATTTCGCCGGCCAGCTTGGTCTGCAGGGAGCCGGTGCCGCCATAGAAGAAGAAGGAGCCGTCGTTGCCCGGGGTCAGGTTGGGGAATTCGGCCTTCAGGGCTTCGTCCATCATATCGATGACGAACTGGTACATGGAGGTGTAGATCATAACGGTGCCGGTCACGTCCTCGTTCACGGCCAGCGCGGCGGGAGCGACGCACAGGAGCATGGCGATGCACAGTACCAGAGAGACGATTTTCTTCATGAGACAGGTTCCTCCTTTAACTTCGTGAAGTTCTATTTTTACATTGGCGTACCAATGTAGGGGTACAGTAAAAAAAGCGCGCGAAATAAGGGGGTTATCGAGTTGTATCTCATCCTTTTGGCAATTCCTATTTTACCAGAAAACTCCTCCCTTGGCAAGCAAAAAATGTCTGAAACATATCTATTTTTATCCAAAAACGCCCCTTTCAGAGTGAAAGGGGCGTTCAGAAGCCGTTAAGATTTCAGGCGTTTTCCAGCGCCTTTTTGCCAAGGAGATAAGCGCCCCACAGGCCGCTGACGGGGTACAGGGCCGGGGGAACGATGTAGTCGTCGGTATGGTTCAGCAGACGGTCGGACTGGACGTAACCGCCCAGCAGACGCAGGGTCTCCTGCCGCACCAGCGGGAACAGGCCCTCCCGCTGCATCACGCCGCCGCCCAGAATGATCTTTTCAGGGCTGACGGTGACGATCAGGTTCTGGCACATCTGGGCCAGATAATGAGCCTCGATCTTGAAAACGGGATGATCGTCCGGCAGCTCCCGGGCGTCGCCCTGCACCCGCGCGCCGATGGCGGGGCCGGCGGCAAGGCCTTCCAGACAGCCGTCATGATAGGGGCACACGCCGTGGGGAATGGGGTCCTCGGGATGGGGACGGAGCAGCATATGCCCCACCTCGGGGTGCAGCAGACCGTGAACGGTCTGGCCGCCCACCACCACGCCGCCGCCGATGCCGGTGCCGACGGTCACATAGACCACATTGCTGCAGCCCTTGGCCGCGCCCATTTCCAGCTCGGCCAGCGCGGCGGCGTTCACGTCGGTGTCGATGGCGGCGGGAATGTTCTTTCCCTGCAGCAGCTCCGGCAGCAGGGGGTAATCCTTCCATTTCAGTTTGGGGGTGGAGGTGATGTAGCCATAGGTGGGGGAATCCGGGTTCGGGTCCAGCGGACCGAAGCTGCCTACGCCCAGCGCGTCGATCTTCCAGCGGTCGAAAAACTGCTGCATGGGCGGCATGGTCACCGCCGGTTCTTCGGTGGGGATGGTCATTCGTTCCAGTTCCTTGCCGGTCTCGTCAAAGGCGGCCAACACCATTTTGGTGCCGCCGGCTTCCAATGCGCCGATGGTCATGTGCGTTCCTTCTTTCCTGATGATGAGCGGGAAGCAATTTAAAAGTTCTCGTCATGATTTTATCCTAACCGGGGCATTTTGGCAAGGGAGGAAGCCGGGCAATATGATTTCTCATTGCCCCCATGGGCGGTTTGCGCTACAATGAAGGGGAAATATTCATCGTCATTCGGAAGGACGGAGCCGGAATGAATTTTACCCCTGAACAGCAAAGCGCCATCGACGCGAAAAACCGGGAGCTGCTGGTATCCGCCGCGGCGGGCAGCGGCAAGACCGCCGTACTGGTGCGGCGTATTCTTCATTTGATCCGGGACGAGGACTATTCCATCGACCGGATGCTGGTGGTGACCTATACCCGCGCCGCCGCCGCCGAGCTGCGGGACCGGCTGGAGACCGCCATGCGGGACGCGGCGCTCAGCGACCCCGCCATGGCCCGTCAGGCGGAGCTGGTGGGGCAGTCTCAGATTTCCACCATTCATTCCTACTGCCAGAAGGTCATCCGGGAGCATTTCCGTTTCTGTCAGATCGACCCGCAATTCCGGCTGGGGGACGAGCGCACGCTGCAAAGCCTGTACCGGGATGCGCAGGAGGAAACGCTGGAAGCCCTGTACACCCGCGCCAAAACCGAGGGGGAGCTGGCAGCGCTGCTTCACAAGCTGCCGGAAAAGCCGCTGGTACAGGTGATGGAGCAGGTGTATGCGTTCCTGCTGTCCCGGCCCGACCCGTTGGGATGGCTGAAGGAGCAGACGGAAAAAACGTGGACGCTGGACAATTTGGAAAACGACTCGCTGGCGCAGGTCTTTCTTCGGGAAGGTTCGCTGATGCTGGAAGGCGTGATGCGGGTCTGGGACGAAAGCCGCCGCCTGTCGGAGGAAAGCTGCTTCCCCGAAGGGCTGAACCGAACCATCGAAGCCGATCTGGACACGCTGAACACCCTGTCGGAACGAATGCGGGAGGGCTTTTCCTCCATGGTGGCGGGGCTGCAGCAGTGCCGGTTCGTCACCATTGCCCGGGTGAAGCCCGTCACCGGGGACGAGGTGCGCATTGTCGAGCGGTACAAGAACCTGCGCCAGAGCTACAAGGACAGTATCCAGTCCCTGAAGGCACTTTTGCCCATTCGGCTGGAAACGGCGGTGGACGATATGAACGCCATGACCCCGGCCCTGCGGGGTCTGTACCGGGCCATGGAAACCTTTCACCTGACCTATCAGCAGAAAAAGACCGACGCGTCCACGCTGGATTTTAACGATCTGGAGCATTTCACGCTGGGCGTGCTCAGCGACCCGGAGCTGAAAAAGCTGGAATCCGCCCGGTTCGACGCGGTATTCGTGGATGAATATCAGGACGTGAGCGCCATTCAGGAGAGCATCCTCAACGGGCTCAAGCGTCCGCCGGAGGAGGACGAAAAGCTTCCTCAGCTGTATTTCTACGTCGGCGACGTGAAGCAGAGCATTTACCGGTTCCGTCAGGCGGAGCCGGGGCTGTTTCTGCACAAGTTGGAGACTTTTTCCACAGAGGAAACTGCCGAAAAGCGGAAGATCATCCTCAACCGAAATTTCCGCAGCCGGGAGGGCGTGCTGGACGCGGTGAATCGCACCTTCCTGCACGTGATGGATCGCCGGGTGACGGAGATCGACTACGACCGCAGTGCCATGCTCTATCCCGGCGTGCCATCGGAGAAAGACCCCATGACCGAGCTGCATCTGTGTCAGGTGGGCAAAACCAAAGAAGCCCCCAAGACCGAGGCCGAGTGGATCGCCCGGGATATTCTGGACAGGGTGGGCAGGCCGTCCCCCGGCAGCGAGGGCGGCGTGCTCCACTATCGGGATATCGCCATTCTGCTGCCCGTCAGCAAGGGCGTGGCCGATCAGGTGGAGGCGGTGCTGACCGCCCATCAGATTCCCGTATATTCCGACGCAGGGCAGAGCCCGCTTGCGGGGGAGGAATCTATTCAGGCGGTGCAGCTGCTCATGCTACTAGATAACCCCCGGAACGACACGGCCCTGCTTTCTGTGATGCGCAGCCCGCTGTTCGATTTCGGTGAGCAGGAGCTGGCCCATATCCGGCTGAACTTCCCGGACGCGCCCGGCTTCTATGACGCGGTGCAGGGTACGGCGGACTTGCAGGGCGACCCCATGCAGGAGCGCTGCCGGGCGGTGCTGACCCGGCTGGAAGAGGAACGGTTCCTGTTTCGGCACATGAGCCCTCAGGAATATCTTTGGGATGCACTCATGCGCACAGGCTTGTATGCCCACTACGGCGCGCAGCCCGGCGGACGGCTGCGGCAGGCGAACCTGCGGATGCTCTGTCTGAAATTGGAGGAGTACTTCCAGCTTCATCAGGAGGGGCTCGGCGGATTTCTGGACTCCATCCGGGAGCGGGAGGTGGGCGACAGCAGCTCGCCTACGGTGGTCAACCCGTGGGAGGACGTGGTGCGCATCATGACCATCCATAAATCCAAGGGACTGGAATTTCCCACTGTGTACGTGATGGGGATGGGGACGGGTCTGAGCCGCAAGCGGCAGACCAGGACCGTCAGCCTGCACGACCGGCTGGGCGTTTCCCTTCTGTATATGAATGAGGAAAAGCGCACAAAGCGGCAAACCCTTATGCAGAGCGGGATTCAGCTCTGTCTCGGCGCGGAGGAACGGGCCGAAAAAGCCCGTCTTCTGTACGTGGCGATGACACGGCCGAAAAATCGTTTAGTGATGATCGGGTCGTCCACAGGCGAAAAAAACTCCTTAGAATCGACACTGGAAAACGTGCTTCGCAAACCCTTTGAAATCAACGATTTGGCGGCTGTCCGTTCCGCATCCTGTTATCTGGATTGGCTGATCCAGTCCATCAAGCCATGGGACGAACTGGATCAGCAGGTGGGCGATGAGTTTCCCACATCACTCTTATGGGAAACCTGTGGTCAACCAGAGCTTTTCGACAATTCCACAGGTTTTCCACATAAAAGTGCCCCTTGGAGGGTAGTTTTCCACATCCCTGCGGAAAAGAGTCCACAGGATATGGAAAAAGAGGAGGATTCCTTCAATGAAGTGACCGATTTGGAAAAATTGTGGCCATCGAAGCAGGATGCCCAGCTGCCCAGCTTGGGCGACCCTCTTTCCCCCTTGCCGGAATATGAACATTTGCCCTTGAAGCTGGGCGTGACGGCGCTGTGCCGCGCTATGGAGCAGGGACAGCCCCAGTCCGCAGATGAAGAGGAGATCGAGACCGCCGAAAGCAAACGCATTCCCCTGACGGTGCAGCGGCCAAGACTGCTCAGCGCCATTGCACAGGAGCCGGCGTTTCTCACAACCCCTGTGGAAAACGCCGGAGCGCTGCGGGGCACGCTGACCCATAAACTGCTGGGTCTGCTGCCGCTGGACGGTGTTCGAGCGCACTGCGGTGAGCTGTACGCTTATATAAAGGAAGAAACGGCTTCACTGGTGGTACGCGGAGTGCTGACGGCCGAGGAAGCGGCGCTGATTCCTCTGGCCCATGTGGAAAAGTTTTTCCTTTCGACGCTGGGTCAGCGGATGCTGCGTTCGACAAACGTCCGCCGGGAGTGGAACTTCAATCTGCATATCACTGAACCCTTTGACACCATCGTACAGGGCGTGATCGACCTGTGCTTTTGGGAGGACGGCGGCTGGGTGCTGGCGGATTACAAGACTGACCATGTGGAAAACGCGGAGGAGCTGATTCCCCGTTATCGCCGGCAGCTGTCATTGTACCGGCAGGCACTGGAAAAGGCCACCCCTTACCCCGTGCGGGAAAGCGCGTTATATTCTCTTCGACTGGATCAGTCAGTGACGGTGCCGGAATGCTAAAATATGACAAAAATATTTCACTTTCCTGCATGAAAAACGGAATCCCATTCGTTTCTATGATTGTTACAAGAATATTGGGTATTGATTTAGTTGGGTTTTGACGGTATAATCCCATTGAGACTGTAGTGGTATTCCACTGCTGTTTCGTTACAAGATTGTAACATTTCAGAACCGCCCAATGAAAGGTGTGGATAAAATGAAGCAATTCCGCAGCGATAACCGCAAAGGGGGAGCGTCCGCCGCGAAACGCTTGGCGCTGGCGCTGATCCTGATCGTCGCCTGTGCGCTGATGACGTCCTGCTATATGGAGCCTGACCGTGTGGTGGATGCGGGCAACGCTCTGGATAACAGCGGAAAGCAGGATTTCCAGACGGTTATTACCGACACCCCTGCCCCGACCAATACGCCTACGCCCGCTCCTACTTCGTCCAGCGGGCAGCAGATGGACTGGTCAGCGTGGACTTTTGGCGATGATAACGCCACCAATCCGCCCGCCAGCAGCACCGATGCGTCGGGCGTGACCGCTACCAGCACGCCCTCCGGCGGCAACATTACCGTGGGCCTGACCACCGCCACGCCGCGGCCTTCTTCGGCATCCGCGACGGCTACGCCCAAGCCCACGACCTCTTCCGCCGCCGCTTCCTCCACGCTGAAGGAAGGCTCCTCCGGTTCGGAGGTCAAGACGCTGCAGCAGCGGTTGAAGGATCTGGGCTACTACAAGGGCTCGGTGGACGGCAAGTACGGCGCTGGCACGGCGGAAGCGGTGAAGGCTTTCCAGCGGGCCAACAAGCTGACGGCGGACGGCAAGGCGGGTAAGAACACCCAGACGGCGTTGTATTCCAAGAATGCCGTGAAGGCCTCTGCCACCAACAACAGCAGCTCGTCTTCCAGCAGTTCCAGTAGTTCCAGTTCTTCCAGCAGCTCCACATCCTCCAGCTACACCAACGGCCGGACGGATGTGTACCTGCAGATCGGCTCCTCCGGCAAGCAGGTGAAGATTTTGCAGAACCGGCTGATCGTGCTGGGCTATCTGACCGGCACGGCGGACGGCGAGTTTGGCGAGACCACCGAAGCGGCTGTGAAGGCCTTCCAGAAGCGCAACAGCATTTATGATGACGGTGTGGCCGGGCCTACGACCCTGACCAAGCTGTATTCTTCCTCCGCGAAGAAGGCTAGCAGCGTAGTAGCCAATCTTGGCTCCATTCGCCCCGGCACCAACGGCAGCGCGGTACGCGCCCTGCAGCAGCAGCTGAAAACGCTGGGCTACTACAGTGGCTCGGTGGACGGCGATTATGGCTCCGGCACTACGGCAGCGGTCACTGCTTTCCAACAAGCCAACGGCCTGACGGCGGACGGCATTGCGGGCAAGGCGACTCAGAACGCTATTTATGCCGCTATCAACGGCGGTTCCAGCTCGAGCGGCGGCAGCTCTTCCGGCAGCAGTACCAGCCCGGCCAGCTACGGCGCGAAGGCCTCCAGCAATGGTTACACGACCATTTCCTCCACCTCCGGCTCCAGCAGCTCCAATGTAAAGGCTGTGCAGAGCGCGTTGTCCGCCAAGGGCTACTACAACGGCGATTATGACGGCAGCTACGGCAGCGGCACCGAGCAGGCGGTGAAAGACTTCCAGAAGGCCATGGGCCTGCGGGTCACCGGCATGGCCGGCCCCACCACCCAGCGTCTGCTGTACGGCGGCACTTCCGCCAGCGGCAGCTACTCCAAGCTGCAGCAGGGCGACACCGGCAGCAAGGTAAAGCAGCTGCAGTACGCGCTGTACGAGCTGAAGTACTACGACGGCGACATTACCGGCACCTACGACACCGCCACCACCAACGCGGTGCTCACCTTCCAGCAGGTGCACGGACTGGAAATGGACGGCATTGCGGGCCAGCAGACTCAGCAGATTTTGTTCTCCTCCAGCGCCATTCCCTGCAACATCTAATGAACACATGGAAAACCCCGGTGCGGATATGAAGCCGCACCGGGGTTTTTGATAGGAGGGAAAGTGGGAGACTCCGTTGGAGCAATGGAGCGATGAAATGCGGTAATGATGGGGATTGTGATTGCCTTGGGATGGGATGACATGTTTCATGAGGTGAATTTCTGTAGCGCTTTATAAGGCCGCCTGTGCTGCAAAGCGCTGTTGAGTAAAGAAAAGGCGCGTGTATTTCCGCGCCTCAGACTGTCGAAAAAAACTGATTGGCCGTTATTGCCCGCGAACAGCGCTTCGCGGCCCACCCCGCCGCATGTCTGCGGCCAAGCCCTGCGCTACGCTTGTGCTTGGCTACGCGCTTCATGGCTTTCAGCCATTTCTGGCGCTAGTCGGC